>Ga0075366_10001862_pt1 | contig 10640 bp, 11 predicted proteins | sample EndMethybrTD3031_FD_72351 | JGI IMG/M metagenome (GOLD analysis project Ga0075366, IMG submission 72351) | Populus endosphere microbial communities from Tennessee, USA - Endosphere MetaG P. TD hybrid TD303-1 | ecosystem: Host-associated > Plants > Roots > Endosphere | place: USA: Tennessee... | reverse complement strand
TATATAAACATGAATTTTTTATCAAAAAATCAATAACAAAAACCAACAAACGCCTAATTATGCCATATTTTCAATCTATTTTCTACATTAAATCTTAAATTGGTAATCAAAAACAGATAAAAAACATGAATTTTCTGTATTTTATATCGTGTAAAGCATAAATTACAAAAAAAAGACTGCTGAAATGTTTGATTTACACTCCGCAAAAACTACTTTTACTGCATAACACAGATAAATACAAGTGAAGAAAGACAAAAAGGTTAAAAAAGATAGTTCGCTTTGCGATACACGCACTTGTTTTATGTGCAAAAACAGTATGGAAGAGTGGCATCCCGCCATTTGTGCTAACAAAACAAACATCAAATTAAAAAAAGGCGATCTTTTATTTAAGGAAGGCGATCCTGTTGAGGGTATTTATTTTGTTTATAGCGGAAATTTAAAAGTTTATAAAAAATGGGATAACGATAAGGAGCTGATTATCCGCTTTGCTGAAAATGGGGCAATTTTAGGGCATCGCGGTATAGGGTCTCATCTTAATTATCCAATATCTGCTGCAGCGCTTGAACCTTCGGTTGTTTGTTATGTAAGCATGAAGTTTTTTGAAAGTACTTTAAAGGTAAACGGCGAACTGACCTACCAGCTGGTTAATTTTTTTGCCAGCGAATTGCGCAAATCTGAACGACGCATGCGCGATTTGGCACACATGCCTGTAAAAGGCCGGGTAGCGGGGGCGCTAATTAAACTGCAAAAACAATTTGGCACCACCGCCGATGGATTTATTAATATTGTACTAAGCCGGCAGGACCTGGCATCGTTTGCCGGGGCTACCTATGAAACTGTTTTCAGGGTAATTAATGAATTGGTACAAGAGCAGATCATTAAGCTTGCGGGCAAAAGCATTGCCATTATTAACCCCGATGCGCTTGCTGCATTAAGGCAACACGCAAACTAATTATACCATCCCAACATATACTTTACCGTCGGCCACTTTAACCGGGTAGGTTTTAATTTTATAATCATCGCCGCTTAAGCACTCGCCACTTAGCAGCGAAAACGTTTTTTTATGGAATGGACAAGCCACTTTAGGCTCGCAGGCCTCACCCACACTGCCGATCATTCCGCGCGACAGCGACATTTGCTGTTTGTGCGGGCATAAGTTCTGAGTGGCATACCATTCGCCACGCCTGCTGAAGTTGTAGATAGCGATCTGTTCATCGCCATGCTTCATGCAAACCCCACCGTTTTCGGGCACGTCATCAGCATAACAAGCCAGTACCCACTCTATATCTATTAATGTTTCCATGGTTTCTATTATTGATTGATTGATACTCCAATGATTTTTTACCAAACCGCTTTTACCTGCTCGCGCATACCCTCGAATTTTACACTTGGGTCTTTTTCGCCGGGCGCGTTTACAAAATGAGTAAACCGCTTACGCAGATCGGGATTATTTACCACTTCTTTCCATTCGCAATGGAAGCTGTCAACAAGCAGCTGCATTTCTTCCTCTAATTGATCGGCAATACCCAGGCTATCGTTTATCACCACGTTTTTCAGATAACTCATCCCACCTTCCATTTTATTTAGCCAGGTGGCCGTACGTGTTAGCGGATCGGCCGTTTTTATGTAAAACATCAGGAAGCGGTCGAGGTATTTGATCAGTGTTTTGCTGTCTATATCGGCAGCAAGTAATTGCGCGTGTTGTGGTTTTGACCCGCCGTTACCGCATATATACAAGTTCCAGCCTTTTTCGGTGGCGATAATACCAAAGTCCTTACTTTGCGCTTCGGCACATTCGCGGATACAGCCGCTTACCCCGCCTTTTAACTTATGTGGCGACCGCAAGCCCTTATATCGTTCTTCAATTTCAATGGCAAATGATACACTATCGTGCAAGCCAAAGCGGCACCACGTACTGCCCACGCAGCTTTTAACTGTCCGCAAGGCTTTGCCATAGGCATGGCCGCTTTCAAAACCAGCGTCAATCAACTCCTCCCATATCAGCGGCAAATCGCTTACGTGCGCGCCAAACAAGTCAATACGCTGACCACCTGTTATTTTAGTATACAGACCATATTTTTGGGCCACCTGGCCTATTACGATGAGTTTTTCCGGTGTTATTTCACCACCCGGTATCCTTGGCACTACCGAATAAGTACCCCCTTTTTGTATATTGGCCAGGTAGCGGTCGTTGCTGTCCTGTATTGTATCTTGTTTAACTATCAGGTCATTCCATAGGCTGGAAAGGATGCTGGCCACTAAAGGCTTGCACGTTTCGCAGCCATCGCCTTTGCCAAAATGATCAAGCACCAGATCGTAGTTTTTCAGCTTATTGATCTTTACTAAATCATATAATTCCTGTCGCGAATAGTCGAAATGCTCACAAATTACATTTTTAACGTATTGACCGTTGGCTTTCAATGTGCCGGCTATCAGATCTTTCACCATAGGTACGCAGCCACCACAGCCGGTGCCCGCTTTAGTGCACTTTTTCACAGTGTCCAAATCCGTCGCGCCATCATTCACTACACCGCATATGGCGCCTTTGCTAACAGCCTCGCACGAACAGATCAGCGCGTCATCGGGTAAATTCATTACACCGGCGCCCTCGCTTTGTTCGCCACCGCGGGATCCCAATATCATATCTTCCGGATTAGGCGGCAGGGCAATTTTGTTATTTACCGTTTGCAGCAGCATATTATAAGCATCGGCATCGCCAATTAATATACCGCCCAGCAACAGCTTACCATCATTACTTATATTAATGCGTTTGTAAATGCCTTTATGTGTATCCTCAAAAACAATGGTACGGCAGGCAGGTTCGGCAATAAAGGCATCGCCAAAACTGGCTACGTCTACCCCTATCAGCTTTAGCTTGGTGCTCATATCAAACCCATGAAAGCCCTTGTCGTTACCCGTTAGTTGTGCAACAACCACATCGGCCATTTCATAGCCAGGCGCAACCAGCCCGTATATCATGTTATCATGTAATGCGCATTCGCCTATGGCAAATATGGCATCGTCGCTGGTTTGCATACGCTCGTTCACCATAATGCCGCCACGGGTGCCTACCTGCAACCCGGCCAGCCTGGCTAATTCATCGCGCGGGCGTATACCAGCCGATATTACCAGCATATCAACCGCCAATAAAGTGTCGTCACTAAATTGTAGTGCTTCAATTTTATGGTTGCCGGTAATGCAGGCCGTGCTTTTATTTAAATGGATGCTTAAACCCAGTTCGCTTAGTTTTGATTGCAACATTGCGCTGCCCGCCGCGTCAATTTGCCGGGGCATCAGGCGTGGTGCAAACTCAATTACATGGGTTTCCTGTATGCCCAGGTCTATCAACGCCTTAGCCGCTTCAAGACCTAAAAGTCCGCCGCCCATTACAGCACCATTTTTGGCATTAACGGCATAAGCTTTTATTAACTCAAGGTCTTCAATAGTACGATAAACAAATACCCCTTCTTTTTCAATGCCCTGGATATCGGGCACAAAAGCCGATGAGCCGGTTGCCAGCACCAGGTAATCGTAACCAAGGGTTATGCCTTTTAAAGAGTGGATGGTTTTATTATTGCGATTAATTTCCTGGATAGGATCATCAAGGTGTAGTTCAATGCCTTGATCGGTATACCATGATGCTGTTGACATGGATAGATCATCGGCAGATTTACCGGCAAAGTATTCGCTTAGGTGTACACGATCGTAAGCGCGGCGTGGTTCTTCGCCAAAAACAATGATGTTGAAGGCCGATGTTTTGGATACAAGTTTTTCGCAAAACTTGTATCCTACCATACCGTTGCCAATAACTATAATGGTTGGTTTTGACATAACAGATTTTTAAATGTTAAAGCAATTTTTTATAAAAAATACACTCAATTTGCGACCAAATGCATTTACAGTAACAATTATAGCTAATTATCTGCACAAAAAAGCAATAGTTGGCAATGATTTTTTAATTTTTTGGTTATTTTTATGATATTAACAATATTTTATAGATATAAAACTCAATTTTTATCATTTTTTTATTAAAAAAATCACTTTTTAATCCGAAATTTGAGAATAATCATTAAAATAGGTTTTGATATTTTGCGTTAAAGCCGTATTTATTCATTGATAACTAGTTTTAAACAGAAAATCATGCCTATAAAACCCATTATACCCCAGCTAATTGTTATGGGTGCAGGTCCCGGAGACCCGGAACTGATCACTGTTAAAGGGCAGCGGATACTGCAACAGGCCGATGTAGTGCTTTATGATAACCTGGCTAATAAGGAGTTATTAAACCTTACAAAAACTGATTGCGAAAAGATATATGTAGGTAAACAGCCTTATGGCGAACACACCACGCAGGAAGCTATACACGAAATGATTGCCCATTATGCCTTTAGCAGGGGTATAGTGGTAAGGTTAAAGGGCGGCGATCCTTTTATTTTTGGCCGGGGATATGAAGAGATCATCTATGCGCGAGGTTTAGGCATACAAACCCAATTTATTCCGGGCATTACCAGTATGCAGGCTGCCGGTTTTGAAGATATACCGCTTACCCACCGGTCGTTAAGTGAGGGGATATGGGTGGTTACCGGTACAAAAAAAGATGGTACTTTATCTGCAGACCTGCGGCTTGCCATGCAAAGCAACGCTACTGTGGTTATTTATATGGGCATGAAACAACTTGGTGTAATTGCAGACACCTATATGAAGGAAGGCAGGGGCGATACGCCGGCGGCAATTATACAACATGCATCATTACCGCAACAAAAAGTAGCGAAAGGAAAAATAAAGGATATGCCGGCTTTGGCAGAACAATATGGTTTAACCTATCCCGCTATTATTATTATAGGACAAGTAACAGATATTAACGCGCTTAAGTTATGAAAATACGTATTAAGGGAAATTCATTAAGATACAGGCTCACCCGGCCGGAAGTAGAACGCTTCGCGCAGGATGGCTACCTGGAAGATACAACTGACTTTGGCCCGGCGCGGTTAACCTATTCCCTGCAAAAAACAATAGGGGGTAATTTATTTGCCGCGTTTGAAAACAATAACATTACCCTATACATGCCCGGCCGGATGCTGGATGAATGGACAACTACCGAACGGGTAGGGTTTGAAAACAAGGAAGATGGCTTATATCTGCTGATTGAGAAAGATTTTATGTGCCTGGATAACGTAGCCGAAGACCAAAGCGACAATTACCCCAATCCATTGGCCATAAGCAATTAAAGTGTATATTCATTACCCAAGTAACCATGGCATAAAAAGCAGTGAATATTTAACGAGTCCCTCCCTTACTACGTATATTTGAACGTTGCCGTTGGGCAATTAGAAGCGGCCCAAAGAAATGAGCATATTTCTGTTCAAATAATGAGTTTAGAAAAGCGTGATTATGATGTTGTTGTGGTTGGTTCGGGGCCAAATGGTTTGGCCGCGGCTATACTTTTGCAACAACAGCGGCTTAATGTGCTGGTAATTGAAGCGAAAGAAACCATAGGCGGGGGCATGCGCACGGGCGAACTTACCCTCCCCGGTTTTAAGCATGATATCTGCTCGGCTATACATCCCCTGGGCACGGGCTCTCCTTTCTTCCAAACCCTACCATTGAGTAAACATGGCTTGGAATGGATATATCCCGACATTGATGCTGCACACCCTTTTGATAATGGTACAGCCGCCGCACTAACGCGTTCTATTGAGGATACGGCCGCATCGCTGGGTGCCGATAAGCAAGCCTATCTTGACCTGCTTGGGCCGGTCATCCGCGATTGGCCCGCTCTTGCACCGGATATTTTGGGGCCGCTTAGTTTTCCAAAACATCCTTTTAAACTGGCCCAATTTGGTCTTTCCGCACTACAGCCGGCAACCTGGCTGGCCAAAAAGTTTACGACCATGGAGGCGAAAGGTTTATTGGCAGGTATGGCCGCACATGCTATACAACCGCTTAGCAATTTTGCCACCTCGGCTATTGCGCTGGTATTAATGGCTAATGGCCATCTTGGCGGCTGGGTAATCCCCAAAGGCGGGTCGCAAAGTATAGCTACGGCATTAGGCTCCTATTTTACATCGTTAGGCGGACAGATAGAAACCGGAACATATATCCGGTCGATAGATCAGTTGCCATCGTCGCACGCCGTTTTGTTTGATGTTACACCCAAACAATTGCTGGAAATAGCCGGCCATAAATTCTCGTCCGTTTATAAATGGCAACTGGAGCGTTACCGTTATGGGGATGGGGTATTTAAAGTAGATTGGGCATTGGATGCACCAATACCCTTTGTAGCGGAGGCCTGCCGCAAAGCCGGCACGGTGCACCTTGGTAGTACCATTGAAGAAATAGTTGCTTCGGAGCAAGCATCAGCCAGCGGAAAGCATGCCGAAAAGCCTTTTGTATTACTTGCCCAGCAAAGCTTGTTTGACCCTACCCGTGCGCCCGAAGGAAAACATACCGCCTGGGCTTATTGCCATGTGCCCAATGGCTCGACAAAAGACATGACCGCCATTATCGAAAACCAGGTAGAGCGTTTTGCACCGGGGTTTAAAGAACGGATACTGGCACGTCATACTTTTAATACAGCAGAATTACAAACTTATAACCCCAATTATATAGGCGGTGATATTAACGGCGGCATTATTGATATTGCCCAATTATTTACCCGACCGGCCCTTCGGCTATCGCCTTACAAAACATCATCGAAAGGGTTGTATATCTGTTCATCATCAACACCACCAGGCGGAGGTGTACATGGCATGTGCGGCTATCATGCAGCAAAAAAGGTACTTAAAGATTTATTTGGAAGGCGTTAGGAGATCACTTGGTTGTTTCTACCATTAAGACCTGGATATCTTTAATCATTATTTATTGAAAATTCCACCACACTTCATTCTTAGGTGGATCACCTAATGCATAAGGCTCGCCGATACGCGGAACATTTACCAGGACACCTAATTTTTCAGCAGCAGGCATAAGTTTTTCTATTGGTTCATTCCACGGATGATTTGCTTCCTCAAACTTGGCCCAGTGTATAGGCTGTAGCAAACGGGCTTGCAAGTCGACGGCAGCCTGGGCGGTTTGCCCTAAAAGCAAATGTGTCCATGGCCAATTCGGACTGTACTGTCCGCATTCCAGCAAGGCCAGATCAAACGGGCCATATTGTTTGCCTATTTGTTTAAAATGTGGTCCATAACCACTATCGCCACTATAAAATAGCCGGTAATGGTTTGTCTGTATCACATAAGATGCCCAAAGTGTTTTATTTTCTTTAGTATACGAACGGTTGCTGCGGTGTTGTGCCGGCGTAGCAGTGATCTGTAGGCCGCCAGGCAACGTTACCGATTGGTTCCAATTCAGTTCGATGATCTTTTTAGGATCAAATCCCCAGTATACCAGGTCTGCACCGACCCCCATGGGTACTACCGCCATTTTGATCTGATCTTTCAACTTTTTCAGGGTGCGATAATCCAGGTGATCATAGTGATCATGCGAAATGATCAGCACATCTATCGCCGGCATATCTTTCGCATGGTAATTCTTAGTGCCTTTAAATGCGGTAACTAATCCGGGTACCGGTCCGGCATGGTTGCTAAAAATAGGATCGATGAGTATATTTCCCTGTCCTGTTTTAACCAGCAAAGACGAATGACCGAACCAAACGATGGTTGGTTCAGGTGCAGCCAATGTTTTCAAATCGGTTTTAACCCAGGGCAGACTGTGCGAAGGTCTAATGGTTTCGGGACGGCGATGAAACATTAAATTATGTTTGATTGTCGAGTCGGCGCGTTCAGCCAGGTTTTCAAAGGCACCATTTTTATAATTAGGTAAAGTATCCAACCGGGCAAGCTCTGCGCCCGCGGGGTCTTTACCCATTGATTTTACCATACCACAACCAGCAATCGCCATTAGCAACAGCGCAGCTATTCCATTCCCCACACATCTATATCGCATATCCTTCCAATAACGTTCGTAATTGCTTATTATTTTATCAACGATATTATAAATAATTTTGAGCATATTCAGTTGTACAGATACTACAATATTAAAGTTCAGAGAATTATATCGTTTTTATTTTAAGGTGAAATGTTACGGTTAACAGATTGTTGGTTTTAATCATACCGCCTAATTTTCTGGGTGGTACAAGGTTAAAATCTGAAAAATTGATATCCTTTGTTCCCAGCAGATGAATGGTTTTTTCTGCATCTGTTGAGATCTGATAATTGATCTCAAATTGTTTGGTGGCACCGGCAATTTTAATATTTACTACTCCTGTTATAAATTGGGTTTTGGCATTTAATTCGGCTACCCCATTGAGAGAAAGAAACTGTATATAGAGCTGTGGGTATTGTTTTTCATTTAGTGTCTTCCTCAGGTCGCGTGTCATCATCGTATTATGACAGTCGAAGCTTTGTACACTCAGGCCAATGTTTCCCGAAAGGGTAATACCCTTTCCGTTTCTTGAAACGTTTAGTGTATCTAATTTGTCATATGCCGGAATTACACACGAGAACTTATTGACGTTGGTACTGCCGTTAACTGTCAGATTGCTACTTTCGCTGATCACCCATCTTTCTCTTCCTGCTGGAAGTAGAAGTGAAAGGCTAAACCAAAGGATATTGATATAAGACATCTCCCTTAGATATTAGGGATTAAGCTTAGCCAGTACGATGCCAGCAATGCTGGCTTGTATAAAGCCGTAGGCAAGCCAACTTAGCACCATCACAAAGGTTACATCGAGCGCGCTGAAGGATATCCACATTACCGGCAATAAAGCCACTATGGCGTAAACCAGGCCAAATTCCAGCCCCCGTAGTAAAAAACCACCGCGAAACATGCTTTTGAACCTATCCCAAAACCATGCTAAGGCAAAACTAAAAATGAAAGCGTGCAGATAAAAAAGCGAGTCCCGGTTACCGTCCGAATTAAATAGCGGGTTATTGTATTCTATAAACAATGCCGGAAAAAACCTTACTGCAAGGAATAGGCCACCATAACTTAATACAAATAGCATGCAACCCGCAATCAGGCCGGAAACAAGGATCTTCTTCATGCCTCTGTTAATTAAAATGATATGGCTGCCTGCAACACCAGGCCGCTAAACTTGCCGCCGTTAAGGATATTGGTAGCGTCGTAACCCTTATACTCCTGGCTTACATATTCTGTCTTCATCATAATGTTTGGGGTCAGAAACCAGCCAGCGGTACCCGCAGAGCGATTGATAGTTACATTGGTAGTGTTGCCCAAAATTGTGGCGGAAACCGTATTATAACGATAGCCTATCCAAAAGTTTTCTTTTCCCTGCGGGAACCTGTAAATCAAATCGCCGGCATATTGATGGGCGCCACGTGTGGTAGTTTCTGTAATGGTGCGTCCTTTAGCACTTTCGGCTGTACCAAAAAATTCAAGCCCTTTGAATTTTAAAAACAGGTTACCCATATAGGCGTGGTTTTCCTGGCTAAAGGCGGGATTAAATCTACCTGAAAAAGCATTATAATCCACCGCTTGTGTTAAAGCTGTACCCGCTGCAGTAGTGGGGTTCGACATTACATTAAAATAATTTGATCCTGAGCGGTCGCCGCCAAATAAGGTATTACTGTTAGCGCTGCTAATTGAGTAGAATGAGCCGGAGATACGTACCCTAAAATCCGCGTTAACCTGTTTATCAAACCCTAACTTACCTAATAATGCCGGCGGGAATTTGTTAGGCCGACCGGTTTTCGCATCAATTTTGGTTGGTGCTATAGTTACCGCGTTCAGCTCGCCATCGGTAATGCCGCCCATAACAAACAGTCCGGTTTTAGGGCATTTGTAATAAACATGCATCCCTATTTCGGTAGCAAACTCATCCATCACATAATTTTCTACAAAGGGGTTATAAATGGTGTTCCCACCATCCGATCTGCGGAAATGCTGATCGCCATAATCCACATCTGACTGGCCGATAACGAGGGTTAGATTTTTCATCAACTTATCAGCCAGCGGACTATGTAAAAAAGCCAATTTGTCAATTTGCAGGTATCCTCCCTTTACCCAGCTATCCTCATGATGACGCGCGGATAAGTATGAAGTTAGGTTCAACCGTACACCATCGGCTAACTGAACATCAAATATCAGGTTAGCCATGGGTAGGTTAAAGCCGTTGTAAATAGGCGTTATGGCATTAACATCGCCTGTTGCCGTGCCTACTGTTTTTATTATTGGTGTGGCGGTATTAGATGCTTTTAGTGTTTGGTAGGCTAATGTGAAGCCGCCGCCGATCTTAACCTTAAGACCCGTAAATGGTACTGAATCCTTTTTACCAGTTTCGAATTGATTAACACCAGCCTGGTTGTTGGGACGGAAAAACTGTAATTCTTGCGCTTTAAGACTGCATGGGAACAGTATCACCGTAGCTATAAATAGATATTTAAATTTCATGATGCTTATTTTTTATAGATCAAATTGAATTCGATAGTTAAATCGTTGTACACTTTCATAGTGCCAAGCATATAGCTTGGCGGTTTAATGCCATAGTCGGTTAGCTTTATTTTTTTAGATCCACTAATGGTGATGGAATTGTTGAAGTTTGGCATGGCAGTTACATCCAGGCTGATACGCTGTGTAACACCCGCCATGGTTAATTCGCCTTTTGATACGATAAGGAATTT
>Ga0075366_10001861_pt1 | contig 10641 bp, 9 predicted proteins | sample EndMethybrTD3031_FD_72351 | JGI IMG/M metagenome (GOLD analysis project Ga0075366, IMG submission 72351) | Populus endosphere microbial communities from Tennessee, USA - Endosphere MetaG P. TD hybrid TD303-1 | ecosystem: Host-associated > Plants > Roots > Endosphere | place: USA: Tennessee... | reverse complement strand
GTGGCGGCCGCGGTGGGCGAGCTGGAGGACCAGCTGGAGGAGGTGTCTCGGCGGGCGCGGGCCGCGTCCGTCGTCATGCCGGACAAGGGCGAGCAGATGCTGCAGCAGGCGCGGCATGCGCGCGACATCGTCCGGGAGCTCACGAATGCCTTCTGCCTCGTGCCCCCCGGCCCGCGCCGGGACATCGACCTCGTCAAGTTGCTCGAGGAAGTCGTCGAAGGGGCGCTCGACGAAGGCCTGCCCCTGCATGTCAGCCTCGAGGACCTGGCCGGGCTGCCCGCCGTCTACGGCGATCCGCGCGCCCTCGCCGCTGCGCTGTCGCACCTGCTGCGCAACGCCGCCCAGGCCAGCCCGGGGGGCGTGCTGCGGATTCGGGGGGCGCAGCGCGAAGGCGAGGTCGAGCTCTGCTTCATCGACGACGGCCCTGGTGTTCCCGCGGCCCTGCGCGGGCAGATCTTCGATCCCTTCTTCACGACCCGCCGCGTCGGCGACGGGGTTGGGCTCGGCCTCACTCTCGTCCATTTCGTCGCGCGCGGACACGGGGGCTCGATCGTCCTCGAGGACGCGGGTCCGGGCGCCTGTTTCGCCCTGCGCCTGCCCGCGGCCGCGTCGTCGCCCGAAGCGGGAAACCGCGCGTCGTGGCCCTTTGCGGCGGCGGCCCTCGTCAGCGGCGCGATGGCCATCCTCATGGCCGTCGAGCCGGGCCCGTCGCAGCGCGAGGCCCTGAGCGTGATCTTCCAGATCACGGCCGCGGTGACCGCGGCCCTGGCCGCGGCCTGGGCCTCCTGGCGCCAAAGGGGCTCGCGCCGCGCGTTCTGGGCGTGGATGTCGACGGGGGCCGGCCTCTGGGCTCTGACGCGCACCCTGCGCGTGATCGAAGGCGGGCTGGCCGGACGGCCGAGCGCGGGCATGTGGCCACTCGTCCTCTACGCTGCCGCCGACCTGAGCTGGGCGGCGGCACTGCTCCTCCGGCCCGATCGGCGGCGCGAACGGCCCTCTTCGCGCCTGGGCCTCAGCGCGGGCGCGGCTCTCGTCCTCTTCGCCTACGCGCAGGCGCACCTCGTGGTGCTGCCCGATCCGTTCGCTCTGGGCGACCCCGCCCTGCGCAACCAGCTCGTGCTGGTGCGCGGCCTGCTCAAGCTCGCCCTGCCCGTGTGGGCCGCCGTGCTGGCCGGGATGGCGATGACCGCGTATTGGAAGAAGTTCTACACGCGGCTATCCGCGGTGCTGCTGGCCTGGGCCCTGGGGCAGGCCCTCGCCTTCGCGCAGAGGAGCCGGCCCGGCTACGTCGCGGGCGGTGCGTCGGACCTCGGATGGATTATTCCCTTCCTCGCCTTGGCCGCCCTGGCCTTGAACGCGGCGGCCCGCCAGGAGTCCGCGGAAGAGCCCGCGCGCATCGCCGACCGGCTGCGCCCGACGGGCAGCGCGCTGTGGCTGGTGGCGGTGGCCGTCCTCGTGGCCGCGGACGCGCTCCTCGGTGCGTCCGGCTATCCCGCCCTCGATTCCGCCCGCGCCCATCTCACCCAGACCATGGTCGTGGTGATGACGCTCATCCTGGCCGCGCGCGAGATCGTGATGGCGCGCGAGGGGCAGCGCGCCGCGCGCGGGCGGTTCCCGGGCGACGCGGGTCCGTCGCGCTGGGTGCGCCTGGTGGCGTCCGCCGTCCACGAGCTCGGCTCGCACCTCTCGAGCATCACCGCCCTCGCGCGACTCCTCATCTCCCAGCCCGATGCCAGCCCGCGGCAACGCGCGGACACGCTCCGCCTTCACGAGCGCGCGGAGGCGGCCACGAGGGTGGTGCGGAACATCCTGGGCGCGCTGCCCCACTCGGGGAGCGGCCGCGAGCGGCATTCCGTCAACCGCCTGGTCGAAGAGGCGGTGGAGACGCGGCGCGCCGCTTTGGAGCGGGAGGGCATCGAGTTGACCTGTACGCCGGGCGCGGACATCCCCGAGATCCCGCTCGACGCGCCCGCCCTGCGTCACGTGCTCGCCGCCCTCCTCGATCGCGCCGCCGTCGCCATCCGGGCGGGCAGCCCCACCGGCCAGGTCACCATCACGACGGCCGTGCGCGGCGGAGCCGTGCTGGTGACGGTGGGGGACTCGGGCCTGGCCGCGCCGGGCGCCGTCCTCGACCGCCTGGTAGACGCTCTGCGCGATTCACCGGAGCCGCACCTCGACTCGGACCTGCAGCGCAGCGTCGTGCGCGAGAGCGTCGAGCGCCAGGGCGGCAGCCTGGCCGTCGGCGTTCGCCCGGGCGGCGGCACCGAGTTCGTCGTGCGGCTGCCGATCCCCATGGCGGACGTCCCGCCGGTGCAAGGGGGCGCCGCCGCGCCGATCGCGCGCTCGGGGTAGCCCGGGTCCCGCGCCTACCGGAGCTCCCTCCACCTCACGGCCATGTCGCGCAGGACGGCAAAGATCACGGGGATGGAGGCGAGGGTGGAGGTCCCCCGCGTGCGGGGAAAGTAGTCGAGGCCGATCTGGATGATCGGGCAGCCGGCCTTGCGCGCGCGGAGGAGGAACTCGGCGTCGATGAAGCTGCCCTCGCTCGTGAGCGTGAACTTCTCCAGCACGGAACGCCGGAACACCTTGAACGCGAAGTTCACGTCGCGGACACGCAGGCCGAACACGGTGCGGATCAGATGGTTGTAGCAGAGGGTGTAGAGCGCGCGCACCAGCCCTTCCGACGTGCGATCGAACCGGTAGGCGGCGACGATGTCGGCCTGCTGGTACTCGAGCAGGCGCACCGCCCGCGGCAGCTCCTCGAGGTCGACGGGAAGGTCGGCGTCGGTATAGAAGACGAGGTCCTTGGTGGCGGCGGCATAGCCGGCGCGCAGGGCTCCGCCCAGACGCCGGTTCACGGGGTTGTGCACCACGCGCACACGCGCATCCGCGCGCGCCAAGGCGTCGGCCAGGGCCGGCGTCCCGTCCGTGGAGGCGTCGTCGACGATCACGATCTCCCACTCCGGGACCCGGGCCGACTCCAGCACCCCGCGCGCCGCGTCCACCGCGCGGCGGACGTAGGCCTCCTCGTTGTACATGGGGAAGACGACGCTGATGGACGGCGTACCTACTCGTCCTCGCGCGAGACCACGAACCGTTCGAACTCGCGGAGGAACGACAGCGAGCGGAGCCCGTCCATGCGGTCCAGGTAGACCCCCCCCTCGAGGTGGTCGCATTCGTGCTGGATGACGCGCGCGAAGAATCCCTCGGCCTCCGCGGTGTAGGGCTGGCCGTCACGGTCGAGGGCCTCCAGGCGCACGCGTTTCCAGCGCGGCACCACGCCCCGCAGGTCGGGGACGGAGAGGCAGCCTTCCCAGGCGTGCTCCTTCTCGTCTCCGAGTGGCGTCACCACGGGGTTCACGAGGACGGTCAAGGGCACGGCCGCGCGCGCGCGCTCGTCGGACGCCGGGACCTCGATGACGGCCACGCGCAGGCCGACGTGTACCTGCGGGCCGGCCAGGCCCACCCCTTCGTATTCGTGCATGGTGTCCACCATGTCGTTCAAGAGGTGCTGGAAGTCGGGCGACGCGAGCACCTCCGCGGGGACGTCGCGGGCGGGGGAGCGAACGACGGGATGGCCGATGCGAGCCACCTTGAGGATCATCGGGTCACTTGTAGAACTCGTCACGGTCGCCCGCGGTGATCTCCACGACGCGGATGGCCGAGTCGCGCAGGATCTGGAGGCCCACCACCTCGCCCGGGACCTTGCGCCAGAGCGCGGTGTAGAGCTCGCGCAGGTTCGAGACGCTCTGCCCGTCGAGCGAGAGGACGAGGTCACCGCGTGCCACCCCCGCCTTGTCTGCGGGACCGCCCTCCACCACGCCGGTGACGATGACGCCGCCGTCGAAGGCCTGCGGGAAGAAGCCCACCCAGGCCCGTCCCGAGCGGGGTCCCGCCTCTGCCTCCATGGCCGCGCGCCGGTCGAGATACAGGCGGACAGGTATGGCGAGGCTGTAGCGACCGACCGCGGCCAGTCCCAGGGAAACCAGTCCGAGCAGCCTCCCCTCCAGATCGAAGAGCGGCGCTCCGGCCAGGCCGGGGTTGATCGCGGTGGTCATGATCGCCTTGTCCAGCATGTACTCCCAGAAGGCTTCGAACGGGCCGATCGCCGACACGTGCCCGGTCGTCGACTTGCGCTCGCCCTCGCGGGTGCAGGTCAAGAGGAAGATCGGCAGCCCCGGCCGCGGCTCGTGCTCCTCCTCGATGCGTGCCGGCCGCAGCCGGGGGCCGTCGACGGTGACCAGGGCCAGCCCGGTGGTGTGGTCGACGGTCGTGCGGCGTACCTCGCGCTCCCGGCCGTCGAATCCGGTCACTTCCACCCGGCGCGCCCCCATCACCAGGTAGTGCGCGGTCAGGATGCGGTCGTCGGCGACGGCGACCCCGGTCCCCAGCCGTTCCTGGCCCAGGATCGCGGACGAAGGATGGTCGGGGGGGATCTCGCTGCGGAGGAACACGACGGCTGGAGTGGCTTCGCGGGGGATCGTCAGCAGCGCGTCCATCCGGGTCTCCGCGCCGGGATTATATGGTGAGGCCGGGGCCCCGGAAGGAGAGGGGCTACTTCGCGCGGTAGGTGATGAGGCCGCGCTTGAGGTCGTAGGGCGAGACGCCGACGGTGACGCGGTCCCCTGCGATCACGCGGATACGGTACTGGCGCATCTTGCCGTTGAGGCGGGCGAGCACCTCGTGGTTCTCGCCGCACTTGACCTTGTAGTTGCCACCGGCCAGCACTTCGGTCACGACTCCCTGCAATTCGATCAGGTCTTCCTTGCTCATCCACTCTCCGTTTCTGGGGCGACCTTTGATTCTGACGCTCCCGCGCCTCGCTGTCCACCGGCACCCTCCCGGCGCCCGAGGATCCATGCGGCCAGGAGGGCCACCACGACGGTGCGCAAGGCGATGGCGACGGAGAAGACGATCGTGCCCGGTCCCGCGGCGCGGGCGGCCCCGGGGAAGAACCCGCCCATCTCCGCCACCGCGGGCGCGAAGCTGAGCGGGTAGATGACGACGTTGAGCAGGTCGAGGATCACGAACATGGCGGCGATCCGCCGCTGGGGGCGTGGCTCCTCCTTCAGCGCGCCCAGGATCAGGAAGGGGTAGAACCAGAGATTGAACTGGGTGGAATAGATCCGGTTGAAGAAGACGGCGGCCAGGCAGATGAGGACGCCCTTGTATTCGATCGACATCCGCGGCCGCACGACGACGGCCACCAGCATGAAGAGGAGGCTCCACAGGCCCGCGTAGCGTTCCCAGGGCAAGGGGCCGAGCCAGATCTGGCCCACGCCCAGCAGCGTGTCCCAATACAGGGGCCGGCGGATGTGGAACAGGTAGGGCGCGAGCCAGTTCGCCAGCGATCCCGTCTCCTTCAGGCAGAGCAGCGCGAACGGCAGGTTGAGGGCCGCGGTCACGGCCGCGAACACCGCGCCCGTGCCGAGCCAGTGCCACCGCCTGCGCTCCACGACCAGGAGCCGCCACTCCTGGGCCGCGATGAAGAACGCGGGATACCACTTGAGGCCGCACCCGATGGACCAGAGCGCGGCCGCCGTGAAGTAGCGGCGGCGCCGATGGGCGAGGTAGCCCAGCAGCACGAACGTCACGATCCAGCTCTCGTAGCGCACGGGCGCGGTCACGATGGCGGTGAGGTTCAGGTTCAGGGCCAGCGTCGCCGCGAACGCCCAGCGTGGCGCGATCTCGCGTGCGAGGCGATAGAAGAGGACGGTGTTGACCAGGTCCGCGACGGTCATGAAGGCCGCGTGCACCGCGATCGTCTGGCGGAGGTCGTCGGGCCGGATGAACGGGCTCATCAGCCAGTAGAGGATCCCGCCCAGCACCGGGTATTCCTTGGTGAGGTTCACGTACGGGATGGCCCCGGCCTGCGTCTCCGCGAAGAACTCGCGCCAGGTGCGGATGTCCTGGACGAGGTGGCTGACCGCCGGAGCCGACCAGAAGACGGTGAGCAGGAGCGTCACGGTGACGACGCGCACGATCAGCGTCACCGCGAGCGCCGTCCAGAGCTCCCGTGGCTTGTTCATGCGGGCCGGATGTCCATGTGCGGGTGCATACCTATCGCATAGCGGGCCGTCGCGCTACGGCTGCCGCGGGGAATAGCCGACCGTCCGTGGCCGTTGAAGAAGCATGGAGCTCAAAATAACGCGTTCGGGAGTCTTTCCTTCATTGGCTCTCCTGGCTCTGATCGGGTGCGGGGGATCGTCCCCCATGGCGCCCACTCCTCAGGCGGTGCCGTCGGCCACTCCGAACCCCGCGGCGACCGCGCGCTACCGCGTCACCTTCGACGCCTCCTGGAGCGCGGCCTCTCATCCCACCGACATCCCACGCAATCCGCACTTCTCGCGGCTGATCGGGGGCACGCACAAGTCCACGGTCAAGTTCTGGGAGTCCGGTGTCCTCGCCAGCGAGGGGATCCGCTTGATGGCCGAGCAGGGTCGCACCACGCCGCTCGACACCGAGATCGAGGCGGCGATCGCCGCCGGGCAGGCCCAGCGCGTGCTGGTGGGAGACGGCATCGACCGCTCGCCGGACCGCGTCGTCCTCGATTTCGAGGTCAGCCGCGACTTCTCGCTCGTCACCCTCGTGTCGATGCTCGCCCCGAGCCCCGACTGGTTCGTGGGTGTCTCCGGCCTCAACCTCATCGAGAACGGCGACTGGGTGGGGGAGAAGGTGGTCGTCCTGCAGCCCTGGGACGCGGGCACGGACAGCGGGGCCACGTTCGGCTCCGCGGATCTGCGGACCTCGCCCGCGGAGCCGATCCACCTGATCGGGACCGGCCCGCTGCTCGTCGGCGCCTCCGTCCCGCCGGTGGGGACGTTCACGTTCCGGCGCCTGAACTAGGACGAGCTATTTCCCCGTCTTCGTCCAGTCCACGAGGCCGGAGCGCGTCGCGGGCTGGCAGTGGGGACAGAAATAGGCGTCCATCCCGCGCACGCCCGCCTTGCGCAGCTTGGCCCCGCAGCGCGGGCACACGTCCCGCAGCCGCACCTTGAGGAAGTCGCGGACCTTCACGTCGATGGGCTCGCCGCGACGCGCGACCTCCGCCACCGCCTCCCGCATGACCTTCACGATCGCGTCGTGCAGGCGCACGGCGTCCTCGTGGGAGAGGGAACGGCAGAAGGTCTTGGGATGCAGTCCCGCCTCGAAGAGGATCTCGTCGGCGTAGGCGTTGCCGACGCTGTCGAGCGCGCGCTTGTCCATCAGGAAGAGCCTCACCTGGTCGCGCCGCTTCTTGAGGAGGCTCACGAACCGCTCGCGCGTGAACTCCGGGCCCAGCACGTCCAGCCCGCCGGCCTGGTCCATGCCCGCGGCGGCCTTCCAGTCGCCCTTCGCCAGGAGATAGGCCTTGCCCATGTTCTTCTCGTCTCGATAGCGAAGCTCCTCCGCGCCCTCGAACTCGAGAGCGAACACGAGGTCGCGCTCGTCCTTCTCGTCGCGCGGGGCCAGACGGAAGCGCCCGGCGAGCATGGGGTTGACGGCCAGGTCGAGATCCTCGAAGCGGAACACGAGGAAGTGCGCGTGACGGAGCACGTCGTCCAGGCGGCGCCCGAGGAGCAGGGACAGGTTCCCCCGCACGGCGAAGCGCATGACGATGGGCTCGCGCAGGCGCTCCGCGACGACGCGCCGGCCCACGAGCGCGTCCTTCAGCCGCGCCTGGATGTACAGGAGATCGGGAAGTTCCGGCATCTGCGGCGATGATCGGTCCACTCCGGACATGCGCGCAAGGGGGAGACAATGGTGGCCCCATGCACACGCACGTCGCCATCGTCGGGAGCGGCTTCAGCGGCCTCGGCGCCGCGATTCGCCTGAAGCAGGAAGGCTTCTCCGACTTCGTCCTCCTGGAGCGCGCGGACGACGTCGGGGGGACTTGGCGCGACAACCGCTACCCGGGCTGCGCGTGCGACGTGGCGTCGCATCTCTACTCGCTGTCGTTCGCGCCCAACCCGGACTGGACGGATCGCTACTCCGGGCAGGCGGAGATCTGGCGCTACCTCCAGAAGTGCGCGGACGACTTCGGCCTCCGGCCGCACCTGCGCTTCGGGAACGAGGTGCGCGCGGCCGTGTGGGACGAGGGCCGCCACCATTGGAGAATCGAGACGTCACGCGGTCCGCTCACGGCCAGCGTCTTCGTCATCGCGGCGGGCGCGCTCAGCGAGCCCGTCGTTCCCGACATCCCCGGGCTCGCGTCTTTCGAGGGCCGCACGTTCCATTCCGCGCGCTGGGACCAGACCTTCGACCTCGAGGGCCGCGGGGTGGCCGTGATCGGGACCGGCGCCTCCGCCGTGCAGTTCATCCCGGAGATCCAGCCGAAGGTCGCCAAGCTCCTGCTCTTCCAGCGCACGCCGGCCTGGGTGCTGCCGCGGCCGGAGGGAAAGATCGGAGCGTGGCAGCGCCGGCTCTTCCGGCGATTCCCGTTCCTGCAGCGCCTGGCCCGCCTGGCCATCTATCTCCCGCGCGAGATGGGTGTCCTGCTCTTCCGGCACCCATGGCTCATGCGGCGCGCCCAGCTCCTGGCCCGGCTCCACCTGCGGAAGGCGGTCGCCGATCCCACCCTGCGTGCCCGCCTGACTCCGAGCTACACCATGGGCTGCAAGCGCGTCCTCCTCTCGAATACCTACTATCCCGCGCTCACGCGTCCGAACGTCTCTGTCCTGACCACCGGCATCCGCGAAGTCCGCGCACGGTCCATCGTGGACGGCGAGGGGGCGGAGCACGCCGTGGATGCGATCATCCTGGGCACCGGCTTCCGGCCCACGGACCCTCCGCTGTCCGCGACGGTGCGCGGCCGGCAGGGCCGCACGCTGCGCGAGGTCTGGGCGGGCAGCCCCGAGGCGCACCTCGGCACCACGGTCAGCGGCTTCCCGAACCTGTTCTTGCTGCTCGGTCCCAACACCGGCGTCGGCCACACGTCGGTCGTGTACATGATCGAGGCGCAGATCGAGCACCTCGTGGGCGCCCTGCGTTTCATGCGCGCGCAGGGTGTCGAGGGCGTCGAGCCGCGCTCCGAGGCGCAAGCCGAATACGTCTCCTCGCTGTACCGGCGGACCGCGGGCACCGTCTGGGTGGCGGGCGGCTGCCGGAGCTGGTATCTGGACCGCACGGGACGCAGCTCCGCGATCTGGCCGGATTTCACGTGGCGGTACCGCCGCCGCGTCGCGCGCTTCCGTCCCCGGGAATACGTCACGCTCGCACAGGAGAGCACATGACAGACGCCTTGACGGGCAAGGTCGCCTTGGTCACCGGTCCCGCGCGCGGCATTGGCGAGGCCGTGGCGCGCGCGCTGGCGGCGCGCGGCGCGCGGCTCTCGCTGGTGGGGATGGAGCCGGAACGGCTGGCGTCCCTGGCCGCCGAGCTTCGAGGAGGGCACGCCTGGTTCGAATGCGACGTCACCGATCAGGCCGCCCTCGCGCGAGCCGTGTCCGGGACCACGGCCGCGCTGGGCGGGATCGACGTCGTGGTGGCGAACGCGGGCATCGGGAGCTTCGGCACCGTGTCCGTGACGCCCCTGGAGGCGCAGGTCCGGGTCATCGAGGTGAACCTCATCGGCGTGCTCCGCACCGTGGCCGCGACCCTCCCGTCCGTGACGGCCCGGCGTGGCTACTACCTCCTGGTCTCTTCCGCGGCGGCCTTCGCCCCCGGCCCCGGCCTGGCCGCCTACGCGGCGTCCAAGAGCGGCGTCGAGCAGCTGGGCAACTCGCTGCGCCTGGAGCTGGCGGGCAAAGGCGTCGGCGTCGGCGTCGCGCATCCCTGTTGGATCGACACCGACCTCGTGCGCGACGCGCGGCAGGACCTCGGCGCCTTCGACGAGATCGTGCGCCGGCTGCCGGGACCCCTGGGCGTCGTGACCTCGACGGCGGACTGCGCGGCCGCCCTGGTGGACGCGATCCAGCGCCGGCGTCGCAAGGTGTACGTGCCGCGCAGCCTGGCCGTGGTGGCCGCCGTGCGCTCGCTGCTCTCGAGCGCGCTCGCGGAGCGGAAGGTCCTCCGCGACCTGGGGCCGCTCCTGCCCAGCCTGGAGCAGGAGTCCAGGGCGCTCGGCCGCTCGTTCGGCGCGCACAGCGTCGAGTCGGGACGCGATGCTATTCTGACTGCTTCCCGGAGGGACTCGTGACACCGGAGGACTTGATCGGCGCCGTGCTGAGGGGCGCCGTCGGAGGTCGAGGGAAGAGGAGCCGCGGTGCGTCCCGGTTCCTCACCGGCGGCCGCGGCTCCCTCATCAACGCCGGCACGCTGCTGACCGCGGCCGGGCTGGCCTGGGGCGTGTACGAGGCGGCGACGCGCGAGGACGAGGCAGCGCCGCCCGCGGGCGCGCCGCCGCCGCCCCTCCCCTCCTCGGGCCTGCCGCCGGACGTGCTGCGGGTCGTCCGGCTCGCCATCGCCGCCGCCCGCGCCGACGGGCGGCTGACGGACGAGGAACGCGCCTCGATCCTCAACCAGGCCCGTTCCGTGGGTGCCGAAGCCGTCGTGGAGCAGGAGATCCAGAGCCCGCGCCCGCTGGCGGAGATCGTGGCCGGCGTGAGCGATTCGAACACGCGGGAGCAGCTCTACGTATTGGCTTTCACGGTCGTGCGTGCGGACGAAGGTGTCTCCGGCGCGGAGCGCATCTTCCTGGCCCAGCTCGCGCATGCGCTGGGC
>Ga0075366_10001858_pt1 | contig 10646 bp, 9 predicted proteins | sample EndMethybrTD3031_FD_72351 | JGI IMG/M metagenome (GOLD analysis project Ga0075366, IMG submission 72351) | Populus endosphere microbial communities from Tennessee, USA - Endosphere MetaG P. TD hybrid TD303-1 | ecosystem: Host-associated > Plants > Roots > Endosphere | place: USA: Tennessee... | reverse complement strand
GTGGCTGAAGGTGGTCGGCGGGCTGCTGCTGCTCTACATCGGCATCTCGCTGCTCGCCGAGGACGACGGCGGCGACGACAACGGCCACGAGGTCGGTGGCATGGTGGCTGCAATCCGCACAATCCTGGTCGCCGACCTGGTGATGAGCCTGGACAACGTGCTGGCCGTCGCCGCGGCTGCCAAGGGCAACACGCCGCTGCTCGTCATCGGCCTGGCGATCAGTATCCCGCTGATCATCTTCGGCAGCACGCTGCTGCTCAAGGTGATGGAGCGTTTCCCGATCATCATCACGCTCGGCGCCGCGCTGCTTGGCTTCCTGGCCGGCGAGATGCTGTTCACCGACCCGGCCGTGACCGAGCGCTTCGGCGAGCTGTCGCACGACGTGGTGAACGCAGCCGGCGCGGTCGGCGCGGTGATCGTCGTCGCGATTGGCCTGTGGCTGCAGCGGCGCGCGCGGCGGCGCGCGGCCGAGTCGATCGATGCCGCCTGATCCGGCGCCCCGCCCGCGTACGCGAAACCCCTCGCTTGCCGCCGGCCGCGCGCCGAGCCTATACTTCCGCGCAGAAGGGGAGTAGCTCGACTCCACCGCCGGTTCCTCCAAGGCCGGCGTGAAAGTTTCGACAGGCCGTCATTACGAAGCGATGCTTCCGGTCTGTCGGGCGACAACAAATCACTTCATGCCGAGCAAGACCTTCGATGCTGGCCGCATACCGCGCCAGGCTCGAAGCCGTCGGCACCACGTCTGACGATTGATCCTGCGCTCCGTGCGGCTTGCACCGTTTGTCGTGCAACTCATGGAGCTTGAATGGACATCCTCTCCCCTGCCTGGTTGTCGGCGCTGCTGGCGATCGTCCTGATCGACCTCGTGCTGGCGGGCGACAACGCCATCGTCATCGCGCTGGCCGCCCGCAACCTTCCCTCCCACCTGCAAAAGCGCGCCATCGTCTGGGGCACGGTCGGCGCGATCGTCGTGCGCACTGCGATGACGGTCGGCGTCGTGTGGCTGCTCAAGATCCCCGGCCTGATGCTGGTCGGCGGACTCGGTCTGCTGTGGATTGCCTACAAGCTGCTCGCGCCCGCCGACGCGCACGGCGACATGCAGCACCCGCAGGCGCGCACCTTCTGGGGCGCGATGCGAACCATCGTGATCGCCGACGCGCTGATGGGCGTCGACAACGTGCTGGGGGTCGCCGGCGCGGCCAAGGGCAGCATCGATCTCGTCGTGATCGGCCTGCTGATCAGCGTGCCGATCGTCGTCTGGGGCAGCACGATGGTGCTCAAGCTCGTCGAGCGCTTTCCAGTCATCACCTACCTCGGCGCGGGCGTGTTGGCCTACACCGCGGCGCACATGATCGTCAGCGAGCCGTTGCTCGACGCGCTGTTCGACCCGAACGTGCTCGCGCGCGTAGCCACCTATGCGCTGCTCGTCGCCGGTGTGCTCGGCGCGGGCTGGTGGGCGACACGCCGCAGCCAGCAGCACGAGCATCAGACCGCCTCGCCGACCTGAACCGGCGCCTTTCGTTGTCATCACCAGGAGTACTCGATGGAAAAGATCGCCGTGTTCGTGAATGACGCCGAGCATGCTCGCCACATCCTGCAGCCGATGCTGCAAGGCGGCGCGACGCACTGGATCGTGGTGGCGTGCGCGCCGACGCTGACGCGTCACATCGGCCGCTGGGTCTCGAATGCCGCGCGCCAGCAGTGGCTCGAGCGCTGGAGCAACGAGCTGTTCGCGCAGCTCGAGCCCGAGCTGCGCGCGCAGCCGGGCAGCCGGGTCGAGAAGATGCTCGTCAAGCGCCCGCTCGCCGACGTGTCGGCGCGGCTCGAGGCCAAACAGGGCCCGCTGCGCCTGCTCGACGCGCGCCGCCCGCGCCTGGGCAAGACCGACGAGCCGCTCACCGCCGGCCAGCCGCCCGCGGAAGGCAAAGGGTGGGCTTACCCGGTCGCGGCGACGACCGGCCTGACCGCCTTGCTCGCGCTGGCGGACTGAGCCCCGGCCGCGCAGCGCCCTCGGGCGCAGGGCGCTGTGCTAACGTGCCTGCCGAGATGAGCAGGCAGGTCGTGTGGCGCGCCGTTCCGCCCGGGGAACGGCCTTGATCGGGTGGGGCGGTCCGCAGTGGATCGGTGCCCTGCTGGGTCTGCTCGGCGCCGCGGCCTACGTGGTCTGGGGGCTGCCGCGGCTGCCCGAGCGGGCCGGCCGCGCGGCGACCGGCGCGCTCGTCGGGATCGGCGCGCTGCTCTGCGCGTGGCGGCCCGACGCAGCCTGGGCGGCACTGCCCGCCGTCGCGGTGCTGTTCGGCCATCTCGGGCGGGCACTTGCGCGGCCGCGCGCGGCATCTGCGCCGCGCATCGACCCCGCGCCGTCGACCCGGCCGCCGTCCGATACTCTCCCGCGCCCGGCGCCCGAACCGTCGACGCGCGCGCACCCCGCGACGCTCGGCCGCTATCGCGTCGAAACGCAGATCGGCCGCGGTGCGATGGGCGCGGTCTACCTCGGCCACGACCCCCAGATCGGCCGCCAGGTCGCGATCAAGACGCTCGCGCTGAGCCGGGAGTTCTCGGGCGACAAGCTGACCGAAGCGCGCCAGCGCTTCTTCCGCGAGGCCGAGACGGCCGGCCGCCTGCAGCACCCCGACATCGTGACGATCTTCGATGCCGGCGAGGCCCAGGATCTCGCCTACATCGCGATGGAGTTCATCAAGGGCCACGACCTGCAGATGCAAGCGCTGCCCGGACGGCTGCTGCCGCTGCCGCGCGCGCTCGACATCGTCGCGCGTGTCGCCGACGCGCTCGCCTACGCGCACAGCCAAGGTGTCGTGCACCGCGACATCAAGCCGGCCAACGTGATGGTCGACGACGACTCGGGCCTCGTGAAGGTGATGGATTTCGGGGTCGCGCGCATCGCCGATGCGAGCCGCACGCGGACCGGGCTGGTGCTGGGCACGCCGTCGTACATGTCGCCCGAGCACATGGCGGGCCGGCCGCTGGACGGCCGCACCGACCTCTACTCGCTGGGCGTGATGCTGTTTCAGCTGCTCACTGGCCACTTGCCGCACACCGGCGACTCGATGGCGCGGCTGATGTACCAGATCGCCAACGAGCCGGCACCTGACGTGCGCAGCCTGCGCCCCGAGCTGCCCGAGGCGGTCGCGAACGTCGTCGCGCTCGCGCTCGAGAAGCGCTCCGAGGTGCGCTACGCCGACGGACGCCAGATGGCGGCCGACCTGCGCGCGGTCGCGCTGCTGCTGGCCGCAGCGCCGGCCACCGCACCCGCGGGGGCGGAGCGCGAGTTCGAGAAAACCGTGACATTCTCGAGACCCGATCCAAGGCACAATTCCGGCCCATAAGAGCCTGTGCCACGCGGCCGGGACGAGACCGGCTGCCCACGCTCCCATGCCTTCGCCCGACGCCGCTGCTTCGACCATGACGCTCGAGTTCTTCAGCGCGACCGACACCGGTCGGGCGCGCAACAACAATGAAGATTCGGTGGCGGTCGAGGAGACCGCACAGCTGGTCGTGCTGGCCGACGGCATGGGCGGCTATAACGCCGGCGAGGTGGCCAGCGGCATGGCGACCTCGTTCATCAAGACCGAGCTCGGGCGCTGGCTGTCGGAGGCCTCCGACAACGCCTCCGACACCGACGTGCGGCGCGCGATGGACATCTGCGTCGACAACGCGAACCGCGCGATCTTCAACGCCGCCAACTCCAATCCCCAGTACGCCGGCATGGGCACGACGCTGGTGGTCGGCGTGTTCCGCGACGGCCGCCTGCTGATGGGCCACGTGGGCGACTCGCGCGGCTACCGGCTGCGCGCCGGCCGGCTGCAGCAGATCACGCACGACCACTCTTTGCTGCAGGAGCAGATCGACTCGGGGCTGATCACCGCCGAGCAGGCGGCGTTCTCGTCGAACAAGAACCTCGTGACGCGCGCGGTCGGCGTCGAGGACACGGTGCTGCTCGAGACCCATCTGCACGACGTGCTGCCGGGCGACATCTACTTGCTGTGCTCGGACGGGCTGTCCGACATGCTCGACGACGAGAGCATCTCGCAGCTGTTGCAGGGCAGCGACGCGCTGCCTGAAGTGGCAGCGGCACTCGTCGACGCCGCCAACGACGCGGGCGGAAAGGATAATATCTCGGTGGTTCTCGCGCGGGTTCGTGGCCCGGCGAGCCCGTCGCGATCGTGGTGGCCATTCCGGCGTTGAGCAGCCAGGCAACGGCGCAGCGCTCCGAAGAGACCGGACGGATTACAAGAGGCACGAGGGCACAAGCATGGGCAAGCTGGTCGTTTCGCTGGACGGGGTGGTGATCAAGGAAGTGCAGATCACCAAGGACAAGACGACGCTTGGCCGGCGCCCCTACAACGACATCGTGATCGACAACCTCGCCGTCAGCGGCGAACACGCTGTGCTGCAGATGGTGGGTGCCGACGTCTTCATCGAAGACCTCAACAGCACCAACGGCACCTATATCAACGGCAAGGCGATCAAGAAGCAGCTGCTCAGCCACAACGACACCGTCGAGATCGGCAAGTACAAGATCAAGTACCTCGTGGAAGACGGCACCGACTACGAGAAGACGATGATCATGAAGCCGGGCGGCGGCGCGATGCCGACGATCCAGCCGAACTCGGGCTACTCGCCGACCGTCGGCTTCGGCGCCTCGGGCTTCGGCTCGCTCGGCGCCAGCACCGGGCCGGCCTCGATCAAGGTGCTCAACGGCGCGGCCGCCGGCCGCGAGGTGATGCTGACCAAGGTCGTCACCACGGTCGGCAAGCCCGGTGTGCAGGTGGCCTCGATCACGAAGCGGCCGGGCGGCTATGTGCTCGCGCACGTCGAAGGCGCACTGCGCCCCACCGTCAACGGCAACCCGGTGACGGGTGAGACCGTGCATCTGAAGAACGGCGACGTCGTCGAGCTCGCCGGCACGCAGATGCAGTTCGTGCAGGCCTAGACGCATGCGTTGGGGCGCGTGGGCAATCCACGTGCCGTGACCCATTTCACGCCGGTCGCCGATGGGTCGGTGGCGTCCCTCGGATTGCCGACGAAATGCGACTTTGCCAGCTTGCGCTCACCTCGTGCGGGCCGCAAGATCCAGCGCAAATGATGTTCCACGTGCTCGGCTGTTCAGGCGCCATTGCAGCCGGCTGCAAGACCACTGCGTTCCTGCTCGACGACGAAATCCTGATCGATGCCGGCACCGGCGTCGGCGACATGGCGCTCGACGCGCTCGCGCGCATCGAGCACATCCTGATCAGCCATTCGCACCTGGATCACGTGCTGGCCATCGGCCTGCTCGCCGACAGCGTGATGCGCAACCGCCGCGCGGCCGGCCGCGGGCCGATCCAGGTCCACGCGCTGCCCGAGACGCTGGCCGCGCTGCGCGCCCACATCTTCAACGGCATCATCTGGCCCGACTTCACGCGCCTACCGAGCGCCGAGAGTCCGGTGCTCGAGTTCGTGCCGTTCGCGGTGGGCGACGTGCTCAAGCTCGGCAAGAAGCGCGTCGAGGTGCTGAGCGCCTCGCACACCGTGCCGGCGGTCGGCTTCGCGGTCGACGGCGGCGAGTCCGGCCACTGGGTCTACACCGGCGACACCGGGCCGAACCCGATGCTGTGGATGCGCCTGCGCAACATGAAGGTCGCGCACCTCGTGATCGAAACCGCCTTCAGCGACGAGGAGCGACAGCTCGCTTACATCAGCCGCCACCTGTGCCCGGCCGCGCTCGGCCACGAACTGGCCCAGCTGCCCGGCAGCGTCGAAGTGCACATCACCCACATCAAGCCGGGTGAACTCGATGCGGTGATGAGCGAGGTCAGCCGGCTCCAGACCAGCCACCGCGTGCGTGCGCTGTCGGCCGGACAGGTGATCCACCTCGCGAGCGTTTGAGCCGCCCTTCGAATCCTGCGAACAGCGGGCCTGCGGGCCCGCTTTTCATTCGAGCGCGCGGCAGCAGATCGGGTGACCATTTGCGTCAGTGCTGACCCGAGCGGTCTCGCCGCCTGCATCTCCAGTGACTCTTTGTGTCAGCTTTGCGGGTGCTTTTCACGCTTTTGCAGCCTGCACCCGATGGCACGCGCCTCGCATCTGTGAAGCCGTGTCTCTCCCCAACCCCTCAGGAGTTTTCATGAAGCGTTATGTGCAGAAGGGTTTCACCCTTATCGAACTGATGATCGTCGTGGCGATCATCGGCATCCTGGCGGCGGTTGCGCTGCCGGCTTATCAGGACTACACGATCCGCACGCAAGTGGCTGAAGGCTCGACGCTGGCGTCCGGCCTGAAGACTGCCGTCGCCGACTACTTCTCCTCGTCCGGCGTGATGCCGGCTGCCAACATCAATGCCGTTTGCGGCGACAGCGGCACCGCTTGTCCCGGTTCCAATGCGACGGACAACAAGGGGAACTACGTGACCCAGATCGCTGTCCTGAACGGTTCTATCGACGTTACCTACGGCAACAAGGCGAATGCGGCGATCGCCGCCGCCGGAGCCAACGTTCTGTCGCTCCGGCCGGGCCTCGACACCGCCAGCAACATCAGCTGGATCTGCGGCTTTTCCTCGGTTCCGGCCGGTGTCACCGCGCTGGGCGTGAATGCGACGACCGTCAACCGCAAGTACCTGTCGAACTCCTGCAAGTAATCCGACGGTTCGGTTTCCGAACCCCGAAAAGAGGCGCCGGCAGGCGCCTCTTTTGTTTGCACGGCCGCATGGTCCGGCTGGGTTAACTTCCTCACATGAGCACAACTGCGCCGCCTTCCCCGTACGCCATCGGTCTGTGCTTCGTGCTGTGGGTTGCCAGCTACACGGTGCCCGTCTACTTGCTGCCGATCACGGTGTTCGTCAGTCTGCTCCTGGCCGTGCTCGTCTGGGGCATCGCGCTCAGCGGTGCCGGCGAGGCCGCGCCGCCGGCGGGTCCGTCAGCAACCCGGCTGGCGCTGGCCCCCTGCGGAGCGCTGGTGGCTATCGGCCTGCTCGCCGCCACGCAACGTGCCTGGGTTGACGCGCTGGTGCTGCCCGCCGCAGCCGCCGTGCTGCTGTTCGGCTCGGCCGAGCGCGATGCTCGGTGGCTGCGCGCGCTGTGGTGGGCACTCGTCGTGGCAGCCCTCATCAACATGCTGGTGGCCGCGGTTCAGCTGGTGTTGCCGACGGCGGACCTCCCGGGCATCGCGCCGTCCCCTACACCGGGCCGTGCCGCGGGCAATCTCCGCCAGCCCAATCTGCTTTCCCAACTGCTCCTTCTCGGCATCGTTGCGCTGATCGGGCTGCAGCGACTGGCGAGCCCGATCGTCCGGAAGTCGAGTGTCGGGCTCGCGGTGGCATTGGGCATGGGGCTGGCGTTCAGCCAGTCGCGCACCGGTTGGCTGGGATTGGCGCTGCTGCTGGGCTGGGCTGTGTTCGACAGGGTGATGCCCGCGATGCAACGGCGCTTGCCGTGGGCCGCCTTGGCCGGATGCCTGGTCGGAATGGCGCTGGTCTGGGTTAACGCCGAGCACGGTGGTGTCGCGCCCTACATCGCGCATCGGCAGGCGGCGTCCGGTGACCTGTCCGGCTCGCGTTTCAGCATCTGGGCGAACACACTCAGCTTGATCGCAAGCAATCCGTTCCTCGGCGTGGGCTGGGGACACTTTGCCCAGGCCTGGGCGCTCACGCCATTCCCGAGCCGGCCTCCTTCGTCATTCGACAACGCGCACAACGTGGTCCTGCAGTTGGTCGTGGAACTGGGGGCGCCCATTGCGCTGGCCGCCTTGGGGGCGTTCGCGTGGGCCGTTTGGCGCGGGCGCCGTGCGGTGAGCCACGCGGCGACGGGCGAGCAGGCGATGGATGGGCGCTGCCTGCTGGCAGCGCTGGCATTGCTCGCGATGCACAGCTTGCTGGAGTACCCGCTCTGGTACACGTATTTCCTGTTGCCGGCGGCGTTCTTCTTCGGCCAGTACCTGCGCATGGGCAGCCTTGCCGAACGCCCCGCCGCGGCCTCGGACGGGACTTTGGCAGCCTCGAGCAACGAGAGTACAAAAGGCGTGCCGGCGCTGCTCAAACTGTGCGGCGTGCTGATCGTCCTGGGTTCTTTGTACGCGGGATGGGATTACTCGCGCGTGCTGCAGTCGTTCAAGCCTTTTGGCGCGGGACTGCGGCAATCGCTCGAGCAGCGGGTGGCAGAAGGGCGCAAGAGCATCCTGTTTGGCCACTGGGTCGACTTCGGCGTCGTGACCAATGCCGACACCTATGCCGACCGGTCCGAGCAGGTCGAGCGCGCCTTCAACCACCGCATGAACCCGCACATGCTGATGATTCTCGCGAAGTACCTGCACGAGCGTGGTGAAGACGACAAGGCCGCGTACGTCGCAGCGCGGCTGCGAGAATTCCACAATCCGGTGTCCGACGAATTTTTCGCCGAATGTGACGCAACGCCGGCGGAACGGGCCAAGCCCTTCCAGTGCACGGCACCGCGTCGCGTGTACGATTTTCGCGAGTTCCTCTCCTCCCCCTAGCAGGTCAGCATGCAAGGTTGGACGCCATGACGCCCTCAGCGAGCCACAAGGCGATCGCAGAACGGGCCACCGAGTCCGTGGCCCGGCGACCGATGAACATTCGAATCAAGGCTGCGCTGATCCACCTGAGCGCTTCAGCGGTGGTCGCCGGATTGATCGCCGTCACCGTGCTGCTGGCCTGGTTTCCCGGTGTCTACACCGAGGCGATGGGTGCCCACAAACTGCTTGCATTGATTCTGGGCTGTGACGTCGTGATCGGCCCGCTGCTGTCCCTGATCGTCTGCTCCCCTGGCAAGCCGCGCCGGCTGCTGGTCATCGACTACGCCGTGATCGTGTCGCTCCAGGTCGCGGCGCTGGTCTACGGCCTGAGTGTGATCGTCGACAGCCGGCCGGTCTTCACGGTGTTTGCCGTCGACCGCTTCAACGTGGTCGCCGCCTCGGACGTCGAGGTCGCCGACTTGCAAGGTCACGGCGGGAACGCACCCTATTCCGTGTCTTGGCACGGGCCGACGCTCGTCACCTTGAAGATGCCGCAAGACCCCGCCGGCCGCAACGCCGCGTTGGACCTCGAGATGTCGGGCAACGAGCTGCACAACCTGCCTCGCTACTACGCTCCCTACTCGCCCCGGGACGTGCTGGCCAAGGCGGAGCCGTTGGGCACGTTGCTCAAGCGGCGCCCGCAGCTCACCGCAGAGGCCACCTCCGCACTCGGGAAGCTGCGCCTGCAGCCCGATGCGGTCGCATGGCTGCCGATGCAGACCCACCTCGGCTTCCGTACGGCACTGCTGCGACGGGACGATGCGAGCATCGTCGAGACGTTCGCCGTAGATCCCTACGATTGAGCGCGGCACAATCCACAGCTTTTGCAGAGCCGGCCGTTGCCCGCGCCCGGCGCCGAACCACCGCATGGCTGTCACGCATTCACGCGCCGATGCCGCGTCTCGCATTGACACGGCGGGACCGCCGGGACTTGTCGCGCCGGCGTTGGCCTTCCTCGCGATCGGTGTTCCCGCGCTGCTTGCGTTCAACCTTCCGCCTTCGGCGACGTTCCTCAACCAGGCGACCGCGCTGATCGGGTGGGGTGGCTGGTCGATCGCGTTGGCTGCGACGATGCCGGCGCGCATCGGCCCATCGTTCGATCGCTCGCTGCTTGCCCTGCTTTGTGCGATGGGCCTGCTCATGGTCGCCGCACTGGCGTCGCCGCTTTGGACCGGGCTGCCCGTCACGTTGTCACTCTCCTCGGCCGGCATGACGGCCGCGGCCGCCGCGGTGCTGTTGATGGGCAGCCAGACCCAGCGCCACGGCGACCATCGCGCGGTGTTCCAGGCGTTTTGCATCGCACTGGTCGTTGCCGGTGTGCTCAGCACGGCGGTCGGCTTCCTGCAGGTCTTCGCGCCCGATGGGACCGGGGGCAACTGGATCGCGGCAGCCTCCATCGGCGGTCGCGCGGCAGGCAATCTGCGCCAGCCCAACCACCTGAGCACCCTGCTGTTGTGGTCGATCGTCGCCGCAATCTGGCTTGGCCAGGCCGGGTTCTCGAAGCGCCCGCTGACGATCGGCCTGTCGCTGTTCCTGCTCTTCGGTCTCGTGCTCAGCGCCTCGCGCACCGGCATGATCGGCGCGGCGATGCTGGCGCTCTGGGGCGCGCTGGATCGCCGCTTGCCCCGCAGCTCGCGCGTGATGCTGTGGCTGGTGCCGCTCGTCTACGTGCTGTTCTGGCTCGCCGTGACGGGAGATCCGGGCAACGGACACGGCGGCTTCACCGGCGACACCCAGCTGCACAAGGGCGACATCTCGAGCTCGCGCTTCGCGATCTGGTCGAACACGCTGTCGCTGATCGCCGCCCACCCGTGGTTCGGCGTCGGCTGGGGCGAGTTCAACTTCGCGTGGTCGCTGACGCCGTTCCCGGATCGCCCGGTGGCCTTCTTCGACCACACCCACAACCTGCCGCTGCAGTTCATCGTCGAGCTCGGCATCCCGCTCGCGACGCTGGTGCTCGTGTTGCTCGCCTGGGCGCTGTGGGGCGCGTTCAAGAATGCGCGCGACGCCGACGACGAATCCGGTCACCTGCGCGCCGCGTTTGTGATGGTCGCGATGATCGTCGTGCACAGCCAGCTCGAGTACCCGCTGTGGTACGCCTACTTCCTGCTGCCGGCCGC
>Ga0075366_10001857_pt1 | contig 10646 bp, 10 predicted proteins | sample EndMethybrTD3031_FD_72351 | JGI IMG/M metagenome (GOLD analysis project Ga0075366, IMG submission 72351) | Populus endosphere microbial communities from Tennessee, USA - Endosphere MetaG P. TD hybrid TD303-1 | ecosystem: Host-associated > Plants > Roots > Endosphere | place: USA: Tennessee... | reverse complement strand
CCGCCAGTTCGGCAGCCTCCTCCGCAAGCAGCTCGGCAGCGTCAAGCTCCAGCAGCGTAGCCAGCAGCTCTACGAGCAGCAGTTCGGTTGCTTCCAGCGTTGCATCCAGCTCGGTAGCTTCGAGTTCGGTGGCCAGCAGCGTTGCCAGTTCAAGTACCAGTAGCGCCGCGAGCAGTGTCTCTACTTCACTTGGACCTCAGTTGCTCTCCGCAGGTTATGACCATGCTTGCGCTCTACTTAACTCTGGATCTGCGAAGTGCTGGGGCAAGAACATTCAAGGCCAACTTGGTGACGCCACCAACACCAGCAAAAGCGTTCCCACGCCAGTCAGTAACCTGACAGATGCAACGTCGATCGGAGCGGGCTACAACCACACCTGCTCGCTGAAGAGCGGCGGCACAGTTGTATGCTGGGGATACAACAATGTAGGCCAGCTAGGTGATGGAACCAGCAGTAGCAGTATTGATCCCACCAAGAACAGCCCGCATGCAGTGACAGCCCTGAGCAGCGTCGCAGCCATAGCAATCGCTGCTGACTATGGTTGTGCCCTCAAGTCAGACGGCACTGTTGCCTGTTGGGGTGGTGCCCCCAATGGCACAACGACGACGCCAGCCAGCGTGAGCGGCGTCAGTGGGGCCATAAAGGTGACTACGGGTGGTGAACACGCCTGCGCGCTCAAATCTGACGGCACATTGCTCTGCTGGGGCAAGCATATTTACGGCCAACTTGGAAACGGCAATCCATCAAGTAGCACAATCTACTCGGCGCAGACCGTGAAGGCGGATGGCTTGGGTACAGTGTTGAGTGGCGTTATCGACGTAAGTGCAGGCGACAGGCATACATGCGCTCTGTTATCCGACAAGACGGTCAAGTGCTGGGGTAACAACAACAGTCTGCAATCAGGCAGCAACTCGGCCACGGAATACATACTGCCCCAGGCAGTAGCCGGAGTAAGCAATGCCATTGCAGTCTCGGCGGGCGTCAACCATACATGTGCGCTGATTACCGGCGGACAAGTCATGTGCTGGGGCAATAACGACCACGGTCAGCTAGGGGACGGTGGTACCACATCCCGCCATACACCTGCTGCGGTAAGCAGTCTCACGGATGCTGCTGCCATCACGGCGGCAGGTGTCCTGCGAAGTGCACTCGGCGACATTGCTTCTGATCACAGCTACACCTGCGCCTTGCGTACCAATGGCGATGTGATGTGCTGGGGATCAAATACCGAGAGTCAGCTTGGCGACAACTCAACCACAGAACGCCCCTCCTCTGTCAGCACGAATGCCGGTGCCGTGTTCTGGCACTAGCCTTTGCAGGAAGGGAGGTCAGCCGCGACCTCCCTTCAACCCTTTTGCCTGTATGACAGACAACTTCAATCCTTACGCCCCGCCTCGCTCTTCTGTCGAGGAGAGTCCGCTGAGCTCCGGCAACGCGGCTTGGCATATTGGCAAAGTACTGGTCCTGCGCAAGGACTCCGGCCTGCCGCATCGATGTGTCAAATGCAATGAAGCCGTCGTGGAGCCCATCAAGAAATTCAAACTCTACTGGCACCACCCTGCGTGGTATCTGCTCATTCTATTGAACATCATCCTCTACGCAGTTGTGGCAATGGTCGTTCGCAAACGCGTCGTGCTCCCAATCGGGCTATGCCAACGTCACCGGAGTCGGCACCGTCTGGGGCAATGGATAGGCTGGGGAGGATCGCTTGGCATGTTGGCTCTTGCCTTCTTCGGCGCAGCGAGCAGCGCAATGTCACTGTTAGCAATCGGCTTGATTGGCTTTCTTGTCTCGTTGATCCTCGGCATCGCGCTATCGCGTGTCGTTTATCCGACCCGAATCGACAATGAGTACGTCCGCATGAAAGGCTGCAGTCGGACTTTTCTGAATACCCTGCCTGAATTTCCCCGGGCTTAGCGCTGCGAGTGCCTGGCTGATCTCGCCCGATTCCGCGTATCCGTACAGCTGGAGCGGCCATATGCTTCGCAGAAAACAAAAAGCCAGTCTTTCGACTGGCCAATCTGCTTGAATCTATTGTTCTTGGTCGGGGCGGCGGGATTCGAACTCGCGACCCCTTGCACCCCATGCAAGTGCGCTACCAGGCTGCGCTACGCCCCGACAAGGCCGCGATTGTATCAGGGAAGCCATGCGAATGCACAGCTGACGATCCCGAAATCAGCTCTTCAGGAAGTCGAGCAGATCCATCAATTCGCCTCGCACGCTATGTACGCTATCGCGCGCGCGCTCTGCTTCTTCAGCCACTTCGTGCTCGAAAATCGCGTTCTCTTCAAGCCGATTGCGCGCGCCGCTGATGGTGAAGCCATCACGATAAAGCAGGTCGCGAATGCGGCGCACCAGCAGCACTTCATGGTGCTGGTAATAGCGGCGGTTACCGCGACGTTTGACCGGTTTGAGCTGCGTGAACTCCTGTTCCCAATAGCGCAACACGTGCGGCTTGACTGCGCACAAATCACTGACCTCACCGATGGTGAAGTAGCGCTTGGCAGGGATGGGCGGGAGTTCCCGCGCCTCAGGATTCGGCTGGAGTATTTGCATGGCTCAGGTCGTCGACCGCGGCCTTGAGTTTCTGACTTGCGTGAAAGGTCACGACACGACGCGCCGTGATCGGGATCTCTTCGCCGGTCTTCGGATTACGGCCAGGGCGCTGTGGCTTGTCGCGCAGTTGAAAGTTGCCGAAGCCCGAGAGCTTCACATCTTCGCCACGCGAAAGTGCATTGCGAATTTCGTCGAAAAAACTTTCGACCATGTCCTTCGCTTCACGCTTGTTCAAACCCACTTTATCAAACAGCAGGTCGGAAAGTTCGGCTTTTGTCAAAGTCATAAATCGGTCTCTGTTTGTTCAGCAAGGCTTACGCACGCAAATGCGCACCAAGCTTTTCGCCCGCCGCGGCGATCATGGCTTTCACGGCCTGATCGATTTCAGCGTCCTCCAGCGTGCGTTCAGTGTGCTGAAGCACTACACGCAGCGCAATACTTCGGGTATCGGGTTCGAGACCTTTGCCCGAATAGACATCAAAAACATCAATCGTACGTACGATATTGCTGGCCGCCGACTGAAGCACAGCTTGCAACTGAGTGGCCTGAACGGTGCTGGCAACGACCAACGCGATATCACGGCGTACGGCAGGCTGTTTCACCACATCCACATAGGCAGGCAGCTTGCGTGCCAGCACGGCAGCAAGTTCGAGTTCGAACAGAACCGGTGCGCTGCCCAAGTCGTATTTTTGCGCCCAGGCAGGATGCAATTCGCCTACAAAACCGACGACTGCTCCATCCAGCACGACGCGCGCAGTGCGGCCCGGATGCATGGCAGGATGCACGGCAGCCTCGAACCGTGCTTCGGCACCCAATAGGGCTTCAACGTCGGCTTTGACGTCATGGAAATCGATCTTGCGCGAAGCCTGTCCCCATTGCTCACCAGCGGCAGGCCCCCAGGCAAGTGCAGCGATACGCACTGGCTGATCGTAGCCAGCCACGGGAATGCCAAGAGCATTCTTGCGGAAACAGCGACCGATTTCAAAGATGCGCACACGATCGGCACGACGGCGCAGATTGCTTCCGAGCACACCCACCAGACCGCCGATAAGCGAAGAGCGCATCACGGCAAGCTGGCTCGCAATCGGATTGGCGAGACGTACCGGATCGGTATTGCCGGCGAAGTCCTGCTCCCACGCTTCTTCGACGAAGGCGTAGCTGATGACTTCCTGATAGTCACGTGTTGCGAGTGCGCGGCGCACACGATGCGGGCTCTGCCTATCTTCCGGCAGCGGCAGCATGGTGATGCCTGCAACGGGCGCAACAGCGGGAATGTTGTCGTAACCCACGACACGAGCCACTTCCTCGATCAGATCCTCTTCGATCGCAATATCGAAACGGTACGACGGCGCCGTGACGCTCATCGCTTCGCCAGACTCATTTGCCAACACCGTCACTGACATGCCCAAGCGCTCGAATGTGGCACGCATGTCCGCATCGCTCACTTCGATGCCGAGCACGCGACGCACACGCGCAGGACGTACGCTTACAGCCGAGCGCTGCGGCAACGCATCGTTCGCAACTGCTTCGACAACAGACCCTGCTTCGCCGCCACAGATTTCCAGCAGCAGCGCCGTAGCGCGTTCCATCGCCGTGCGTGCCAATTCGAAATCGACACCACGCTCGAAACGATGTGATGCGTCCGACGAAAAACCCAGCGTGCGGGCGCGGCCCACGATGGCATCGGGTTGGAAGAATGCGCTTTCGAGGAACACGTTACGCGTCTCGTTCGTCACGCCGCTGTCATCACCACCCATCACGCCAGCCAGCGCCAGGACGCGTGCGTCATCAGCGATAAGCAACACATCAGCGGCTAGCTCGACAATCTGACCATTGAGCAACTTGAGCGAATCTCCCGCTTTGGGCATACGCGCATGCACGGTGCCGGACAGCTTGTCATTGTCGAAGGCATGCATCGGCTGGCCAAGCTCAAGCATCACGTAATTGGTGATGTCGACAGCCGCGCTGATCGAACGCACACCGCAGCGTTCAAGGCGTTGCTTCATCCAGGCAGGCGTCGCGGCAGCTGCGTTCACACCTCGAACAATCCGTCCGGAATAGCGCGGGCAGCCTTGTGGCGCGTCCACCGACACTTCACGGCGCTCATCGTGCTTCGGAGCAACTGCCTCAATGGACGGCAGGGACAGCGGTGTATCGGTCAACGCGGAAAGTTCGCGTGCAATGCCGGCCAAGCTCAGGCAGTCGGCGCGATTGGGCGTGAGCTTGATGGTGATCTTGCGATCGTCGAGAGACAGGTATTCGCGAATATCGGCACCAACCGGCGCATCGTCCGGCAACACCAGCAAGCCGTCATGCGCCTGTGTCATGCCCAGTTCATCGGCCGAGCACATCATGCCGAACGACTCGACACCACGCAGCTTTGCAGCCTTGATTTCGAAGCCTGGTAACTTCGCCCCGACAGTGGCGCAAGGCGCCTTCATGCCGACAACGACATTCGGCGCACCGCAAACGATCTGCTGCAGATTGCCTTGGCCTGTATCCACCATGCATACCCTCAGCTTGTCGGCATTCGGGTGCTTATCAAACGAGACAATCTGCGCGACGACGACGCCGGTGAAAGGCGGCGCGACGGGCTCGACCTCCTCCACTTCGAGACCGGCCATGGTCAGCAGATGGCAAAGCGCCTCGCTGTCGAGCGCAGGGTTACACAGGCTACGCAGCCATTGTTCGGAGAACTGCATATCAGTCTTTGAATTGGGTCAGGAAGCGCAAGTCGTTCTCGAAGAACAAACGCAAATCGTTGATGCCATAACGCAGCATGGTGAGGCGGTCGAGACCCATGCCGAATGCGAATCCGGTGTACTTTTGCGCATCGATACCGCCGTTGTTCAGTACGTTCGGATGCACCATGCCGCAACCTGCTATCTCAAGCCATTTGCCCTTGTTGGGGCCACTCATGAAAGCGAAGTCGATTTCGGCGGAAGGCTCGGTAAACGGAAAGAAGGACGGGCGGAAACGCACCTGCAACTCGTCCGTCTCGAAGAAGCGTTTGAGGAAGTCGATGATGACGCCCTTGAGGCCTGCAAAGCTGATGTGCTCGCCGATCCACAGACCTTCCACCTGATGGAACATCGGTGAGTGCGTCGCATCGGAGTCGACGCGATAGACACGACCCGGCGCAATGATGCGCAGCTCGGGCATGTCGATGCCTTTGTACTTTGCGGCGTGCGCCTGCATGGCGCGAATCTGCACGGGGCTCGTGTGGGTGCGCAACAACACTCCTGGCGCATCCTGCAGATAGAAAGTGTCGTGCATCGAACGTGCCGGATGATTCTCGGGCGTGTTCAGGGCGGTGAAGTTGTGCCAGTCGCCTTCAATTTCGGGACCATCGGCCACTTCGAAACCGATCGAACGGAACAAGGTTTCAAAGCGCTCAAGAATGCGATTGACCGGGTGCACACCGCCCGAGCCGAGACCACGTCCCGGCAAGGTGACGTCCAGCGCTTCCGCGCGTAGCTGTGTTTCGAGCTGAGCCGAGCGCAGCGCATCGCGACGCGCTTCGAGCGCTGCCTCAACGGCCGTCTTGCATTGATTGATTTCGGCGCCTGCGGCACGGCGTGCATCGGGATCGAGCTTACCCAGCCCTTTGAGCAATTCGGTGATGCTGCCACTCTTGCCAAGAAAGCGCGCCTTGGCCTGCTCAAGCGCGGGAGCGTCTGTCGCGGCGGCGAAAGCGGCCTGCGCTTCCGAGAGTATTTGATCGAAATGACTCACTAGAGCACTCACAACAGAACCCGTGTGGAGAAAGAACACTTGCTGCCTGCATCTACCGCATCACGTACACAAAGCGCGAAGAATGCAGCACAAGGTCTTGAATTTTATCGGAAGTCGGAACCCAATGCACCTGCATTGGACAAAAAACAGAGGAAAAAAAAGGAGGCCAAGGCCTCCTTTTTCCGCAGTTCCAGTGTCGGAACACTTACACCAGCTTGGCCCTGGCTTGTTCGGCGAGCGCTGCAAAAGCAGGCTTGTCAAACACGGCCAGATCAGCCAGAACCTTGCGGTCGACTTCAATCGCGGCCTTCTTCAGACCATTCATGAAGCGGCTATAGGTCAGACCGACTTCACGCGCAGCAGCGTTGATACGCGCGATCCACAGCTGACGGAACTGACGTTTCCTTTGACGACGGTCACGATACGCATATTGACCAGCCTTCATCACCGCCTGTTTGGCGATGCGGTAGACGCTCTTGCGGCGGCCGCGGTAACCCTTGGCTTGGTCAAGAACCTTCTTGTGACGGGCACGAGCCGTTACACCACGTTTAACTCTAGGCATTTTCTATCTCCTCTCAGTTAAGCGTAGGGCATCATTGCGCGGATGCGGTCACTGTCAGTGCTATGCACTGCAGTCATGCCGCGGAGCTGGCGCTTCGACTTGGTGGTTTTCTTGGTCAGGATGTGGCGCTTGAACGCTTGTCCGCGTTTGATGCTGCCACCGGCGCGAATCTTGAATCGCTTCGCCGCGCCAGATTTGGTTTTCATCTTTGGCATTGCTTACTCCAGTTTTCATGACGGCCGGTGGTTTGCATTGAATGCAGACACTTGTAAACCGGACTATCACCCTTTCGCAGAAGCTTTACGGCGCTCCTACAAGCCGTCGAGTGCGCTTTCGCGCCCCTGAAACCTGTATTACTTCTTACTGCTTTTTCTTTGGCGCCAGAACCATCACCATCTGACGGCCTTCAAGCTTCGGGAACTGCTCCACGATGCCGATTTCTTCCAGGTCACCCTTGACGCGCTCAAGCTGACGAACGCCAAATTCCTGGTGAGCCATTTCACGGCCGCGGAAGCGCAAAGTTACCTTCACCTTGTCGCCCTCACCCAAGAACTTGATCATGTTGCGCATCTTGATCTGGTAGTCGTTCTCATCAGTGCCAGGACGGAATTTGATTTCCTTCACCTGGATTTGTTTCTGCTTCAGCTTGGCTTCGTGCGCCCGCTTCTGCTCCTGATATTTGAACTTGCCGTAATCCATCAGTCGGCAAACTGGCGGCACCGCTTGCGGCGCAATCTCGACCAGGTCGACTTCTGCTGTTTCGGCCATAGCGAGCGCTTCTTGCGTCGATACAACGCCAAGTGGCTCGTTATCCTCTCCTACCAACCGCACTTCGGCTACTGTAATTTCCCGATTAATGCGGTGCGACTTGTCCTGTGCGATGGCTCAGTTCTCCATGAATTAGAAAAAAATCAAGCGCCTGCGCCGCGTGAATCAACTTCGCGACGAAGCCGCTCGATCAGTTCGCCTACAGACATGACGCCGAGATCCTCGCCGCCGCGCGCACGTACCGAAACGGTACCTGCGGCCTTTTCCTTTTCGCCGGCAACCAGCAAATAGGGAAGCTTCTGCAAGCTATGTTCGCGGATTTTATAGGTAATTTTCTCGTTCCGCAAATCTGCTTGTGCCCGGAAGCCATTCGCCAGCAGCGTTTTGACCACGTCCGAGACGTAATCGGCCTGCCCTTCGGAGATGTTTAAAAGCATGACTTGAGTGGGTGCAAGCCATAACGGGAAGGCGCCACCGAAGTTTTCAATGAGAATCCCGAGGAAACGCTCAAGCGAACCCAAGATGGCCCGATGCAGCATGACCGGGCGCTGGCGCGTGTTGTCTTCGGCTACGTATTCAGCGTCGAGAAGTTCCGGCAACACGAAGTCCAGCTGGATCGTGCCGCACTGCCAGGAGCGGCCGAGCGCATCCTTGATGTGGTATTCGACTTTCGGGCCGTAAAACGCGCCCTCGCCCGGCAACTCTTCCCATTCCTTGCCTGACACCTTGAGCGCGCGACGCAGACCGTCTTCAGCGCGATCCCAGACTTCGTCGGAACCAGAGCGCTTTTCGGGGCGCAATGCGAGCTTCACTGCCACATCGTGGAAACCGAAGTCCTTGTAGACGCTCATCAGTAGCTTGTCGAAGGCGATGGCTTCGGACTCGATCTGGTTTTCCGTGCAGAAGATGTGCGCATCGTCTTGCACGAACCCCCGAACGCGCATCAAACCGTGCAGCGCGCCGGAAGGTTCGTTGCGATGGCATGAGCCGAATTCGGCCAGACGCAGTGGCAGGTCGCGATATGAACGCAGGCCGTGATTGAAAATCTGCACATGACCCGGGCAGTTCATCGGCTTGACCGCGTAATCGCGCTTTTCCGACTCGGTCGTAAACATATTGTCGCGGTAGTTTTCCCAGTGGCCGGATTTCTCCCACAGGACGCGATCCATCATCAGTGGCGTACGCACTTCGTCGTAGCCACCTTCGATCAGGCGCGCGCGCATGTACTGTTCGACCTGCTGCCACAACGTCCAGCCCTTCGGATGCCAGAACACCATACCGGGCGCTTCATCCTGCATGTGGAACAGATCAAGCAGCTTGCCAAGACGGCGATGGTCACGCTTCTCTGCTTCCTCCAGCATGTGCAGATAAGCTTCGAGCTCTTCCTTCCTGGCCCAGGCCGTGCCGTAAATTCGTTGCAGCTGTGCGTTCTTCGCGTCACCGCGCCAATAAGCGCCCGCCACCTTCATCAGCTTGAAGAACTTCAGCTTGCCGGTCGAAGGCACGTGCGGGCCACGACACAAATCGATGAAATCGCCTTCGCGATATAGAGAAATAGTCTGACCGGCAGGAATGTCGCCGATGATCTCGGCCTTGTACTTCTCGCCCAGACCATCGAAGAATTTGACAGCCTCGTCGCGATCCCATTCCTCACGCGTGACGGGGATATCTTTCTTCGACAGCTCGGCCATGCGCTTTTCGATAGCGGCCAGATCTTCGGGGGTAAAAGGACGCGAATAGGCGAAGTCGTAATAGAAGCCGTTCTCGACAACGGGGCCAATCGTCACCTGCGCATCGGGAAAGAGCTCCTTGACCGCATAAGCCAGCAAGTGGGCTGTCGAATGACGAATCACCTCCAGACCTTCCGCATCGCGGTCTGTCACGATGGCCAGCGACGCATCCGCACTCATGACATGCGAGGTATCGACCAGCACACCATCGACCTTGCCAGCCAGTGCGGCCTTGGCAAGACCCGCGCCGATCGACGCGGCGACATCGAACACGGAAACTGCTGCATTGAAGCTGCGGACTGAACCGTCGGGAAGCGTGATGTTGGGCATGATCTGGTCTTCGTTTTAAGTGAAGCGATACAAGAAAAATGCGAAGGAAAATACAAAAATCCGGACGAAAAAAAAGTGCGGGCAAGCCGCACTTTATTTTCACTACTGTCTTCAGGGAAGAAGTATTCGAAAGAATGTTCCGGCTTGCTTACGAGAAGTGTCGAGCCGTAGTTCGGAACATCATTTTTCTTTCGTATGTGACTTCATCAATGTTTGGTAGGCGCGAAGGGATTCGAACCCCTGACCTCTTCCATGTCAAGGAAGCGCTCTAACCAACTGAGCTACGCGCCTGAAGAGCTGCGCATTATAGCCACTCCGCAAATAGAGTCAATTTCAAAAGGTCATATTTCTTCCCGCATCCATCAATGCTTCCGCAATCATGCGCCGATTGCGAATCGCCTGACGAATGGCACTCCCTCAATTGCCATGCGCAATTGAAGCTGCGACGGCGTAACTTGATCTGAAGAAATTCACAAACCAGCCCGGCTGGACTTACGTCCAGCCGGGCCTGGATTGCCGCCACGTCTTAGCTCCAGTTCGCGGCGATCACCGGATTGAGCGAACTCTGGTAGCTCGTTGGCAACGTGGTCTGGCCCGCACCGGGTGGTGCAAACGCCGCCATGGCGCTGACCAGATTATCCACCTGGCTATCCAGCAAGACCTTGCCGTCTCCGCTCTTGATCTGCTCAATATGATACTGGTTGCCCAGGTACCAGTTGGTGATCACATCCTTGTCGCTCGTACCAATGATGCTCACTTCGAGGTTGTTGCCGTTCCTGGCGAACCACAACTGACTCGCTGCCACATCACTGGCCGCTTGCAGGACATCAGTGTTGCCACTGGTGCTGTCGTTCTCGCTAACAGTGTCAACACCGTATCCACGACCGAGCCGGTAGATGTCGCTGCCAGATCCTCCTGTCAGCGTGTCATTGCCAACGCCGCCATCAAGCGTGTCATTGCCCGAG
>Ga0075366_10001856_pt1 | contig 10651 bp, 10 predicted proteins | sample EndMethybrTD3031_FD_72351 | JGI IMG/M metagenome (GOLD analysis project Ga0075366, IMG submission 72351) | Populus endosphere microbial communities from Tennessee, USA - Endosphere MetaG P. TD hybrid TD303-1 | ecosystem: Host-associated > Plants > Roots > Endosphere | place: USA: Tennessee... | reverse complement strand
GCGCGTGAACACCGCCGTCGACAGCAGGAACGGCACCAGCACGACGATCACGTTGATGAACGCCGTGACCTCGAGCGCGGCCGCGCGTTGTTTGCGCAGGCGTCGTTGAGCCATGATGACTACCTCCCGTCCGGCGAGTACGCCGGCCGACCCCCCGAGGGGGTCTCGCCCGGCTTGGGAGCGGCCCGGCGCCGGGCTCGCGAGATATCGATCGACATCGCCGGCGACCTCAGCGGGCCGGGGCCGACTCGGCCTTGATGCGCTGCACCAGGTTCAGGAAGCTGATCTTGGCGGCTTCGAGGCCGTCGACGATCTCGCTGGTGCGCGCCTGCAGGAAGGCGTGGATCAGCAGGAACGGGATCGCGACCGACAGCGCGAACGCGGTGTTGTTCATCGCGATCGAGATCGAGGCCGACAGCAGTTCGGCCTTCTCGGCCGGGTTGACCGCGGCGACCGCAGTGAAGCCCTTGATCAGGCCGATGATGGTGCCGAGCAGGCCGACCAGCGTGATCACGTTCGCGAAGGTCGCGATGTAGTGGGTGCGCTTCTCCAGGCGCGGCACGATCTCCATCATGCCCTCCTCCATCGCCGCGTCGATGTCCTCGCGGCGGCCCGGGCTCTGCATGCGCTCGAGGCCGTGGGTGACGATCTTGCCGATCGCAGCGTCGGACTTCTGCGCGAGGCCCAGCACTTCCTTGAAGCGGCCGCCCTGCAGCATCGGCAGCACCTGCGCCCAGAGCTGGCGGTTCTGGCTGCGCGCGCGCCGCAGGAAGACATAGCGCTCGATCGCGATCGCCAGGCCGATGGCCATGATCGCGATGCTGAAGTAGATGGCGACACCGCTGTCCTGGAAGAACTTGACGGCGAAATCGACGAGAGACATGGCAACGACTCCTGTTGGAAAAACGAGGCGATAAACGGGTGGCGGTTCAGCGTGCCGGCGTGGCCGGCGCTGCGCTCTTGGAAGATGACGAAGGGGATGCGGGATTGAGCTGTGCGTCGTACTGCACCTGGCGGCGGAACACGTCGCGGTCGACCGGCGCGAGCGCCTCGTCGAGCACGCTGGCGACCGGGCGGCCCGACATCTCGCCGGGCAGCGGCTTCTTCCACGGCACGATGTAGAGCACCTTGGGCAGCTCGCGGTTGCCGATGATCTGGGTGCGGTCGATGTCGGCGCGGTCGGCTTGCGCGGGCGTGGGGGCCGAGGCCGCCGCGGCGCGCTGCTGCGCGAGCGCCGGGACGGCACCGGCGGCCAGGGCGACCAGCAGGACGAAGCGCGAGAGCAAGGTCTTCACGGCAGCTCCTTCTTGGTCAGCAAGGTCGTCTTGTCGCCCTTGCGGTTTTTCAGGTCGGCAATCCACTTGGTCACGGTCGCGTCCTTGCCGGCCGACAGCGCCTGATAGCGCTCGTACATCGCGAGCGCCTGCACGTTGTCGCGCAGGTACAGGTCGTAGAGGATCGCGAGGTTGAGCTGCGGCGCGGCGTAGTTCGCGTCGAGGTCGATCGCACGCTCGTAGGCCTGCTTGGCCTTGGCGAACTGGCCCTGCTGGCGGTAGGCGATGCCGAGCTGGTTGAAGTAGACCGGCTGCTTCGGGTTGGCCTTCACGGCGAGCTCGAACTCGGCCACGGCCTCGGGCAGCTTGCCGGCCTGGCGGTGGATCAGCCCGAGCTGCGCGTGCGGGCCGCCGAGCTCGGGATTGGACTGGACGAGCCCACGAAAGCCGCGCTCCGCGTCCTGCGTGCGCCCGGCCGCGAGTGCGCGGCGTGCGTCGTCGTAGGTGCGCTGCGTCGCCGCCGCGACGGGCAGTTCGGGCTCCGGCGCCAGTGTGGCTGCCTGTACAGGCGCGGCGCTCGCGGCCGCAGCAGGTGCCGAGGCCGCCGGCGTCGGCGACGTGACCTTCGCGATCGTCGCGCTGACCGACTCCTGCACCGCCTTCAGCGGCTCGGTCACCGTCGCGCAGCCGGCGGCGAGCACGCACAGCGCCGTGAGTGCACCGGACCGCAGAAGGACTTCAGCGGATCGCATCGATGGTTCCCTCGCTGCGTTCGTTCTTGCCGTAGCGCACCGGCCGCAATTCGGCCAAGGCCTTGAAGCTGCTGCGCACCCACTCGTCGTAGATGCTCTCGCTGGCACGCTTCGCGTTCACTTCATGCAGTTCGATCGCCTTCTCCTCGAACGGGAAGGCCTGCTCCTCCAGCATCACGTTGTACTGCTCGAGCTCGGCCTTCTTCAGGCCCTTCGGGCGCTGCGACGCGATCATCGCCTTGCCGAAGTCCTGATAGAGCGCCGCGGTGCGGAAGGTCGCTGCGGTCGTGACTTCGGGCACGCGGTATTCGGAGGCCGCGGCGTAGGCCTTGAGCACGTCCTCCATCTTGGCCTTCTTCAACTTGAGGTTCTTCGCGAGCGGCTCGACGAGGGTCACCTTGCGGTAGTTGTCGACCAGCGGCTCGGCCAGCGCCAGCGATGCCAGGCCGCCGAGCGTGCGTGTGCGGTCGGTGCGTGCGCTGCCGCCCATCAGGTCGGCCTGGTGGATCTCTTTCATCAGCGCGGCCTCGCGCTTGGCATCGCTGTCGGCCTTGGCCATCTTCGCGAGGCGCCAGCGCGCCTCGACCGCGGGCTCGAGCGGCTGCGGGTACTGCTTCAGATAGCGCTCGTAGGCCTTCCCGGCCGCAGCCCGCGAGCCGCCCTTCTCGTACAGCTCGGCGGCCTGCCACTGCGCGTCGCGCGCGATCTTCGTGTCGGTCTTCGGGTTCGCGGCCAGGCGCTCCATCTCGCCGGCGGCCTGCGCCCAGTTGCCCTTCTCGAGGTAGGCGACCGCGAGCTTGTTGCCGACCTCACCCTGAAGGGGATGGTTCGGGAAACGCTGGCGGAAGTCTTCGAGCGTCTTCGCCGCGCCGTCCCAGTCCTTCATCGCGATCTGCTCGGCGGCCGCGTCGTACTGCGCCGTCGCGCGCACGCTCGACTGCGGCGCGACCGCGGCAACACGCGCGAAGTGCCCCACCGCATCGGCACGCTGCCCGGCCGAACGCGCCTGTTCGCCCTGCTTGTAGACCGAGGCGGCGAGCCGCTCGACCAAGTCGTCGCGCGCCTTGTCGCCCGTCGGCGTCAGCGCGAGCACCTCGCCGTAGGCCTTCTCGGACTCGGCGAACGTGCCCTTGTCGAACGACGTGTGTGCGACGACGGTCCACGCGACACGCCGCTGCGCATCGGTGACCGGCGGCTTCAGCGCGAGCACCTGCTGCGCGACCGACGCGGCGCGCTCGCTGTCGCGCAGCGCGAAGAGCTTTTCGGCGGCGGTCGTCAGCACCTGGCCGGCGCGCGGATCCGCGGGGAACTCGTTGGCGAAACGCAGCGAGCTCTCGACGCCGGCGCGCTGCACCGTCGCCTGCTCGGCACCGGCCGTGCGCTTCTCCTGGCCGGCATAGGCGAGCAGCGCCGCGTAGCCCGCGTCGTTGCTCTTCGGATGTTTCGGGTAGGCGTAGGCGGTCTTCTCGTACTCGACCGCCGCTTCGCCGAAGCGTGCGTCTTCGTAGAGCAGCTCGCCGAGCAGGAAGTTGTTCTGCGCCGTCTCGGGGTCGGCCGGGAACGACGCGATGTACATGCGGTACCAGCGCACCGCCTCCTGGTAGTCGGCGCTGGCCTTGCTCTTCTGCGCACTCGCGTGGAAGTGGCGCGCCAGCTCGGTCAGGTGGGTCTTGACGAGCGGCTGCGCCTTCTCCCAGCCGGTGGGGTTGGCCTTGCGGAACTCGCTGTCGACACCGTAGCGCGAGACGTATTCCTTCTTCGCCTCGAGCGCCAGCATCGGAAAGCCGGTCTGCTGGTAGATGTCGATCACGCGTGCCTGCAGCACCGGCGCCTGCGCGTGCAGCGGCTGGCGGCGCGCGAACGCGCCGAGCGTGTCGGCCGCGTCCTTGGTGCGCTCCTGCTTCAGGTAGAGCTCGCCGAGCTGCTGGTAGACGCGGAATTCGTAGCTCTTGCGCGTGTCGTTCGTGATGTAGGGCGGGATCGTCTCGGCGCCCTGCAGGTTCGCGAGCGACAGGCTGGTGACGCGGAAGGTGTCTTCGACCAGCTCGCGCTCGGCGCGGGTCAGGCCTTGGACCGACTCGAGCTCGGCCTCGCCGTCGCGGTTGGCGATCTTCAGGTCGAGCACGCCGAAGAACGACTGCAGCGCCTCCTCGAGCCGGCCCTGCTTGAACTGCGACCAGCCCTGCATGTACAGCGCGCGATCCTCGTAGAGGTTGCCCGGGCTCGCGATCACTGCGGCGTAGGCCTTCTCGGCCTTCGGGTACTCCTTCATCGCGAACAGCAGCTCGCCGCGGCGGAACTGGGCCTCGTCGGCATGTGCCGTCTGCGGGTACTCGGCGACGAGGCGGTCGAGCGTCTTCAGCGCGGTCTCGAGCTCGCCGCCCTGCTCGTAGGCACGCGAGAGCTGGTAGAGCACGCGGTCGTTGCCCGGATCCTTTGGGTACTGCTTCAGGTAGTCCTGGTAGCGCGTGATCGCGGCCTTGTAGTCGGCCGCGCCGTTCGCGGCAGTCTTGCCGTCGGCGAGCTTGTTGTCGGCGCTGTCCATCTCGAGGTCGCCGAGCCGGCGCATCGCCTCGGGGCGCTGCGGCGCCTTCGGCGCGATCTCGAGGAACTTGGTGTACGCAGCGATCGTCTGCTCGGGCGTCGCGGTGATGCCCTTGTCGGGGCCGACCTCGATGCTGCGGCCGGCGAGCACCTTCAGCGTCGGCTCGTTGTCGGGCGTGCCGGTCTTCTTGCTCGCGCAGGCCGCGAGCGCCGCGGCCGCAACGATCAGGACGAGGCTATTGCTTGGGCGCATCGTCGTCCTTCTTCGCGAGGTTCGCGCGGTCGTAGAGCTGCGCGACGGCGTAGCGCGCCTGCGTCGCGTAGATCGCGAGGCGTTCCTTCTGGCGTTCGAGCTCGGCGACCGCGAGCTCCTGCACCTGGCCCTGCTGCTCGCGGCTCAGCGCCGCGACGCGCGGGATCAGCCCGCGGATGCGCTTGTCGAGCTCGACGATGCGACCGGCGAACGCCTGCTGGCGCACCGGCTCGTCGCGCTGCGCCTGCGCGAGCGCAGCATCGTGCTGCCTCGCCTCGGCGAGATTCGTGTCGATCGTGCGCAGGCCCTTCTTCGCGTCCCACAGCCGCGCCGGCATCTCGCGCGCGAGGTTCCAGGTCAGCGCACCGGCGGCGAGCCGCGCGCGGGTGCGCTGGCCCGCGAGCGCCGGATCGTCGCCGGCCGCCTTCAGCGTCGCCTGCACGCTCGCGAGGCGCTCGAGCAGGTCGCGCTGCTTCTCATCGGCGAAGGCGGCAGCATCGGACTCCGACTCGACCCGCCCGAGCTCGGCGGCGATCTCGTCGCGCCGCTTCTGCGCGGCCTCGAGATCGATCACACCGGCCTTGCTGCGCACCTCGGGCAGGCGCTTCGCATAGGCCTGGCGCCGGTTGTCGAGCATGTCGCCGTAGATGCCGAGGTTGTCCTGCCAGTCCTGCAGGTTCTTCGCGAGGAACTGCAGGTCGCGGAAGTTCTTGAACGCCTCCTGGAACTCGTGCTGCGCGAGCACCTGCGCGAGGTGGCCGCCGTGCGGCATCTCGGGCAGCTCGCGGATGTTCCAGAACCAGCCCATCTCCTCGCCCGGGTTGCGCTCCATCAGCCCGGTGAGCAGCTTGCCGGCGCGGATCGCGGTGATCGACTGGTCGAGCTCGGTGCTCTCGCGCTCGAACATCACGATCGCGTCGTTGTAGCGCTCGAGCGCCTGGCCGTAGGCGCCGAGCTCGGCGTAGGCATAGGGCACCGCGATGCGCGCCTCGAGCACCGCGGAGTCGCTCGCATCACGACCGAGCAGCTCGGTCCACGGCACGAGCGCCTTCTTCGGTTCCTTCAGCGTCGCCGAGGCCCAGCCGAAGCCGAGCAGCGCCTTGTTCGACTGCAGGCTCTGCAGCCGCACGCGTTCGAGCACGGTGCGCGCGACCTCGGGCCGCTTGTCCTGCAGCGCGGCGAAGCCGAGCGCGACGTTGGCCTTGTCGCGCAGGCTGCGCTGTTCCTCGTTCTCGGCGGGTGTCTTGCCGAGCGCGTCGAGCAGCGCGCTGCCGCGCTCGACGTCGCCGCTGCGGATCAGCGCGACGCCCAGGTTGTAGCGCGTGAAGAAGCTCGGCGCCTTGGTGCCGGCGAGGTAGCCGTCGAGCAGCTTCGCGGCCGCCGCGTAGTCGGCGCGCGCAAGCAGCAGGTTCGCGTGCAGCAGGCCGCGTTCCTCTTCGAGCTCGGGTGGCAGCTTGTCGCCGATGCGCGCGATCGCCTCCTCGGCCGGGCCGTAGAGGCCGCGCTGGTAGCGGATCTTCGCGAGGAAGAACCAGGCGCGGTCGCGCACCGAGGGCGGCGCGCCGCGCTCGATCAGGCCCGCGAAGATCTCGCCGGCCTCGCGGTGCAGCCCGTACGAGAGCAGCAGGCCGCCGCGCAGCACCTCGGCCTCGTCGGCGTGTTTGGACACACGGTCGAAGTGCTGCGACGCCATCAGCGTCGTCACCGCGGTGAAATAGCGCCCCTTGTAGAAGTGGAACAAGGTGTCGCCGTAGTGCGGATCCTTGACCACCTGGCCGGGTTCGGCATCGGGTGCCGCCGACGCGCCGGCGCACACGCATGCGAGCGCCGCCGCCCACGCGGCCCGCCGCCATCCGCTACGAATCGAACTGCGCATGCGCATGAACGGTCACTGCCAGATCTTGACGTCGAACTCGGGCTGCAGCTTGCCGGTGGAATCCTTGATCTGCAGCTCGATGTACTTCGGGTCGGTGCCCTTGTCGAACTTCACCGTCGCGCCGCGCTTGTAGTCGCGCTCGTGCGGCCCCTTGCCGGTGAAGAAGGCGACCAGCTCGTGCTCGCCGGCCTTCAGGTTGCCGAGGTAGATGCGCTGCACGCCGCCGCGGTGCAGCGCGGCCACCTCGAGCGGCGTGTACAGGTACGACGAGACGACCTTGTCGTCGAGCTTGATCTGCACCGAGTCGAGCGAGAACAGCTTGCCGACGTCCATCGAGACGAACAGCGCGACCTGCGTGTTGGCGGGGAACAGCAGCTCCTCCTCGAGCACGAGCAGGTCGCGGTTGAGCTTGATGACGTCGCTCTTGACATCCTGGATGCGGCCCTCGAGGCCTTGCGCAGGCGCGATCGCGGCGACCGTCGCACCGGAGGCGGCCGGTGCCGGCGCGGCCGGCGCATCGGCGGCGTGCGCGCCGGCCGAGACGAACAGCACGAGCGCTGCGGCCAGGAGGGAGATGAACGGAGTGCGCATGGCGGATGTCCTCAGAACGTGGCCGACACGTAGAGCTGCAGCACGCTGGCGTTGAAGCCGTAGAGGCTGTTGCTGCGCACGTCGGTGAAGTCCTTGTAGGTGTAGCGGATGTACTCGTAGGCGCCGTGCAGCTTGACCTCGTACTGGCCGGGCACGCGCTTGTAGGTGTAGGTCAGCTTCGCGCCGAAGCCGGCGGTGTTGTAGGTACCGAGCTGGCGGTTGCGCGACAGGTACAGCGTCTCGCTCGTCGCGTTGTCGCTGTAGAAAAGTGCCTTGTCCTGGCTGTAGAAGCGCACGAAGCCGTCGGCCAGCCAGTCGTCGCCGAAATAGCGGCTGTAGCCGCCCTCGAGCGTGTGTGCCTTGATCTCCCAGGTGTCCCAGTAGTAGCGGTACTCGCCGTGCACCGCCTGGCGCTCGCCGATGTCGCCGATCGCGCCGAGCTTGACCGAGCGGCTCGTGCGCGTGCGCGGATTGCGCTCGGGCACGGTGGCGCCGAACACCCGCGCGACGCGGTACGGGCTGCCGAGGAAACCGTCGTCCGAGATCGCCTCGAAGTTCAGGTTCATCAGCCAGCGCGGCGTCAGGATCTGGCTGACGCCGGCGCGGTACTGCCAGTGGCGCACGCGGTCGGAGAACTCGGGCGAGTTCTTCTTGCTCACCTTGTCGTTGGCGCGCGAGTAGCCCATGCTGACCGTCGTCATGCCGCCGAACACCTCCTGCGAGACGTCGACCGCGTAGCCACCGACGCTGTAGTCGGGCTCCTTGCTGCTGGAAGTGCTGACCTTGATCAGCGCGTCGCGCACGACGTAGTCGAGCCCGAGGTCGTAGGCGGTGCGCTTTTCCTTGTACGGGCTCGCGGTCGTGATCACGTCGATCGACGCGTTGCTGACCATGTCGACGTAGTACTGCGCCGACAGCGAGACCTTGTCGGCGAGGCTCTTGCGCACCAGCAGCGCCGGGCCGTTGGCCTGCACGCCGCCGCCGTCGTAGGCGTGGTACATCGCCTCGGCGCGGTTGGCCGGCAGGTCGACGGCCTTTGCGCCGCCCGCGGTGAACAGGCCCCCGAGCAGGCTGCCGGCCAGCCCGAGCAGGCGCTTCAGGATGCCGAGCGCGCGACTAGTTGCAGCCACAGCCGCCCCCTTGCACGACGACCGCGCCGCGCGCGCCTTCGCGCACCTCGCGCACGTGCGAGCTGTGGCGCGCGGCGAGCGTGTCGCGCTGCACGTTCATCACCGGGTCGGCGAGCCGCTCGCGCTCGTAGGGCTTGACCCAGGGCTCGGGCGGCCACTTCAGGCTCGAGCAGCCCGCGAGCAGCGCCGCGCCGCTCACGACGATCACCGGCAGGAGTCGCAAGGTGTTCATTCCTTCAGCAGCTCCCGGACCTGCTTGTCGTAGGTCTCCTCGTAGCCCTCGCGGTAACCGCGGTGCACGTAGCGCACGCGGCCGTCGCGGTCGATCAGCACGGTCGACGGCATCGTCGCGACCTCGTACATCTTCACGACCTTCTTGTCGCCGTCGAGCAGCACCGGGAACTTCACGCCCATCTTGGTCGCCGCGCCGATCGCGTTGCGCGCGTCCTCGTCGACGTTGACGCCGAGCAGCGTGAAGCCCGAGCTGCGGTACTTGTCGGCCAGGTGATTCAGGTGCGGCATCTCGACCCGGCACGGCGCGCACCAGCTCGCCCAGAAGTTGACCATCACGACCTGGCCGCGCAGCTCCTGCAGGCGCAGGTTGCGGCCGTCGGCGGTGCGCAGCGTGAAGTCGGGCGCCGCGGGCGTCGGCGACGCGGCGCCGCCGCACACGCCAGCACCGACCGCGAGCGCCGCGGCCAGCATGAGCCGCAAAGTCCGACGAAGAGAGGGTTGCATGGTGATCATCACGAGAGGGTGGTGGTCAGAAGAAGAAGGACAGCCCGGTCGTCAGCTCGAGGTTCTGCATCGTCTTGCGCTCGCCGAGCAGGTCGAGCGAGAAGATGTGGTCGCGCACGTCGACCTGGGCCGAGAACTTGTCGTTGAAGAACACGCGAAAGCCGAAGCCGAGGTTCGAGGTCTGGCGGCTCTGGTCGTTGACCTTGGTGCGGCCGATGCCACCGATCACGTAGAGCTGCGAGGCCAGGGCGATGTTGCGGCCGATGAAGATCTCGCCGGGCAGCACGTTGTAGCCGGCCGAGAGGTTGTAGTAGTTCAGCTTGACCGTCTCGGTCGGGAAGATGCCGCCACCCGGCAGCAGCAGGCGGTAGGTCTCGTCGCTGATCTTGGTGCGGCCGAAGGCGGCCTCGGCGAAGAAGTCCTCGGTGATGTGGTAGCCCAGGCGCAGGCCGGTCACCGCGTGCGCGCCGAAGTCCTGGGTCGAGAACACGCCGGCGAAGGCGCTGACCGAGAAGTCGTTGGACGGGAACTTCGGCACGCGGACGTCGCGCCGCTCGACCTTCGGGTCGATCACCTGCTCGCCCTGCGGCTTCTGGTCCTGCGCGTGCACCAGCGGCGCGGCGAGCAGCGCCGCGGCGAACAGGGAGGGAACGAGGGATCGGATCTGCATGGTTCTTGTGGCCCGGTCAGAAGAAGAACGACAGCCCGGCCGTGACGGCGCGGTACTCGAGGTTGCGCGTGTCGGCGACGAACGCGGTGTAGATGGAGTAGTCGGCGCGCACGACGAAGCGGTCGGTCAGGTAGTAGCGCAGGCCGACGCTCGCATTGGCGAGCTTGGCGTCGGTCGGCAGCGCGCTGACCAGGCTCGCGTTCGGGATGTTCTTGAACTTGCCGAAGCCGACGCCGAAGAACGGCGAGAGCCGCTTGTCCGACCACGGCTCCATCGTCAGGTTGAGGTGCCAGAAGTCGGTGCCCGAGAACAGGCCCTGCACCTGGCCGACCGAGGCCTCGACGCCGATCGTCTCGGCGAGCCGGTAGTTGGTCCAGAGCTTCAACATCGGCTCGGACTTGAACTTGCCCCAGCTCGCGCCGAGCTCGACACGGCGCTTCAGGTAGTCGTCGACCAGCACGTCGCGGAAGCTCTTCTTGCCGCCCGCCTCGGTGAGCGTCGTCTCGAGCTGCTGGCGGTGCACCCAGCCCTCCCGGCCCTTGGCGGTGCGCACCTTGTACCAGTCGGTGTGGCGCAGCGTGATCGTGATCCACTCGTCGCGCCCGGCGACGTGGTGGATCGGGTAGCCGCGGCCCGGGCCGGTGCGCAGCTCGATGAATGGGTCGGTGACCTGCACCTGCTCGGTCGCCGCATCGGCCGCATCGGCAGCGTGTGCCGGCGCGATCACGGTCGCGGCAACGCAGAACGCCGCGGCGGCGCACTGGAGCGCGCCGCCGGCCACGAACGCACGAAAGGGACGGAAGCGAGACGGCGTCATTCGGTG
>Ga0075366_10001854_pt1 | contig 10661 bp, 11 predicted proteins | sample EndMethybrTD3031_FD_72351 | JGI IMG/M metagenome (GOLD analysis project Ga0075366, IMG submission 72351) | Populus endosphere microbial communities from Tennessee, USA - Endosphere MetaG P. TD hybrid TD303-1 | ecosystem: Host-associated > Plants > Roots > Endosphere | place: USA: Tennessee... | reverse complement strand
GGAGCGAGAACGAAATGCCACGCACCGCATGCAGTGTGCCGCGCGGCGTCGCGAGATCGACGGTCAGGTTGTCGACATCCAGCAGGGCTGCCACTCAATTTCTCCCGCCCGGCGCCGAGACGTCGCGAATGCCGTCCCCGACCATGTTGACGGCAAACACCAGCAGTGCGAGCGCCGTGCCGGGGATCGCGATCAGCCAGAACGAGAAGAACAGGTAGGCTTTGGCTTCCGCGATCATCAGACCCCACGAGGGCAGCGGCGGCTGCACACCGAGTCCAAGGAACGACAGCGCCGCTTCGATCAGGATTGCGCTCGCAGCTTCGACAGTCGCGACCACAACGAGCTGCGGCAACACGTTCGGCAGCACTTCGCCGACGATCACGCGGAAGGTCGATGCGCCCGCGGCTTCCGCGGCTGCCACATAATCGAGCACCCGAACCTGCTGCGTGGCGGCCCGCATGACCACCGCGAAGCGGTCCCATTTGAGCAAGCCCAGCACCAGGATCACGATCCAGAGCGACCCGCCGATGGTCGCCACGACCGCGAGCGCGACCAGCAAAAGCGGAAGCGCCAGCCGCACCGTGATGATGAAGGTTACGATCATGTCGACGCGGCCGCCGAAGAACCCGGCCAGCAGACCAAGCGACGTGCCGATGAACCCCGAGATCACCATCACGGACAGGCCGATCAGCAGCGAAATCTGCGAGCCGTAGAGCACGCGGGAGAAATAGTCGCGACCGAGGTTGTCCGTCCCGAACAGGTGCGTCCAGGTGCCCTTCTCGTACCAGATCGGCGGGATCATGCGCTTGGTGAGATCCTGCGCGTAAGGATCGTGCGGCGCGACCAGCGGCGCCAACAGCGCCATGAGGACGACGAGCAGCAGCAGCGTAGCGCCGATCATCAGCCCGCGATGGGCGAAGATGCGCCGGCGCAGCAGGATGCCGGAGGACGCCGTCGTGAGGTCGGGAATCAAGAGAGCGGCGTCGGTCATGACCCGCCTCCAACGCGGATGCGCGGATCGAGCCAGGCATTGGCGAGGTCGGCCAGCAGCGTGAGCCCGACATAAACGACGGAGAGCAAGGTGACGATCGCTTGCGTCACCGGAAGATCCTTGTGGGTGATCGATTGGTACGCGAGGTAGCCAATGCCATCGAGCGCGAACACCGTTTCGATCACCACTGAGCCGCCGAGCAGGAAGCCGAGTTGCACCGCCGACAGCGCCACCACCGGCACCAGCGCGTTGCGCAGCGCGTGCTTGAGCACGACGGAACGCGAGGACAGCCCTTTGGCGCGTGCGGTGCGCACATAGTCCGACGCCAGCACCTCGATCATACCAGCGCGCACCAGCCGCATGATCGCTGGCGCGATGTAGTAGCCGAGCACGATGGTCGGCATCACGTAGTGCGCCCAGGTGTCGCTGCCCGAGACAGGCAGCAGGCGCCACGTCACGGCAAACAGGATGATCAGGATCAGCGCAAAAAAGAAGCTCGGCAATGCCTGCCCGACGACCGCAAGCGCGAGGCACAGCCGGTCGACCCAGCTATTGGGATAGAGCGCTGCCAGTACGCCGAGCGGAAGCGACAAGCCGAGCGCGAAGATCAGCGAATATAGCGCGAGCCACGCGCTCACCGGCAGCTTGTCGAGCACCAGCGCACTGACGTCGGTCTTGAAGTACAACGACGTGCCAAAATTGCCCTGCGCCATCTTGGCGGCCCAGTCGAGGTACTGCACAATCAGCGGCCGGTCGAGGCCGTAGAGACGGCGGATGTTCTCGATGTCCTCGGAGCGCGCGCCCTCCCCCGCAAGCGCGATCGCAACGTCACCTGAGGCGCGCAGCAGCAAGAACGCGAGCGCGGAAACCACCACCGCAACCAGGACGGCGAGCCCGCAGCGCTTTAGGGCATAGATCAGCATGGATCAGCCGAATGAGGGGCAGCGCCCCTCATTTATACGACATTTCCCAGAACCGCGGCAGTTCGTCCGGATAGGCGATGAACGTCAGGTCCTTGTTGGCGGCGTAGTACGTGGTCAGCGAATAGAGCGGCAGCGAGTAGGCCCGCTCGGCGATCAGACCGAGCGCGCGGCGGTACGCGGCCTTTCGCACATTCCCGTCGATGGACGAGTCGCCGGTCTGGAGCAGATCACGCACTTCCGGGTCGCGCGACACGTCGTCCGGGCCGAACTTGTAATAGACCGGCGTCGACGCCGAGACGTCATTGACCGAGAACGAACCCCAGGTCTGGTGCATCATCGCGGACTTGCCGGCGCGGTTGAGCTCACGCATGGCGGCGTATTGCATGAAGCGCAGGTTGGCGCGAATGCCGACGGCGCGCAGATAGCCGATCATGGCTTCGGTCTGGTTGCGCTCGCGATACGCAAAGATGTCGACATCGAAGCCGTTCGGGAATCCGGCCTCGGCGAGCAGCGCCTTGGCTTTCGCGGGATCGTACTTGTAACGCGGCGCGGCCTCGTCGCTGCAGCCGAACTGCGCCGGGAAGCACACGGTGTGCAGCACGCGTGCGCCCTCACCTACGAGTTGCTTCACCATCGCGTCGCGGTCGATCGCATGGCTGATCGCCTGACGGACCTTCAGTTCGCGTAGCGGCGGGGCGGTCGTCGTCTCGCGCGTATCGAGATGCAGGAACACGATGCGCATGGTCTCGCCCGAGACGATCTGCAAGTGCGGCACAACCTTCATCTGCTGCGCCTGATCGAGCGCAACGTTCATGATCATGTCGGCACCACCGGCCATCATTTCGGCGACCTGCGTCTGGCGATCCGGAATGAAACGGATTTCGACCTTCTCGATCTTCGGCTGCCCCTTGGGCGAATCCTTGAAGTAATCGGGATTGCGCTCCATGCGCACGTATTTGCCGACGGCGTGCTCGGTGATGCGGTAAGGGCCGGAGCCGACCGGCTTCTCGTTCATTCCCGCAGGGCCGACCTTGGCGTAGTACTCATGCGGGTGGATGACGACGGGACCGGCGAGATACTCAATCGCGGCCGGAAACGGCGCCTTGAGATGGATGCGGACCTTGTAATCGTCGACCTTCTCGGCGCGATCGATCCACGCGACGTTCTCGCGCGTGGTGACTTTGCTCTCCGGTTTCACAACGAAGTTGAGCGTGTAGACCACGTCGTCGGCGCTGAAGGCCTGCCCGTTGTGGAACTTCACGCCCTTGCGCAGCTCCACCTCCAGCGTCTTGTCGTCGACCCACTTCCACGCCGTCGCGAGCTGGCCCTTGTATTCGCCGGACTTCGGGTCGCGGTAGATCAGCGTGTCCCAGACCTGCTGGCCGATGATGACGCCGATGCGGACGTTGTTCATGAAGGGGTCGACGTTCTCGACCACCTGATCGTAGAGAAAACGGACCGAATTGCCCTTCTTGTCGGCGAGCGCCGGCGCCACGACCGACGCGGAAAGCACAAGAGCGGCCAACGCGGCCCTGACTGCGATCATGATGGTCCCCTTCGTGCGGGCTTGCCGCCCTGATTGCCCACAAGTGGAAAGCGCCCACCGGGGCAAGTCAAGGCTTGAAAAGTCGCGGGAACCGTCCGCTTTTTGAGCGCTCCCGTCCAGCGCAAGCCCGACAGCGTTCAGCCGCAGCGTCAGGCACGCCCCTCGTGCAGGTCGCGGCCCGTGACCAGCGCGCGGATCTTGCCGTCCGCAATGTTGCGCTTGAGCATCCAGAAGCCGCAGTCGGGGTGAATGTACTTGATGCGCTCGGCACCGAGCACCTTCTCGGCCCGCTCGATCGCGCGAGCGATCTGGTCGGCGGTCTCGACCTCGGTGGCCTTGATGTCGACGACACCGAGCCCGAAGCCGATCTCGGGGCGGAGGTCTTTGAACACCGCCAGCTCGTCGGCCGGCCGGTGCGCAGTCTCCATCACGATGTGATCGACGTGCAGCGCGTTGAGGTAGCCCATGAGCTGACCCCACGTGCCCTTCTGGATCGACTGGCCGCCGTAGTTGCCGAAGCACAGGTGCACGGCCGGCACGGTCTTCACGGCGTCGAGCACGCGGTTCATCGCCTCGGCCGCCCATTGCCACTCCTCCGGGCTGCCCGGCAGGTTCGCCTCATCGACCTGGATGACCTCGGCGTCGCAGTGCTTCACCTGTTCGGCGAGCACGTCTGCGATCGCCAGCGTGAGCTTCCGCACGTCCTTGTAGTGAACGTCGTAGAGCATTTTGGCGAGCATGTGCGGACCGGTGAGCGTGAACTTGAATGGCCGGTCGGTGAGCTTCTTGGCTCGCGTGCATGCTTGAGGCAGGTCGAGCGTGCCGGCCGTGACAGGGCCATCGACGACTGCGGGCGGACGGGTACGGAACTTCGTCGAGGGCTGCGAACGGTACACGACCAGTTCGTCGAACCTCACTCCGGCGCGCACCCCACCCATCGGCTTCACGAAATACTCGATCATGCCGTTGGTCTCGGGATGGTCCACGTCAAAGCGATAGAGCTCGCCGTCGCAAATGAGATCGATGCCCGCTTGCTCCTGCGTGTGCAGCACGACGCGCGTCGCGTCGATCACCGCCTGCTCGGATGGCAGTACGCCGAGCCAGTCCGGAAACGGATACGAGCCGACAACGGTGGTCTTGATGCGGGGCGTGGTCATCCGGCGAGTTCTCCCGTGTTCTTGTCGTTGCTGGCCGCTTCGCGGCCTTGTTAACTGGGCACGGCTGCGAAAACCGGTTCGCGGTTTTGGCGGCCGTGCTCTAGTATCCAGACAGTTACTTATAACGGCAGCGCGTGCGTTGCCAAATGCCGGGACCCAAGGATGACTTCACTGCCCGACCGGTTTCGCGATGCCGCGCATCTCGAAGAGGTGATGACAACGCCAACGCCCGAACTCGTGGCCGAACTCGCGCAAGTTGAGGGTGACATTATCATTCTCGGTGTCGGCGGGAAGATCGGCCCGACTCTCGCGCGAATGGCAAAGCGCGCTGCACCGCAAAAGCGCGTGGTCGGCGTCGCGCGCTTCAGCGAAGCAGGCTTGCGCGAGCGACTGACCGCGCATGGCATCGAGTGCATCGCGGCTGACCTGCTCGACCGTGCGCAGATCGAGGCGCTGCCGAAGCTTCCCAACTTGATCTTCATGGCAGGTTTCAAGTTCGGCGCGTCGGGTCACGAGGCGTTCACCTGGGCGATGAACGGCTATTCGCCGGCCCTTGTCGCGGAAGCATTCGCGGCCTCGCGCATCGTCGCCTACTCGACCGGCTGCGTTTACCCTTACGTGGATGTGCGGCACGGTGGCGCGACCGAGACAACGCCGATGAATCCGCCGCCCGGCGCCTACGCGGCCTCCTGCGTCGCGCGCGAGCAGATGTTCCAGTACTTTTCGCAAACGCGCGGCACGCCCGGCCGTACCATCCGACTCAACTACGCGATCGACATGCGCTACGGCGTGCTGTTCGACATCGCCGCGAAGGTGAAGGCGGGCGAGCCGATCGACGTGTCCACGGGCCACGTCAACGTGATCTGGCAGGGCGACGCCAACGCCATGGTGCTGCGCGCGCTCAATCGCTGCACCGCGCCGACCTCGCCAATCAACATCAGCGGGCCCGAAACGATCAGCGTACGCTGGCTCGCGCAGGCGTTCGGCGAGCGGCTCGGCAAGGCGCCGACGTTGGCGGGCGAGGAAGCGCCGACCGCGTGGCTGGTGAACTGTGCGGAGGCCATGAAGCTGTTTGGCTATCCGACTGTGTCGCTCGCGCAGATGATCGACTGGACGGCGCACTGGGTGGCGCAGGACCTCCCGAGCCTCGGCAAGCCCACGGGCTACGGCAAGCGCGATGGCAAGTTCTGAGCTTGCCATCGGGCATCTTGCGCCATCGGAACTCGATGACGCGGGCGCACTTGTCGCGGAATCCGGCTGGAACCAGGTCGCGGCCGATTGGCGCATCTTTCAGGAGTTCGGCACGGCCTACGCAGTCCGCGACCACGCTCGCGTGATCGCAACCGCTGCGACCTTGCCTTATGGACGACGTGCGTGGATCAGCATGGTGCTGGTGGCGGGCACCCATCGCCGCCGCGGCCTCGCGACGCAGTTGCTCAACCGCTGCATCGCGGACATTCAGGCGAAGGGACTCACTCCAGCGCTCGACGCGACGCCGGCCGGCCGCACCGTGTATGCGCCGCTGGGATTTCAGGAATGCTGGGGTTTTGCGCGGTTCGCATCGCAAGCGCGGACGCCCACGCTCGTATCCCTCCCCGCACCCATTGCGGTTCAGTCGATCACCGACGCCATGTGGACTGCGTTGTGTGCCTACGACGCCAAAATCTTCGGCGCGGATCGCAGTTATGTTCTCAACCGCATGCGCGGTCGCTTGCCAGCTGCGAACCTGTTCGCGACGCGCGGCGATCGGATCACCGGCATGATGCTCGGCCGCGAGGGCCGCACTGCTTCACACCTTGGGCCGCTGATTGCCGAGGACGACGCGACCGCGATTGCGCTGCTGCATGCGGCGCTCAGCGCAATCAGCGGCACAGTCTACATCGACATCGCCGATGCCAAGAGCGAAGTCCGGCGCTGGCTCGAAGCGTCCGGCTTCGCGACGCAGCGCCCCTTCACCCGCATGCTGCTGGGTCAAAACCGCAGCCTCGACGACCTCGGCCGCACCTACGCGGTGATCGGCCCGGAGTTTGGTTAGTCTACGTTTTCGTCATGGCCGAGCTTGTCCCGGCCATCCACGACTTTCCAAACAACAAGCAAGACGTGGATGCCCGGCGCAAAGCCGGGCATGACGGAGTCCAATCAATACAGCTTCGGCGGATTGATCGGCGGCATCTTTACGTTCTTGTCGAGGAACTCGTTGGTGTAAGCCGTCTTGATGTCATACGGCTTTTCCATCTTCAGATATTCGTCGACCAGTTTGTAGTCGGCTTCCATACGCTTGTCGTCGTGCCAGCCGAGCGCGACGGTCTTGGAGGTCTCGTCGCTCATCAAGATCGACACGAGGTGCCAGTTGGCCATTTCGTTGTCGAACAGCAGCGCCCCGTTCGCCTCGACCAGCGCCTTCACGCACGGTTCCGGCGCCTTGGCGCACTCGGCGAACGCGTTCTGCGTGATCTTGATGAACGCAGCCGCCTTGTCCTTGTTGGCCTTGAGCCACGGACCGTTGGCGATGATCGAGTTGCCGTAGGGGTTCACGCCCGCATCCTTCCACGCCTGGAAGCCCATGTCCGTGCCGAGTTCGCGCGCAAACACGTGGTGCAGGTTGAAGAACGACGTCGTGGCGTCGACCGTCTTGGCCTTCAGCGCGCTCAGCTTGGCGTTGGCGTCGATGTTGACCCACGTCACCGAATTCGGATCGATGCCGTTCGCCTTTGCGAGAGCCGGCCACATCGTGCGCGCCCCATCGCCCGCCGGGTTGCCGATCTTCTTGCCGGCGAGGTCCTTGATGCTGTTGATGCCGTTGCTCTTGAGCCAATAGAGGCCCTGCGGCGAATTGGCGTAAACGTTCATCAGGCCGACGAGGTCGAGACCCTTGCCACGGAACAACAGCACGCCGGCCATGTCCGAGAGCCCGAGCTGCGAAGCCCCTGCCGCGACCTTCTGCGCCGAGGCGGCCGAGCCGCGCCCGGTCTCGAACTCCACGTCGATCCCAGCCTGCTTATAAAGGCCCATCTTCTGCGCGTAGAAGTACGGCGCATGGTCGCCGCCCGCGACCCAGTTGAGCGTGAAGGTAATCTTCTGTGCGGCTGCGGGTGACGCGCCAAGCGCGAGGCCGGCCAGCGCCGCGAGCGTAAGTTTCGCGACCGTCTTCATGAGCGTCTCCTCTGGTGTGGGCTGCGCCGCACGGCTCTCGACGCGCCACGAAGGTCAGTGGTAACCACTTGGTTACCCGAAACGTTAGGGGCGGCCTCCAGCACTGTCAACGCTTCGTCAGGGCTAAGGAATCGCCATCAGGGAGGATCATGGGCTCGCGCTGGACCGACTGGCCGTCCGATGTACTCGCGACGCTGCGCCGCGGCGCGGTGATCCCGGCGCATCCGCTCGCGCTCGACGCCAATCGTAAGTTCGACGCGCGGCGCCAGCGCGCGCTCAGCCGCTACTACCTCGATGCCGGTTCCGGCGGGCTCGCCGTCGGCGTGCACACGACGCAGTTCGCGATCCGAGATGTCGGGCTGTATCGCCCAGTACTGGAACTCGCGATGCGCACCGCGACCGAATGGGCGAAGACGAAGCCCATCATGATCGCCGGCCTCGCGGGCCGCACCGCGCAGGCGGTCGGCGAAGCGCAGGTCGCGCGCGGCCTCGGCTACCACGCCGGACTTCTCTCGCTCGCGGCCATGAAGGGCGCAAGCGAAGACGAACTGATCGAACACGCGACCACGATCGCGCAGGAGATCCCGCTGATCGGGTTCTACCTCCAGCCCGCGGTCGGCGGCATCGTGCTGCCGGTCTCGTTCTGGCGGCGGTTCGCCGCCATCGAGAACGTCATCGCGATCAAGATGGCGCCGTTCAACCGCTACCGCACGCTGGACGTGATCCGCGGTGTGGTCGAAGCCGGCGCGGCGGACCGCATCACGCTCTACACCGGTAACGACGACCACATCGTGCTGGATCTTGTCACGCCGTTCAGCATCACGGCGAACGGCAAGGAGACAACCGTCCGCATCAAGGGTGGCCTGCTCGGCCACTGGAGCGTGTGGGCGAAGACCGCGGTCGAGTTGCTCGCGCGCATCCACGGCGCCATCGGGCAAGGCGCGATCTCGCCAGAGCTGCTCGCGCTCGACTCCCAGGTGACGGACTGCAACGCCGCGATCTTCGACGTCGCCAACGACTTCCACGGCGTCATCTGCGGCTGCCACGAGATCCTTCGCCGTCAGGGCCTGCTCGAAGGCATCTGGTGCCTCGATCCGCACGAAACGCTCGGCCCCGGCCAGTTGGTCGAGATTGACCGCGTCTGCGCCACCTACCCGCACCTCACCGACGACGCCTTCGTGCGCGCGAATGTCGCGCGCTGGCTGGCCTGAAATGCGCGAAGCTGGTCTATGCTCGGCGCTAGGGGGATGACTTGAACAAGAGCGACTCGTTGCAGCGCTACTCGCTGGCGGTGGTCAGCCACCTGCTGCTGGTGCTGGCGTGGTATCTGTTCGTCGAGCTCGGCAAGGTGCCGAAGTTCGTCATGCCCTCCCCGGTCGAGACGCTGAACGCGCTGCTCGTGCCGAACTACCGCTGGATCGAGAACATCACCGTCACGGCGGTGGAGATTTTCGGCGGTTACATTCTCGCCGTCGTCGCCGGCGTCACCATCGCGCTGATGTTCTCGTGGTTCCGCTGGCTTGAGCTGGTGATGATGCCGCTGCTGGTCAGCCTCAACATGATCCCCAAGGTCGCGCTTGGGCCGCTGATCATCGTCTGGTTCAAGTACGGCATCGGCCCGAACATCATGATGGCCTTCGCGATTTGCTTCTTCCCGATCGTGCTGACCACCGCGCGCGGCCTCAAGGAGGTCGAGCCGGATTTGCTCGATCTGGTACGCACGCTCAAAGGCTCGCGCTGGCAGATCTTCACCAAGATCCAGTTGCCCGGCGCGCTGCCTTACATCTTCGCCGGCATGAAGGTCGCGGCGATCCTCGCGGTCGCAGGCGCGATCGTCGGCGAGTTCCTGGGCTCGGACCGTGGGCTCGGCTACCTGATGCTGCAGGTGCAGGTCACGCTCGACACCGCCGCGATGTTCATGGCGGTAATCCTGATCACGCTGATCGGCGGCCTGCTCTATCTGCTGGTGCTCGGGTTGGAGCGCCTGCTGGTCGTGCAAGACGCGCGGCTCGGATGAACGCAATGACCGAGCCGTTCATTCATCTCGCCGGCGTCCAAAAAACCTACCGCACCCGCGGCAAGGAGTTCCTCGCCGTTTCCGAGGCGACGTTCGACGTCAATGAAGGCGAACTGGTCGCGCTTGTTGGTCCGTCCGGCTGTGGCAAGACCACGCTCTTGAAGATCCTCGCCGGCCTGCATCCTTATGACTCGGGCAAGGTCCAGATCGGCAACAGCACACAGCGCTTCGATCCCTCGCGCGATATCGGCATGGTGTTCCAGCAGCCGCTGCTGCTGAAATGGCGGCGCGTGATCGACAACGTGCTGTTGCCCGCCGAAATCCTTGGGTTACCGATGGCGGCGAGCCGCGAGCGGGCGCGCGACCTGCTCGCACTGGTCGGCCTGAAAGGATCGGAGGACAAATATCCCTATGAGCTGTCCGGCGGCATGCAACAGCGTGCCTCCATTGCCCGCGCGCTGGTGCACGACCCCAAGCTGATCCTGATGGATGAGCCGTTCGGGGCGCTCGATGCGCTGACACGCGAGAAAATGAACCTCGAACTGCTGCGCATATGGCAGGAGGCGAAGAAGACCATCGTGTTCGTCACCCACGGCATCACCGAAGCCGTATTCCTCGGCACGCGGGTGATCGTGCTCACTGCCGGCCCGGCGCGAATGGCCGACAACTTCATGGTCGACCTGCCGCATCCGCGCACGCTCGACATGAAGACGCAGGAGCGGTTCGGCGAATACACGCGGCGGATCTACCGGCTGCTGGGAATGGAATAGCTCATCAACATGTCCAGCTATGACGGGATCATCATCGGCGCGGGCCACAACGCCCTGATCCTGCAAAGCTACCTCGGCAAGGCCGGGCTGAAGGTGCTGTGTAT
>Ga0075366_10001853_pt1 | contig 10663 bp, 9 predicted proteins | sample EndMethybrTD3031_FD_72351 | JGI IMG/M metagenome (GOLD analysis project Ga0075366, IMG submission 72351) | Populus endosphere microbial communities from Tennessee, USA - Endosphere MetaG P. TD hybrid TD303-1 | ecosystem: Host-associated > Plants > Roots > Endosphere | place: USA: Tennessee... | reverse complement strand
GCCTGGGGCAGCCTGATTAAACAGATCTCGGACGCGGATAGTAAGTAATTGTCTGAGGCCGGTGATGTGAGGTGTGTGGCCTGTATGGCAAGAAGGATTTGTAGTGTATATCACCATTGGGTAGCATACTTTTTCTGATCACATCTCTCAAATATCAGACTTCTAATCACTGACCACACACCTCAGAACCCAGTCCTCAAAAACTATCTCCCCTTTTTAACCGCCGGGAATTTCATCTTGTATTCTACGTTTACGGCACCTTTTGAAATATCGGTTAGTTTTTTCTCGATGAGGCGCTTGCGTAGCGGGCTTAATTTATCGGTAAACAGCTTGCCTTCAATATGGTCATATTCGTGCTGGATTATGCGGGCAGCCATGCCTTTGTACGTTTCTTCGTGATGTTTCCAGTCTTCATCGTAATAAGAAATCCTGATAACAGATTTACGATAAACATCTTCGCGGATATCCGGAATGCTCAGGCAGCCTTCGTTAAAACCCCATTCCTCGCCGGTTTCCTCTACAATAGTCGCGTTTATAAATGCTTTCTTAAAATCTTTCAGTTCGGGTTCGTCATCGTCAAATGGAGTAGCGTCAACCACAAACAAACGCATGGACATGCCTATCTGCGGGGCTGCCAGGCCAACGCCACGGGCACCGTACATGGTTTCGAACATGTTGTTTACTAATTCTTTGATATGTGGATATTCATCCGGCTCAATGGCTGTTGCTTTTTTTCTTAAAACAGGGTCTCCGTAAGCGATGATAGGGTACTTCATTTTGCAAAAATACAGGTTTATTATTTAGGCTCAAACTTCAATGTAATAAGCCGGTCATTATCAAATATTTCGTTGCTTATTTCCAGTAATTGTTCGGCCGTAACGGCGTTTATTTTATCGAAGATATCCTCCAGCGTATCAATATGGTCAAAATCTAACAGGCTTTTGGCCATAGATATAATCAGGCTCATCCGGTTCTCTTCGGCAAGCGCTATCTGACCTATAAATTTTTGCTTAGCCTGGTGCAGCTGCAGCGTGCCCAGTTTTTGATCGCGCAGCTTCTTCAGCTCTTTGTGTACCAGGCGCGATGCTTTATCGGCTTTTTCGCTGTCGGTGCCAAAATAAATGGAGAATATGCCGGTATCGGTAAACGGCGTATAGTTTGATTCAATGGTATAAGCGATGCCGTACTTTTCGCGAATTTCGAGGTTTAAGCGGCTGCTCATGCCCATGCCGCCCAGCAGGTTGTTCAGCAGCAACAATCCGTATTTATGCTGATGTGATGAGGGGTAAGCTTGGCCGCCAATTATGCAATGGGTTTGCGATATATTTTTTTTAACAATTACAATATCGTTGGTATTTGCCTTTGGCGTAATCCTGCTTTTTTTAGGCTGATGGGCGGCTATCGGGCCAAAATATTTTTCGCACAGTTTTACCACTTTCTTAAAGTCGTAATTGCCATGTACGGCAAAAATCATTTCGGATGTGCTGTAATTGGCCTTAATAAATGCCCGCATATCATCACCGTTCATCCGGCCAACGGTTTCGGGTGTACCTAAAATGTTTTTACCAAAAGGGTCGTTCTTAAAAAGCAACTCCTCAAAATCATCCTGGATAGCTTCTTCGGGCTGATCAAGGTAGGAGGCTATTTCGTCAAGTATTACGCCGCGTTCTTTTTCCTGTTCATCTTCGGGAAAGGTGGAGTGGAACAGGATATCCTCGAACAAATCAATAGCGCGCTCCAGGTGCTGGTTAAGCAACGAGGCATGAATGCAAGTATATTCTTTGGTGGTGTAGGCGTTTAAATCGGCGCCTACAAGCTCCAGCCGGTTCAGGATCTGGTTGGTGTTGCGCCGCTCTGTTTCTTTAAATAAAAGGTGCTCAATAAAATGGGCAAGGCCTTCCTGCTGGTAGGCTTCATCGCGCGAGCCGGCGTTTACAATAAAGCAGCAATGCGTTATGGTAAATGGCGATTGTTTGTACAAAATACGGATGCCATTGGCTAAGGTGTGGGCCTGGTAGTCGATCATATAAGAGTGCAAAGATAACGTTATATGTGTTATAATTATTTTACGCACAAATTGCCAGCGATTTTACTATTTTAGGAGATTAAAATTGTAATGGCCGAAACATTAACAGTAATGCGGCATATCGTCGGCAATACCCCATAAAAACAAGTCAATCAATGAAAATTAAAATCGCAGACCTTGAGTTTGAGCCCCTTATTAACGCCGAAACGATTGAAGAACGTGTAAAAGCCATCGGTATACAGCTAAATGAAGATTTTAAACAAAGTGTTCCGGTATTTGTGGGAGTACTTAACGGAAGCTTTTTATTTATAGCCGACCTGATAAAACAAATTTCTATCCCCTGCGAAATTTCCTTTACAAAGCTGGCCTCCTATTATGGCGGCACCACAAGTAGTCTGAAAATCCGCGACGATATTGATTTGATTGTGGATATTAAAGGCCGTGACGTGTTGATTATTGAAGATATTGTTGACACCGGCAACACCTTACATTACCTTATAGACAAATTGAAGCAACGCGGCCCGGCATCAATTAAAGTATGCTCGTTGTTGCTAAAACCGGCTGCCCTGCAAAAGAAAATTGAAGAACTAAAATACGTGGGTTTTGAAATTGAGAATGAGTTTGTTGTAGGTTACGGGCTGGATTACCAGGAAATGGGCAGGAATTTGGATGCCATTTATAGGAAGGTGTAATTTCGGAAGTTGAGAATTTCAATTTCAGAGTTTTATCTGGTACAGGTCGGAAGCTATATATCAATCGTTATATAGAATCCGATCGTATCTGTTTAAATGATTTAGAGCCAACTCAACATGGTTAATTGGGAATAAATCTTGTTTCCGTTGCGACCAAAGCTCATTCTTTATCGAGATCGCATCTTTTAATTTAGTGGCGTTTCGTAAAAAATCCACAGTGGCTAATAATTCAAGCCCGTATGGCGACTCAAATCCTTCGATAAGGCCTGCAACATTGTCTAACCTTTCTTTTTCTTCAACTGATATATTATTGTTTAAATAGCTTTCAACCTCATCTTTTTTCGAAACAATCAACTCTAATGTTTCAAATGGCCGTGCTTCCTTCTGTTCATATCCTTTAATGTAATAACCATTTAAAGCATATAACACATGCCGTACTTTCCCAGAATATGGTCCGTATAAGCCTTTTTTAAATTCAAGCTTTAATTGTGTTTCACCGAAACGCTGCAAAAAATAACTTAGTTTTTCTGCAGCGAACTCGCTCGAGAATTCACCTAACGCCCTGTATTTGTATAGCAAATATAGAAGCATTGCCCTTACAGGAGTGAGTTTAGATGCCGCTGGTTTTTCGGCTTTCATTAATGCTTGTTTAATCGCTTCGGAAGGCTCATAAACAGTGATATCGATTTCAAGATCCGCTAATGAGGTGTCAATTAACGGCCTTACATTATCCCAGTTTAAGCCGCCGTTGCCGCAGCCTAAGGGGGGAATTGCGATAGAATGAATGCCAAACTCCTGCACCTGTCTTTTTAAATCTATAAGCCCATCTTTTATCCATTGGACTTTAGATGGGTTCCTCCAATGCGCTTTGGTTGGGAAGTTGATGATATATTTTACTCCATTTATATCGTTAACAGGCACAATTTGCACTTTTCCCGTTACAATTTCGTTCCGGCTGGCTGCTTCCTTATATGCTTTATAATTCTCCGGGAATGCAAATTTAAATTGTAGCGCTATTCCTTTGCCCATCACTCCAACCGTGTTAACTGTATTAACAAGGGCCTCAACTTTTGCATCAAAAATATTGCCTTTTTTATAAGTTATCATAGTACAGTTTAGCTGGTGACACCTTAACAGGGATGTTCAGATTTGAATTTATTAACAAATGTAAGACATTTTGCTTTGCCACATCATTATACACTCCAATATACTCAATACAGGAGGTCGGCATATAGTTTTTCACTAAAAACTCCGATTGCTTCTTTTGCTTTCGTAATAAATCAGTTTCATCGCTTTTCCAATAAGTTCCATAGATAGTTGTCCAATCTAGACTTTGGAAGTTGTGTTCATTATTGTATTTATTGGCAGTTTCACTTCTGGCATTGCCATCCGTGAAAAAATATTCCAATTGATGCAATTTAACCTGGTTGAATGATGTAATTAAATAGATAATGTCCTCTTGTGGGTGTTTGGGAATATCTTCGTATCCTTTTGCGATTTGAAAGAGCATCGGAGACCTTGGCCCAAAGTAAAATGGTATATATTCCGATAAATTTCCACCGGGAGGATCACACGCCGCAATATTTTTACGATAATTTATAAGAGATGTATCTCCAATATTTTTAAAGTTGGGGTCAAAATTTGGTGATTCACTTGTATAAATGCCATTTTTAAGGATATAATCCAAATTGCTTATATGTATAATTCGATAAAGCCATATTTTTTCAGGCGTCTCCATTACATAAAGAAAAAGCTATTTACTTAAAAACAGAAATTTAAACTCAATCTTTTAAGCAGCTGCTATATTGACAAGGCTTTTCGGCTTACGCCCCAACCAATCCCGCCATTTCATTCAAAAATACCAGCGCCTGGTCAATACTATGCACGCCTTCAACGCTTAGCCTAAGGGTGTTTTTAACTTCTTTTAAGTTGGTGCGCCTTGGGTTGGCTTGTACAAAAGCCAGTACATTGTGGAATGCTTCGGTTTCAAAATACGATGATTGCTGGTTGGTAATGAAATACCCGCGCAGCACATTCTTTTTCAGCGATATTTTTTCAAAACCAATGGCTTTGCCCATCCATTGGAGGCGCATGGTATTCAACAAGTCATGTACCTGCGGCGGGATAGGACCGAAACGGTCATGCAGTTGTTGTTGGAAGGCCGATAGTTCAACCTCCCGCTCCAGTTTGGATAGTTCGGTGTACAGGTTATAACGCTCCGATAAATTAGTTACATATTCATCCGGGATCAATATCTCCTGGTCGGTATCTATCTGGGTAAAGGAAATGTATGGGCGAGGCTTATCGTCGGGAAATACGCCTTTAAACTCATCGTCCTTTAATTCCTGTATCGCTTCGTCCAAAATTTTGTGGTACATCTCGAAACCTATTTCGGCAATAAAACCGCTTTGCTCGGCCCCAAGCAGGTTTCCGCTGCCGCGGATGTCAAGGTCGCGCATGGCAACGTTGAAGCCGCTGCCCAGGTCGCTGAACTCTTCAATGGCACTAAGGCGTTTGCGGGCCTCGTTGGTGAGCGTTGATAGCGGCGGGCTCAACAGGTAGCAGTAAGCTTTTTTGTTGCTCCTGCCCACGCGGCCGCGCATCTGGTGTAAATCGCTCAGGCCGAACATATGGGCGTAGTTGATGATGATCGTATTGGCGTTCGGGATGTCCAGGCCTGCCTCAATAATAGTAGTAGCCACCAGCACATCGTACTCGTGGTTTACAAATTTCAGCATCACATCCTCAAGCGCATCGCCCTCCAGCTGGCCGTGGGCTATGCCTATACGGGCTTTAGGTACCAGCTTGTGAATCATGCCGCCTAATTGTGGCAAATCGGCTACGCGATTGTGGATAAAGAAAACCTGGCCATCGCGCTCAATTTCAAATTCAACCGCTTCTTTTATCAGCTTATCGTTAAACACATGCAGTTCGGTAACTACCGGCTGCCTGTTGGGTGGTGGAGTTGATATGATGGACAGATCCCTTGCTCCCATCAGCGAAAAATGGAGAGTCCGCGGTATCGGTGTTGCGGTTAACGTAAGCGTATCCACATTGGCGCGCATCTGTTTCAGCTTCTCTTTAGTACTTACACCAAATTTTTGCTCCTCGTCAATAATCATCAGCCCCAGGTCTTTAAACTTCACATCCTTGCTTACCAGGCGGTGGGTGCCAATGATGATATCTACTTTGCCTTCCTTCAGCTTCTCTAAAGTATCCTTTATCTGCTTGCTGGTTTTAAAGCGGTTTATGTAGTCAATATTAGCCGGGAAGCCTTTTAGCCTATCTGTAAATGTTTTGTAGTGCTGGGCTGCTAAAATGGTTGTTGGCACCAATATGGCCACCTGCTTGCTATCGGCAACGGCTTTAAACGCGGCGCGAACGGCCACCTCGGTTTTGCCAAAGCCCACATCGCCACAAATGAGCCTATCCATAGGGTGCGGCGATTCCATATCTTTTTTAAAGTCGGCGGTGGCCTTTTCCTGGTCGGGAGTATCCTCATAGAGGAATGACGCTTCCAACTCGGTTTGCAGGTAGCTATCGGGCGAAAAAGCATTGCCATGCTGAGCTTTGCGCAGGGCGTAAAGCTTAATCAGGTCGCGGGCTATGTCCTTAACTTTTTTTTTTGTTGTTTTCTTCAGGCGTTCCCAGGTATCAGTTCCCAGCTTGTTCATCCGCGGAACGGTGCCTTCCTTACCGCTATATTTAGATATGCGGTTAAGCGAGTTAATGTTTACATACAGCAAGTCGTTATCCGCATAAATCAGGCGGATCATTTCCTGTTGCTTGCCATTTACCTCCACTTTTTCCAGGCCGGCGTATTTGCCTATACCGTGGTCAATATGGGTAACGTAATCGCCGGGTTTCAGGTCGCGCAGTTCTTTTAGGGTGATGGCTTGCGAGCGCTGGTAGCCTTTTTTTAGCTTGTATTTATAATAGCGGTCAAAAATCTGGTGATCGGTATAACAGGCTATTTTTTGTTCATGGTCAACAAAGCCTTCGCGGATTGAGATACTTATCGGTGTAAATTTTACCGTTTTATCCAAATCGTCTAATATGGCATATAAACGTTCCACCTGGCGGGACGAATCCGTAAGTATAAAGTTTTCTATCTTTTCCGCTTCGTTGTTTTTGAAGTTGTGGATCAGCAGCGTAAAATCCTTATTGAACGATGGCTGCGGGCGCATATCAAAATTAATTGACGCGCTTGGCTGGTAAAAAAACTGTTTGCCAAACTCCACTACAGGGAAATCAAATAGCTGGTCGGCAATCAGTTTCTCGTCGGTAAAGCCAAATTTGGGGTCAATCCAATCGGGGTTTTGATTTTTTTCATCGGCAGATAAAGCTTTCCACAAATTGGTAGCTTTTTTAAAGCCCGATTGAATAATATCCAGCGTAAACTGCACGTCCTTAATCCAAACCTGCGTACCGGCATTCACATACTCTAACAATGAGATATTGCTCACCGTTAAAAATTTAGATTGTACGTTGGGTACTATGGTGATGCTTTTAACCTGCTCAACAGATAGCTGGCTCTCGATCTCAAATGTGCGGATGGATTCAATAAAATCGCCAAAAAACTCTACCCGGTAAGGCAGGTTATGCGAAAATGAAAAAATATCAACAATGCCGCCCCTTACCGAAAACTGGCCGGGCTCATATACAAAGTCGACCCGGTCAAAATCGTACTCAATTAAAAACTCATTAATAAAATCTATACTTAGTTTATTGCTTACGGCTATTTCGAGGGTATTTTTTTCAAGCGATGCCCGGTCAATCACCTTTTCGGCCAATGCCTCGGGGTAGGTAACTATCAGCTGGCCAAATTCTGATGAATGGTTAAGCTCGTTCAGTACTTCAGCACGGGCCAATACATTGCTGCTGTCGGGCTGGGTAAATTCAAATGGCTTGCGGTATGATGAAGGGAAAAGCAGTACTTCTTTGCCGGTAAGGTTTTCCAGGTCGGCCTGAAAATAGCCGGCCTCTTCGCGCTCGGGCAACACAAACACCATGTGCTTATGCTGTAAAAAATACAATGCTACCGCCATGGCCGCATCACTCGATCCGACTAAACCACGCAGCTGTACCCTTGGATTTTTTGAAGCATTAAGCGCAAGGGCCAATGCTTTAATCCGGTCATCAGCTTTATACCTATCTAATATATCACGGATGTTCAAACTGCCGCAAATGTACGCAAAAAAGCCTTTTTAAATAAATAGCTATAAATAGTATAAAACAGTGCAAACAATATGGGGGCTTATTTACTTTTTAATGATAAATTAGGGTATTATTTCTCCCGTAGCTCAACCTAAATTTTTTAAACCAAAATTTATATATCATGAAGAATGCAATTATTTGGGGCGTTATTATCGGCATATTAAGCGGAATCTGGATGTATATTATGCACACCTCGGGAATTACACCCACCGACGATAAAGTTGCCACGCTTGAATACTTTTCCTTTATTATCCCTGCCATCGGTTTATTAATTGGCATTTATAGCTATCGCCAAAATGATTGTAATGGACAAATGGGTTTTTTTGAAGCGCTGATACAAAGTTTTAAAATATTGATTGCCGGGGGCATTGTAACTGTTTTTGCTACTATATTGTATGTTAGTTACAGCCGTGTATCTATGACTGATATCCTTAAGGAATCGTCCGGGCGTATTTTCGGCGCTTTATTAGTTGGCGTATTATTGGCGTTTGCGGTATCTTTACTGTTTACCAATAAATCAAATAAGGTTGATTAAACGGCTATTTCGCAACTATTTTGAACTCATTTTCTGGATTACCGCAATGCTGTGCCTGGCATTTACCTCGCCACGGGCCACATCGCATTTTACATTGTGCCCTTTAAAATTGATGGGTATAACCTGGTGCCCCGGCTGCGGCTTGGGGCACTCCATTATCTACCTTTTTCACGGGCAAATCTCCAATTCATTTCATGCGCATTGGTTGGGCATACCTGCTGTGCTGGTGATATTTCATAGGATATACATACTAATTCGCCTCAATCTTCTCGGTTCAAGCTATCACAGCTTTGGCCAATGATAAGACACTTTCGTCTTAATTCTTGATTCTAATTTCTTGACTCTCTTTTTCACCGCCAAAACCTACGGTTTCACCGACTTGTTAGCCCTGCTAACCTATATCCCGTAGGTGTTTTTCATGTGCCGATGTACCTTTATATCATCAAAACAAACACAAACTTTAATCATTACTAAAATGAGCACTTACCCAAATTCATATATGATGTTCGACGGAATGACTCCTGAAGAATTTTCTTTTGTACAACAGGCCTCCGCCGCTTTAACCGAAAATCAGCAACGTTATTTTATGGGTGTTTACGCCAGCAAACGCCGCAACCCCCAGGATATTTTGCTTGCCACACTTGCGGGTTTCCTTGGAGTGTCAGGCATACAACGTTTCCTGACCGACCAGATTGGAATGGGCATTGTATACTTTTTTACCGCAGGCTTTTGTTTTATCGGTACCATCGTCGATCTGATTAATTATAAAAGCATTGCCAACGAGTACAATCAGAAAATGGCCTTCGAAAGTTTCAACATAGCTAAAATGAGCAACTAAACTCCCGGTATTCGGGCATAGTTTCACTATATATATATCAAAAAAATCCACCTTCTGTTACGGGGTGGATTTTTTAGCTTAAAGCAGAAAGCGTAAGGCTAAAAGCTTTTAAAACCAATGGTGCATCCCGGTTCCCGGCTTTGCGCTTTAAGCTTTCTGCCTTCAGCTCTCTTCCCCCAAATACTTGTTGTCAATTTGTTTATCGGCTTTTGCGCCCAGCTTTTTGATTTTTTCGGCTGTGGTAGTCAGGTTTCCGCGGCCGTCCGATAGTTTATTTACCGCGCTGTTATAGGCATTTTGAGTATAGGTAATATTTTTTCCTATGCTGTCCATATCGCCTAAAAAGCCTACGAACTTGTCATACATATCGCCGCTTAACCTGGCAATTTCCAGCACGTTTCGGTTTTGGCGCTCCTGTTTCCACATGCTGGCAATGGTGCGCAGGGTAGCTAGCAGGGTAGATGGGCTTACAATCACCACCTTTTTATCCCAGGCGTAGTTAAATAGCTCGCCGTCCAGTTGTACGGCGATGCTGAACGACGATTCTATCGGTACAAAAAGCAGTACAAAATCGGGCGAGTTTATTTTATACAGGTCGTGATATTTTTTGGCAGATAAACCGCCGATATGGTTTTTAATAGACTCTACATGCGCTTTGGCAAAAAGCTTACGGTCTTCTTCGGTTTCGGCGCTTATCAGCCTTTCGTAAGCTATCAGGGATACTTTAGAGTCGATAACCAGGTGTTTTTCGTCTGGCAGGTCTATAATCACATCGGGCTGATAACGGGTGCCGTCGTTGGCTTGCATGGCCGCTTGTATGCGGTATTCCTGATCCTTCACCAGGCCCGACCGTTCCAGCACCCGTTCCAAAATCACCTCGCCCCAGTTGCCTTGCTTTTTGTTGTCGCCTTTGAGAGCCCTGGTTAAATTCTGCGCCTCGTCGCTTATTTGTTTGTTAAGGTCCATCAGCTGGGTTATCACGCCTTTCAAGGTATTGCGCTCGGCGGCTTCCATATTGTAAACTTTTTCTACCTTATCTTCAAAAGCTTTCAGGTTTTCTTTAAGCGGATTCAGGATCTGGTCAAGATTGTTGCGGTTTACATCAATAAACTCTTTTGATTTTTCTTTCAGCAGCTTTTCGGCCACATTTTCAAACTCCCGCTGAAACTGCGTGCGAATTTGTTCTATCTCCACCTTTTGCTCCTGCATCTTTTCCTGCTGCGAGGTATAGTACGCGCGTGCGTTCTCCAATGATTTATTGGCAGCGGCCAACTGGGTACGTTCATATAGCAACTCGTCAAGCAGCCGGTTTTTCTCGTCCTTTAAAAACTGGGTAATGTTTTCTTTTTCGCCCG
>Ga0075366_10001852_pt1 | contig 10665 bp, 11 predicted proteins | sample EndMethybrTD3031_FD_72351 | JGI IMG/M metagenome (GOLD analysis project Ga0075366, IMG submission 72351) | Populus endosphere microbial communities from Tennessee, USA - Endosphere MetaG P. TD hybrid TD303-1 | ecosystem: Host-associated > Plants > Roots > Endosphere | place: USA: Tennessee... | reverse complement strand
ATCCAGCTCGTCATCGTCCATCGAACTCACCAGGTCGGCCGCTACGGCAGGCAACGCTGGCAGGTCGCCCAGACGAAGGATGATGTCATCGATGCCGGGAACGCCGCTGACATCACCGGATGCAGATGTTTCAGTCATCGTCGTTCCCATTGAGTACGGCGAACACGGCGTCGAGCACGCGTTCGCGAATTTCATCGGGGGTGTCGGGCGAGAATGCCGCTTTCAATTGCACGCGCGAGATCGCTTCCGAAGCGGCGGGCACCGCGTTGTCCTGTTCCTGAGTGGGTTCGTTCATGACGCGGGCCCTATTCGCTGGAGAACAATGCGAGGACATGACCACGCGGTTTGCGTGGCGAACCAAGGGCGTTGCTCACGACGCGAACGGCCTTGCCATTCAGCGTGATGTTGGCGTGGGTGGGGGCTTCACAATGCAGGATGTCCTGCAGGTCAGGCGGCAGCTCGCTACGGGCGTCGAGACCGATGAGGCTGCTGCTGAAGAGTTTTTGTGCCGCCTCGTTGGCCAGGGCGATCATGTATTCGCTATCTACGCCAATGACTGCCAGGGGCAGGGCGGCGATAACCTCATGGGCAACGTGCAGCGAGGCCTCGCCGATGGCGATGCGGCGCTGACGCTCTTCAAGCAGATCGCTCAGTTTCGCGTTGGCTGATGCCAGTTGGTACTGCAGCCGGCGGTTTTCGTCGTCGAGCTGCTTGCGGCGCACCGCATCGGCGATATTGTTGCGCAGCTGTTCATCGTCCCAGGGTTTGGTCAGGAATTTATAGACGGAACCTTCATTGATGGCGGAAGTGACGCTGCCCAGCTCGGTATAACCAGACAGCACGATGCGGATGGTGTCGGGCCATTTCTGGCGCGCACAGCTGAGGAATTCAGTTCCTGTCATGCCAGGCATGCGCTGATCGGAAACGATCACGTCGACGTGCTCACGGCTCAGTACTTCGAGCCCGGCTTCGCCACCGCTGGCGGTAAGGATGCGATAGCCATCACGGCGCAACAGCCGACGTAGCGAAGAAATGATGTTCTCCTCATCATCGACGAGCAGCAAGGTGCTCGGAGTCGCGTCGGATGCGCTCGATGAAGTGTCCTGAATGCCGGGTTGGTCCATGCCTGTCACCACTGATGTACGTCAGTGGGTTTATCGGCAGGAATCGTGGCGTCTTGATGCCGTTCGAGTGTTTTTTGAACCGTCCGGAAATCGCCGCGAATCCGCGCGGAATGGACGTTGGTGCGCGGCAAGGGGCACTACAGCTATTCAGGTCGGGCCAAACGCGAAATTCCACCACGAAGTGTCATGGTTGACCCGTAGCGCCTCGCGGTGGTCGGCGCTGCGAAGATCTAGAAGATATCTTTCCAGGCCCGCAATTCGGCGAAGACCGCTGCGGGTTCGGGCAGTGGCCGGGCAACATGTCGTTCCACGGCTTTACGCACCTCGGGGCGCGATACACGCAGAAAGGGATTTGTCGCCCGCTCGTCGCCCAGTCGTGAGGGCACGGTCGGCAAACCCGCTTCACGTAGCGCGCTACAGGTGTCGACGCGCGCCAGCAAGGCCGGGTTGTCAGGCTCGACGGCACGCGCAAAGCGCAGATTGCTCATTGTGTATTCGTGAGCGCAATAGACCAGCGTGTTGTCCGGCAGTGTCGCGATGCGTTGCAGGGAAGCATGCAGTTGCGCGGCTGTACTGCTGCCCAGCAAGCGCCCGCAACCGCCAGCGAACAGGGTGTCACCACAGAACAGGTGTTGTCCGTAGAGAAACGCGATATGTTCTTCGGTATGACCGGGCACTTCGATGACAGCGGTAGCACCGCCGACGCCGGGCAGGTCGACCGTATCTCCTTCACCGACTGCGTGGGTCACGACGGCTACCGATGATGGCCCGAATACCGGCACCGGCCAGCTTTCACGCAACTCGGCCACGCCCCCCACATGATCGTTGTGTCGATGCGTGATGAGGATGGCGGCGAGGTTCAAATATTGCTGCGCAAGGAATGCCGACACGGGCGCAGCCTCGCCGGGATCGACGACGACACACTGGCCATTTGAAACCAGCGCCCAGATATAGTTGTCGCGGAAGGCTGAAAGCGGAACAATCTGCATGATCGACATTTTCGGCGCTTGAATCGGTATGTCAATTCCTGGTTTTGATCAATGGCTGGATACCCCGCGCGGGCAATACCTGCTTGCCTGGGAGCAACGCAAGTTCGATCAGCTCGTCACCGACATCTTCGGCTACAACGCTGTTCAGATCGGCCAGCCAAAGCAGGATTTTCTGCGCAGCAACCGCATGCCACATCGCCTGCATTGCAGCGGGACGGGCCCCGCCAGCGTGCTCTGTGATCCGGAAGAACTGCCTTTTGCTTCGCAAAGCCTGGATCTGGTGATACTGCCGCACGTCCTTGAATTCGCCGCTCATCCACATCAGCTGCTGCGTGAAGTAGAGCGCGTCCTGGTGCCTGAGGGCAGTGTCGTCATCTCTGGTTTCAACCCTTACAGTCTGTGGGGGCTGCGTCGTTCGTTCTCCGGCAATCTCGGCGATCTGCCTTGGCAGGGCCAGTATTTTTCGGTGCCACGCCTCAAGGACTGGCTCACCCTGCTCAGTTTCGAAACGCATGCAGGTTCGTTCGGCTGCTACGCTCCGCCTGTTTCGTCCGAAGCCTGGTTGCGCCGCTGGTCATTCATGGACCTGGCCGGTGATCGCTGGTGGCATTTCGCGGGCGGCGCCTACATCCTGCAAGCCGTCAAGCGCGTGCGCGGCATGCGCCTGATCATGCCTGACTGGCGCGCCCAGGTCCGCCCCAAGAAGGCCATGGCTCCTGCCTCGCGACGCGATCGTCCATCAGAGGGACAATAGCGGAATTTTCCTCGCTGGCTCGCCTACAATCGCGCTCCAGATCGAGTTGAGCTCCCCCAGACATGACACCAACCGAAACCGTAGACATCTTTACCGACGGCGCATGCAGCGGTAATCCCGGCCCCGGCGGCTGGGGCACCATTCTGCGCATCGGTGGTGTTGAAAAAGAGCTGTGGGGCGGTGAGCCGCAGACGACGAACAATCGCATGGAAATGATGGCCGTCATCCGCGGGCTGGCCGCGCTTAAACGCCCCGTTTCCGCGCGTGTCCATACCGATTCACAGTATGTGCAGAAGGGCATTTCGGAATGGATTCACGGCTGGAAGAAGCGCGGCTGGAAAACCGCGGACAAACAGCCCGTGAAGAATGAAGACCTGTGGCGCCAGCTTGACGAGCTCGCAGCGGGCCACAAGGTGCAATGGCTGTGGGTCAGAGGCCACAACGGACATCCCGAAAACGAACGCGCCGATGCACTGGCACGCAGGGGCGTGGATGCTGTCCGCATAGCGGGAAAGTCTTGCGAGGGCTCGTCGCCTTAGCGCTGACAAGCCTTGTAAGAATCAAAGCCTTCATCGCCGCTGGACCGCATGGCGCGCTTGAGCAAACGTATGCGCTACGCCGACTGGACGATCCAGGCCGTATTGCTTCAAGCCACTTGTGGTTTCTTGATTAACTGTATATAAATACAGTCATCTAGAAACGGCAGGCAAATGGCAGACATGGACGATCTCACACCTCGCCAGCAGGAAATCCTGGAATTCATCCGCGCTACGCTGGAAGAGTGTGGTGCGCCGCCAACGCGTGTCGAGATCTGTACGGCCTTTGGCTTCGCCTCACCGAACGCGGCAGAGGCACATCTCAAGGCCCTCGCCAGGAAGGGCGTCATCCTGCTTGAGGCCGGCTCGTCCCGCGGCATCCGCCTGATGGAGTCGCTCGGTTTGCCAGTAGTAGGGCGCGTCGCGGCCGGTTCTCCGATTCTGTCCGAAGGCAGTATCGATAAACGTGTACGCGTCGATCCGGCGATGTTCGAACCGCGCGCCGATTTTCTGCTGCGCGTACGTGGCCTGTCGATGATCGACGTGGGCATCATGGAGGGCGATCTGCTCGCCGTGCATCGCACATCCGAGGTTCGCAACGGTCAGATCGTCGTCGCCCGGGTTGACGATGAAGTAACCGTCAAGCGCCTGCAGCGGCGCAAGGGTCTCGTCGAACTGCTGCCCGAGAACAGGAGCATGCAGCCCATCATCGTCGATCCGCAGCGCCAGACCCTGACTATCGAAGGTCTGGTTGTAGGGCTGATTCGCGACGACTTCGGCTTTTCCTGAGCGATCGCAAGCATCTGCACCACTTCCACCAGCCATTGCATCCCTTGTGAAGGATCAGATCATGAAAACCAGCAAACATTCCTGCAAGACTGTCGTTGCCGCGAGCGCCGTTCCAGGCAGCCGCACTTCAGCCGCCCGTCCTTGGGCGCAAGCCATGCTTGATGTCCTGCAGCGGCGTGGGCGTACCTATGGATTACTGGCTCTGTACGAAGAGTCCCGCCTGAATGCACCGCGCTGAAATGCCGATGCCATCGGAATGATGGCAAATGCTGTTCAGGATTTGTCACGGCATCCTGCACCATGACAATTCTATATCTGGTCATTTCGATGGCATGGCTCTGACGCTACGACCTTCGCAGCCGGGCAGAGATCATCGGGGTATTTAGTAAGCCGCTGGCGTAGCGTGCCGAGGCGCTACTTGATACGCGTCAAGGCTGTTCGGTAACTTCCGGATTTCAATAGTGGCTACTGGGCATCGTCCGGGCCGATGTTCGACTTCACGCCGTGCCTTGCGCTTCAAGACCGATTCCCCGGAAGCATCGGCGCCTTGCCTTTGTCTGCTCTCGGCAAGCTCCCGAATGCCTTGGAAAGCCCCAGATTCCTTGCGGGTCCTTTTGGCCTGCAGAATGCGCCTCCTTGCGCTCGCAATCGCCATGAACTTACGGCGGATGCCGTACTCAAATTAATGAGTTGTGAGGCGCCATGCTGCATGCTTCAGCGTAAAGCTGGCCGACAAACGGTCGTCATGCCGGGCGGTAAAAATGATAAATTCGACTAAATTGATAATGTTAGAGATGATTTAACGGTTTAGAGGCTTTACGCCAGCCCAATTAATGCTGTGATGCAGCATTAATTGGTGAAATGAGATGGTTTTCTGCCTCATTTCGAAGCTGTGAAATAAATCACAGGTTAGTCGCTTAGCTTAATTGATGTAAGTTAAATGAATGAATTCTTATACTTGTAGAAAAATAAGAATAATTTATTTGTACATAGAAACATTTGAGCGGCTCGGCAGTTAAAGTTCTTGCGTTGCACAATGCTGATCGCCATAATTTGAATCGTGTGAGGGATGCAGCTGATCCGACTAGGACGTGTTGAGTCGAAGTTGATCGCGCTACCTCCAACCAGTGTCTCCTCCACCCTCCTCCTTTGGTGTGGACTTGGCGCAGCTCTAACCGAGCTGCGTTTTTTTTTTGTGTTTTGCCTTTGTGTTCTTGAGGCTGCCGCCAAAGTCCGGCGGGTGAAGGCGTCCGAAAGGTTTTGACAGTCCGGCGTTTGCGCAAGTACAATCGCCGGCTTTCCGCTTCGAGTAGGGCCAGCAAGTCAGGTCAGGAGGTTTCTGATGTGACATGTGAATTGCCAAGGGCCGGCTCCAAGCCACAATAAAAAGGCTTCCCAAGGAAGCTAAACGTGAAGTAAAGGAACTCAGATGGGTACGTTTTCAGCAAAGCCGCACGAAGTCGTTCACGACTGGTATGTGGTTGACGGCGCCGACAAGGTGCTTGGCCGTCTCGCCAGCGAGATCGCACGCCGCCTTCGTGGCAAGCACAAGCCAATTTACACACCGCACGTAGACACCGGCGATTTCATTATCGTCGTCAATGTCGACAAGCTGCGCGTAACCGGCAACAAGGCACAAGACAAGAAGTATTACCGCCACACCGGTTATCCGGGCGGTATCTACGAGACCAATTTCACCAAGCTGCAACAACGCTTCCCGGAGCGCGTGCTGGAGAAGGCTGTCAAGGGCATGCTGCCCAAGGGCCCACTCGGTTACGCCATGCTCAAGAAGCTGAAGTGCTACAGCGGTGCCACCCATCCGCATAGCGCCCAGCAGCCCAAGGCACTTGAGATCTAAGTGAGGAGCGAATAAATGCCCGTCGGACAATATAACTACGGTACTGGTCGTCGCAAAACTGCGGTGGCTCGTGTCTTCATCAAGGCTGGTTCAGGCAAGATCGTCGTCAACGGCAAGCCCGTCGATGTCTTCTTTTCACGTGAAACAGGCCGCATGATCGTGCGCCAACCGCTCGAACTGACCCAGAACATCGATCGTTTCGACATTCTGGTGAACGTGAGTGGTGGTGGTGAGTCGGGTCAAGCCGGTGCGGTGCGTCATGGCATCACCCGCGCACTGATCGACTTCGACGCAGAACTGAAGCCTGCGCTGAAGAAGGCTGGTTTCGTGACGCGTGATGCACGTGAAGTCGAACGTAAGAAAGTCGGTCTGCACGGTGCTCGTCGCCGTAAGCAATTCTCGAAGCGTTAATTCTTCCGAGATACCGATTCAGCAAAAAGCCCGCAGCGATGCGGGCTTTTTTGTTTTGGTTCTTCTGAGTTGATCGAAATCTTGTTCGAGCAGGAGGTTGCTGGCCAGCTCCCTTTCCGCACATGTGTAGAGTGCGAGCTGCTGTCCAGCGCTTTCATTCCGTTTCTGAGGAGCGCTGGGGAAGTAATGAAAAAACCGCAGACCGTACTGCGGTTCATTCATTTGTTGAAGCCAAAGAACTCAGCTGGCTTGCTTCGTACTACTCTGGCGCGCTGTGATGCGTTCGATAATTTGCTGCATCTCAAGTCCGATTTCGGCTAGGAGCTGCTGCTGATCGCCGTGATCGATAAAACGATCGGGCAGGCCGATGCGCATGACAGGTACGGTGACGCGGGCTTCCTCAAGCACGCGGGCGACTTCGCTTCCAGCACCGCTGATGACTGCATTTTCTTCAAGCGTTACCAGCAGTTCGTGGCTGCGAGCAAGTTCGAGTACCAGTTCGGCATCCATTGGTTTGACAAAGCGCATATTGGCGACGGTGGCGTCGAGCGATTCAGCCGCCGCAAGCGCACTGCCAAGCATGCTGCCGAATGCCAGCAAGGCAACGCGCTTTCCCTGGCGGCGAATCTCGCCTTTGCCTACAGGCAGCGCCGACATTTCTTTGTTTGGCCTGACGCCGAGACCGCCGCCGCGCGGATAACGCACGGCTGAAGGCACATCCAGCTTGTAGGCGGTGTAGAGCATTTGCCTGCATTCGTTCTCGTCAGTCGGCGCCATGATGACCATATTCGGCACGCATAGCAGGTAAGACAGGTCGAATGCGCCGTGGTGAGTCGCGCCGTCGGCACCGACCAGGCCACCACGGTCAATCGCGAACATGACGGGCAGGTTCTGCAGGGCGATGTCGTGGATGAGCTGATCGTAGGCGCGCTGCAGGAAGGTGGAGTAGATCGCCACCACCGGCTTCATGCCTTCGCAGGCCATACCTGCTGCAAACGTCAGTGCGTGCTGTTCGGCGATGCCGACGTCGAAATAGCGCTGCGGATATTCCTTTTCGAAGCGCACCAGGCCAGAACCTTCACGCATCGCGGGCGTGATGGCGACGAGGCGTTCGTCTTGTGCGGCCATGTCGCAAACCCAATCGCTGAAGACTTGCGTGTAGGTGAGCTTGGGCGTGCCTTTGCTGCTCTGGATGCCCGCGTTGTGATCGAACTTGCCGACGCCGTGATAAAGCACCGGGTCGGCTTCGGCAAGCTTGTAGCCTTGGCCCTTGCGCGTCACGACGTGCAGGAATTGCGGACCCTTGAGCTTGCGCAGATTCTGCAAGGTCGGAATCAATGTATCGAGATCATGACCATCGATGGGGCCGATATAGTTGAAGCCGAACTCTTCGAAGAGAGTTCCCGGCGTGACCATGCCTTTGACATGTTCTTCAACACGCTTGGCAAGCTCAAGCATGCTGGGCGCAACGCCGAGTACCTTTTCGCCAGCGCGACGTGCGAAGTTGTAGGTCCGGCCCGACAGCAATCGTGCAAGAATATTTGTGAGCGCGCCAACAGGGGGCGAGATCGACATCTCGTTGTCGTTGAGCACCACGAGCAAATCCGCATCCATGACGCCAGCATTGTTTAGCGCTTCGAAGGCCATGCCTGCCGACATCGCGCCGTCGCCGATAACGGCAATCGCGTGCCGGTCTTCGCCCTTGCGTTTGGCGGCAACAGCCATGCCGAGCGCGGCGGAAATCGATGTCGAGGAATGGGCTGTGCCGAACGTGTCGTAGTTGCTTTCGTTACGGCGCGGAAAGCCGGAAATGCCTTCGTATTGACGCAACGTGGCCATGCCCTGGCGGCGACCGGTGAGCACCTTGTGGCCGTATGTCTGATGGCCTACGTCCCAGACGATGCGATCTTCCGGCGTGTTGAAAACGTAGTGCAGGGCGATGGTGAGTTCCACCGTGCCGAGGTTGGACGAAAGGTGGCCACCCGTCCTGGAGACCGACTCGATCAGGAAGGCACGCAATTCTTCGGCGAGCACAGGTAGCTGGCGACGCTCCAGCTGGCGCAACTCGGCGGGCGAATTGATGGTGTCGAGCAGGGGAGTGGCCGACGACGCAGATAAGGGTACAGCGGAGGGTGAGGACATGTTTTCCGTGGGGGCGGCCGTTAAAACGGCCGGCTGACAATGTAATCGGTGATTTCCTTGAGGCGCTGCACATTGATGCCCAACGAATCCAGGGTATTGTGCGCTTCCTCGGCGAGTTCGCGTGCCAGAGAGCGGGCAGGCGTCAGCCCGATGATGCTGACATAGGTGGGCTTGTCCTGCGCAGCATCCTTGCCGGCGGTTTTCCCGAGCGTAGCGGTATCGGCTACCTCATCAAGAATATCGTCGACGACCTGAAACAGCAGGCCGATGCATTTGCCGAAATGATCGAGGCGTTCGAGCGTTGCGCTGTCCGTCGCATTGGCCTTGCTTCCGGCCAGCGCGCCGAGCATGACTGCTGCGCGAATCAGCGCTCCGGTTTTGTGTATATGCATGAACTCCAGCTCTTCGCGCGTAATCGATTTGCCGACTGAATCCAGATCGATTGCCTGACCACCGGCCATGCCGCGCGAACCCGAGGCCTTGGCCAGCATGGCGATGGCGCGCACTTGGTTGCTTGCGTCGTCGAACAGCGCCGGGGACGAGAGTTGCTCAAAGGCCAGTGTTTGCAGCGCATCGCCGACCAGCAGTGCTGTGGCCTGATCGTACTGCACATGCACGGTCGGTTTGCCACGCCGCAGCACATCGTCGTCCATGCATGGCATGTCGTCATGCACCAGCGAATAGACGTGGATGGCTTCGAGTGCACAGGCAACTGCATCAAGGCGCTCAGGCGGTGCTCCGGTGATTTCGCCCGCGGCGAAAGCGAGCAGGGGGCGTACGCGTTTGCCACCGCCCAGGGTGGCATAGCGCATGGCTTGATGCAGGCGCTGCGGCGCCAGTTGCGAGGCGGGCAGGCGTTGCTCCAGTGCTTGCTCAACCCGGCGCTGCACACTGGCCATCCATTCGGGAAATTTCATGCTGCTGGCATCCATGGTCTGATTTGCCTGCTCTTCATTCGCCGTCGACGTCTGCGGGCATATCACGCAATTCGCCATCCTGCAGGACGCGGATGCGTTGCTCGGCTGACTCCAGTGCGTTGCGGCAGTGGCGCAGTAGCTCGGTGCCACGCTGAAAGCGCGCCAGAGACTCTTCAAGTGAGAGCGTGCCGGTCTCCATCGCCGCGACGATCTGTTCGAGCTCTGTCACGGCGTCTTCGAAGCGCTCGGGTGCGCCGCTTACCAGCGCGGCTTTTGCAGCAGACTTTGCGGGCTGCGGAGTTTTGGGCGAGACCATGTGCTGCTTTCGTTGCGGCTGAGCGGGCTTTTCGGCGAATCCGGTATGCCGCGCTTACGTTGGGAGAGGCCAGCGATTATAATTTATTGTTCGGGCCTGTTCCCAGCATCCTTGCTGATTGCGAGGATATTGGTGCAGGCCTTCCTGTCTTGTATGACTTGACGGGTTCTGGAGGTTTTAGCGGATGTCCCACAGCGCTTCACGTTCTCAACTAGCTCCGGCCGTGTCACAACTGCCGGTTGCCGCCTATTTCGACGAAAAAGTTCTCGAGCTGGAGAAGCGCCTTCTTTTCGATGCCGGACCAGGCTATGTAGGCCACGAGTTGATGGTGCCGGAGTGTCGCGATTACCAGACGCTGGCCTGGATGGATCACGCCAGGCTGCTGATGCACCATGATGATGGCGTGCATCTGATGTCGAATATCTGTCGCCATCGTCAGGCCATCATGCTGGAAGGCCGTGGCCAGGCGCAGAACGTGGTCTGCCCGATCCATCGCTGGACCTACAGGAATGATGGTCAGCTTATCGGTGCGCCCCATTTTCCGGACAATCCCTGCCTTAATCTCGACCGCCAGAAGCTTGAGTCATGGAACGGTTTGCTGTTCAAGGGCCCGCGTTCCGCCAATGCCGATCTGGCGGGCATGAATGTCGCCAGCGAGCTGAATTTCGAAGGCTATGTGCTGCATCACGTTGAGCACCACGTATGCAATTACAACTGGAAGACTTTTATCGAGGTGTATCTCGAGGATTACCATGTCGCGCCCTTTCATCCCGGCCTCGGTAATTTCGTGACCTGCGACGATCTGGCCTGGCAATTCGGCGACTGGTAC
>Ga0075366_10001851_pt1 | contig 10673 bp, 10 predicted proteins | sample EndMethybrTD3031_FD_72351 | JGI IMG/M metagenome (GOLD analysis project Ga0075366, IMG submission 72351) | Populus endosphere microbial communities from Tennessee, USA - Endosphere MetaG P. TD hybrid TD303-1 | ecosystem: Host-associated > Plants > Roots > Endosphere | place: USA: Tennessee... | reverse complement strand
GTCACATGATGCTCGGTGCCGGCTCGGCCATAACCCGACGCGCTGCTGCTCGACGCGACATACAGATAACGTCGCGACGCATGCGGCCAGGCATACTGCACCCCGGCAGGCAGCGTGACGGTGTCTCGCTTGATCAGCTCGGCGCCCGCGACGTCGACGTCATAGCGCGTGAGGTCGGGGCCAACATTGGCGTAAAGCGCGGCTTTGCCAGGCGTTGGCTTGGCCGAGGCGGAATGCGGCACAGCGATACCGGCGGCGGCGGCAGACAGAAATGTTCTGCGGCTGAACATTGCATCCTCCCTGATTGATTTGCCGTCGATCTCTCAAAGCACCTGCGATATCCCGCGGTGTCGAGGGCTGCGGTCATGCTACCGGCCGCGTGGCGCTGTTGCCAAGCGGTGAAGATGGCCGTTCGTGCCCACCGATATCTTGATCCCGCGCCGCAGCAAAAGCACCGGCGCATCTGCGACCGATGCGCGCTGATGATTGCGCCGGCCAATTGTAGGATAGGATCAAGACAAACAAGCGGGCCACGCGTTGCGGGAGCCCGTCATCATCGGGAGGATCAAGATGATCAGTCGTCGCCGGCTCATCAAGCTTTCGGCAGCCGCTGCGCTTGCGCCCAGCATCGCGTCTCCGGCCATCGCGCAGGCCACCTGGCCGAACAAAGCGGTCCGCATCCTCATTCCGTTCACGCCGGGCGGAGGCGCAGACACCATCGCGCGCTTCGTCGCCTTGAAGATGACAGAGGTGCTGGGCCAGCAATTCATCGTCGAAAGCAAGCCGGGCGCCGGCGGCAATATCGCAGCCGAATTCACCGCCCGTTCCGCGCCGGATGGCTACACCATGTTCCTCGCCGGCGATCACCACGCCACCAACATCTTCCTCAATCAGAATCTCAGCTATCACCCGGTCGACGACTTCGAGCCGGTCTCCCTGGTCGTGCAATATCCGGTGGCGATGGCGGTTCCCAGCAATTCGCCGTCGAAGACGCTCGCGGATTTCATCGCCCGCGCCAAAGCCGACCCCGGCAAGCTCACATTCGGCTCGCCCGGCCACGGCGCGGTGCCGCATCTCTCCGCTGAACTGTTCGTGCGCGCCGCGAAAATCGAGATGACCCACGTGCCCTACCGAGGGGCCGCGCCGGGCATTCAGGATCTGATCCCGGGCCGTATCGATTCCTTCTTCAACAACATCGCGCCGATGGTGCCGCTGTCGAGCCAGGGCCAGATGCGTCTCCTGGGTGTCACCACGGCCAAGCGCGCCGCGATGGCGCCCGACATTCCGGCCATCGGTGAGACTTTGCCGGGCTACGACGTCACCGGCTGGTACTCGCTGTTCGTGCCGGCGAAGACGCCGAAGGACATCATCCAGAAGATGTACACCGGCGTGAAAGCCGCGGTGGACGATCCGATCATTCGCAAGCGGCTCGAAGAGCAGGCCATGATCGTCGTGGGCTCGACGCCGGACGAGCTTGGAAAATTTCACAAGATCGAACTCGACAAGTGGGGCTCGTTGATCAAGGAGGCCGGGATCAAATCGCAATAAAGCCTTGCCCTAGGATGGGCCTTATCGAAGGGCTGGACCAAACCTCCGGGCAGCTTCGATGGTGAGGCCCTTGCCAACGGCGCCAAACGTGTCGCCGTCAACGACCTGCGCGGCCGGGACGCTTTGGACGATGGCACGTCGCACGTGAGGCAACCGCACAGAGCCGCCGGTCAAAAACACCGCATCAATGTTTTCCGCGGCGAGCCGCGCCTGATCGAGACAGATCTTGATCCGCGCCCCGACACGTGCGGCGAGTTCCTTGGTGTGGCCCACAAGATCATCCCGGCTGATCGCGACGCCCAGCTTGGGCTCAACCCAAGACAGCGAGAAATCGACCTGGTGCTGGTCGGACAATGCGATCTTCGCATGCTCAACGTCCATGGCGAGCGTATGCCCGCGCTGCTCCTCGAGGACGCGCAAAAGGCGATCGAACAGTTTTGGCTGGGCCGCCTCCTGCCGGACATGGCGGATTTCAGATGCGACACGCGGTTCGTACATTCGATTGATGCTCGACCAGGTCGCGAGGTCGTGGAAGTAGCTTGAAGGCGCCCCCAGTCCGACGCGCTTCATCGCGCTGCCGTAGCCGAACAACGGCATGAGCATGCCGAGACTGAGCCTCCGGTCGAAATCCGTCCCGCCGATCCGCACGCCGTCATTGGCCAGGATATCGCTCTGACGATCGGCCTTGCGATGACGCTCCGGGCTCAGGCGCACAATCGAGAAGTCGGATGTTCCGCCGCCAATATCGGCGATCAGCGCGATCTCCTCCCGCGAGATCTGGCGCTCGTAGTCGAGCGCGGCGGCGATCGGCTCGAACTGGAACGTGACATTGTCAAAGCCGATCTCGCCGATGATCTCACGCAAGGTCTGTTCGGCCTTTCGATCGGCATCCGGTGCATTGTCGATGAAATGAACCGGACGGCCGTGAACGACATTGCGGAATTCGTGGCCGACGGCCCGCTCGGCCCGCCGTTTCACTGCGCCCAGATAATAGGCAATGACGTCGCGAAAGGTCCTGCGTTCGCGCCCCACCTGCGTGCTCTCATCGATCAAGGACGTTCCGAGCACCGATTTCAGGCTGCGCATCAGACGGCCGGGGCCGCCATCGACATAGGCTTCGATGGCCCTGCGTCCGATCAGCACCGCGCCATCGCGTTCATAAAAGATGGCGCTTGGGATCGTCGACTCTTCAGACTCCAACGGCACCAGCACCGGCGCATGATCGACGGTGCTGCCCAGTGTCGTATTCGAAGTGCCGAAATCCAGTCCGCAGGCAGACATCGTCGCTCCAGGAGGAGCGTTCGTCTACACACTTCGCGAACGTTGATCTACTCTATTTTGTCGTCAGCACGTGACGCCCAAAGAGGCTGAAAATATTTGCCTCGCGCTAGCTCATCCGCATCGGAATTCCGCCCAGGAAGTCAGTCTTGCCGAGTTCGACGCTGCAGTGGCGCAGGATGGCATAGGCGGCGGTCAGATGAAAATAAAAGTTCGGCAGCACAAAGTGGTTGAGGTAATCAGCTCCCTTCATGTGGCCCTTTTTGGTGGGACCCAGCGGGAACGTAATCTCTCGCTCTGTTGAAGCATCGATCTGCTTCACATCCAGGCTTTTCAGGAAGGCAACGGTCTTGGCGAGACGCGCCTTGAGCTGCTCGATGGTGGCTTCGTTGTCCTCGAAGCGCGGAGCCTCAACGCCGGCGAGGCGCGCCGAACCGTTCTTGGCCAGGTCGGACGCAATCTGCACCTGGCGGCTGAGCGCGAACATGTCAGGCGAAAGGCGCGATTGCAGAAGTGCCGCATCGTCGATTTTCCGACCGGCCGCAAAGGCGGCAGCCTTGTCGAGAACAGCCGACAACGCATTCAGGCCGATCTCAAGGGCCGGTATGGAAGCTTGAGACATCGAAAACGACATAGGGCAGTTCCTTGGGCTGAGAAGCGCGCAGAGGGCAACGCTCGACCCTTGAAGTCAACCCTTCCCGTCATGCCGCGTGCGGAAACAGGCGATTGAGACAGGCCTTCAGCGCCGCTTTGCCCTCACGTGTGGCCTCGGCCATCGTGGCATACGGTTGCTCGGACCTCTCGACGTGACGAGAGCGCCCCGCGACCCAAATCTCCCATCTCCAGGGCTTCGGACCGTTGTCGCGCCGTTTGACGACCATGGAATAGTCGGACTGTTGGAACTCTTCTGACATCGCAAGAGGGTGCGCTGCCGCGCTTGTGGTTTGCATCTCGGGTGGACCATCGCAGGTTGCTGGGCCGCTTCCGGCAAATGCCCGGCGGCCTGTCGGTAAAATAAGAAGCACCGGCCAAATTGCGAGTCTTTCCGATCAAGTCTTGCCGTAACGGCTCGAACTAGACTTTCGTTGAGCCGGCCAGCCGCAATGACCGGGGATTGCCGGCGGTATTACCCAGCCGCTGCAACAATTCCGCGACCACGTCCCGGGGGCTCTCGGCGCGCATGACGCCGCCCATGACGGCGATCCCGGCGGCCCCCTTCTGCCGGACAGCCCGCAGATTGTCCGCGGTGACGCCACCCAGCGCCAAAACCGGGATGCCGAGCGACGCGGCGCGCGCGATCCCTCCGGGTCCGAGCGCCGGCCCGTAACCGGGCTTGCTCGTCGTCTCGTAAATCGGGCTGAGAGTCACATAATTGGCGCCAGCAGTGAGGGCGTTTTCGACATCGGTGACGCCGTGGGCCGACATGCCGACAAGGGCCGCGGGTCCGAGCAGCCGCCTGGCCTCCGTCACGGCCGACGCGTCGCGAACCTGGACCGCATTGGTGCCGGCCTCCGCCGCCAGTGCGACGTCGCCGCCGATCGACAATCGTCCGCCGGCGCTCTGCACGATGCCGGACAGGCGGAACGCAAGCTCGCGCCGCTCCGTGCGCTCCATGTCCCGGTCGCGAAACCAGATCCATCGCGCGCCCGCGGCAACGATTTCGGCAACGACATCCTCGAGCGGCTGCCGTGCCTGATGACGGTCGGTCACCACCAGCAAGGGCTGCGGGATCGGTGTCACGAACCGACCAACCCCAGCTGCGGACTCGACGGTTCGGCGCGGCCGCGGCGCGGAATCCGGCCGGCGCGAAATGCCAGCCGGCCGGCAACGACAGCGTGCCGCATCGAGCCCGCCATCAGAACCGGATCGTTGGATTTTGCGACGGCAGTGTTCAGCAGAACCGCGGATGCACCGAGCTCCATCGCGATGGTGGCGTCGGACGCGGTCCCAATTCCGGCATCGACGATCACCGGCACCGATGAACGGCGGCAGATCCGCTCGAGATTGGCCGGATTGGCAACGCCCATGCCGGAGCCGATCAGCGAGCCCATCGGCATCACGGCGGCCGCGCCCAGATCCGCCAATCGCTGGCAGACAATCGGGTCGTCGTTGCAATACGGCAGCACCACGAAACCGGCATCGACCAGCTGTCGCGTCGCATCGAGCAGCTCGGTCACGTCGGGATAGAGCGTTTCGCGGTCGCCGATGACCTCGACCTTGATCCAATTGGTGTCGAGCGCTTCGCGCGCCAGCTCAGCGGTCAGCACGGCGTCGCGGGCGGTTTCGCAGCCCGCCGTGTTCGGCAGGAAGCGGCGGCCCTTCAGGAGATTAACGGTGTCCGAGCCGCGGCGGTCGAGCGAGATGCGGCGGATCGACATGGTCACGACCTCGGCGCCGCTGGCCTCCACGGCATCGACAAGAATGCGCTGGTTCGGATATCCGGCGGTGCCAAGGAACAGCCGCGAGCCGAGCGTGACGCCGGCGATGATGAATGAATCGGACGGGTTCATGTCAGCCTTCATCTCAACCTCCTTGCATGGCCCGGACGATCTCGACCCGATCGCCCTCCATCAATGTCGTCTCGGCCCATCGATCCTTGCGGACCAGCGCGCCGTTCAGCGCCACGGCGTAGCCCTTCGGACTGTCCAGGCTCAGCTCGCGGGTTTCCTCCTGCCAAAGCTCGACCAAATTCGCCGACGCGCTTTCGCGCGGCTTGCCATTGACCAGAAGTTTCATCGCCGCGCTCCTGCGATCAGAGCCTGCCCTGCTGGCTTGCTTTGAAATCGATCGAGCCCGAATTTCTCCGCAGCGCTGGGCATGGCCCCCGCGGTCACGGCCTGCTCGATCGCCGTTGCGGTGACAGGTGCGAGCAGGATGCCGTTGCGATGATGGCCGGTGGCGATCAACAGTCCGGGGACGCCGGTTTCGCCGAGGATCGGAGCATCGTCGTCCGACGTCGGCCGGAAGCCAGACCAGACCGCCTCCACCTCCATCTCCTCACTCGACGGCAGCGCGCGATGGACGCCCTCAAGCAGCGCCAGCATGCCGCCCGCAGTGATCGCCGGATTGAATCCGGTGTCTTCCGTGGTGGCTCCGACAATGAGCCGGCCATCGGTCTTGGGCGCGAGATGGATCTGTTCGGTCCAGACCACACGCGACAGCGTGCCGGTTTGCCGCGTGGTGCGCAGCGCCAGCGCCTGGCCCTTCAGCGGACGAAGCGGGAGCTCGATCGACTTCGGCAACAGCCCGTCGCCGCTCCACACGCCCGAAGCAATGACCACGGTTTGCGTCCGGCAGATGCCGGCGGATGTGACGACGCCGGAAATCCTGCCGCCTGACATTTCGACCGAGGTGACGGGCGAGTTCTCGAAAAGCTCGCCGCCGCGCAAGCGCAACGCGCGCACCAGCGCCGGCAGCAATCGCCGCGGATCGACCTGATGGTCGCCACTGCAAAGAATCCCGGCCGCAACGGACGGACGCAAGCCGGGCTCGAGCGCGCGCGTCTCGACGCCGCTCAGCCAACTGGTGTCGAGCTCGGAGTGTTGCTGATGCTCGTAGCGGAAACGCAAACGCTCGACCTCGTCGCGGCCGAGCGCCACCACCAGCGTGCCGTCGCAGCGATAGTCGATGGAAAGATCGGTCTCGGCTTCGAGGTTCGAGCGAAACGCAGGCCACAGCCGCTGGCTTTCCAAGGCCAGCGCCAGCAGATCTTCACCGCCCGGTTCGTGCTCGGCGGCGGCGGCGAGCATGCCGGTCGATGCAAGGCTTGTCCCGGTCCCGGCTTCGGCGCGCTCGAACACAGTGACGGACAATCCGCGTCGCACCAACTGCCACGCAATGGCAAGCCCGATGACGCCGGCGCCGATCACCACAACCTCGGCGCTCTGCGGAAGCGCGCGCGCTTGAACGCAATCGGGAGCCGTTGCGTCCTGCAACGGCTTCAGCCGATCGCCGACGTTGATCGTGTGGTCCGCATGCACGGTCATCGGCATCTCCGCCTGCTTGCGGCGGAGAGGCTGGAGTTTCGATGACCGGGGGCGCTCGAAATCCAATCCCTACGCCGGTATGAACCGGATCAGGTTCGAAGGATTTCCGCGCTAGCCACCGCGAAGCGGCCCAGCGGTTTCTCAGCCCCTTGTCGGGGATCTCCCTGGAGCCTCGGATTCTGATGGATCGGCCGGTGCACGTCAACGGCACTTGCGGCGGGCCTGACGCGAGATGGAACTCGCGTTCCAGCGGAGCGCGCCGGCGCTCGCAATGTTCATCAACGCGAGCGGCACACGATGGATCTCGTGAACGGCTTCAAACAGCCGTCACGGACACGGACTGAGCCGCAATGGCGCGGCGGACTTTTCGGAAAAAGCCAAAGAAAAAATTGCGATTGGAGGTGATGGTGCCCAGGGGCGGAATCGAACCACCGACACTGCGATTTTCAGTCGCATGCTCTACCAACTGAGCTACCTGGGCATTGAGGGGTTGGCGGGGGTTTATAGGGGCTCAGTTTCCGCCTGTCCAGGACGCCGGATCGGCAAGGCCCGACAGACACTTGCCGGGTTTTGCGAGGATGCCCGGACCTATTCGACCTTGATCCCGGCCTCTTCGATGATCACGCTCCACTTGGCCATTTCGGAGGCGAGAATGGCCTTGAGCTCCTCGGGCGACGAGCCGACCACGCCGACGCCGAGCTGTTCGAGCCTCGCTTTGGTGGCGGGATCGGCGAGCGCCGCAACCGTGTCGGCGTGCATCTTGCGGATGATGGACTCGGGCGTCCTGGCCGGCACGAACATCGCGTACCAGGCCGTGACGTCGAAGCCCGGCACGCCGGCCTCCGACACGGTCGGCACGTCCGGCAGCGCCGCCAATCGCTTCGACGACGTGATCCCGAGCGCGCGAAGCTTGCCGCCGGCGATCAGCGGCAACACAGCGCCGGTGTTGTTGAACATCACGTCGACGCGGCCGGGAATGAGATCGTTGAGCGCGGGCCCGGCGCCGCGATACGGCACGTGCAGGAGCTGAAGCCCGGTCATCTTGTTGAACAGCGCGCCGGACAGATGCACCGAGGTGCCATGGCCCGACGACGCGTAGGTGGCCTTGCCGGGATTGGCCTTGGCGTATTCGATGAACTCCTTGACGGTGTGCGCCGGCGAATTCGCCGGAACCGCCATGATGTTCGGATAGTCGCAGACGAGGCTCACCGGCGCGAGATCGGCGACCGGATCGTAAGGCAGCGTCTTGAACAGGAACTTGTTCACCGCAAGCGGCATCGACTGCAGCAGCACGGTATAGCCGTCGGGATCGGACTTGGCGACCATATCGGTGCCGATGCTGGTGGCGCCGCCGCCCTTGTTCTCCACCACCATCTGCTGGCCCCAGATCGACGACAATTGGCCGGAGAGCACGCGGGCGATGGCATCGGTGCCGCCGCCGGGCGGGAACGGCACGATGAGGCGGACGAAGCGCGTCGGGAAGGCTTGGCCCTGCGCGCGGGCCGGTGTCGGGCCGAGCGCGGCGGTGAGCACGGACGCGGACGAAAGCGCGGCGAAGCGCCGGCGGTCGAGCATCGAATCCTCCCAAACGATCGGCGCTCTGACGGCGCCATTTGCGCAAGCTTAGGAGGGTCGCCGGGCAAGGGAAAGCTATACTTGGAAAGCCGTATTACGACCGCTCGCTTGGTTCCTGGCTTGGCTCGTCGGCAGCCTTGTCACCGTCCTCGTCGTCGTTCTCGATCACCGGCGTGGCGTAGACGCCCTTGAACCAGCGGTTCAGATCGATGTCCTTGCAGCGCGCGGAGCAGAACGGGCGGAACTGCTGGATCGGCAGCTTGCCGCAGATCGGACAGGGTGCGAGGCGGGGTGTGGCGTCGGACATGGCTGCTATTTAAACCCTGTCAGCCGGCCGCGCGAGGGGCACGCCGCCCGTCGAACTCGCGCAACTCGGTCTTCAAGATCTTGCCGTAATTGTTCTTCGGCAATGCCTGCACGAACACATAATCCTTCGGCCGCTTGAAGCGGGCAATGGCGGAAAGGCACAGCGCGTCGAGTTCGGCCGTGGCCACGTCGCCGACCACATAAGCCACCACCACCTCGCCCCATTCCGGGTCCGGCCGGCCGATCACCGACACCTCGCGTACGCCGCCATGCTTCAGCAGAACCTCCTCGACCTCGCGCGGATAGATGTTCGAGCCGCCGGAAATGATCAGGTCCTTGGAGCGGTCCTTCAGCGTCAGATAGCCGTCGGCGTCGAAAGCGCCGACATCGCCGGTGTGCAGGTAACCGCCGCGCAGCGCCGCGGCGCTCGCCTCGTCGTTGCGCCAGTATCCGGCCATCACGGTGTCGCCGCGGCACAGGATCTCGCCGGCTTCGCCCACCGGCAGCGGCCGGTCGTCAGCGCCGGTCACCTTCACTTCGACGCAACGAAACGGCCGCCCGACCGAAGCCAGCCGCTCGCGCCAGCGCGGATGATCGCGGTTCGCGAGTTCGGACTTGCGCAGCACCGTGATGGTCATCGGGCTCTCGCCCTGCCCGTAGATTTGCGCGAGCCGCGGACCGAAACGGTCGAGGGCTTTAAGCGCATCCTCGACATACATCGGCGCGCCGCCATAAACGATGGTGCGGATGTTCTCGCTCAAGCATTCGGCCGGACATTCGACCAGGCGCTTCACCATGGTCGGCGCCGCGAACATCGAACTGTTCGGCCAAGCGCGGAACAAGGAGAAAATCTCCTCGGGCTCGAAGCCGCCGGACTCCGGCACCACATTGACGCCGCGGCCCATGACATGCGCCATGATGTAGAGGCCCGAGCCGTGGCTCATCGGGGCGGCGTGCAGGATCGGATCGCCGGGCGCGAGCGTATCGACCTCGGCCCGGTAGGCGTCGCTTGCGGCAACCAGCACCCTGTGGGTCAGCATCGCGCCCTTCGGCCGGCCCGTGGTGCCGGAGGTGTAGAACAGCCACGCGAGATCGGAGCCATCACGCGGCACCACCGCGATGGAGTCGGCTGCGAACAGCCTTTCGTATTCGGCGCCGCCGATGACGATCAGCCGTTCCAGCGATGCCGGCGCATGGGCTGCGATCTCGGTGTCGAGCCCATCGGAGGCGAAGCACACCCGCGCGCCGGATTGTTCGAGGATGTAGCCAAGTTCCGCGCCGTGCAGCTTGGCGTTGGCCGGCACCGCGGCGAGGCCCGCATGCCAGACGCCGTAAAGGATTTCGAGATAGTCAGAACTGTTCTTGGCCGCGATCGCGACCCGCTCGCCGGGCATCAGGCCCATCGCTTTGAGCGAAGCGGCGAGCCGCGCCACACGAGACGCGACCTCGCCGTAGTTCCGCAGCACGCGCGGCCCTAGGCCGAGCGCAGGACGCTGCGAGTCCTCTTTCGCTGCACTCTCAAGCCACAAAGCGAGGTTCATCCAAGCCCACCGCCGTCATGGCCGGGTATAGCCGTTCGAAGAACGGCGTCGCTTCGCTCGCCTATGGTCCCGGTCATCCACGCCTTACTTCTTTGATAGCCTAAAGACGTGGATGCCCGGCACAAGGCCGGGCATGACGTTGAGAGAGCGATCGTCCGAATCTCTAGACCGCGTTGAGCCAGCCGAAGTGGATCGGGAAGCCCTCGCCCGACAGCAGCGTCGCGGTTTCATACAGCGGCAGGCCGACGATGTTGGTGTAGGAGCCGGTGATCTTGACAATGAAGCTTCCTGCCAACCCCTGCGCCGCGTAGCCGCCGGCCTTGCCGCGCCATTCACCGGATGCGAGATACGCCTCGATGTCGTCGTCGGTGAGCCGCTTGAAGCGGACGCGGGTCTCGATCAGCCGCTGGCGGAACGATTCCTTCGGCGTCACCAGGCA
>Ga0075366_10001850_pt1 | contig 10673 bp, 8 predicted proteins | sample EndMethybrTD3031_FD_72351 | JGI IMG/M metagenome (GOLD analysis project Ga0075366, IMG submission 72351) | Populus endosphere microbial communities from Tennessee, USA - Endosphere MetaG P. TD hybrid TD303-1 | ecosystem: Host-associated > Plants > Roots > Endosphere | place: USA: Tennessee... | reverse complement strand
CGACGTCGGAGCCGCCGCCCGGCTCGGTGATGCACAGCGCCGCGATCTTCTCGCCGTGCAGCACCGGCGGCACGACGCGCTGCTTGAGCGCAGCGCTGCCGTGCGCGACGATCGGCGGCAACGCGATGCCGTGCGAACCCAGGCTCGCCTGCACGCCGCCGCAGCCGGCGCGCGCCACCTCCTCGGCCGCCGCGATGGCGAAAAACATGTCGGCGGGCGTGCCGCCGAGCTCTTCGGGGTAGCCCATGCCGATGAGGCCGACCTCGGCCGCCTTGCGGTACAGCGCGCGCGGGAACGTGCCGGCTTCGTCCCATGCGTTGGCGTGCGGGGCGATCTCCGCCTCGACGAAGCGCCGCACGCTGGCGCGAAACGCCTCGTGTTCGGCGCTGAAGTACTCGGGGCGCGGCGGCAGTTCGAACATGGCTCAGGCCGGCACGAGCTGGACCGCATTCCACGACGCCGGCGCCAGCGTGAGCCGGATGCGCTCGCCATCGATCGACACCGGCTTCAACGCGGCCGGCGCCACCCGTTGCGGCGCCGCCGCGGTGTTGCACGCGGTGAGGTCGTCGTGGCGCAACTGCTGCGCCTGCGCCAGCGCCAACGCGCCGAAGCCGCGCGCCGAGATCTCCACCGACAGTTCGCCCTGGAGGTCGCGGTTCAGCAGCAGCAAGTTCAAGCCGCCGCGCGCGTCGGCCACTGCCGCCAGCTTGAGATGCGGTGCTGCGGGAATCGGAAAGTACTGGTCGATGGTGCCGCGCGGGTCGTAGTAGTTGGCCGCGAAGGTGTCGCACTCGACGCGGGTGCGCAGCACGCTGCCGCGCCCGAGCCGGCTGAAGTCGGCAAACGGATGGAAGATGGTCTGGCGCCATGCCGCACCGCCGGTCTCGGTCATGATCGGCGCGATCACGTTGACCAGTTGCGCCAGGCACGCCGCCTTCACGCGGTCGGCGTGGTTGAGCAGCGTGATGCACATGCCGCCGAACGCCAGCGCATCCTGCATCGAGTAGATTTCTTCGAGGATCGGCGGCGCCACCGGCCAGCCCTCCTTCACGCGTGCGGCGCGCGTGCGGCGCGTGCGGTACCAGACGTTCCACTCGTCGAAGCTGAGCATGATGCGCTTCGGCGAACGGCGCTTGGCGGCCACCGCGTCGGCGATCGCCACCACCTCGTCGATGAAGCGGTCCATCAGGTCGGGCGCGGCCAGCAGCGCCCGCGTGTCGCCCTGGTAGTCGTTGATGTAGGTGTGCAGCGAGATGTACTCGACGTGGTCGAAGGTGTGCTCGAGCACGGTCTCCTCCCACGCCCCGAAGGTTGGCATGTTGCGCCCCGACGAGCCGCACGCCGCCAGCTCGATGCGCGGATCGATCCAGCGCATCATCTTGGCGGCCTCGACCGCGATGCGGCCGTATTCGGCGGCGGTCTTCGACTCCATCTGCCACGGGCCGTCCATCTCGTTGCCCAGACACCAGAACCTGATGTCGTGCGGTTGGTCCCAGCCGTGTTGGCGCCGCAGCTCCGACCACGCGGTGCCACCCGGGTGGTTGCAGTACTCCACCAGGTTGCGCGCCGCATCGCCGTCGCGCGTGCCGAGGTTCACCGCCAGCATCGGCTCGACTTGCGCCGCGCGGCACCAGTCGACGAACTCGTTGGTGCCGAAGGTGTTGGGCTCGGTCGAGAACCACGCCAGGTCGAGGCGCCGCGGGCGCTGCGCGATTGGGCCGATGCCGTCTTCCCAGTTGTAGCCCGAGACGAAGTTGCCGCCCGGGTAGCGCATGATCGTGGGCCCGAGTTCGCGCACGAGGTCGAGCACGTCGCGTCGGAAGCCGCGCTCGTCGGCGCTGGGATGGCCGGGCTCGAAGATGCCGCCGTACACACAGCGGCCGAGGTGCTCGACGAAGGCGCCGAACAGCCGCGGGTCGGTGTCGCCGATGGTGAAGTCGCGGTCGAGCAGCACATGGGCTTGGCGCATGGAATCCATTCTCCGTCGAGTGTTCAGGCTGGCGTGGCGGCCGGTGTGAGCGAGTCGGGCAGCAGCACCGCGCTTTTCAGGCTGCGCGAATACGGGTGCTGCGGATCGGCCAGCACGCTGCGCGCGTCGCCGGCTTCGACCACGCGGCCGCGCTGCATGATGATGAGCCGATCCGAGATGTAGTCGGCCGTGGCGAGGTCGTGCGTGATGTAGACGATGGCGATGCCGAGCTCGTCGCGCAGCGTCTTGAACAGGTTGACGATCGCCATGCGCAACGATGCATCGACCATCGACACCGGCTCGTCGGCCACGATCAGCCGCGGCCGCGGGATCAGCGCGCGCGCCACCGCCACGCGCTGCAGCTGGCCACCCGACAGCTCGTGCGGGTGGCGACCGCGCACTTCAGCCAGCGACAGACCCACCTGAAGCAGCGCGCCGTCAGCCATGCGGGCTGCCGCGGTTTCGTCGGCCGCGCCGTTGAAGCGGCGCGCCGTCATGAACAGGTAGTGGTCGAGCGGCTTCAGCGGGTTGAAAGCCTCGAACGGATTCTGAAAGATCGGCTGCACCTGCGCCATGAACGCGAGGCCCGCCCGGCGCCCATGGATGTGCGCGACGTCGGTGCCGCGCACGCTCAGGCGCCCGCTGGTGGGGGTTTCGATGCGCAGGATCATCTTGGCCAGCGTCGTCTTGCCGCTGCCCGACTCGCCGATGATCGAAAAGATCTCCGGCCGCCCGGCCTCGAGGCGGAAGCTCACGTCATTCACCGCGTGGATGCGCTCGCGCGACAGCAGGCCGCCGCGCGTGAACACCTTGCTCACGCGGTCGACCTCGAGCAGCGGTGCCGAGTCGCTCATGCATTCACCGCAAAACACGCCACGCGGTGCTGCGCGCCGATCGTCTGCAGCGGCGGCACCTCGGCGCGGCAGCGGTCCATCGCCAGCGGACAACGCGGGTGGAAGCGGCAGCCCGGCGGCGGCGCGGCCAGGTTGGGCGGGCTGCCTTCGAGCGGCTTGCGAGTCGTGCGGTCGCCGATGCGCGGCAGGCTCGCGATCAGGTGCGCGGTGTAGGGGTGGCGCGGTGCGCGGAACAGCTCGCGCGTCGGCGCCTCTTCGACCAGCCGGCCGGCGTACATGATGCCCATGCGGTCGGCCACGTGCGCGTGCACGCCGAGGTCGTGCGTGACCAGCAGCACCGACGAACCGATCTCGCGCTGCACCTCACGGATCATGTCGAGCACGTCTTTCTGCACCAGCACGTCGAGCGCGGTGGTGGGCTCGTCGGCGATCACGAACTCGGGTCGGCAGATGGTGGCCAGCGCGATCGTCACGCGCTGCCGCATGCCGCCCGACAGCTGGTGCGGATAGGCGTTGACGATGCCGGGGTCGAGCTTGACGCGCGCCAGATGCGCGGACACACGCCGATCGAACTCTGCACGCGCGACGCCGAGGTGGCGAAACGCGAAGTCGACGAACGACTCGCGGATGCGCCGCACCGGATTGAGCACGCTCATCGAGCCTTGCACGATGTAGGCCAGATGCTTCCAGCGCACGCGCGCGAGCTCCGCCGGCGCAAGCCGCAGGATGTCGGGTGCGAAGGTGAAGCCCACGCTGCCGGCGACGATCTGCAACGGCGGCTTCCAGGCCGCGGCGATGGTCTTGATCAAGGTGGTCTTGCCACAGCTCGACTCGCCTGCCAGGCCGTAGATCTCGTTGCGCAGCACCTCGAAATCGATGCCGTCGACCGCGCGCACCTCGCGCTGCACGCCGAAGTGGCGCGTCATGTAGTAGGCCTTCAGGCCCTGCACCGACAACATCGCCTGGGCGCTCACGATGCAACCCCCATGCGGCTCAAGCGGCTGCGCGGATCGATGTACTCGTTGAGCGACACCGCCAGCAGGTACAGGCCGATGAACACCATCATCACCAGCGCCACCGGAAACGCGATCCACCACCAGATGCCGGCCACCATCGCGGTGTGCTGGTTGGCCCAATAGATCATGCCGCCGATCGACGGCGTGTTGATGTCGGTGAAGCCCAGCACCGCCAGCGTGACCTCCAGCCCGATCGACCAGTTCATGTTGTTCAGCGTGGTGGAGAACACGATCGGCAGCACGTACGGCAGGTGCTCGCGCTGCAGGATCTCGCGCGTGCCCATGCCCGAGAACACGCTGGTGCGCGTGAAGTCGCGGTGCCGCAGGCTCATCGCCACCGAGCGGATCAGGCGCGCGTCGTAGGCCCAGCCGAGCAACGCCATCGTCATCGCCAGGAAGCCCCAGGTCATGCGATCGCGCATCACGAAGTACAGCAGCACCAGGATCGGCAGCAACGGAATGACGATGAAGGTGTCGTTGATCGACATCAGCAACCGGTCGACCCAGCCGCCCTTGTAGCCCGCCAACAGACCCACCACCAGCGAGATCACGCGGCTCAGCAGCGCCACCGTGAGGCCGAACAGCAGCGTGTTGCGGATCGCGAACGTGAGCTGCCAGAACACGTCCTGCCCGCGGCTGGTGGTGCCGAACACGTGCGGCCAGCCCGGCGGCAGGTCCGGCGGCACCACGTACACGTCGAGCGGCGGCTGAGGCGACACGAACGACAGCGCTGCGATCAAGAACACGAACGCCGTCAGCCCGGCGCCGAGCGCGAACTCGCCATTGGTCTTCAGCAGGTCGCGCAGCGTGCCGAACATCGGTTTGGACCTTCAGTCGTGCTGCACGCGCGGATCGAACAGCGGATACGCGAGGTCGATCAGCAGCACCGCGGCCGACACGCCGATGATCGAGATCGTGGTCACGCCGAGCACCAGGCCGTAGTCGCCGGCGTACACCGCCGCCACCAGCAGCGAGCCGACACCGGGGTAGCCGAATACTTGCTCGGTGATGATGGCGCCGTTGAAGATGGTGCCGAGCGACATCGCCAGGCCGGTGACCTGCGGCATCAAGGCGTTGCGCATCACGTAAGAGCGCAAGATGCGGCCGCGCGCCACGCCGCCGAGCTCGGCATAGGCCACGTAGTCTTCGGTCACCACGTTGGACACCAGCGCACGCATGCCGAGAAACCAGCCGCCGACGCCCACCAGGATCAGGCTGGCCGCCGGCAGCACCGAGTGCTGCAGGATGCTCAGTGCATGGTCGAGGTCCACGGCCTGGCGCAGGTTCATCGCGCTGCCGCCAGTGATCGGCAGCACCGGCCACAGGTAGCCGAACACCACCAGCAGCACGAACGCGACGATGTAGTACGGGATCGGATGCAGCCCCATCGCCACCATGCCCATCGCGCGCAGGCCGCGGTGCTCGCGGTAGTACCCGGCCAGGCCGCCGAGCATGTTGCCGAGCGCCCACGCAATCAGCGTGGCAGTGAGCATCAGGCCGATGGTCCACGGCAGCGCCCGCGCGATCAGCGTCGTCACCGGCGTCGGAAAGGCCGACAGCGACGGCCCGAAATCGGCGCTGGCGATGCGACGCCAGAAGCCGGCGTACTGCTCCAGCGGCGTGCCGTTCATGCCATACAGCTCGCGCAGCGCCGCGCGCATCATCGTGATGGCCTCGGGGCTGGTGTTGCCGTAGGCCGTGACCGCGGCGATCGACTGCTCCACCGGATCGATCGGCGTGGCGTGCGTGATCAGGTAGGCGATGTTGATGCCCACGAACACCACGAGCACGAACTGCCCCAGCCGCTTGGCGCCGTAGAGGGCGAAGGCTCTCACTCGAGCAGCGGCTGGGTGTCGTGGCGCGGTGAACTCAGCGCGGCTTCAGCTTGACCAGCATGTAGCGCGAGTTGCCCCAGTTGGGCACCGGGTTGGTGTACGGATCGTCGGCGCTCGGCCAGCCGGTCCAGTAGGTGTCGTCCATCACCGTGAACACGTTGTACGACATCAGCGGAATGAACGGCATCTCGCGCACCGCGAGCTTGACGTACTCCTTGCCGAGCTCGATGCCCTTCGGGTCGTCGAAGCCCACCGTGCGCACCTGTTCCACGATCTTGTCGAGCTCCGGGCTCGACCAACGCTGCCAGTTGCGCAGCGGCTGCGGCTGCCCCGCAGGCTGCACGAACTGGCTGTGCCAGCTGTCGAGGAAGAAAGACAGGTCGGCGTGGCCGCCCCAGGTCTCGACGCTCCAGCTGATCACGGTGTCGAAGTCGCCGCCGGCGCGCCGCGTGATGAGCGTGCCTTGCGCGGTGTCGACCTTGGCATCGATGCCGAACTGGCGCCACTGCTGCACGATCATCGCGCCGGCACGCGTCATCACCGGGCGCGCCTCGCCCTCCACCATCACGCGCACCGTGAACGGCTTGCCGTCGGGCGTCATCCACGCCGCGCCGACCTTCTTGAAGCCCGCCTTCTCGAGCAGCTCTTGCGCCGCCACCGGGTCGGTCTTCCACCACCCCATGCCGATCGATGCGGCCAGCTTCTTCGGATCGGTGGGCAACTGATCGCCCATCGTCGGCTTGAGCATGGCGGCGATCTGCTGGCCCACCGTCGCGTCATACGGTTTGATCTTGCGCTTGCCGGTGTCGAGCTCGAACGCCTTCAGCCAGTCCTGCAGCGGGCCGTGGTAGATGTCGGGGTGCGTGCCCGTCGGCGGTACACCGATCGCCGAGATCGTGGCCGCACCGCGGTACGACGCCATCGACACCGCCTTGATGTCGATCAGCAGCGCCAGCGCCCAGCGCACGTCGCGGTTCTTGAAGGTGTCGTTCTGCAGGTTGAAGATCAACGACGGCAGCGTCGGGTCGGGGTGGCCATACGGAAAGGCCTTGAACCAGCCGTGCGACGACTTCGACTGCTTGGCCAAGGTGAACATGCCTTCGGGCGCCACGTCGTGGATCACGTCGAGCTGATGGTTCAGTTGCGCGATCACGCGCTTGTCGGGTGGGCCCGGGTCGATGTAGGCCAGGTACTTGGGCCCCGGCTTGCCGAAGCGGCCGATCGAGGTGCGCTGCCAGTCGTCGCGCAGCTGCCAGACGTACCACTTGCCGTCGGGGTCGTAGCTCTTCAGCACGTACGCGCCCAGCGACACCGGCTTGTTGAAATCGAACTGGCGCGGGTCGGCGACCTTCTCGAAGACGTGCTTGGGCATGATCCATGCTGCGTTCCAGCGCACCGTGAACACCGCGTGGAAGCGCGAGTTGGGTTTCTTCAGCTTGAACACCACGGTGTATGGGTCGGGCGCGGTGACACTCGCCACGTTGAGCGCGAACACCGCGCTCCAGCGCATGCCCGGATGCTTGCTCTGGCTCTCCACCGTGTGCACCACGTCGGCCGCGGTGAACTCGACGCCGTCGCTCCAGTAGATGCCCTTGCGCAGCTTGACCGTCATCTCGGTGAAGTCGGCGTTGTAGGCCGGCTTGTCGGCGGCCAGCGAGTTGTCCCACACACCGTCGAGGCCCTTCTCGGGGTCGATGTACCAGAAGGTGTCCATCGCCACCTGCTGCAGCCCGTTGGACTGGCTGCCGCCCGAGATGGCCCAGATGTTGAACCAGCCCGCGTTCTTGATCGTGCCCTCGGGGTTCTCGAGGATCAGCGTTTCCTTGCGCGGCAGGTCGGAGAAAGCACTCTGCGCCAGCGCGGGTGCGGCCAACACGAGCCCCGCGAGGATGGCGACGGCGACACGAGCCGCCGCGAACGAACGGTGCAACGTCATGCAGTGTCTCCAGTGTGGTTGTGGGCCGATCGTCGCGCATTCACGCGCCGAACGGCGAGGCGGCTAACCCGGGTGCGTCCATCGGCAGCGCGAACAGGCCGCCGGCCAGCGGCTCGATCCGCAGTTGCTGCGGCGACAACCCGACACGGGCGCTGCTGATGAACAGCGTGCGCAGGTCCGGCCCACCGAAAGCGACGTTGGTCACCTGGCTCACCGGCAGCTCGATGCGCTGCAGTTCGCGTGCGCTCGCAACCTCGTGGCCCGTGACACAGCGGCCGCCCCAATGCGCGATCCACAAGCGGCCCTGCGCGTCGAGCGTCATGCCGTCGGGCAGCCCGTCATCGGGCGCGAAGCGCAGCCACAAGCGACGGTTCGACAGCGCGCCGCTGGCGGCATCGAAGTCCCACGCGAACACGTTGCCGCCCACCGTGTCGTTGATGAACATCGTGCGGCCGTCGAGGCTCCACGCTGGGCCGTTGGTCACCGCGAACGCGAGTTCGTGCCGCGCACAACGACCGGCCGCGTCGTAAGCGTAGAACGCGCCACTCGGCGCGACGCAATCGAAATCCATCGTGCCGCCCCAGAAACGGCCGCGCGCGTCGCACTTGCCGTCGTTGAAGCGGTTGGTGGTCGGCTCTTCGGCGGGTTGATGCAGGTAGCGAGGCGGCGCTTCATCGGCCGGATCGAACAGCGCGAAGCCGCGCCGCAGCGTCACGATCAGGCCGGGCCCATCAGCGCGTTCGGCCACCGCCGAGATCTCTTCGTCGAACGACCAGCTCGCGCGCTCGCTGCCGTCGGCGCGGCATCGGTGCAAACGCTTGCCGAGGATGTCGACCCAGTACAGCGCCTGCTCGCGCACCGACCACAACGTGCCTTCGCCGAGTTGTGCTTCGGCGGGCCAGATGCAATGGGGCTGGAGTTCGTTCACGGTGGCCTCGCTTCGAACAGCCGCAGCAGACACGACACGAACAGCAGCGCGCCGATCACGATGCGGTCAGGGCCCATGGAGGCGCCGAACGCGGTGGCGTCAGACCCAGCCGCCGTCGACGATGAAATCCTGAGCGCTGCACATCGCGCTGTCGTCGGCGGCGAGAAACAGCGCCATGCACGCGATGTCGATCGGCATCAGCTCTCGATGGATGCACTGCCCGCGCGCGACGTCGGCCTTGCCTTGCTCGTCGAACCATAGGCGCTTCTGCTTCTCGGTCATCACCCAGCCGGGCACGATGGTGTTGACGCGGATGTTGAACGGCCCGAAGTCGCGCGCCAGGCTGCGCGTGAGGCCCTGCACCGCCGACTTCGACGTGGTGTAGACCGGCATGCCGCCTTGCTTGAGCTTCCAGCTCACCGAGCCGAAGTTGATGATCGAGCCGCCGCCGGCGCCTTTCATGTCGGCGCTGATGTTCTTGGCGGCGAAGAACTGGTGCTTCAAGTTCACCGCGACGGCGGCATCCCAGCTGGCGGGCGTGGTGTCCTCGATCTTGTGGCGCTGGTCGTTGGCCGCGTTGTTGAGCAGCACGGTGATCGGACCGAAGCGCTTGCGCACCGTGTCGATCGCGGCGTCGAGGCGCGTGATGTCCGTGATGTCGCACGGCACGAACAACGGCGCCGTCTTCGCGCCTTGTTCCGCAAGCCGCTTGGCCAGCGCCTCGCCGTTGGCAACGTCGATGTCGACGAACCCGACGCGCGCGCCCTGTCCGACGAACTGCTCGACCAGCGTCTGGCCGATGCCGGTGGAGCCACCGGTGATCAGCACCACGCGATCGACGAGGCTGGGGTAGTGGGCAAGCTTGGAGCTGGTGGGGCGTTGTTCCATTTAGTCATACTAAAAGTTGGTAAAGATCAGAGAATTGGGGAAAATACGAGGCACTCTGGCAATAAAGAAATACTTTAATCGGCCCCGCGATGCCCAAGCCCTTCCCACCGCTGCGTTCTGCCGCCTGGTTCGGCCCCGCCGACAAGAACGGCTTCATGTACCGAAGCTGGATGAAGAACCAAGGCCTGCCCGACCACGAATTTCAGGGCAAGCCGGTGATCGGCATCTGCAACACCTGGTCCGAGCTCACGCCGTGCAACGCGCACTTTCGCAAGCTGGCCGAGCACGTGCGCCGTGGTGTGCTCGAAGCTGGCGGCCTGCCGGTGGAGTTTCCAGTGTTCTCCAACGGCGAGTCCAATCTGCGCCCGACGGCGATGTTCACGCGCAACCTCGCCAGCATCGACGTCGAAGAAGCGATCCGCGGCAACCCGATCGATGCGGTGGTGCTGCTGGTGGGCTGCGACAAGACCACGCCGGCGCTGCTGATGGGCGCGTCGAGCTGCAACGTGCCGGCCATTGCCGTGAGCGGCGGGCCGATGCTCAACGGCAAGCACCAGGGCCGCGACATCGGCTCGGGCACCGTGGTGTGGCAGCTGTCCGAGCAGGTGAAGGCCGGCACGATCACGTTGCACGACTTCATGGCGGCCGAGGCCGGCATGTCGCGCTCGGCCGGCACCTGCAACACGATGGGCACCGCCTCCACCATGGCCTGCATGGCCGAGGTGCTGGGCGTCACGCTGCCGCACAACGCGGCGATCCCCGCGGTCGACGCGCGCCGCTATGTGCTGGCGCAGATGTCGGGCATGCGCATCGTCGAGATGGTGCGCGAGGAATTGACGCTTGCCAAGATCCTGACCCGTGAAGCGTTCGAGAACGCGATCCGCGTCAACGCGGCGATCGGCGGCTCGACCAATGCAGTGATCCATTTGAAGGCGATCGCCGGGCGCATCGGCGTGCCGCTGGAGCTCGACGACTGGACGCGCATCGGCCGCGGCACGCCCACGCTGGTGGACCTGCAGCCGTCGGGCCGCTACCTGATGGAGGAGTTCTATTACGCCGGCGGCCTGCCGGCGGTGCTGCGTCGCTTGGGTGAGGCCGATCTGCTGCCGCACCCGCAGGCGATCACCGCCAACGGCCGCACGCTGTGGGACAACGTGAAGGATGCGCCGCAGTACAACGACGAGGTGATCCGTCCGCTGGCGCAGCCGCTGGTGGCCGACGGCAGCCTGCGCGTGCTGCGCGGCAAC
>Ga0075366_10001848_pt1 | contig 10680 bp, 8 predicted proteins | sample EndMethybrTD3031_FD_72351 | JGI IMG/M metagenome (GOLD analysis project Ga0075366, IMG submission 72351) | Populus endosphere microbial communities from Tennessee, USA - Endosphere MetaG P. TD hybrid TD303-1 | ecosystem: Host-associated > Plants > Roots > Endosphere | place: USA: Tennessee... | reverse complement strand
CGGGGGTTGGAGCATCGCTGTCGAAATGAGCTTCTACGTGGTGTTCCCGCTGCTCGCCGCGCGGCGAGCAGCGGGAACACCACGTAGAAGCTCATTTCGACAGCGATGCTCCAACCCCCGGGCACCACGGCGTTGATGGAACTCGGCGAGAAGCCGTGAAGGAAGAAGGTGGTCAGCACGACCTGCTTCCAACCCAGGATGTCCGCGGGCCTCGGGAACTCGTGCGTCGATTCCCACAGCATGTAGAAGAGGATCGCCACCCAGAACAAGGGCGCGATCCGGAAGAAGCGACGGATGTAGAACTTGAGTGAGCGCTGCGTTTCGGTGGACCGCTGCTGCCACATGAAGCACATCGTGATCGCGCTGATCAGGAAGAACAGCTGCACCCCCTGATTGCCGAGCTTGGCCAGGCTGCCGATCCACGCCACCGGCCGAAAGTGGATCGACACGTGGAAAGCGATGACCATCAGGATCGCGATGCCGCGCAGCGTGTCGAGGCTTTCGAGTCGGCCCCCTTTCGGAGTCGTGGCGTCAGTCAAGCGGGCATCCTTGCGATGGGTGAAAAGCTTCGGCGTGCGGCGAGTGCACCCCAGTCCGATCGAGCGAATTTTGCCTGATCCGCAAGACTGCAAAGTGTGCAACTGGCCACGGTTCTAGGTGCGCGAGAACCCCACGCTATTGCGTCGAATCCATTCGGTGGTGCGAACGATTCCATCGCTCATTGGCACGGTCGGCGCCCACTTGAGCTCACGCTGCGCCAGCTCGGTGCTCAGGACATTCACCTGGACATCGAACGGCCGCGCTGCCAGGTACCGACGCTCGATGGCCCGTCCCAGCGCATGCTCGATCATGACCAGCAGCTGGTTGAGACTGGTGCCTTCGCCGGAGCCGATGTTGAAGATGCTTTCCGGGCCTTCGTAGTTGGCGGCGCGCAAGAACGCGTCGGCCACGTCGCCGATATAGATGTAGTCCCGTGTGACCGAACCGTCACCCCAGATGTCGATCATCTGGTTCTGCAAGGCGCGCTGCAGGAAGACGGCCACGGCCCCCTGGGCCGTCTCGATCCGCTGTCGTTCGCCGTAGGGGTTGGCCAACCTGAGCACGGTGGCCTTGATGCCATGCAAGCGCTCGAACAGCAGAAGGTATTTTTCGATCGCAAGCTTCGTGATGCCGTAGGACACCTGCGGATTGGTCGGATGCTTTTCGTCGATCGGCAGGTACTCGGGCGGGCCATAGACCGTGCCGCCCGATGAGATGAAGACGATTCTCGATACCTTCTTCTGCGCCATCAGGTTCAAGATCTGGATGGAGCCGACCAGATTGCTCTGCACGTCGTAGACCGGATCGTCGTTGGACCCCTTCGGCAGCGTGGTCGAGACCAGGTGAAACACGGTGTCGATGCCGGCCAGTGCCTCGCTCACATCGTTGGCGCTGAGCAGGTCTCCGGTGACCCACTCGACTTTCTCGTCGGCGGCGAACTGCCTGTAGGGAGCGACCCGCGGCCTCTCGAAGATGCGGACGAAATAGCCCTCGGCCAGCAATCGGTCGGCGATTGCCGAGCCGATGAAGCCGCCACCACCCAAGACCAAGCAGTTCATGGTTCGATCTTTCGAGTATCCCGTGGGCACCGTGGCATCAGCTCACGACAGACAAGTGCCGGTCCCGCGAGTGGTCGTTGTCCAGCGACGAGAGTATGGCCGCCATCTTGTCTCCTTCGGCGTCCCACGAGGAGTCCGTCGCGGCCTGCAGGCCTGCGGCGCGAAGCTGGGCTCGCCGCTCGTCGTTCTCGAGTACTTCGCAGACGGCCTCGCAAAGCGCCTCCACCGAAGGCTCGGCGAGCTGGGCGATGCTGTCGTTCAGCAACCACTCGGTGCACGGCGCGCGATTGCTGACCACCGGCACGCCGCAGGCCATCAGCTCAAGCGGCAACAGCGACAGGTTCGTCATGGACAGCACCATCGCGAGATCGCACTCGCTGTAGAGCTTCGCCAGTCCTTCGAAATCGAGAATGCCGACGCAGCGGTGCTTGAACGGGATCTCGTAGTCGTTCAGGTCGCCGCCGGCAAACACCACCTCGATGTCGTCATGCTTCTTCGCCACGCGTTCCAGCACGAGGATGCCCAGTTCGAAGGCACGGCGTTCACTGGACGGCCTGCCATAGAAGAAGACCCGCCGGCGCGGGTCTTGCCGAGGGCGCTGCCAGTAGATGCTGCGATCGCACGAGAAGCCCACGGCCCGGGTCTTCATGTGGTAGTCGGTGGCGAGTTTGTGCGCCAGCCACCCGCCGGCCGTGATGCCCTCGAAGCCGAAGCGGTAGGTGGCCTCGCAGAACGCCGTCGCGGACCCTGCCCCGAAGAAAAGCAGTTCAAGGTCTTGCACGAAGTAGCAGCGGTGCCGGGTCGATTGAAATCGGCGCACGTCGTAGGCCGTCATCCAGGCCGTGGCGATCGTGATGTTGGCGGGAGGCGCGTTCTCGATGCCGAGGACCACTTTGGCCTCGACCGGAAAGAACCAGTTCCGGATGCGATCGCGGACCTCTTCCGGCGTCCCGAACCAGGCGCCTGCGGTCACCACGATGCAGCAGCGAAACCCTCTCTTTTCGAGCATGTAGACGAATCGGCAGATGTTCTGATGCCCGCCGGAACCCTTTGGAAAGGGCGGCATGACCCAGTTGACCGTCATCGGGTCGAGCGTGGGGTCCGGCGGCGAACCAACCGGGCCGCCGTGCACGAACGCAAATTGGGTGCGCACGTCGTGTTTCGGATGCCATGAGGACGGCCGAACCACGCGAGACACGAACTTCAGCACGCCCTCGCGCTTCAGGTACTGAATGGCCTTGCTGACGAACTTGGAGAGCTGATTTGCCATCGATCGAACCTTCTTCTTGCTTTGGATGGCTTGTCAGGCCGGTTGCTGCTTGATCAATGCCTTGGCCCATCTCACGCGCCGGGACAGCGGGTTTCGAATGCGGCGGATGTACAGGTCGGACGCACCGAGGCTCACGAGCCCTTGCGTGGGCACGTCGAACATCTTGAACAGCCGAAGCAACTGCTGCGTATAGGCCACGGGCGCTTCGTTGTCGGCGAAATGCAGGCAGTACGGATGGAAGCGCTTTCCGTTTTCAGCCGGATTGGCGCCGATGAAGGTGCAGATCCCCTTGGTCACGTCCATTTCCATGGTGCCGGGCCTGGCGCTCAGGTAGCGGGAGTGGAAATAGTCGGCCTCGGGTGCCGGGGGCAGGTCGAGCAGGGTCAGGGCGATGTTCATGACGTCTTCGTCGGAATACCCGATGTCTCCCGCATAGTTCTTGTAGTCCCGGGTGACTTCGCGGGCCAGATTGAACACGGCCTCGCACTCAGGCTTCCTGAAGAGCGCGTGCCCTGCCCCGTCGATCACGACGAGCTTGGGCTTTCCGATCTTCTTGAGGACCGCGGCACGGTCAAGGCCGAACGAACTCACCCCGCTGGCCATGTAGCCCCCGCACGCATAGTACGGGCCCGAGCCCCAGCTGCGCACGTAGGGCAGGAGGGGCCTGAAGACCAGGACATCGGAGTCGAAGAAGACGGTTTCGGTGAACGGCGAATATTCGTCCAGGTGGATCTTGTGGACGAAACCCCTCAGGCCTGCCTTTTCTTCAATCACGAAATCAAAGTAAGGCTTGACCAGCGGCATGACTTTCCGCGAACACGCCACGGCCGTGGGGACGCCGGGATTGCTGACCCGCAGAGACAACGCCAGGCCGATCGCCTTGAGGTAGTCGTTGGGTGTTGCCAGGGTCAGGATTCCAAAGGCGTTGCTTGCCTGAGTCATGTATGGCTCCGTTCAGAAAAGAGATCGCAGCGCCATTCGTGTGGGTGCGAGGGATTGAAATAGTGCCCCAAGGGCCAATCCGGCAAGCAATGCCGGCACTGCAAAGGATTCGCCTTTCAGCGTCATCAGCCCATGCTTGAACTTGAAGTAGATGGCCATCGGCCAGCCGGAGTACTGGCTGACGACGATGGCAATCATGGCCCCGTTGAATTGATGGTAGTAGAAGGCCACGGGCAGCCCGACATACAGGACGAACATGCGAAAGGCATTGGTGGCCGCGGCAATCTGCGGCTTTCCCATCGCGAGGTAACACTGCTCGACGACCTGATAGCGAAGTCCGATGCACCCCACCGCCAGCAACGAGAGCATCGGACCGGCCGCCTGGTATCGCGCGTCGTAGAGCAACGCGACGATGGACGAACCGGCCATGATCAGGAATCCGGAGGCCGTCAGAAGGAATGCATCGGCCAGCCGTTGGAACTTGTCCAAGGTGGCGGCAAGATCGTGCGGGCGCTCCCGGGCGATCTGACTCAGTGCCGGGAAGAACACGTTGCCGAGCAGGGTGCCGAGGATGAGGCTGAGCGAATTGGCGAGCAGGAACGCGATCGCGTACATGCCCAAGGTCTGCGCGTCGACCAGGCCGCCGAGCATCAGGCGGTCGCCATTGATGACGAGGAAGCCGGAGATCGACGACACGAATATCCACTTGCCGAAGTTCAGAAGCTCATTGAGCGAGGACTTGTCCAGTTGGATGGCGTTGCGAGTCCCGGCCAGCACAAGATGGCTGAGCCCGCACCGAACGACGGCGGCCACCAGGCCGCCGACCACGAGGGCCCAGATGGACCGCGACCACCAGGCGAGCGCCGCCATCAAGATCAACGCGACGATCTGGCTGGCGACTTCGATTTGCGTCAGAAGCCGCACCTGCATCTTGCGGCGTGCCACGGCGATGTTGGTGGAGTCGAAGCCGCTGATCACCGCGGTGAACGAAAACACCGCGATGACCCACGGCAGCATCGGGTCGCCATAGACGGTGCCGGCCTTGACCCATCCGAGGCCGGAGGCGAACGGCAGCGCGAGTGCAGCCAGGAGCGCGAGCAGCCAGATGGCGATGCCGCGCAGGATCTGCACGGTCCACGCGGTGTTCAGGAAAGCCGGATCTTCGCCGCGCGCGTTCTGCACGATGTTCGAGCCGATGCCGATGTCGGAAAAGAGCGCGAATCCGATCATCAGCACGTAGACGATCGCCATCAACCCGAACGCCTCGGGGACGAGCAGTCGCGTCAACAGCAGATTGCCGCCCAGCCGGATGGCTTGCTGCACCACATGACCGCCCACGGCCCAGCTTCCCGCGTGGATGACGCGCTGCTTCAACGTCCTTGGTTGAGTCAACTCCATGAGGTCATGTCCTGGGTGTAGTCACACGTTGTCGAGACCGGCACGACCCGGCACACAAAGGCAGCACGGCGGCGAACGCAGGGAAGGTGGAGCACGTTCATCGACGTCCCGGCCTCGAATACGCAACCCACGGGTCGACAGGCAGCGGGGACACCGTTTGGCGATGTGCCGTCAAGTTGGCGAAGCCCACGCACAGGCCTGCAAGCAGCCAGTAGACAGTGGGAATGATGAGAATGCTGCTCACTGTGGCGATGGTCACGAGGGCGCCGACCAGCGCGGCCAGCAGCGCGCGCCCGAGGTAGGCCAGTTCGTCGTCGGGATCGGCGTGCTGAACGCCTCGCCACACCCCCCACGCAGCCAGCAAGAACACGCTACTGAACAGGGTAAGGCCCACCAGCCCATAGGACAGCCCGATGGCCAGATAGGAGTTGACCATGTCGATGATGCCCTCGCCCTGGATCATCTCCTGCATCGCCGGCGCCGAGAGATAGTCGAAGGAGCCCAGCAGCGGATTCATCTTCATCACGCTGATCGAGGCATCGAACAGGCGCTGGCGGTACGTCACGTTGAAATCGTCCACCGTGCCGACAAAGGGGATCAGGTCGATGATCTTGTCGCCAAACGGGCTCACGAGCAGCGCCGCACCCAGGGGCAGCGCCATGGCAATGAAACGTCCGATGCGCGACGCCTTGTTGGGCCCGGTCAGCAGCACCACCGCCAACACGGCCGCCGCGCCCACCCATGGACCGCGCGACACCGGTGTGAGCAGTCCGGCCAGCAGGGTCACGAACCCGAGACGAACGAAGTTGGGGTTGCTGATCAAGCGCCGCACGAACACGAACAACGCCAGCGCGATCACCATCAGGTAGCCCAGGATGATCGAGTGGCCGGTGGACGCGAGCGCACGCAGGCTGTCGCCGCGACTCAGGTAGTTCCCCATGCCGAACGGGACACCCAGCGCACTGGGAAGGCTGCTGTAGAGGAGCCAATGCTTCAGGTATTCGAATGCAGCGACCGGCGCCATGAGCAGGACGGCAAACACGAACGAAGTCAACGCATCGCGACAGGACTGCAGGTCACGCAGCGAACGGCTGGCGACGTAATAGGGAAGGAAGACGTCGATGAACGCGTACAGACCTGATCGCAAGGTATTGGTCGCCGTGTCCAGCATGCCCTGCAGCAGCAGTTGCAGAAGCAAGTAGCCCAACAGCGCCCAGTCGGCCGCGGTGCGCAGGTAGGGCACATTCTGGTCGGCACGACGCAAGGACAGATAGGCCGGCAACAGGATCGCCAACGACAGCAGTCGCGCGTGATTGACTTCGATCAGGTAGTTGATCACGCCGAAACCCGGGATCTGCATCGAGAACGGCGGCACGGCAAAGAGCAGGAAGATGTACAGGCCCAGCCGTTGCGAGTCGCGCGCTCCGGCGACCGCGAGCACCAGCGCGGCGACGATGGCGAAGATCCAGAAGTTGTGCGCGAGAAACGAGAGCGCGGTGACGAACAGCCACAGGTTGCGGCGGCGCACGAAATCTGCCTCGCCGATGGCCCACTCGCACACCGGCTTGCGTCCCAGCCAGAAGACCGGCAAGGACATGGCGATGATGACGAGCAGCGCTCGGAAATGTTCAGGCATGGTGCGCCCTGCTCGCTCGCGCCGGTTCTAGCGGCCTGCCGCTTCGCCGGCAGGTGCGCGAGGGCGGATGACCGATGCGAGCAGAGCGTCGAGCACGAAGAGGATGAGCAGCGCGACGACCATCAAGGCCATGCCCGCCGCACCGTGCAGGAACCCCTGCCCGGCTTCATCGCCGAAATAGTAGGTCAGCAGCACGAGGATGATCACGCGAACGATGTTGGCCGCGAACGCGATCGGCACGATGGACGCCAGCATGATCGCGTTGTGCAGGCGACTCTTGCGCGACATGATGAACATGAACAAGGTGCCAAGCGCGAACAGGCTGAACATCGAGTTGAGCCCTGAGCAGGCATCGGCAACCTGCAACTGGAACTGGCCGATGCTGATGATCACGCCGGATCTGGCGATCGGGTAGCCCACCGCATAGAGCAAAGTCTCGACGATCGCGGCGATCCACCCCTTGAGCGGCCCCGTGAGCGCGTCGACGAGGACGCCCGGTTGCGGCACCATGAACACGAAATAGAGCACCGGAAACCAGGCCATCTGCAGGGCAGGGCGGCCGCGCAGAAGCAGCAAGAGGCCACCGACCACGAAGATCTGCGAAGCGAATTCGAAGATCGAGATGTTGAAGATCCGCCCGGTCAAGTACATGAGCAGGCCGAATCCGAAGATGGGCCAGCCAAGCGCCGGGGCCGGCTCGGCAGGTGCGTCGAGCAGCTTCTTGCGAACGCCCCAGAACAGCCAGGTGACGACCACGAGAATGATGGCGCCGTAAGCGTGTTCGTCGGTTTGCCAGATGGTGTTGGCGGCCCACCAATAGACCGGCACGTACAGCGCGGCGAATCCGGCCAGAGCCACGAACCATGGCGCGTACCGCGCGGGTTCGGCGAGCCACCGGTTCGGAATGGGCGCTGTGCTGCTCATCGCGAATTCACTTTTTCTTGGCCTTCTTTGGGGCCGGAACGTCGTTGAGCACGGAGCCCACCACGACGGTCCCGGATTCGGTCAGGCCCTGGACCATGTCATTGAATGCAGCGATGCGCGTGCTGCCCGACCGGGCCACGGCCAGGACGGCGCCGGTTCGCGCGGCGATGAGGGCGGCATCTTCGCCGACGGACAATGCCGGCGTGTCGATGATCACCACGTCGAAACTCGCGCGGGCGTGGATGAAGAACTCTTCGGTCTGCGGCTTGCTGAGCAGTTCGAGCGGATTGGGCGGCGTCGGACCCGAGGGCAGCACATAGAGTCCGGCCAGATCGGTGATCCGGATGATGGCTTCGTCGCGCGAGCGGCCCGCCAGCACGGTGGACAGGCCCACCTGGTTTTGCAGCACGAAGAGTTCGTGCTGGCGCGGGTTGCGCAAGTCGGCGTCGATCAGAAGCGTTCGCTCGCCCAGTTGCGAAAAGATGATCGCGAGGTTGGCAGCGAGGTAGCTGCGCCCCACCCCGGTGTCGGACCCGACGACCGCGAGGATCTGCCGCTGTTCGGCCTTGTCGAACCAACGCAGCAACAGCTGGCTGCGAATGGCGCGGAGTTGTTCGACGCGCGGGCTGAACGGCTGATAGGCGGCCACCAGTTCGTCGCTCAGCGATGGCTTGCCGGCGACTGCGCGCAGGTATGCATACGAGAACTGGCGCGACAAGGCGTATTGCACGTCCTGCTCGGTCAGCAGACCCAGGCGGACGGCCGCTTCACCGAAGCGGATGTTGTGTTCTTTCTGGAATGCCAGGATGCGCTCGGCATCCTCGATGCCGAGCACGCCACTGTCCATCAGGATCGCACCGATCGACCGGTTGGCGCGCGGCGCGCCGGTCGCGACGGACACGGTCATCTTCATGGACGCGCTCCCGGTGCATTGAGCAAGGGGCGATTGGGCGGGCGTGGCCCGGACATCTGACGGAAGATGGGATGCTTGGAGTCACCCGGCCGCAGCACGCCAATGACGGGCACGCCCGGCACGGACAGCAGGTCCTGCGGACCGCGAACCTTGCGGTCCAGCATTTCCCAAAGGAACGCAGCGCCGACACCCAGCAAGATCCCGCCGACGATGGAAGCGATGATGTTGACCGCCACGCGCGGGCGCGTCGGTCGAAGCGGCTCCACTGCGGGGCTCAGCAGCCGCGTGTTGGCCTGGGTATTCTGGCCTTCGAGGTTCAGGAGGCTCACGCGCTGGCTCACGCCCTCATACGCACGCTGCGCAGTCTCCACGTCGCGCAGCAGAACCGAGATCTGGTCCTTTTGCGACCGAAGCGACAGAACCTGGCGCTTTTGCTGTTCAACGAGGCTGCGCAATTCGGCAATCTTCTGGTTGGTGCCGCGCGCCACGATGCTGCTGCCACCCGACACGCGCCGGATTTCAGTGCTGATCTGCTGCTTCAGTTCACCAATCTGGGCTTCGAGTTGCAGCCGCTGCGGGTGATTCTTGCCGACGATGCTGCTGATCTCGCTCAGCTTGGTTTCGGCCATGGACAGCTGCGCCTTGAGGCTTTGCACCGCCACGTTCTGCATCACGTCGGGTGAACTGTCGCCCCCCGAATTGCGGTTGCGCGTCGATGCGTCGACCGATTCGGCCTCGGCATTGCCGAGCTGCGTGAGCAAGGCACCCAGGCGTGTGCTTTCCTGGTCGAGCCGCTCGTCGGACACCACGATGCCCTTGTCCTGCTGGAACTTCGACAGCTTGGCCTGGGCCTGCTCCAGGTTCGTGCGCAGCAGCTTGACCTGCTCGTCGAGAAACACCGCCGATTGGCGCGCCGGCTCGATGCGCAATTCGACGGACACGTCCATGTAGGCCTGGGCAAAGGCGTTCGCCGCGCTCGCTGCGAAAGCAGCGTCGCCCGAGGCGAAGGTGATGTTGATGACGTTGCTGCCGTGCGAAGGCTCGACCGTGAGCCCCTTTTGCAGCAGCGAGGCGAAGTAGCGCTCCAGCGGCACCTTGGCATCGGTCGAATCACGCCATTGCTTCATGGCCCCCGGCGAGCGTTCCACCCCGAGCATCTTGACGACCCGCGCGGCCACGCGATCGCTCTTGAGCACCTCGACCTGCGTGGCCATGTAGGCCGGCGACGCCAGCCCGGGGGCCAGCGCGCCGAGGACCGGGTCGACCCGCACGTCGACGATCATGGATGCATCGGCGACGAATTGCTTCGGAAGCGTCATCGTGAAGGCGGTGCCGCCGATCGCCACGACCAGCGCGATGCCCAGCACCAGCCACTTCTTCGACCAGACGGCCCGGAACAACTGCAGGAGGGTCATGGGGTGCCTCGGTCCTTAGAACAACGACTCGCGCACGTAGATGACGTCATCACGCTCGACCAGGTCGTTCATCTTGGGCTCGATGATGCGGGTGGCGCCGCTGGCGTCCCGGCGATGGATCTTGAGGCCGCGATCGGTGCCGCGCTGCGTGAGGCCGCCTGCTTGCGCCAGCGCCTGCAGCACCGTCATGCCGCGCTCGAGGCGGGCGACGCCCGGATGCTGCACTTCGCCGTAGATGTAGAGCGACGGCGCGCGGTCGACGTAGATGATGTCGTTGTTGACCACCGTCATGTCCAGCTCGGTCTTGCCGGCTTGCAGGATCGCCGGCAGGTCGATGTCGAGCTTGATCGGCCTGCCGTTGCGCGAACCGCTGAGCGTCACGATGTCGGAGCCGGTCTGGGTGACGCCGCCGGCGGCCGCGATCATCTCGGACACCTTGGTATTGACGGCCTCGATCGGGTAGCGGCCCGGTTTGGAGACCTGCCCGAGCACCGAGACCTGCGCGCTTCGCACCTGCGTGATCATCACCGTCACTTGCGGCTTGAGCACGAAGTTGCCGTCACGCAGCGCCTTGGCGATTTTTT
>Ga0075366_10001847_pt1 | contig 10681 bp, 11 predicted proteins | sample EndMethybrTD3031_FD_72351 | JGI IMG/M metagenome (GOLD analysis project Ga0075366, IMG submission 72351) | Populus endosphere microbial communities from Tennessee, USA - Endosphere MetaG P. TD hybrid TD303-1 | ecosystem: Host-associated > Plants > Roots > Endosphere | place: USA: Tennessee... | reverse complement strand
GCCTGGATCGCCGTGCTTTCTACCGTGACCAGGTGCCGGCCGCCTACAGCAAGCCGACCGTGTCCTTCACGCGCCAGGCAGCGCTGTAATTCATCCGGCCGCTTCGGCGGCCGCGTGATGGCGACTCAAACAAAAGCCGGGGCGGCGCGCAAGCGCCGCCCCGGCTTTTTCTTGTGCACGTCAGGATGCAGTCATTGTTTCGAAGGAGGGAGCGTGGCGAATGGTTGCAACCGCAGGATGCGCGGCAGAGCCTGCGTTGGACCTCTGCCCGCTGCTCTGGCGTGGTCTCTGGTGTCGCAGGGCGTTCTCCCCGTATCCCCGAGGACTCATCCAAAGCAGCTGCCTTTCATGGCAGGGACGCAACGCCGCGCGGCGCACCCATGGACGCGCGTCAGGTTATCGCCGACCGGATCATTGCGATGCGCGAGCAGGGCGGCCACCTGTTCCGGGAACGATGGACGCAGGCGGCCATCACTGCGGCCCGGTGGACCCCGCCATCGAGGGGCATGCGGCCTGCCTGGACAACTGGCCGCGGGTGCTCCGAAACGACTGCACCGCGATTCTTACGGCGGCGAGGCCTTCGAGTTGCTGATCCTGGCGAGTTCCTTGCAGGCCTCAAGCAGGGTGAGATTGTCCTTGCCCGCGTACGCAATGGCTGCGCGCACTTCGGTGCACTCGGGCGTGTGGCAAGCGACGAGATTGCGAAGCCACCCTTTGTTGATGGCGCCGGCGATGAGTTGCATATCCTTGTCTTGCTTTGATTGAGGGGGGCGCTGGCGTGCCATGCCGAAAGCTTCCGCATTCTGTTGGCTCCAGCAATGCCCCGCGGCGGGCGGAGCCGATAGAACGCCCAGTGCTGTGGCGGGTATCACGCCGAGGTCTGTTTTTCAGATGAGCCTGCTGGGTCAGCGAGCATGTGTGCCCCACCGGCTTTGCCGATGTCGGGCTGCTCCAGGTTCGAGCGTTCGCGCTCATCCCCTTGCGGGGACGGGCCCCTGGCCCGCCTTGCGCATCCCTGGCTGTGTGAACGCCTCCCGGCCTTGGTGATCGGGGTTGTTCGCTTGTGTTTTGTGTCTTCGTCGCGCTGGGAAGGGCAGTGGAAGCTCTAGTGAGCACGCCGCTTCAGGAAGTCTCGCACCCGATCGTTGAACTCCGCTGCCTTCTCGAAGTAGGCCGAATGGGCTGCCTGCTCGATGACCAGCACTTCGCTGCCCGGCAGCCTCGCCGAGAGTTCGCGCATCACCTGCGCAGGAACGATTGGATCTTCCGCCCCCACCAGGAAAAGCGCCGGGCAGGTCAGCCGTTCCACGTCCGCGGTAGATGCTAGGTTGTCCGGCTTATTCAGCGAGAGCATGGCAGCGCGCCACTCTTCGGCGGGGATGCTGTGCGCGCTGGGGTTGAAGTGATTGATCTGCGCGTACAGCGCCGCGAGGGCCGGCTGCTCATTGAGGAACCAGGCACCCAGTGAGCGCTGCTCGATGCTGACCGCCGACACGGTCTTGAAGCGGCGCTCGATGCTTTCGACCAGTACAGGATGGTCCAGCGCCAGCGACGTGTCGCAGGCGACGAAGGCAGAGATCCGCTGCGGATGTTGAAGCGCCACGCGCAGGCCGATCATCCCGCCGAGCGACTGTCCGACAAGGATCACGCGGTCTATCTTTTCCTGGTCGAGCACCGCCATGGCATCGCCAACGAACAGCGGCAGCGTGAACTCGCTTGGGGGCGCCACCGAGCGTCCGAAACAACGGATGTCCATCGTCAGGCAGGTGTAGTGCGAAGAAAATGCCGGCAATTGCTGCCACCAGGTCGCCGCATTCGATCCGGCGCCGTGCATGAACAAGATGGCAGGGCCGGCGCCTTGGCGCTCGTAGTAAATGTTGCGGCCTCTGGAATTGACGAAGGGCATGGCGGATTCCTGGAAGCTTCAGTTGGCCTTGAGATTGAGGCTACGGGTCAGCTGGCCCCAGCGCTCCGTGTCGCTTCGCACCAGCTGTGCGAACTGCTCGGGCGCCATCACCATGGGTGTCAGACCTTCGGCATCGAGCTTCTTTTGCAGCTCTGGCTTGGCCATTGCCTCCTTGACGGCCGCGTTCAGCTTGGTCACCAACTGGGACGGTGTGCCCTTCGGTGCCGACAAGCCGACCCACGAGCTCACGGTGAGCTGCTTGTAGCCCAACTCCTCGAAGGTCGGCACCTGCGGAAGTTCAGGCATGCGCTTCGCGCTCGACACAGCTAGTACCTTCAGCTTGCCGCTCTGGATGTGCTGCATCGAACCGCTGGGCGGAATGACCGTCATCGGCACTTGGCCGCCCAGCACGTCTTGTAAGGCAGGCGCGCCGCCTTTGTAGGGAACGTGCGTCAGCGTGATCCCCGTGGCCTTCTGCAGCAATTCCATCAGCAGGTGGCCGGTGCTGCCCGAGCCGGAACTGGCGTAGTTGAGCTTGCCCGGATCGCGCTTGGCCTGCGCGAGGAGGTCGGCAAACGAGTCGATACCCGATTGCGCGTTGACGACCAGCCACTGGTCGCCACCGCCGATCGAAGCGATGTGCGAGAAGTCGGTGACGATGTTGAACGGCACCCGTTCGTACATGCCTTGCGCAATAGTGTTGACCATTCCGGTCATCGTCAGGGTGTAGCCGTCGGGCGCTGCCGTCGCGCCGGCCTGGGCGCCGACGATGTTGCCTGCGCCCGGCTTGTTCTCGATGACGACAGGCTGCTTGAGGATCAACGACAGTTCCTGAGCCAGGGGCCGGATGGTGCGGTCGTAGGCGCCGGCGGCGGGCGCTGGAACGATGATCTTGATCGGGCGTGTCGGCCAGTCTATGGTTTGGGCTTGGGCCGAAACCAGGCCGGCGAGGCATGTCGCGGAAACGACGATGCGCGTGATGATCTTCAAGGCTTGTCTCCTGCGTGTTGGCTCGTGTGCCGGGCCGTTGGCTGGCGATCATCAGGCCTGGAGCTATCGCACACCAATTAAATTTGGCCGACCGCCATTAGACTTTGCAATACCATGCAACAGTCCGCCTCCGCCTTGTTCAATCGCCTGCTGTCGCGCGGAAAGTTCCGGCACCTGCAAATCCTCATAAAACTCGCCGAGCTTGGCAGCGTGCAGCGCACCGCCAATGCCATCGGGATGACGCAGTCGTCGGTAACGCAGACGCTCGCCTACCTGGAGCGACTGCTGGAGACTCAACTCTTCGAGCGGCATTCGCGTGGCGTGCGGGCCACCCCGGCATGCAGCGATCTGCTTCCCGTGGCCCAGCAAGTTCTGCAAGGCATTGCTGGAGGTGTCGACGTGGTGGTCGCCCGGCAGCAGGCCGGGCGCGGCTCGGTTCGGATCGCCGCTTCGATGGGTGCCATCAATGGCTTGCTGGTGGATCTGTTGCCGCGCTTTGGCCAACTCAACCCGGCCATCACGATGCAGATCACGGAGTGGGAAGGCGAAAACCAGTTGCTGGCTATTGCACGCGGCGAGGTCGACGTGGTGGCCTGTCGGCGCCCGCCTGTCGTACCGGAAGGTTGGCGATTCATCGCACTGCGGGAGGACCGATTCGCTGTGCTGTGCCGTGCCGGGCACCCCATGGCCGGTCGGGTCGGCGTGGAGTGGTCAGAGCTTGCCGAACAGGTCTGGCTGCTCGCGCCTGTCGGCTCGGCCGCCCGGGAGCGCTTCGATGTACTGGCGACCCGATTCCCGCATCCGCCCCACGCACACGCCGTCGTCACGCGCTCACCTGTGTTGCTGTGGTGGCTGCTGCGCTACGAGGAAGCACTCGCCTTTCTTCCGATCAACTTCGCGAGGCCTCTAGTCGACGCGGACGAAGTGCGCGAGCTCGACGTTAGCCCCGCGAGTCCGCTCGAGCCGCTTGGGCTTCTGCGGCCGGTCGCCGAGTTGCCGGAGGCTGCTGAACGTTTCGTTTTGTACCTTGAGAATCGGGCGTCGGCGGACGCAGAGGAAAAGCCAGCGAAGGTAACGTCTGTGCGCTCCAAGAGCGGTCGTCCACGCTGAACGCGACCGTCTGGTCGCGCGGCCTGTCAATTTTCAAGCTTTTCGAGTGCCTCTTGTTTTCGGTGGTGCCTAAAAGTGTGTCAAAGTTCGACCGACGACAGAAGGAAGGACGCTCCCTTGAGAAAGGTCCATCTTCCCGCCGCTGGATCGGACTCCAGATCGCGGTGCGGCGATCAATCGGCCTTGATGCCCGCCGCCTAGATCACCTGCGCCCACTTGACTACCTCTGCCTTCTGGTAGGCGCGGAGGTCCGTCGGCGTCATGCTGGAGGGCAACAGGCCGAAGCTCTTCAGCGTTCCTGGACGTCGGACGTTGCGACGATCTTCATGATCTCGGCATGCAATCTGTCCACGATCGGCTTGGGCGTAGCAGCCGGCGCGAACTCCGCTTGCCACGACCCCATATCGAAGCCTTTCTGACCTGCTTCGGCAATGACGGGCACACCTGGAAGTGATTCCAGGCGCTTCGAACTTGTCACAGCGATGGGGCGCAGCTTGCCGGACTGAATGTGCGCACCGACGATGAGAGTGGTATCAAACATCATGTCCATCTGGCCGCCGATCACGTCCTGCACGGCCGGGCCTTGCCCTTGTAGGGCACGTGGGTGAACTTCACGCCCGACTGGATGGCCAACAGTTCCATCGCCATGTGCGGCGAGGTGGCGTTGCCGGGCGAGGCCGAGGACAGGCGGCCGTCTTAGACCTTGGCCTGGCTTGCGGCGAGCACATCCTTGAGCGTCTTGTAAGGACAGGAGGCGGGCACTACCAGCACGAGCGGGCCGGAGCCCAGCATGGCGACTGGCACGAAGAATTTGACAGGTTCGTAGTCCAGCTTGGCATACAAGCTCACGTTGATCGCATGCGAGCTGATGGTACCGCCGAGGATGGTGTAGCCGCCAGGCGCCGCACGCGCGGCGATTGCCAAGCCCACGCTGCCGCCGAGCAAAAGGGCACTGGCGGCGACGGAGAGTTGGATCAGCGTGCGGCGTTGCATACATGTATCCTGGATTCTTTGAATGGTCAGTCGTGCCTAGGTGGCGCTCGCACGGCCCAGTATGAGCCTTGGACCTGGCTAGCGAACGTTGCGTGGACTTCACGAAGGCAGGCACCCATTTGTTCTCGGCACGGCAACAAATCGCTCCTGTCGTTGGCTGAGAGTCTCGGTGGCCTCGTCAGAACTCAAACCTAGCAACAGATGACAGTAACCGCTTCTTCGCGCTGGTAACGCCGCGCATCTCTCCCGACTCCATGACGAAAACGCCTCGGTTCGCCATGAACTGATCAGTATGTTGAGCGACGAGACCATCACGATCGTTCCCGTTTTGCTCGAGGGCGCTCCACTCCCGGCACTGCAAGCCTGCCTACTCGATTGTGCCCTTGGCTCAATTCACGTAATGTTCGAACCTCACAGGGCCGGCTAGGCCGATGACACGCGGTGTCTGAACGCCGAGACTGCCCAGCGCCTCGATCATTGCCTTCGTCCAGGTCGTCTATCTCGCTCGGGCGTAACCGGACGACCGTAGTGCGAAAGAACCCTGGCGCTTGCAGGCTGCTCACGTCAGAATGAAGCTATAGATATACCGCCCGGTCGGACTATTTATGCGCTAAGCTTCTTTCCACATCCCAACCCCGTCGAAATCCAGTACAGCAGGAGACAACTTGTGAGCCTTCCGACTCGTCGTTCATTCATAGCGACCGCACTGGCACTTGCTGCAGGCGACGCTGTGCGCGCGCAGACAACCAAGCCCAAAAGCTTGACCACCCTGATAGTTCCTTATCCGACTGGCGGCGCTTCAGACGCTACCGCGCGCGGTATGCAGCCCACCCTACAGCGCGTTCTCGAGCAGACAGTAATCGTCGAGAACATCGGGGGCGCGTCCGGAACGATCGGTGTAAACAAGTTGCTTGCAGGCCCCCCCGACGGCTCAACTCTGCTGTTGGCCGGTCCCACTGAGATTATTCTGGCACCCCTCGTCGTACTCGGCGTGAAGTACAAATCCGAACACCTGCGCACCGTGGCAGGCATCGGGTCCCACACTCTGGTTCTGGTAGCGAGGTCAGATCTCGGCGTCGGGACATTCGCGGAACTGGTCGAGCGCATGCGGGATAAATCCAAGCCGTCACTCTCCTATGGCAGCTTCGGAATCGGGTCCTATGCGCACCTGGCGATGGAGGACATGAAGACGCAGCTGTCCGTGGACGCCACACACGTGCCATACAAAGGCTCCGGAGTGCTCGTCACGGATCTTGCCGGTGGACACGTCGACTTCGGCCTCCTCCCGCTTGTCGGAAGCGTGGCTGACCTGATCAAGGCCGGAAAGTTTCGCGCTCTCCTGGTCACTGACGCATCGCGCAATCTGCAGCTCCCTCATGTCCCGTCGGTTTTGGAAGTCCAGGGTTTATCGAACTTTGAGTATGTCATCCGCGGGTACGTCGTAGTTCCGAGAGCGACGCCAGACGCAGTCGTTGAACGCCTTGCAGCCGCGGTCAACACCTGTATCGCAGATCCCGCTTTTCGGAAGTTCTTAGAAGGAACGGGGGCGACGCCGACGCCACCGCACGAGCCATCCGAAGCCGAGCGTTGGTACAAGGCAGATATCGACAAGTACCGCAAGCTTGCGAAGGCCATAAAGCTGGAACCTTCTTGATCGGTTAGAGCGCTTGCACGCCTTGCGATCCCGCAACATGAATTCCGCGAGGGGGCAGGGCTGCACTGCCATGTCCGCACGTGATAGCTCGAGAGTGCAGGGGGCCACAAGCGCGTGTCGCAGCACTTGATCGCTGGTATGCAGCATTCCGGAACCGCGCGGAAATCCAGGTTGAGCGCGACCGCATGAGCGCCCTGTTCAACGCAACAGCGGTGGCGGGCGTTGGCGTCCTATCTCAGCATCCTCATGCTGCTTGATTAGCGTCGGAGAAGCTGTCGCCGCTTGCCCTTAGCAGAAGCTGTCCATCAGACCACCAGCAGGATTTTGCCGACATGACCGCCGGCTTCCAACGCCGCGTGCGCAGCTGCCGCCTCGTGCAGGGCGAACCGGCGGTCGACCACAGGTCGAATTTTGCCGCTCGCGATGTGCGGCCAAATGCGAACCATCAACGCCTTCACCATTGCAGCCTTGTAAGCGGGCGGGCGAGAGCGCAGGGTCGAACCGGTGATCTTGAGGCGGCGCTTCATCACCTCGTAGATGTCGAAATTCGCCAAATGACCACCTAGAGCGGCGATAAAGATCAGGCGCCCGTAGTCCGCAAGTGCTGAAATTTCGCGCGGAACATAGTTTCCGCCGACCATATCGAGGATGACGTTCACGCCGGCTCCTTGCGTCGCTGTGCGCACTACTGCTGAAAAGTCTTCCTTTTGATAGTTGATGGCGCGCGTCGCACCCAACTCAGTGCATGCAACGCATTTCTCATCGCTTCCGGCGGTGGTATAGACGGGGTGGCCGAGTGCCGCGGCCATCTGTATGGCCGCAACGCCGATGCCGCTGGAGCCTCCCTGTACGAGAAGGCTTTCTCCTTCCGCGAACTCTCCCTCATGCCACACGGCGCCCCAGACGGTGCAAAGCGCCTCCGGCAACGCCGCCGCGTCAATCAAGGAAACGCCGCGCGGAATGGGAAGGCAGTGCGTAGAAGGTACCGCACAGTACTCCGCATAACCCCCTCCGGGAAGCAAGGCGCAAACCTCCTGCCCCACCTCAAACCCCGTCGTGTGGGGGCCGCCTGCGACCACGGTACCGGACACTTCGAGACCGGGCAGATCAGACGCCCCCGGCGGCGGTGGGTAGTTTCCCTGTCGCTGAACGATGTCACCCCGATTCAGTCCTGCCGCGGCGACCTTGATGAGGAGCTCGCCGGCAAGAACGGTCGGCACCGGCCGCTCGCAAAGGCGCAAGACTTCCGGGCCGCCGGGTTCAGAGATTTCGATAGCGCGCATGGACGCGGGAAGATTGAGAAGGGACACCTTTATCGGAGTGTCGAATGCTGATCGGGATTGAACTCTGGAAGAGGAACAATCAGCGGAGTCAGTTTTTCACGAGCCTCTTGTGGAGAAATGAATTCGTCGGGCGGAATCTGAATGAATTTGGAGTCCATGTCGCTGCCGAACTCGCCCATCAAACGGCCTCGTTTATCAAAAGTCCAAAGCGCGACCGCACCTTCCGAGCGTCTCACGTAGTGGCCCGTCGGGTCAGCCGCCCCGCCCATCGCGACCACCTGGGCGCCAGTCACATGCTGAACAAGCGTCGAGCAGTAAGTGAAGGATTGTTCCGAGAGATGGATCTCCTGGTTCTCGTGAAGGATCACGGAACCACCGAACTTTTCATAGAAACCCCTGACAGCCGCGCGGCCCTTGAGTTCCACAAGAGTTCCTCCTAGCTGAATCCTGTAGTGCGGTTCGTCCACCATCATGGTCGGCTCGAAAATCTTGTCAATAATTCGAACGACCTCCGATAGCGAGTGCCTCTTATAAACCTGGAGGTACTGCCTCTGGAGAGGCGTCAGTGAACCGCCTCCAAGCAAGCGATCCACGGACTGTAGGGATTTAGTGATATCCGACTTCATTCGTATCTCCTGTTGTTTCGTCGACCAACCCAATCGGAAGGATTGGTCCGGCAGCTCGTACTGACTATCGCGTGGGCGATGAACACAGCGCCCAGCTGAACTTCTCAATACTCGCTATCGGCCTTGGAAGCGGATCTGCTCCACGGATTTCATTCTTGGCAAGAGCTTCTCGCGACATTCGGCGACGGTGATGAATTCCTCGGGAGGGCAGGGCCGCACTTTCATGTCTGCACCGTGGAAGACCGTCTCGCCGGCCAGGAGGGCGTCGCTGTTGTAAGGGAAGAAGCAGATGATGCTTTGGCTCACGATGTAGAACTTCGCGGGGTCCTCGACGGCCACGCCCTGCGCCTGCAATTGAGCGCCTTTCCAGAAGCGATGGCTGATGTAGTCCGTCATCAGCCCGTCGTCGGAAACCATGATGTGCTCGTCGGTGTGGTAGATGACGGAGCTCTCGGTGTCCACCATCATGCGATAGATCGCGGCCACTTCAGTCATCCCCTTCGCCGAGAGCAACTTGTCGCAGACATGAACGCGGTACACAGCGTCGGGCGCGGTCATCTCGGGCACCAAGATCTGCTCCCACATGCCGCAGACCTCGAGATTGGCGTGGCGACGGTAGTTCTCGAGGATGGCCTTGTGGAATGGGTTAGCGCATCGATCGATCGCATCGTCGACCACATGCATGCGCCGGGTGATGTCGTATTTCATCTGTTGTCTCCTTAACGTCTTGAGAGTTTCTCGACCAAGGATATCCGGGTGGTCTGCTGCTGTCCCGACGCGTTTGCTGATCAGGCTGCGCAGCTGCGCTGATCAATATCGCCGCTATAAAAAGACCGAGCGGTCGGACAATAGCGAGGCTTCTCTTACCCAGTCCCAGGCCCGTGACAAATTAACTACAGGAGACAACTCGTGAGCCTTCCCACTCGTCGTTCATTCATAGCGTCCGTGCTGGCGTTGACTGCGGCCGCTGCGGCGCGCGCGCAGGTAGGCAAGCCCAATCAGGTGGTCACGCTGATCGTTCCATTCCCCGTAGGTGGCTCGGCGGACGCAACCATGCGCAACCTGCAGCCCATTTTGCAACGCGCACTCAATCAGACGGTGATCGTCGAGAACATCTCGGGCGCGTCTGGAACGATTGGTGTCGGCAAGTTGCTTGCAGCTCCCGCCGACGGCACGACTCTGCTGTTCGCCGGCCCCAGTGAATCCATCCTGGCGCCCCTGAGCATGAGTGGTGTGAAGTACAAGGCAGAAGACCTGCGTGCCGTGACAGGCATCGGAGCCACACGCCTGGTTCTGGTAACCCGGGGAAATCTGGGCGCAAACACTTTTCGCGAATTGGCAGAGCGCCTGCAGGATAGATCCAAGCCATCGCTCTCTTATGGCAGCTTTGGGATCGGTTCCTTCGCGCACCTGGCCATTGAAGACATGAAGATGCAACTCGCGCTGGATGCCATTCACGTGCCCTACAAAGGCGCCGGAACTTTCATCACGGACATTGCCGGCGGGCATGTTGATTTCGGCGTGCTGCCCCTGATCGGAAATGTGGTGGATCTGATCAAGAGCGGAAAGCTGCGTGCCCTCCTCGTCACTGATACATCGCGCAGTCCCCAGCTCCCGGACGTGCCGTCGCTCGCAGAAGTCAGGGAGCTTTCTAACTTCGACTATGTCATCAACGGGTACATCATGGTTCCAAAGGCGACTCCGACCGCAGTCGTGAAGACGCTGTCAGTCGCGCTCAACACCTGCCTTGCGGAGCGCAATTTCCGGCAGTTCATGGAAGGATCCGGAGCTTTCCCGGCCGCGGCGAACGAGCCGTCTGAGGCCGAGCGATGGTACAAGGCCGATATCGACAGGTACCGCAAGCTCGCGAAGGCGATCAAGCTGGAACCCTCTTGATCGAGCGAGGATTTGCGGGCCCTTGCCGGGCCCGCGATGCCTTAGATCTGCGCCATGCCACCGTCGGCGGCCAGATCGACGCCCGTGATGAATGAGCTCTCGTCGGACGCCAGGAACAATGCCGCGTTTGCGACTTCCTCTGCCCGGCCCATGCGGCCGACGGGGATTTGCGGGGCCATGGACGCCGCGAAGAGCGCCGCCTTGTCGTCCGGAACGCCCAACT
>Ga0075366_10001845_pt1 | contig 10689 bp, 11 predicted proteins | sample EndMethybrTD3031_FD_72351 | JGI IMG/M metagenome (GOLD analysis project Ga0075366, IMG submission 72351) | Populus endosphere microbial communities from Tennessee, USA - Endosphere MetaG P. TD hybrid TD303-1 | ecosystem: Host-associated > Plants > Roots > Endosphere | place: USA: Tennessee... | reverse complement strand
CGACGCGCGTGACGCCGGCGCCGCTCTCGTTGGCGACGAGCTCGAAGTGGTAGGTCTCGCCGCGGATCACGCAGCCGAGCGCGATCAGCGCGTCCCAGTCGTTGCTCGCCGCGAGCGCCTGCAGTGCGGTCGGCACCTCGAGCGCGCCGGGCACCTTCACGAGGCGCACGTGGCGCTCCTCGAGGCCCAGCGCGTGCAGCTCGGCGATGCAGCTCCTGGCGAGCGCATCGGTGATCGCGGCGTTGAAACGCGCCTGCACGATCGCGATGCGCAGGTCCTGGCCGTCGAGCGTGTTCGCCTCGCCCTTGTCAGCGTCCTGCATGGATCCGGTCCTGTGTTCGTTATTCGGGGCTGACGAAGCCGGTGACCTCGAGGCCGTAGCCGGTCATGCTGGGCATGCGGCGCGGGCTGCCGAGCAGGCGCATCCTCGTGATGCCCAGCTCGCGAAGGATCTGCGCGCCGACGCCGTAGGTGCGCAGGTCCATCTGCGCGCGCGGCGCGGCCGGCTGCGCGCCGCCCTTCAGCGCGGGCAGCAGGGCCTCGACGTCGTCGCCGCAGTTCAGCAGTACGGCGGCGCCGCGCTCGTGCGCCTTCAGCGCCGCGAGCGCCTTCGGCAGGGGCCACGAGTGGCCGCACTGCTGCGTGTCGAGCAGGTCCAGCACCGACAGCGGCTCGTGCACCCGCACCAGCACCTCGTCGTCCTTGTTCCAGCGGCCGTGCGTCAGTGCCAGGTGCAGGCCGCCGGAACGGTCGCGGAAGGCGGAGCAGTCGAACTCGCCGTGCGGCGTGACGATCGGCCGGCGCGCCACGCGCTCGATCAGCGACTCGTTGCGCGCGCGGTACTCGATCAGGTCCGCGATCGTGCCGATCTTCAGGCCGTGCGTGCGGCCGAAGTCGATCAGGTCCGGCAGGCGCGCCATCGTGCCGTCGTCCTTCATGACCTCGCAGATCACCGCGGCGGGCGAGAGCCCGGCCATCGTGGCGAGGTCGCAGCCGGCTTCGGTGTGACCGGCGCGCATCAGCACGCCGCCGTCCTGCGCCTGCAGCGGGAAGATGTGGCCGGGCTGCACGAGATCGCTCGCTTTCGCGTCGCGCGCGACGGCAGCCTGCACGGTGCGTGCGCGGTCGGCCGCCGAGATGCCGGTCGTCACGCCGCGCGCCGCCTCGATCGAGACGGTGAAGGCAGTGCCGTGGCGCGTGCCGTTGCGCGTCGCCATGGGCGGCAGCTGCAGGCGTTCGCAGCGGTCGCGCGTGAGCGTCAGGCAGATGAGGCCGCGGCCGAAGCGCGCCATGAAGTTGATCGCCTCGGGCGTGACGTGGTCCGCGGCGAGCACCAGGTCGCCCTCGTTCTCGCGGTCCTCCTCGTCGACGAGGATGACCATGCGGCCGGCGGCGAGTTCGGCGACGAGTTCGGGGATGGGGGCGATCGACATGGAGGGCGAATTGTAGGCGGGCGACCCTCGGTCGCCCGGCGCGGGGGCGCGGGTCAGGGGCGCGGCAGCGCGCCGCCGAGCATGCGCTCGACGTAGCGGGCGATCAGGTCGATCTCGAGGTTGACCCGCGTGCCTTCCTTCAGCGTGCCGAGCGTCGTGTGCTCGAGCGTGTGGGGGATCAGGTTGATGCTGAATTCGCAGCCGTCGCGCAGGTCGTCGACACGATTCACGGTCAGGCTGACGCCGTTCACCGTGATCGAGCCCTTGTAGGCGAGAAAGCGCGCCAGCTCGGCCGGCGCGACGATGCGCAGCTCCCACGACTCGCCGACCGGCTGGAAACGCGCCACGCGGCCGATGCCGTCGACGTGGCCGCTGACGAGGTGGCCGCCGAGGCGGTCGTTGGCGCGCAGCGCCTTCTCGAGGTTGACCGCGCCGGTGTCCGCAAGGCCCGCGGTGCGCGCCAGGCTCTCGGCGGAGATGTCGATCGTGAAGCGGTCGGTCGCGCGGTCCAGGGCGGTGACGGTCATGCAGGCGCCGTTCAGCGCGATGCTGTCGCCGAGCTGCGCGTCGCCGAGGTACCCGGCCGGGGCCTGGATCGTCAGTCGCCTGCCGTGGGTGGCGTCGGCGCCGAGCGACTGGGTCTCGACGATGCGGCCGACGCCGGTGATGATGCCGGTGAACATCCGGCGATTGTCGCAGCAGCTCAGGCGCCGCGCGGCCGGGCGACGATGCGCAGGTCCTCGCCGACGGGGGAAATGTCGACATAGCGCAGGTCCAGCGCGTCGTCGAGGCGTTCGAGCGGCCCGAACGCGGCCAGGTCACGGCCGGCGCCAAGCAGCTTGGGCGCGACGTAGACGAGGAATTCGTCCACCAGGCCTTCGCGCACGAACGAGCCGTTCAACTTGTGGCCGGCCTCGACGTGCAGTTCGTTGACGCCGCGCGCCGCGAGGTGGGTCAGCATCGCGGCCAGGTCGACCTTGCCGTTCGGCCCGGGCATGCACTCGATCTGCGCGCCGCGCTCGCGCAGCGCCGCTTCGCGCGGCGGGTCGGGTTGCGCGGCGTAGACGAGCACGCTGCCGGGCGCGTCCAGGATGCGCGCCGAGGGCGGTGTTTCCAGGCGCGAGTCGACGATCACGCGCAGCGGCTGGCGCGGCGTCTCGACGAGGCGCACGTCCAGGCGCGGGTCGTCGTCGAGCACGGTGCCGACGCCGGTCAGCACGGCGCTCGCGCGGCGCCGCCAGGCGTGGCCGTCGGTGCGCGCCGCCTCGCCCGTGATCCATTGGCTCCGGCCGTTGTTCAGCGCCGTGCGTCCGTCGAGCGAGACCGCGGCCTTCAGGCGCACCCAGGGCCGTCCGCGCTGCACGCGCGAGAAGAAGCCGATGTTCAGCTCGCGCGCTTCGTCGGCACCGTCACCCTCGATGACCTCGATGCCGGCGGCACGCAGGCGCTCGGCGCCCTGGCCGGCGACGAGCGGGAACGGATCCTCGATCGCCATCACGACGCGCGCGACGCCGGCGGCGATCAGCGCCTCGCAGCACGGCGGCGTGCGGCCGTGGTGGGCGCAGGGTTCGAGCGTCACGTGCACCGTCGCGCCCAGCACCGATTCGCCGCGGCCCTGCGCATCGCGCAGCGCCATCACCTCGGCGTGCGGGCCGCCGGCCTGCTGGGTCGCGCCGCGACCGATCTCGCGGCCGTCGACGCTCGTGATGACGCAGCCCACACGCGGGTTCGGCTCGGTCAGGCCGAAGGACTGCGCCGCGAGCGCGAGTGCCTGCTGCATCGTCGGGGTCGGGGCGGTCATCGGGTCAGGGCTGGTGCGGTTCGGTGGTCGATCGCGCCGCGGTGCGGCCGTCGGCCGGCCCGGGGCAGGGCGCGTTCCCGCGCACGACGAGGAAGTTCTGGCGCGGCAGCGTGCGGTCGACATTCTGATAGATCGGCGGGTGCTCGGCATTGGCATCGACGGCGCCGCTGCCATCGAGGTCGCGGGCGTAGCGGCAGACGCGCCAGTCGGCCGCGCCGGTGCCGATGGACCAGCCCGCGGGCACGACCGACGTGCGGCCGGACCAGCCGCGGACCCCGACCGGCGGGATGACGACGCAGCGGTAGGCGACGTAGCGCTCGTCCCCCGTCGCGACCGCCTCGGTCACGCACCACGGCGCGACGGCCGGTGCGCCGCCCTCGAGCACGAGCTCGACCGAGAGCGGCAGCGTCGGATCGTTCGCCGATTCGGCCGACGGCGGCAGCGCGGCCGAGAAGTGCACTTCGCCGCTGACGAGCATACCGATGGCGCTCGTGCACGCGCTCAGGTCGCTCGTAGCGAGCTCCGCGGTCGCTTTCGTGGCCGCGATGCCGGTACACCGCCCGGTCGGCAGGCCGCTGCGGTTGTCGAAGACCCAGGCCTCGGTTGCGCCGGTCGTGGGTTTCAGCACGCTGCGGCCGTCGCCGAGGTCCTTCGCGCCGAGCGGGATGGCGATCGAACGGGCGGACGGCCCGGCGATCGCCCCACCACGCGGCGCGAGCGCGACCGCGCCGGACAGGATCGGGTCCAGGCGCGCGACGACGCTGTCGAGCCTGACGGCATGCGCCTCGCCGCCGCGATTCGTCCAGCCGACGGTGACGGCGACGGCGGTCGCGTTCGGCACGCCCGCCGCATCGATGCGACGCTCGAGCCGGTAGGCGGTCGTCGGACCCGCGGCATCGGCATCGAGGTCGCGCACCGCGTCGACGGCCTCGGCCCCGGCCCGCAGCCGCTCGATCTCCTGCTGCGCCAGCCGCGTCGCCTCGGACCGCTGGCGCGCCAGTTCGGCATGCGCGCGCCACCGCGGCTGCATCTGCGCGACGACGAGCAGGCCGAGCGACAGCACCAGCACCGCGACGAGCGCTTCGACCAGCGACAGGCCGTGCGCGTGGCGACGGCTCGACGAGAAGAGGGTGGGCATGCTGGTCTCTCCGGTTCAGAAGTCGCGCCAGCTGCCCGGCACACGCACGAAGGTGCCGGTGAGCCGCTGGAGTGCCGTCAGCACGGCGGGATCGCGTCGGATCGCCGCGGCGCTCGAGAGCGTGACGTCCGCACTGCTCAGCAGCGCGCCGCGGATCGCGCCGCCGGCCGCGCCCTGCCATGCGACCCCGTCGGCGAATGCCAGGCCGTGCAGCAGGACCGGCCCGTCGAGCAGCAGTCGGCCGCGCACCGCCAGCAGCACCGGGCGCTCGCTCGTGCCGAGCGTGAGCGGTCCGCCGAGCGCGAGCTCGCCGTCGACCGCCACCATCGTGTGCCCCGCCTCCACCGCGGCGGCGACGCGGGCCGCGCAGTCGGCGGCGGCGTTGCAGTCGATCGCGGCGACGCCCGGCCGATGCTTCCAGACGTCACGCGGCTGGCCGAAGGTGGCGACGAAGCGGCGCTCCGCGTCCGACGCCGCGAGGGGCGCATCGTTCGCCGCGAGCGTGCCGTCGCTCGAACTGCCTGCGGTCGTCGTGAGCTGCGCGGCCGTCGCGGCGATCGTGCCGCCGGCGTGCAGCACGAGGCCGGCAGTCGACGGGTCCTCGTTGGCGATCGTCGCGGTGCCCGCGTCGATGGTCCCGCGCGCCGTCACCGCCGCGGCCGGTGCCGCGCCGAGGGCGGGCAGCAGCGCGAACGCCGCCGCGGTGCGAGCGCCGACACGACCCGAGACGCTGCCGGCCGACGCGACGCGGACGATGCCCGGCCGCTCGCCGGCCGTGATCTCGACGACGAAGGCGGCGGGATCCGCATCGTCCGATGCGGGCAGCACGATCGCGCCATCGGTCGGGCAATGGCAGGCCCACGCCCCGGCGCGGCGCACGCAGGCGGCCCGCATCGGCGCACCGCCGGCCGCGACGCGTGCAGCGGGGCCGGCGGGCAGGTCGACGAGCATGCGCTCGCGGAACGAACCCGTCGTGCCGGCGCCGGGGCGGCAGTCGGCGCCGATGCGCGCCGGCGTGTCGAGCTGCGCGAGCGTCCAGTCGAGACCGGCTTCCGCGGCCTCGAACGCGACGGTGGCACGTGCCTGGTTGGCCGACATGCGCGCCTCGAGCAGCAGGCCGCGGTTCGCGAACAGCGTGCCGAGCGCGAGCGCGGCGAGCAGGCCCAGCATCACGATCAGCGTCGCGGCACCGCGCTCGTGGCGAGGCAGGGGTGTGTCGTTCATCGCCGTCTCCTGGTGGTTCACGCCGGGCAGCCGGCCGCGACGAGGTCGTTGCGCACGCGCACAGCGCTGCGCAGGCTGCGCACCACGGACGGATCGAGCGTCGCATGGGCGGTGATCAGCACCTCCACGCTGCGCAGTTCCTGCCGCGGGACGCAAGGCGCTGCGAGGCAGTCGCTGCAGTGATCGGCCAGGCTCGTCGTCTGCACCGACGGCGTGATGCGCAGCGTGTCGACGGTCAGCGTGCCGGCGTCGGTCAGCGCCTGCCACGCGGTGCCGAGCAGCAGCTCGACGACGCCGTTGCGCAGCCGCAGACCGAACTCCTCGTTCGCGTCGACGATGCCGTTCTCGAGCGTGTCGCGCGAGTAGCGGAAGCCGATCGCATCCGACGCCGCCGGTGCCGCGCTCCAGGCTGCGTACGGGTTCGGCGCCGGGCCTGACGCGCCGGACAGTGCCGCGGCGGCCGCGCCCCAATGACCGGCCCGGCGCAGGTCGCGGGCGATCACGTCGCTCGCGGTGCGCAGCTCCTGCATCAGGCGCTGTTCGACGGCGAGGCTGCGTTGCTCGCGGATCTGGCCGGTCAGCAGCGTCGCGGCCGCGGCGACGACGAACAGGCCGAGCGCGAGACCGATCAGCAGCTCGACGAGCGTCAGGCCGCGCTGGTGGGCGGAGGCGGGTCGCATCGCGAGGCCTCAGCCGAGCCAGCAGCGGCGGTTCTTCGCCGTGGGGTTCGACACCAGCGTGTCCGGCCCCGAGGCGCGCGAGACCGTCGCGCCGTCGAGCCGCAGGCGCAGCACGCGGCAGGCCGCGTCGCGGCTCTGCCCGCCCGCCGCGCTGGCGAGCACGTCGTAGCCGTCCTCGTCGACATTCGCGACGGACATCGTGAAGTGCCCGCCGGGGGTCGTCGTCGCGACGCCGATCTCGGCGAGCGTGCCGTAGGCCCGGTGGTTCGCGCGCCAGCGTTCCTGCGCGGCCTGCACCTGCATCAGCGCGACGAGCGCCTCGCTGCGCCGCGCCTGGTGCAGCACGCCTTGGAAGGACGGCAGCGCGACGCTCGACAGCACGCCGGTCACGGCGACGACGATCATCATCTCGATCAGCGTGAAGCCGCGCTGGGTGCGGCGAATGGAACGGCTCGTCATGGTGTCCTCCGAGGTGTCGTCAGGGTTCAGCAGGGACGCAGGCCGGGCACGCTGCCCGCGCCGGCACAGGAGCGCACGCGGCCCATCACGTTGACGACGTGATGGATCGCGCGGCCGTCGATCGAGGTGACGCGCCACGTGCCGGTGGGCGACGCGGTGCCGTGCAGCGGGTCGAACAGCATCGAGGCGGTGTTCGCCGCGATCGCGAGGTGATCCGCGGCCGGATCCCAGCGCGCGGTGCGGATCTGCCGGGCGCCGCCGGTGCAGGCCGCGGGTGCGTCGTCGGCCGCGCAGCTGCACTGCGCCGCGCCGCCGGTGTGCACGACGTAGCAGCGGCGCGCCGCGTCGAGCGTCACGCGCACCGGCTCGTTGCGGGCGATCGCCTCGTTGCGCGCCAGTTGCAGGTCTGCGGCGAGTGTCGCGGCGACGCCGTCGAGGCGGCGCTGGTCGAGCAGGCGCTGCAGGCTCGGCGCCGCGGCGGCGGCGCCGACGGCGATCACCGCCAGCGCCGCGGCGCACTCGACGAGCGTCAGGCCGCGCGGGATCCCGAGGTGGGTCATTCGTGTGCTCCGGTCGTGAACCATGCGCACACTCTAGGAATCGGCCTCGCCGGCCGCGACCCGCTCAGGGGCGGAGGCACCGGCCTCGGGAAGGGCGGCCCGGCCGGGGGACCCCCGGGCGGGGGATCAGATCTCGCGGATCAGCTGGCGGAACTCGTCGACGTCTTCGAACGAGCGGTACACCGAGGCGAAGCGCACGTAGGCAACCTTGTCGATGCGCTTGAGTTCGCGCATCACCAGCTCGCCCAGGCGCGCCGAGGTCACTTCCTTCGCGCCGCTGTTGAGCAGCTTGTCCTGGATGCGTTCGAGCGCGGCGTCGATCTGCTCGACGCTCACCGGCCGCTTGCGCAGCGCCAGCGCCATCGAGCTGCGCAGCTTGCCGACGTCGAAGTCGGCCCGCGTGCCGTCCTTCTTCACGACCGCAGGCAGCGCGATCTCGGCGCGTTCGTAGGTCGTGAAGCGTTTGTCGCAGTGCTGGCAGCGCCGGCGGCGGCGCACGACGTCGCCTTCGTCGGACTCGCGCGTCTCGACGACCTGGGTGTCCTCGTGGCTACAGAAGGGGCAGCGCACCGCGGTTCATCGGTAGACCGGGAAGTCGCGCGTCAGCGCGGCGACCTTCGCCCGCACCGCGGAGATCACCGCCTCGTCGTGCGGCTGGTCGAGCACGTCGGCGATCAGGTTCGCGGTCGCGCGGGCCTGTTCTTCCTTGAAGCCGCGCGTCGTCATCGCCGGCGAGCCGAGCCGGATGCCGCTCGTGACCATCGGCTTCTGCGGGTCGTTCGGGATGCCGTTCTTGTTGCAGGTGATGTGCGCGCGGCCGAGGATCGCCTCGGCTTCCTTGCCCGTGAGGTTCTTCGGGCGCAGGTCGACCAGCATCACGTGGCTCTCGGTGCGGCCGCTGACGATGCGCAGGCCGCGCTCCGTCAGGGTCTGCGCCATCGCCGCGGCGTTCTTCACGACCTGCTGCTGATAGACCTTGAACTCGGGTGACAGGGCCTCCTTGAAGGCCACCGCCTTGGCGGCGATCACGTGCATCAGCGGGCCGCCCTGGATGCCGGGGAAGATCGCGCTGTTGATCTGCTTGGCGACGTGATCCTTCATCAGGATCAGGCCGCCGCGCGGGCCGCGCAGGGTCTTGTGCGTCGTCGAGGTGACGGCGTCGGCGAAGGGCACCGGGTTCGGGTACACGCCCGCGGCGATGAGGCCCGCGTAGTGCGCCATGTCGACCATGAAGTACGCGCCGACGGCCTTCGCGACCTTCGCGAAACGCTCGAAGTCGATGCGCAGGCTGTAGGCCGAGGCGCCGGCGATGATCAGCTTGGGCTTGTGTTCGTGCGCGAGACGCTCCATGGCGTCGTAGTCGATCGCTTCGTTCGCATCGAGCCCGTAGCTGACGACCTTGAACCACTTGCCGCTCATGTTCAGCGGCATGCCGTGCGTCAGGTGGCCGCCTTCGGCCAGGCTCATGCCCATGATCGTGTCGCCCGGCTGCAGCAGCCCGAAGAACACCGCCTGGTTGGCCTGCGAGCCGGAGTTCGGCTGCACGTTCGCGTGCTCGGCGCCGAAGATCTGCTTGAGGCGGTCGATCGCGAGCTGCTCGACGACGTCGACGTACTCGCAGCCGCCGTAGTAGCGCTTGCCGGGGTAGCCCTCGGCGTACTTGTTGGTGAGCTGCGAGCCTTGCGCCGCCATCACCGCCGGCGACGCGTAGTTCTCCGACGCGATCAGCTCGATGTGCTCTTCCTGGCGCTGGTCCTCTTGCCGGATCGCGGCCCAGATCTCGGGGTCGACGTTGGCAACGGTGGAGTGGGTGCGGTCGAACATGACGGAAATCCTCTTCAGCAGTCGTTCCCGGCGACGGCCGCACGGGCGTGCGGCCGCGGGGCTGCCCAGGCGAACGGCTGAAGCGGCACCGGCGACACCGGTGTCGACCGCGCTTCCCGGTGGTTCACCACCTCAGGCTCCGCAGGGGAGCCGCATCGCCAGTTGCGCGGTGGTGCGAGTGTAGCGGAGCGGCTCAGCGCGCGAGGGCGACCTGCTCGGCGCTGCGGGGGGATTCGACCGGCGCGGGCGCCGTCACGGGCGTCGGCGCCGTGGTGGCGGTCGGCGCCGGCTCGGCGACCGGGATCGGCACGATCAGGGGCGCCGTCGTCGGCACCGACTTGCCGCTCGCGATCAGCTTCAGGTGGTTCTGCTCGGCGAGCACCTTGCCGGCATAACCGCCGTCGTCGGCCAGGTTGGCCGCGCCGACGTAGAAGCGCAGGCCCGCCTCGAGCCCGCCGGCGCGCGTGATGCACTCCTTGAGCACCTGCACGCCGACGCGCAGGTTCGCGACCGGATCGAAGGCGGCGAGGTTGCCGCCGAAGGCCTCGTACTTGTCGTCGTGGACCTTGGTCATCACCTGCATCAGGCCCTGCGCGCCGACCGAACTCTGCGCGAACGGGTTGAAGCTCGACTCGATGGCCATGATCGCGAGGATCAGCGTCGGGTCGATGCCGGCGCGTTCGCCGACCGCCCACGACTCCTTCACCAGCCGGCTGATCGGCTCGGGGGCGACGCGGTAGCGCCGCGAGATCCAGTGCGCCACGGCGGCCTGCTGGCGGGTCAGTTCGCGCGGGTCCGTGGCCGTCGCGCGGGCGATCGCGTCCGGTTCGCTGAGCTGCATCGCGAGCAGCTGGGCCGGTTCGGCACGCGCTTCGTGGCGCTGCTGCAGCCAGCCGAGCATCTCGACCTCGGCAGTGTGGCGCAGGTCGGCGCGGCCGGCGCCGAACACCAGCACCGTCACGAGCGCGAAGCCGATGAGGGCCAGCGTGTTGTGGCTGACCTCGAGCAGGCCGGACGCCACGTCCTTCAAGAACACCGTCACCGATTGCGCGACACCGTCGCGCACCGAGCGGGCATGCATCAGCCATTGACCAAGCGCTGTCATGTCACTCCTTCTCGTTGCCGTCCGGACCGATGAGCCGCTGCCCGAGGCAATCGGCGAGGCGAGGTCGGCGGCGATAATCTTCGGCAACCGGTGCGCGTTCTGCGTCTTCCCGCCGCCTGCCAGACCAGCGGCCTGACTTTGGCAGTGTTGCCTTGCCCCTTCCAATCCCGTGGTGCGGGGCGCGGGTTATCCCTGACTCGGTCAAGGACGGCGGATTCTAGGAAGGCATTTCATAACCGGTCAAGGTTATGAAACGAATGAATCATTACTTTAATGTATGAAGTACCGTGACCTGCGCGAGTTTCTGGCGATGCTCGCCGCTTCCGGCGACCTGAAAGAGGTCGATACGCCAGTCTCGGTGCGGCTCGAGATGACAGCGGTCAGTGACTCCGTGCTGCGTGCCGGCGGACCTGCACTATTGTTCAGGCGCCCGGACTCTTACAAATTTCCGGTCCTGACCAACCT
>Ga0075366_10001844_pt1 | contig 10692 bp, 11 predicted proteins | sample EndMethybrTD3031_FD_72351 | JGI IMG/M metagenome (GOLD analysis project Ga0075366, IMG submission 72351) | Populus endosphere microbial communities from Tennessee, USA - Endosphere MetaG P. TD hybrid TD303-1 | ecosystem: Host-associated > Plants > Roots > Endosphere | place: USA: Tennessee... | reverse complement strand
GTACATGCCGATACCCACGGGGTCTGCCAGTTGCCTGACAATCTCGCCTGCCGCCCGTGGCGGTCTTTCTCCATAACGTCCTGCGCGATCGAGCTCGCAGGGCCTGCAGTCCAACATGCGCCTCATTGCCCGTTTTGTCGTCCTGATGGTTGCCGTCTTCGGCGTGAGCCTGGCCTTCGCGTGGGCCTGGGACAAGTCCGACAAGCCGCACGACGCCACGGCGCAGCGCGCCGCCTCCTGAGCGGCGCCCGCCCCTCCAAGAACGTCGCGATGCCCCGCGATGCCGTGCATCTGCCGCCGCCTTCGGGCGGCTTTCGTCTTGGCGACTTCGACTTCGAGCTGCCCGACGAGCTGATCGCGCAGCACCCGGCCGCGGAACGCAGCGGTTCGCGGCTGCTCGACGGCACCGCCACGCCGTTCGTCGACCGCGTCTTCCGCGAGTTCCCCGGCCTGTTGAAGGCCGGTGACCTGCTCGTGTTCAACGACACCCGCGTCATCAAGGCGCGGCTGTTCGGCGCCAAGGCCACGGGCGGCGGCGTCGAGGTGCTCGTCGAGCGCGTGCTGCCGCCCGGCGAGGCCTGGGCTCACATCCGCGCCAGCAAGTCGCCGCGCGCGGGCAGCACGCTCACCTTCGGCGACGCCGCCGCGGGCACCGCGTTCCAGGTCGAGGTGCTGGGCCGCTGCGGGCCGGACGACGCGATGTTCCACCTGCGCTTTCCCGGCGACGTGTTCGCGCTGCTGGAGCAGCACGGCCACGTCCCGCTGCCGCCCTACATCGCGCACGCCGACGAGGCCGACGACGTGCGGCGCTACCAGACGGTGTTCGCCGACCGCCCCGGCGCGGTCGCTGCGCCCACCGCCGCGCTGCATTTCGACGAGCCGCTGCTGGCCGGCATCGCCGCCCGCGGCGTGCAGTCGGCGCGCGTCACGCTGCACGTGGGTGCCGGCACGTTCCAGCCGGTGCGCAGCGACGATCTGGCCGAGCACAAGATGCACACCGAGTGGTTCGACGTGCCGCAGGCCACCGTCGACGCCGTGCTGCGCACGCGCGCCGCGGGCGGCCGCGTGGTGGCCATCGGCACGACCACGGTGCGGGCGCTGGAGTCCGCGGCCGTCGCGGCCGAGCAGGCCGGCCGTCCGGGGACGCTGCAGGCCGGCGCCGACGAGACGCGCATCTTCATCACGCCGGGCTACCGCTTCCGCGTCGTCGACCGCCTCGTCACCAACTTCCACCTGCCCAGGAGCACGCTCATGATGCTGGTGAGCGCGTTCTCCGGCATGGAGCGCATCCGCGCCCTCTACGCGCATGCGATCGCACAGCGCTACCGCTTCTTCAGCTACGGCGACGCGATGCTGCTCGATCGCATCGAGCCGGCCGAATAGCGCTCAGCAGCTCTCGCACCCGGCCGAAGCCAGCCACGGGTCGCGCTGGTTCTGCCCGAAGGTGGCCACCAGGAAATCGACGAATGCCCGCGTGCGCATCGGCACGTGCTTGCGCGTGGGCATCGCGGCGAACAGCGTCACGGTCCGCATGTGCCATTGCGGCAGCACGCGCTCGAGCGCGTGTTCGAGCAGCGCGTCCTCGGCCATGAAGGACGGCAGCCCGGCGATGCCGAGCCCGGCGAGGGCCGCGGCATAGAGCGTGTCGCTGTGCGTCGTCATCAGCGGCGGCAGGCGCTTGAGCTCCACCACGGCGGGGTCGCCGCCGCCCCAGGCCGGGCGGAAGGTGAGCTCGCGCTGCTCGCTGGCGGGGATCGGCATCAGCGTGTCGTGCTCGGCCAGATCGCGCGGATGCTTGGGGCGGCCGTGCTGGTCGAGGTATTCGGGCGTCGCGCACAGCACCACCTCGGCCATGGCGATGCGGCGCGCGATGAACGCGCCCTCGATGGGACGCGCGCGCTGCACGATGATGGTGACGTCGTGGTTCTCGTCGGGCGTGTCCACCGAGGGGCTCACGGTCAGTTCCAGCGACACCTTCGGGTGCAGCGTGCGGAAGCGCGGCAGGTGCTTGGCGAGCTGGTGCACCGCGAAGCCCGGCGGCAGCAGCACGCTGAGCCGGCCGCGCGCCTCCGCGGTGGCCAGGCCGGCCACGGCCTCGGCGTCGTCCACCTCGCCGAGGATGTTGCGCACGCGTTCGAGGTAGTCCTCGCCGACGTCGGTCAATGCGAGGCGGCGCGTGGTGCGGTTGATCAGCCGGGCGCCCAGGTGCTCCTCCAGCTCCGCCACCAGGCGGGTGGCGACGGCGGGGGCGATGTCCATCGCCACGGCCGCCTTCGCGAAGCCGCCCGCATCGATGACGCGGGCGAACACCCGCATGGCGCGCAGTTGGTCCATCTAATTCTTCCTGAATTGGGAATAAACAATTCTATGGCTGCCGGTTTATCCCTGAAGTTAAGGGGAATACAGTGAAGCCATCGATGAAGCACACACCCCTTCACCGAGGCCCGGACGGAAGCCCCGCGAGGCAAGCCGACGGACATCCTCAAACCGTGTAGACAAGAAAGTTCATCATGCAAGTTCGTCGAATCGTCGCCGCCGCCCTGCTCGCCGTCACCGCCGTGGGCGCCATGTCGCAGGAACTGGACCCCAGCGAGACGCTGCAGGGCCGCAACATCGCCGCCGCGCAGGCCGCCACCGCCAGCCGCACCCGCGACTCGGTCGTCGCCGAGACGCGCAACCTGAAGGCCGAAGGCCAGCTGAAGTCGTTCGGCGAGCGCGCCGACGCGCCGACGGTGGCCGCCGTGCCGGAAACGCAGGTCGGCCGCACCCGCGCCGACGTGAAGGCCGAGCTCGCGCAGTGGCGTCACAGCCACCAGCTGGTGGTCGGCGAGCGCGGCTGATCGCGCCGGCGGATGCCCCTCCCATCCGCCTGACCCCGATCGCCTGACGGGCGGTGCGGCTACGAACGCACCGCCCGTCTTGCTTGCGCGGGCGACAATACGCGGATGTTGAAATTCGAGATCCTGGGCACCGATGCCCTCGCGCGCCGCGGTCGCCTGACCCTCAACCACGGCGTCGTGGAGACGCCCGTCTTCATGCCCGTGGGTACCTACGGCACCGTCAAGGGCGTGCTGCCGCGTTCGCTCGAGGAGATGGGCGCGCAGATCATCCTGGGCAACACGTTCCACCTGTGGATGCGCCCGGGCCTGGACGTGATGGCGCAGTTCGGCGGCCTGCACCGCTTCGAGGCCTGGAAGGCGCCGATCCTCACCGACTCCGGCGGCTTCCAGGTCTGGTCGCTCGGCGAGATGCGCAAGATCTCGGAGGAAGGCGTGCGCTTCGCGTCGCCCGTCAACGGCGACAAGCTGTTCCTCACGCCCGAGATCAGCATGCAGATCCAGACGGTGCTCAACTCGGACATCGTCATGCAGTTCGACGAGTGCACGCCCTACGAGACCAAGGGCGTGCTCACCACCGAGCGCGAGGCGCGGCTGTCGATGGAGCTGTCGCTGCGTTGGGCGGCGCGCTGTCGCGACGAGTTCTCACGCCTGCAGAACCCGAATGCGCTGTTCGGCATCGTGCAGGGCGGCATGTTCGAGTCGCTGCGCGAGTTCTCGCTCGATGCGCTGGTGGCGATGGACTTCCCCGGCTACGCCATCGGCGGCGTCTCGGTGGGCGAGCCCAAGGAGGACATGCAGCGCCTGGTCGCCCACACGCCGCATCGGCTGCCGGCGCATAAGCCGCGCTACCTGATGGGCGTGGGCACGCCGGAGGATCTCGTCCACGGCGTGGCGCACGGCGTCGACATGTTCGACTGCGTCATGCCCACGCGCAACGCCCGCAACGGCCACCTGTTCACGCGCTTCGGGGACCTGAAGGTGCGCAACGCTCGCCACAAGGCCGACGAGTCCCCGGTGGACGCCACCTGCGGCTGCTACACCTGCGGCCACTTCAGCCGCGCATACCTGCACCACCTGGATCGCTGCGGCGAGATGCTGGGGCCGATGCTCAACACCATCCACAACCTGCACTTCTACCTGAACCTGATGCGCGAGATCCGCCAGGCGCTCGACGAAGGCCGCTTCGCCGAGTACCAGGTGCAGTTCGCGCGCGATCGCGCGCGCGGGGTCTAGCAAACGACGAGGGCGGCCGAAGCCGCCCTGCGCCTTACTGCGTCTGCGTCGCCGACGTGATCACCACGTTGGGGATCGGCACGCAAGAGCCGTCGGTGAGGCCCGTCAAGGCCGTGCAATTGGGGGCGGCTGCGATGGACTGCACCAGCGACGCGCTGGCCGTGACATCCGCGAACACCGCGTAGCCCGGCGTGTCGAGGATGCTCGCGTTGTTGACGAGGTTGATGAAGAACTGCGAGGTCGCCGAGGTCGGGACGCTGGTGCGCGCCATCGCCGCCGTCCACTGGACGTTGCTGCCGCCCGTCAACTCCAACGGGATCGGGGCGTACGGGGTGGCCTTGGGCGTGCCGAGCGTGCCCGACGTGGCCGAGGTGTAGCCGCCGCCCTGCACCACGAAGCCCGGCACCACGCGATGGAAAATGGTGCCGTTGTAGAAGCCGGCGTTCACGTACGCGAGGAAGTTGGCGACCGTGACCGGCGCCGTATCGCCACGCAGCGTGAAGACCAGGTTGCCATTGACGCCGTCGCCGACGACGGACATCGTGACCACCGGCGCCGGCACCGAGAGGTTTGCGCTGCCCAGCAGCTCGTTGAAGGCGCCCTTGACCGTCAACGTGCTGGCGTAGGGGCCGGCTGCCGTGCAGGTGAAGTACGCCGTGGTCGCCGAGCTGACATGGGGGGCCGTGGTCGACAGCGCGATGCCCTGACAGCCGGACGCCGTCACGCTGACGCCGGCGTCGAGGTTCGTGCCCGTCACGGTCAGCAGCACGGGTGCGCCGTAGCGCGTGGCGGTGACGGTGCTGCTGGTGACCGACGGCGCAGGGATGTCGAAGCTGGTCGTGGACAGCGTCGTGCCCGACACGTTCGAGATCACGATGCTGCCCTTGTAGTCGGTGGTCGTGCACTTGTAGACCGCGATGGTCGACGTACTGGCGGTCGAGCGGACGAAGTTGCTGCAGGCGCTCGACTTCATGACCAGTCCCGCGTCGAGGCCGGTGCCGATGACGGTCAGCAGCGCGTCGCCACCGGCGCCGCTGGTGACGACCGCAGCGCTCGTCACGGTGGCCGGGGCTGGCGCCGGTGCGGGTGGCGGCGAGGAACCGCCACCACCGCCGCAGGCGGCCAGGGTGGCAACGGAGGCCATGGTGACGGCCAGCAGTGCGAGACGCGCGGGGCGGTCGGCGGAGATGAGGAGCATGGTGGAGCGGAAGACGGGATGGTGGAAGGCGTCGCCCCCTCGAGGGTCGTCGCGGGCGTGGTCGTCGAAGTCGATGCGCGCGCGCACGCGGCGTCTCGGCGTTCTGCCTGGCCTCTGAGGTGCCGGCCGGCACGCGGGGCGCGCGCGCCGGCCGGCGCGCGAGGCCTACTGCGTTTGCGTCGCGGTGGTGATCTTCACGTTCGGGATCGGGACGCACGACCCATCGTTCAATGGGACACCGTTCTGCACGAGCGCCGTGCATTGGGCGGCGGCGATGGCCTGGATCACCGAAGCACTGCCGGAGACGTCCGCGAACACGGCGTAGCCGGCGGTCTTGCTGGAGGGGTCGAGGATGCTCGAGTTGTTGGCCAGGTTGAAGAAGAACTGCGAGGTGGCCGTGGCGGTGGTGCCGGCGGCCGTCTCGTCCAGGCGGGCCATCGCGGCCGTCCATTGGAGATTGCTGCCGCCGGTGGTCTCGAGGGCGATCGGCGCGAACGTGGTGGCCTTGGGCGCGGGCAGCGTGCCGCTGGTGGCGGCGGTGTAGCCGCCGCCCTGCACCACGAAGCCGGCCACCACGCGGTGGAAGATCAGGCCGTTGTAGAAGCCCGAGTTGACGTAGTTGAGGAAGTTGTCGACCGTGATCGGGGCCTGGTTCCCCCGAAGGTTGAAGACGATATTGCCGTTCACGCCGCCGCCCGTCACGGCCATCGTCACGATCGGCGGTTGCACGGTCAGCGTGGTGGTGCCCACGGACGTGCCATTGGTGACCGCGGTGATCGTGCTGGTGTATGCCCCCGAGGGCGTGCACGAGAAGTACGCGGTGGTGTCGGTGCTGGCCGTCGGAGCCGCGGTCAGGCGAGTGACGTTCTTGCAGCCCGGTGCGGTGAGCGACAGGTTGCCCAGGTGCGTGCCGGTGACGGTCACCTGCGCCGGCACGCCGTACTTCGTTGCCACGATGGACATGGACGAGACCGTGGCCGGCGTCGTGTCGCCACCGCCGCCGCCGCACGCCGACAGCGCCGCGAGCAGGAGGGTCGACAGGGCCGCGGCGCTGGTCGAGCGCAGGAGGGCACGAGCGTGGGAACGTTGCTGCATGATGGATGGAGAGGACGAAAACGCGAATGGTAGGGCATGCGCGCGCGACATTCGGTTAAGACCGCGTTAATGCGCCCCGAAGTCACGCGAATACCGCGCTGCGCCAAGTCGCGCGTTGCTCAGACGACCTCGGCCGCGAGCAGTTCGCCGACTTCGCGATGCAGTGCTTCGGGCGTGACCGCCTCGGCCGCAAGGCCCGGCCCCACGTTGAGCCCGACCCGGCTGAACAGCCCGCGGCGGAACGGCTTGCTCATCGCCTTGCCCTCCACGCGGGAGAAGAACGAGCCCCACAGGTTCTGCAGCGCCAGCGGGATCACGGGCACGGGACGCTGCTCGAGGATGCGCATGACCCCGCCCTTGAAGGGCTTGAGCGTGCCGTCGTTGGTGATGCCGCCTTCGGGGAAGATGCCCAGCAGGTCGCCTTCGGCCAGCACCTGGTCCGCGGCGGCGAAGGCCGCCTCGTAGGCTGCGGGGTCGTCGGTCTTGGAGGCGATGGGAATCGCCTTGGCGAGGCGGAAGAACAGGCCCAGGCCCGGGGTGCGGAAGATGCGCGCGTCCATCAGGAAGCGGATCGGCCGCGGGCTGGCCGCCATCAGCAGCACCGGATCGACGAAGCTGACGTGGTTGCACACGATGATGGCGGCGCCCGTCGTCGGGATGTTGGTATCGCCGCGCATGCGGAAGCGGTAGATGGTGCGCGTGAGCATGAAGGCGAAGAAGCGCAGCAGGTACTCGGGCACCAGGAAGAAGATGTAGCCGGCCACGATGGCGTTGGCGATGCCGGTGACCAGGAAGACGCCGGCGATGCTCACGCCAAAGTGCAGAAGCGCCCCGGCGATCAGCGAACTGCCGATCATGAACAATGCGTTCAGGATGTTGTTCGACGCAATGATGCGGGCTCGGTGGCTAGCGAGCGCCCGCGTCTGGATCAGCGCGTACATCGGCACGCTGTACAGGCCGGCGCTCAGCGACAGCATGAACAGGTCGATCATCGGCCGCACGTGCTGGCCTTGCGCGACGAAGCTCGACAGGCTCCAGAACGTCGCCGGTGGCGGCGCCAGGTGGCTGACGGCGAAGTACAGGTCGATCGCGAACACGCTCATGCCGATGGCGCCCAGCGGCACGAGGCCGATCTCGACCTGGCGCCGCGACAGCATCTCGCACATCAACGAGCCGATGCCCACGCCCACCGAGAACAGCACGAGCAGCAGTGAGGCGACGTGCACGTCGCCGTGCAGCACGTCCTTGGCGAACGAGGGGAACTGGGACAGGAAAGTGGCACCGAAGAACCACATCCAGGAGATGCCCAGCAGCGAGCGGAACACGACGATGTCCGTGCGCGCCAGCTTCAGGTTGCGCATCGTCTCGCTGACCGGGTTCCAGTTGATCTTGAGCGCTGTGTCGTGCGCCGGCGAGGACGGGATCGCCTGGGCCGTGAGACGCCCGATGACCGCGATCGCCAGGCACGCCCCGCCGGCCAGCTCGGGCCCCATGCCCGGCACGACCACCAGCAGGCCGCCGGCCAGCTGGCCCAGCAGGATCGCGACGAAGGTGCCCATCTCGACCATGCCGTTGCCGCCGGTGATCTCGTGCGCGTCCAGGTGCTGCGGCAGGTAGGCGTATTTCACGGGCCCGAACAGCGTGGAATGCACGCCCATCAGGAACAGGCAGGCCAGCAGCAGCCAGGTGAGCTGTCCGACGAAACCGACGATGGCCAGCACCATGATCAGGATCTCGAACGACTTGATCAAGCGCATCACGCGCGCCTTGTCGTACTTGTCGGCGAGCTGGCCGCTGGTGGCCGACAGCAGCACGAACGGCAGGATGAACACCGCGCTGATGACCAGGCCGGCCTTCTCGGGCGGGAGCCAGGACACGTTCAGCTGGTAGGTCACCAGCACCGTGAAGGCGAACTTCAGGACGTTGTCGTTGCCCGCGCCGAAGAACTGGGTCCAGAAGAACGGCGCGAATCGGCGCTGTCGCAGGAGGGCGAACTGGCTGGGATGGGATTGGCTCATTGCAGTCGGTTCTTCCATGCTTGGCGCCATGCGCCTCGTGGCGCCACTGTAGCCGCAGCCTGCGCGGGTTGGCGGCGGCGCAGTCCGCGATTTGCGTGCGTTTGGCCGCGATCAGCGCACGATGGTGGGCCGGCCGGCGATCTGCTCGCGCTGCATCCACGCGAACATCGATTCGACGGTGACCGTTTCGATGTGGTCGCTGAAACGCTTGGCGTTTGGATGGTCGTCGAACGCGACGTTCGCGCGGGTCATGCGGGCGCCCAGGCGCGTGAGGGCGTCCAGCCGCAGCACCGTGGGCTGGTAGTCGTGCAGGTGCAGCCAGGCCTGGGCGCGTTCGCGCGTCGTGGCCGCGGGGTCCAGCGAACCGGCCAGCGTCTCCAGCGCCCACTGGTTGCTCTGCTGGTAGCGCGTCGACCACGGATAGGCGACCACGCTGTAGGCCGCCGTGTGCCACTGGACGAGGCGCTGGTCGTCGGCGACGGTGCGCATCAGCGCGGCCTGCACTTCGGGGTCGGGCACGACGAAGGCGGCCTCGTAGCGGAATGGCGTGTCGAGGAAGAACTCGGACAGGCCCTGGCGGAAGACGGCGGCGTCGGCGGTGCCGCACTGGTTCAGCTTGTGGACGACGCGCCAGGTGCCGTGGCGCGGCGGCGGCGCACCGACCGGCTGGCCGGAGATCTGGCCCATGAGGGGCGCGGTCGTCGTCGGGAAAGGGATCGGCATGGGCACGGGATCGTCGCGATACGCGAAGGCCAGGTGCGACCATTGCAGGCCGTACTTCGTCAGGTCCTGCCCGGCACGGGCGATGATCACGACCTGGGCACCGCTGGCGTCGAGGCTTTGCTGGACGCGCTCGGCCAGGCCGAGGGCGCGCGTCATCGTGTAGGTGTCGGGTGGCCTGGTGTCACAGGGCTGGCCCGCGTCTGCGACCGTGGCCACCGCCGCGAGACCCAGCACCCCCAGGAGCCGGCGCAGCCGGCGGCTCATCGCGACACCCGCTGGTTGTACGACAGGGAGCGGCCGATCTCGTTCGGGATGAAGGCGATCACATGGCCGGCCGCGCTGAGCAGCATGCCCGTCCCGACGACGGTGACCACGACTACCGTGCCCGCAACCATGGCGCTGGCGCTGGCCGCGTCCGCCGCGAAGCGGATGCTGCCCTGCACGCCGTCCGCGACGTTCTCGACGAACCAGACGACGCCGTCGGCGCTCGCCTGGACACCCGTCACGACGATGGAGCCGGCGCCAGCCACCAGGACGACCGGCAACGCCACCGAGATGGCGGCCGGGACGAGCGACTCCTCGCTGATGCGGCTCGCTTCGCTCTGGGCCTGCGCGGTCCCGGCGGCTGCCAGGCTCAGCGACAGTGCGAACGCGGCAATGCGAGGATGGGAAGTGGAAGCGGGTTCCATGTGAAACCTGGAAGTGGGAACGCCGCGATGGTGCGCAGCTGCCGAGCGGCGGGCAACGGGATCGTGCCGAGTGCTGCCGGTCGCATCGTGAGGTATCGTCCGCGGATACTTTCATCGACCCTCCATGAGCACCACCGCCGAGATCGTCAACGTCCTCAAGTCCGAACTGAAGCTGGCCAAGCTGACCTATGCCGACCTGGGGCGGGAACTCGGCCTGGCAGAGTCCAGCGTCAAGCGCATGTTCGCGAAGGGCGACATGCCGCTCAAGCGCATCGACGAGATCTGCCGCGTGCTCAGGTGCGACTTCTCGGAACTGGCGCGCAAGGTGGCCGACCTGGAGTTGCTGCGCGACGAGCTGACGCTCGAACAGGAGCACGCGGTCGTGGCCGACAAGCGCCTGCTGGTGATGGCGTTGTGCACCCTCAGCCAGTGGCCGTTCGAGCAGATCATGGGCATGTATGCCTTCAGCGACGCGGAGGCGGTGCGCCACCTCACCCAGCTGGATCGCCTGGGCATCATCGAGCTCAAGCCGCTGAACCGCTATCGCCTCAAGGTGGCCAAGACCTTCCGCTGGCGCGCCAATGGGCCGGTGATGCAGTTCTTCCGCGACCACGGCGTGGCTGACTACTTCTCCGGCGCCTTCAACGGCGAGTGCGAAATGGTCAGCCTGGTGCACGGCCACCTGAGCCTGCCCATGGCCAAGGTCTTCCAGGAGCGGCTGCAGCGCATCGCACAGGACTTCGCGCAGCAGCACCTGGCCGATCAACGGCTGCCGACGGCGCACAAGCGCGGCTTCACGGCGGTGATGGCGTTGCGCTCGTGGACCTTCGGTCCGCTGCGCGAGCTGCTGCGCGACCCGAACGTCGAACCCTGAGCCGGGCGGTCGGCCCGCCCTG
>Ga0075366_10001843_pt1 | contig 10693 bp, 9 predicted proteins | sample EndMethybrTD3031_FD_72351 | JGI IMG/M metagenome (GOLD analysis project Ga0075366, IMG submission 72351) | Populus endosphere microbial communities from Tennessee, USA - Endosphere MetaG P. TD hybrid TD303-1 | ecosystem: Host-associated > Plants > Roots > Endosphere | place: USA: Tennessee... | reverse complement strand
CGGCATCGAGGCCATGCGCTTCTACACCAGCACGGCGACTTTACCCGGCGCGCCGGGTAAAGTCGCCGTGCTGGTGTAGAAGCGCATGGCCTCGATGCCGCTGCTCGACAGCAGCACAATCACGAAGCCGGCCATGACGATGAAGAAGGAACGCCGGTCTCCGGCAAGTTCGTCGCGCAGGCGACGACCGCCAAAGAACAGACCCCAGAACAGGAAGAGGACCAACCACCATGTCGAGCTGCCAAGGAATGACAGCAACATGTCGGCAAGCCATGCACCGAAACGCCCACCTGGGTTGAGAACCCTGCCAGGCGCGACGGCGTGCGACCAGCCCGGATCGGCCTTGTCATAGCCGATCAGGATCATCGCAATGTAAGCGCCGATGGCAGCGAGAATCAGCCAGCGCGCCTCACGGACGAGCAGGCCGATTTTCTCGGGCAGGGGCTGGGATGCCTGACGTGACACGAAACGGAAAAGCATGGGCGGCGCGGCGGAGACCGGGCTATGGGAATGCCGGATTATAGCGTGTCGTAGCAGCGAGCCGCGCAGGCCTGCACAAGCGCCCTGAGGCCCTTGCGCCGGATGACCTGCACGGAAGCCTGGTCAGCAGTGCATCAGACCGCGTGAATCTGTTCGTAGAGGATGACGCCGGAGTCGGTTTCGTCGATCAGACCGCGAGTCTGCAGATCCTTCATCACGCGAGAAACCATTTCGCGGGAGGCGCCGATCATCTTGGCAATATCCTGCTTGGATATTTTCTTGCGTACGATGGTCTGACCATCAGTCGTTTCAGCCATGTCCAGCAGCAGGCGTGCAACACGGCCATAAACATCCATCAGCGCGAGGCTTTCGATCTTGCGATCTGCTTCACGCAAACGCTGCGCCAGACTACCCATGATGCGCAGGCACAGTTCGAAATTGTCTTGCAGGATATGACGGAAGTCAGCCTGTGCAATCACCACCAGATCCACTGCCGATACGGCAGAAACCGTCGCCGATCGCGGTTCTTCATCGACCACGCCCATTTCACCAAAGATGTCGCCCTGTCCCAACATGGTGAGAATGACTTCGCGGCCATCTTCGTCACTGACGATAACCTTCAGGTTGCCATTAAGCACGAAGTAGACGTTGTCCGTTGTATCGCCGGCCAGTACCACTGCCGTACCCCGTGTCACGCGGCGGAGCATCGCGCAACGAGCAACGATATCAAGGCGCTCCGGCGCGATTCCCTGAAACATCGGCAAGGTTCTGAGAGCTGTGACAGATACGTGATTCGCGTTCAACATGCGGGGTCTCCGTGACTCAATAAATGGCGTTTTGACTGAGTGCTGCGCCGTGCTTCTGGTAGCGGGACGAATACCACGCTCTGCAAGCTGCGCCACACTGGGCCGCCAAACGACTTCCGTGACTTTTTTCCTTGACCTGCCAAGACGTTTTTCTTTTTATTGGTCAGAGTATAAATGAACGGTTACGAGCTGCGGAATCTTTAGCCTTTCTGGCTCGCTCTGCCCGCATGCCGCGCAGGCTCTCCATTTGCGCAAATCTCGAACAAATGATTGTCACGGACTATCAGCTTCATAAGCAGCCATCAAACGCGCCTCCGCTATAATCGGCGCAGATTCCAGTCCCCCGAATGCAAACAAGCGAGCCACACATAAATGAGCACCACAACACGCCATCACCCCCTGATCATTCTTGGTTCCGGCCCCGCGGGTTACTCGGCTGCCGTCTATGCCGCGCGCGCCAATCTCAAGCCGGTACTGATTACCGGCATTGCGCAGGGTGGTCAGCTCATGACCACTACGGAAGTCGACAACTGGCCCGCTGACGCCGACGGTGTTCAAGGTCCCGAGCTGATGGCGCGTTTCGAAAAGCACGCGACGCGCTTCAACACGGAGCTGATCTTCGACCACATCCACACAGCGAAGCTCGGCGAGCGCCCCTTCACGCTGATCGGCGACTCGGGCACCTACACCTGTGACGCCCTGATCATCGCAACGGGCGCAACCGCGAAATACCTTGGCCTGCCCTCCGAGGAGAAATTCGCTGGACGCGGCGTGTCAGCGTGCGCCACGTGCGATGGTTTCTTCTACAAAGGCCAAGAAGTTGCCGTCATCGGCGGCGGCAATACTGCCGTCGAAGAAGCGCTATACCTGGCCAACATCGCCAGCAAGGTCACGCTGGTACACCGTCGTGACAAGTTCAAGGCCGAGGCCATCATGGTCGACAAGCTGATGGAGCGCGTAAAGGAAGGCCGTATCGCGCTGGAACTGGACTCGACACTGGAGGAAGTGCTCGGCGACAACAGCGGTGCGACCGGCATGCGCGTGCGGAACGTCAAGACCGATACGAGCAAGGACATCGCACTCAAGGGCGTGTTCATTGCCATCGGCCACGCGCCGAACACGGAAATCTTCAAGGGCCAGCTCGACATGGACACGACCGGCTATCTGATCACCGAGTGCGGACGCAATGGCAATGCAACGCAGACCAGCGTTACTGGCGTGTTTGCGGCGGGCGACGTGCAGGATCATATCTACCGTCAGGCGGTGACAAGTGCCGGTACGGGTTGTATGGCGGCGCTTGATGCCGAACGCTATCTCGACAGCCTGAAGTAGGCCGTACCCGACGCCGACAAACGATTCAACGCCTGTGCAAGAATCGGATGTCGGCGTTTTTCATTGGGCTCTTGCCCGACAGACACCATGAGCCGCAGCAAGCTTCCGCCCCTGGCGGAACTCAGGAAACAACTCAAGGCACGCCCTGCAGCTGCTCCGCTGAAAAGCAGCGCGCCGGTCGATGACGAGTCGCTGTTCCTGGCTGCCGTAAAGGATGTGCGCACCCTCCCCGCATCCGATCGCGCCGAACTGCGTCGGCCACCTCCACCGCCCATTCCGCTTCGCAAAGATCCGCTGCTTGTCGAGGTGGAAGAGCCCGTAAACAAGGCACACGAAGCGTGGCTGCCTGCACGCTGGCTCGAACCTGATTCCGCTACAGCGGCTTCGACGGAGGAGCAATTGCTCGCCAGCGTGCTGCGCGATGTCGTGCCTATCCGCACCGACAAGGTTTTCATCGAATCTCCCAAACCGCATCCGGTGCCGATCCAGCATCAGCGCGACGAACAGGCTGCGCTTGCCGAATCCATCTATGCGCCAACGCCGCTCGAGCTCGTGCTGGAAGGCGGTGATGAACTGTATTACCTCAAGGAAGGAATTCCGCGCAGCACCCTGCGCGACTTGCGGCGTGGGCGTTGGGTGATGCAAGCGCAGCTTGACTTGCACGGTGCCAATCGCGACGAAGCACGTGATCTGCTCGCCGTAGCATTCGCCGACTGGCGCAAACGCGACATTCGCTGCGTGCGCGTGATTCATGGCAAGGGATTGGGGTCACCAGGCAAGGAACCGATACTCAAGAAACTCGTCGCTGGCTGGCTGATGAATTATGACGATGTGCTTGGCTACTGCCAGGCACGCGTTCATGATGGCGGGGCTGGTGCATTGCTGGTGTTGATACGCGCCAGCAAGCGCTAGGTTTTGCAGACGCAAAAAAGCCGCCGGAATCCGGCGGCTTTTCATACGCAGGCAAGTTTGAAGCTCAGACTGCTTCTTCGCCGGTCTCGCCAGTGCGGATACGGATGACCTGTTCGACGCTCGACACAAAGATCTTGCCATCACCAATCTTGCCGGTGCGTGCGGACTTGATGATGGCTTCAATGGCCTGCTCAACGATGGAATCGCCCACAATCACTTCAACCTTGATCTTGGGCAGAAAGTCGACGACGTATTCGGCGCCGCGATACAACTCGGTATGGCCTTTCTGACGGCCAAAGCCCTTCACTTCCGTTACGGTCAGGCCGGTAATGCCAACTTCGGACAAGGCTTCGCGGACTTCGTCGAGCTTGAAAGGCTTGATGACGGCTTCGATCTTCTTCACGGTATTGCCTCCGGTGGGTTGCGGGATTTTTCCGCAGAATTTTGCCAAGTATAGCGGACGCCCGATGAATCAAGCGTGCCTGTTGTTTTTGGCGATGCCGGTCTAATACTCATCTGCATAGCGGTTCGTGATGGGATAGCGCCAGTCCTTGCCAAAACCGCGCCGTGACACGCGGATGCCAACCGGCGACTGGCGCCGCTTGTATTCGTTGCGCTTGAGCATACCAACCACGCGTCGCACATCGGTCTCGGTATAACCCAAGTCAATGATTTCACGTGGACTTGCATTACATTCCATGTAAGCCTCAATGATGGCATCGAGCACTTCATAGGGCGGCAAAGAGTCCTGATCCTTCTGGTCGGGCTTGAGCTCAGCCGACGGCGGACGCACGATGATGTTCTCGGGTATCACGAACGAAATGGTATTGCGGTAGCGGCACAGACGATAGACAAAGGTCTTCAGGATGTCCTTGATGACGGCAAAACCTCCCGCCATGTCGCCATACAAGGTCGCGTAGCCCACGGCCATCTCGCTCTTGTTGCCGGTGGTGAGCACAATTCCACCAAACTTGTTGGACAGTGCCATGAGGTTCATGCCGCGAATCCGCGCCTGCAGGTTCTCTTCCGTCGTGTCACTGGCCCTGCCCTCGAACAGCGGCATGAGCATCTGCTCGAAGACCCTCATCGCGGGCTCAATCGCCAGCTCGTCATAGCGCACGCCCAATGCTTTGACGAGTTCGCGCGAATCGTCGAGGCTCATCTGTGCCGTGTAGGGCGATGGCATCATCACCGCCCTGACCCGTTCCGGGCCAAGGGCATCGACGGCGATGCACAGGGTCAGCGCTGAATCGATCCCGCCTGACAAACCGATGATTGCCAACGGAAAACCGTTCTTGCCAAGGTAGTCGCGCACACCGAGCTTCAGCGCGGCGTAGACCTCCGCTTCGATGGGAGGAGCTTCAACAAACACGTCCGAACAGAATTCGCCGTTGGCATATTCCAGAATGTCGAGCCGCTCTTCGAAAGAAGGTGCCTGATAGGCCAGCTCGCCATCGGCATTCAAGGCAAAAGAGGCGCCGTCGAACACCAGTTCGTCCTGGCCGCCGACGAGATTGCAGTAAATCACTGCCATGCCGCCATGTGCGATGCGTTCGCGCAGGACTTCGTAGCGCTGCTGCTGTTTGCTCATGTGATAGGGCGAGGCATTGAGTACCAGCAGCAGTTTGGCACCCGCCTGCGCTACGGCTTCCGCCGGGCCATGCTCCCAGACGTCAGCGCAGATATTGACGCCGATCTTCACGCCCTTCACGTCAAAAACACAGACGCCGTCGCCCGGCTTGAAATAGCGGACCTCGTCGAAAACTTCATAATTTGGCAGCCGCACTTTGCGGTATGTACGAAACACCTTGCCGTCGCGCAATAACGAAGCGGCGTTGTGGCAGATCGCACCGTCCAGCTCAGGATGGCCGACGAGCACATCGATGCCCTTCGTTGCCAACGCCAGCGCGATCAGCTCGCGCTCACAGGCCCGATAGAAGTCGGGGCGCGTCAGCAGGTCTTCCGGCGGATAGCCACACAAGGCCAGCTCGGGCGCCAGCAGGATGTCGGCACCTGCATCACGCGCGGCAATAGCCGCGTCGCGCAGCAGCCGCGCGTTGCCTGTGATGTCACCGACGACACTGTTGATCTGGGCGACCGCGATTTTGAGTGCGTTCGTATCTGGCCGGGGAAATGAGGTTACTGTGGTCACGGGTCTTGTCACGGAAGTATTGCCACTGAAGTATTGCTACCGAGCTAGCCGAAACTATACCTTGTCCGCACGGCCTGTTCCCGACTCACCTCTCCTACGGCACCCGCATGTTCCGAATCATTCACGACATAAGCCAGATCCCAGCAGCGGCATGGGATGGCCTGCACGACGGTCAGCCTTTTGTACGCCATGCCTTCCTTGCCGCGCTGGAGCTTTCCGGCTGCGTTGGTCCGGCCACGGGCTGGATGCCGGCGCATGCCACGCTTTGGCAGGATGACGTATTGCTCGCGGCCGCTCCGCTCTATCTGAAGTCTCATTCCTGGGGCGAGTATGTGTTCGACTGGGCCTGGGCAGAAGCCTACGCAAGCCATGGACGAGCCTACTATCCGAAATGGCTGTGCGCCGTACCCTTCACGCCGGTACCTGGCACGCGTTTGCTGGCAGCTGATGACGAATCCCGCAGCGCGCTGCTGCAAGCCATGCTGGCGCATATCGCGGCCAGCGGCTACAGCTCGTTTCACTTGCTGTTTCCGGATACAGACATACCCGGCGTGCAGCCCGAACTCATGCAGCGTCACGGCGTACAGTTTCACTGGCACAACAAGGGCTACCGCCACTTCGAAGATTTTCTTGCCGGCATGTCGCATGACAAGCGCAAGAAGATCCGCCAGGAGCGGCGCAAGGTTGCCGAGTCAGGCACGACGCTGGAAGTGCTTGAAGGCCAGGCAATCAGTGCAGAGAACTGGGACTTTTTCTATCGCTGTCATGCCATGACCTACGCACAACACGGCGGCTCACCTTATCTAACGCCGGATTTTTTCCAGCGCATCGGCGCCGACTTGCCCGAGCACTGCGTCCTGCTACTGGCCAGGCGCGAAGCCCGGCCCATCGCCTCAAGTCTGCTGATCCGAGACGACAAGGCCTTGTACGGCCGCTATTGGGGCGCGCTGGAACCTGTTTCCTGCCTGCACTTCGAGGCCTGCTACTACCTGCCAATCGAATACGCCATCGAACACAAACTGCAGCGTTTCGAAGGCGGTGCCCAAGGCGAGCACAAACTGGCGCGCGGCCTTGATCCTGCGCCAACCCGATCGCTGCACTGGATCGCCGATGCCGATTTTCGCGCAGCCATTGCGCACTTCCTGCAACGTGAATCGTCTGGCATGACCCGCTACATCAACGAGCTTGGCGAACATTCAGCCTATCGGGAACGCGAACAACAAACCTGACAACGCAACGACTACGGCATTTCTCTCCGGCCACTCACCGGGAGTTGTTTTTTCAATCGATCACAGAAACGGGTAGCTTTCTTCATATGCCCCGAGTATCAGCTCTCCGGCCGCCAACTGACCGCCACGCTGGGCCATTATGTGTTGGCATGCGGTATTCAGATCGCGAAGATGTCGTTCCAGTACCGACTTTCTGGCGTACACGGCAGGACCGCCAACCGCATCGAAGAGTATCTGGACTGCTGCACGAGACGCCTGAAAGGCATTGGCTCTTGCGAGGAAAACATCGACCCGCTCTTGTTCAGTAGGTTGCTGTCCGGATTCAAGACGCGCCCATAAAACATTCAATGAATGATAGACATAACTACGGGCAGAAGCATAAAGCGCGTGCGCATCGGCAACTGCCAGCGAGGCACGTTCAGTTTTTACTTTCTTGTCTTTCATGAAACCGGTTACGTTTTCAATTGCCGCCCGGGCAATCCCCAAAACCACGCCAGGCATCTTGGCGCACAGAAGAGCCGGCCACTGATAGAGCGCGCCTTCATGCGAGGCATCTTCGAAGGTAAACACCCTCTCTTCGGGAACAAAGAGATTTCTGGCTTCGATGTCGTTACTGCCTGTTCCCCTCAGCCCTGTTGTGTACCAGGTGTCGTGAATCTGAAACTCTTCGCGCGTAGCCATGATCATGTGGTTCAACGGCTGACCTGAAGCGTTAAGCAGTGGACCACTGCCGTCGTCTTCGAACACCAGGCAGCCACCCGCAAACCAATCCGTGTGCAGACAGCCGCTCGCAAATGGCCAGCGACCATTGACCACGTATCCACCATCAACTCTCCGTGCCCGTCCTGCCGCACGAATGACATTTGAAGTGGTCATGTCCAGCTGCGAGTACATTTGTCGTGCGATCTTCTCATCAAGCAACCCGCTGTACAGACCGCTGTCCATCTGAATCATCACCACCCACGCAACTGCCGCATTTCCCGTGGCAAGTTCTTCCAGAGCTTCATTGATCTGCATGGGGTTCATCTGCGGACCGCCCCATTTTCGCGGCATCATCATGCGAAACGCTCCAGACTGACGCACGATATCCAGAATGTCGCCTGGAATACGCCGCAACTCTTCGATATCACTTCCGCGCGCGTGTAGTGCAGGGCCAATTGCCTTGATGTTGGCAAGAATCTCCTCGCCGCTCAATTCTCGAACCGGCGTCTTGCCGCTGGTCTTATCCATCGGATACAAAATCATTTTTTCCCCCGTTAAACAAGTGTCAAGTCTTCGGATCGATGAACGCTACCATCCGCCCCCTGCAGGAAAAGAGCACCCGCTATACCGCATGCATTGAACTATGCACTATGCTTGATGAATCGTAATGAGAAATCGCCATAAATTTTATTTTTTTGGGAATTTCCGAATGACAAAAAACCCGGAATTGCCAGAATGTATTGAAACGAGAAAATCTACATGTATTTATCATGGATAATGGGGAGCCTGTTTCACAACAAGGCCGAACAGGAACAAGCAGGGAGAGACTCAGGCACCCGTCCTTGCGTCTTGTCTCACGACGAATTGCGCAGTACCTTGGCCGCGCTACCACGCACCATGGATGGATAGGCCCCCTGGCCTGTCTGTCCGGCTGGGCACGAATTCGCGTTACCGGGTGAAGCGGCCGAAGGCTTCCGCCGGAGTTATCTTGAGCTTGCGCTTTTTGCGAAGTTGCGCAGCGCCTCTGCAGGCCGATTTCCAATAATTGCAATTATCAATACGCCATGACTTCAAAAGAGTTGCAACTGGTTGAATCTCCGATTAACGGCTACATGATGTATAGCTATCATCTGGCTGTCACGTTTTCGCATGTGCATGCGTGGCCCTGGTTTTTCAGCAATTATGTTCAATTGCAGTGCAATCCAGCTCAACTGGAGCTAGCGGATCTGCTTGATTTTACGGAAATGCCGAAGGGCGAAATTCATCTGACGGAAGGGACATCAAAATACAATCCGTGGCTCGCCAACAGCATTCAACTCGACGCAACGGAACTGGATGCAAGTGCATCATCCATCCTGCAATACATCATTGATAAGATAAACAAGGATTATTACGTCGAGACATTCGTCGACGAATACCATATTTCGTCACTTTTCAATGGCGACAGAGCTCATTTCAAGCATCGTCTTCTGGTTTATGGTTACAACGAAGAAACTCGCCGACTCAACATCATCGGATTCGACAAGAACAAGATCTATCGGAAGCTGGAATGCACTTACGAAGAATTCGAATGCGCATTCACCACGATCATTCCAAAGAGCATCGAAAGAACGAGACTATTCAGACCAAGAGAAAATGAGATACCCCCTCCTGTATTTGATTTCCAGAAGCTTGTAGCCCTGACATCTGATTACCTGGCCTCCAGGAACACCTTTCTTGATCCGGATTTGCGCGGGGATCTGAAGGATGAAGACGAATTATGGTATGGACTGAAGACATATCAATTTCTCGAAGATTACATTGGCGCCGTTATCGAGAAAAATGTGGCACGACCCGACATACGTGGATTTTTTGTCTTCTGGGAGCACAAGAAATGCATGCTGGACAGACTGAAATGGATGCAAGGTACGGGGTATGGCATAACGGATTCGTTGATCGATGAATACCGCCGAGTAGTTTCGCTCTGTGAGCGCGCCCGGAATCGCGTGGTGCTATTCAACAGAGGGTTTGCCGAAGGGGGAGGAGCCTACCTGGCTGAGGTGCCCCGGCATTTGAATCAAGCAAAAGCAATTGAAGTTGCTGTGCTTGAAAAGCTGATCGCCATGCCGCCGCCATATGGCGCCCAAGCAAGCTTGTCATGACTCCACGATCTTGCACACCAAGGCATCTCCGCCGTAGCCCTAATCTGCAAGCAAACGCATCAAGGCGCGGCAGTGCACGCCGCGGGGTCTCTCCATCCTTGCCAGGAAGCGAGCGCTCGATCCTGTCCTGCCCTGACCAGCCCAAACTCAATCCAATGATCGAGATATGAACGCAATTCGATTAATGTGAACGGGGGCTAGGGGAAACCCCGAGGCAGGCAAAACGACGTTCTGATGGTAGCGTGCCGCACGGGCAAGAGGCAGGCTGCACAAGCCTCTCATACGAACATTCACACGAGGGAGTTTCACGATGTCGGAAGTGCTCTGGTTTGCGTTGGGCAGTGCCCTGCTCGCCGTTCTTTATGGCGTTCTCACCACGCGATGGATTCTGGCGCAGCCTGCCGGCAATGCCCGCATGCAGGAGATTGCGCAAGCCATCCAGATCGGCGCAGCCGCTTACCTGAATCGGCAATACACGACCATCAGCATGGTTGGCGTCGCGCTCTTCATCATCATCGGCTTCACACTGGGTTGGTCCACCGCCATCGGCTTTGCCATCGGTGCCGTGCTCTCCGGCGCTGCGGGCTACATCGGCATGAACGTTTCGGTGCGCGCCAATGTGCGCACTGCGGAGGCCGCCCGCAGCGGCTTGCCGGCGGCCTTCAACGTGGCATTCCGTGGCGGCGCAATCACCGGCATGCTGGTTGCCGGCCTCGCGCTGCTTGGTGTGGCTGGTTACTACGGTCTGTTGCAACACAACGCCGACCTTGATACGCCTCTCTCGACAGTGCTCAAACCACTCATTGGTCTGGCATTCGGTGCGTCGTTGATCTCGATCTTCGCACGTCTGGGAGGCGGCATTTTTACCAAGGGCGCGGACGTTGGAGCCGACCTGGTCGGTAAAGTCGAAGCGGGTATTCCGGAAGATGATCCACGCAA
>Ga0075366_10001842_pt1 | contig 10695 bp, 11 predicted proteins | sample EndMethybrTD3031_FD_72351 | JGI IMG/M metagenome (GOLD analysis project Ga0075366, IMG submission 72351) | Populus endosphere microbial communities from Tennessee, USA - Endosphere MetaG P. TD hybrid TD303-1 | ecosystem: Host-associated > Plants > Roots > Endosphere | place: USA: Tennessee... | reverse complement strand
ATCCCGGGGTTCGGATCGTCGAGGTTGATATTAGGGTGGGCAAAGTTATGCTTTATTTGCAAAATTGCCGCTACCGATTCTATCGACCCAGCCGCGCTTAAACAATGCCCTATCATTGATTTTAGGGAATTGATGAGCGGGAAATCTTTCCCACTACGTTTTAACGCGGTGCTCCATGTCTGTACTTCCTGCTTATCAGCCATAGTGGCGGTTAAATGACCGCTTACCAAATCTATTTCATCCGGATGAATATGAGATGAAATTATAGCATCTTCAATACTTTTTATTACGCCCGCAGGGTTTGGCGCCGTCATACTGCCGCCACCACGTTGCCCGCCCGAGTTACTGCTACCGCCTAAAATTTCGGCATAAATGTTAGCGCCGCGTTCAAGCGCGTAATCCAGATCTTCCAGTATCAAAGCCGCCGCGCCCGAACCCGGCACAAAGCCACCGGCGGTAGCGCTCATCGGTCGCGATGCCTGCTCGGGTCTGTCGTTAAACTTGCGCGACAGCACCCGCATACTATCGAAAGCCCCGTATACATACGGATCAACATATTCGCTGCTGCCCACCAGCATGCGTTTGGCCGAACCATGTTTAATATAATCGTATCCCATTAAAATAGCCTGGGTGCCCGTTGCACAAGCCGATGAATTGGTGGTGATCATCCCGCCCAAACCCAGCCGACCGGCTATATAGCTGGTTACACCGCTGTTCATGGCTTGTTCTACCACCCGTGATCCCAACTTACGGGCCTCTTTATTATCCACGCGGATAATAACATTCTTCATGGCCTCGGTATCGGCTACGCTGTTGCCGAAGATGCAGCCCGTATCCCAGCGTGGCTCATCGGTATCGTATTCAAAACCGGCATCGGCCCAGGCATCAAGGGCGGCGGTGATACCGTAGCCAATATTAGTGCCCTTTAAACCGTGAAAAGTAACTTCTGAAATGTATTTTTTTAAATTATCCCATTCAAATTCGGGCTTGCCGGCTACCTGGCAGCTAAAGTTAAGTTCCTGGTAAAGGGGCATAAATTTTATGCCTGAAATACCATTCTGTATCGCATTAAGGAACGCCGGGACACCTACGCCATTTGGCGAAACCACACCTATGCCGGTAACAACTACACGCCTGTTCATTTTTTTAACCCGTCTACCTGTTTAATAATTCCGCTGAACATGCCTTTGGCTACCAATTCTCCCGCGCTGTCCAACATTTCTACATAACACTTTAGTTTCCCAAAACGGAAATATTGTTTTTTTGATATCACGGTTACTTTTTGTCCCGGCAATACCATCTTAAAAAAGTCAACATTGGTTGATGTCAGCAAAGGGAAAAGGTCGTTATCCTCGTCAAAGTTCAACTCCGTATCCTTCAATATCAAAAATATGCCCATTACCACAAGGCCAATTTGCGCCATAATTTCGGTGATGATGACACCGGGTGTTATCGGGTTACCGGCAAAATGGTCTTCGTAAAAAAAGGCGTCCTCTTTCAGTGTAAATTCTCCAATTACCTCATCTTCGGTAAGCCTTGATATATTATCAACAAAGCGAAAAGACGACTTATAGGGCAGATGGTTTAATATATGGTTTGTCATTCGGTATCTTAATTCTATCGGCAGTGTTCGCCGCCGTCAACATGTATCAAGCTGCCGTTTATCCAGGCGGCCTCATCGGTACACAATAAATAAATTACGTTGGCCACATCCTGCGGAACGGTCATCCGTTTTAGTGGGTTGCGCGTTTGCGCTATTTCCACCAGTTTATCGCTCCCCGGTATTTTTTGCAGGGCCGCGGTGTTAGTAATACCAGCTTGTATCAAATTTGTTTTCAGGCCATAAGGCGCAAATTCAACCGCCATATAAGTAGTCAAGCTTTGCAGTGATGCTTTTGCTATGGCCACTGCCGCGTAAGCATCCCAATGTTTGTTAGCGCCCTCGCTGGTTAAACCGATGATCCTTCCGTCTTCATGAAATAATTTGGTAGCTAAAATATCACGTGTCCAGTCCAGTAAACTGTTAGACATAGCGTAGGTGGTCATCTGGATATCCTCGACTGTAAGTAACGACTGGTCGCCATCGGCAATTAAAGGTTTAAGGTTGCCCCGGGCTACAGAATGCAACAACAGTTTCACTTTGCCGGTTTTATCAGGTGTGTTAAACTCCTTAACAAAGCTTTCGCGCGACGCGCTGTCTAAAACGTTAAGGTTATACGAAAGTATTTTTACGCCGTTTTGTATAGCCAGGCCGGTAAATGTTTCATTAGCTTTTTTGGCTTGCGCCGATGGTTCGCGATACAGCACGGCTATATTCATACCGTTGGCCGCCAGCTTTTCAACTGCCGCAAGGCCAAAGCCGCTCGATCCGCCTAATATTACCGCCCATAAGCCCGAAAATGGTAGCTGTTTACTCACTAAGTACTGATGTTTTAAACTTTATATCCGCCAGCCTGTCTTACTACCCGGACTGTGGATGTTAAGCGTATATTAATTAAATCAACTCAAAATAAACAAAAGATAATTGATTTTAGTGTATTATCTGCCTTAAATATCATTATGCCATTATAATAAATATATTTCGGGCATTATTAAATCAATTACCGGGGCTTATTGTTTTAATTAGCCCCTATCAAATCCTCCCAAAGGTGAAGACAGGGCGAGGCTACAATTATTTTATTATGTTTGGTTGTTTATGAAAATGAAGATACTTTGGAAAGCGCTGCTAATAACTGCTTGCTTATCCTTTAGCCAGTCGGCTGTAATGCAGGTGTTTGCTCAAAAAATGGATAAGGCGGCTTTTTATGCCGCTATGCAATCGGGCAGTAAAGAAGATATTGAAAAAGAGCTGAGTGTTTTGACTGATAACGAGCAAGGTTACGCAGGCGCTTTAATTATCCGCAAGGCGGGCTTGCCAAAGGTAAAGGAGCGTTTAAAACTTTTTAAACAGGGCAAAGCTAAACTGGAAGCAGCCCTGGCGAATGACCCTGATAACGTTGAATTACATTTCCTGCGTTTATCTATCCAGGAACATTCGCCAAAAATTGTAAAGTACCGGTCTGACTTGCAGGAAGATAAAGCCTTTGTGATAAAACATTTTGACAAGCTATCGCTTGTAGTACAGCGTGCCGTGAAGGATTACAGCAAGGATTCGAAGATATTAAAGCCTGAAGATTTTTAATTTTGCACGAATGAGTAAAAAGGTATTAGCCATTTATTATACCCAATCGGGGCAAATGACGGACATTATGGAAAACTTTACCGCGCCACTGGTTGCGGAGGGTGCCGATGTGGATATTGTTTCGGTTAAGCCGGTGGTAGACTATAATTTCCCCTGGACGGGCAAGCGTTTTTTTAGCGTAATGCCCGATTGCCAGTTAGGTGTACCTACCGAACTGCATGATTTTGAGCTGAAGCATGATAATTACGACCTGGTGATCCTGGGTTATCAGCCCTGGTTCCTGTCGCCAAGTATACCGTCAAATTCTATTATCCAGCACCCCAAATTTAGGGCGGTGGTAAAAGATACACCGGTGGTTACCATATCTGCCGGGCGTAATATGTGGCTTAACGCGTTTGATAAAATAAAACTATTACTGGCCGATGCAGGCGCAAAGTTTATAGGCAACGTAGCATTGGTGGATACTAACCCCAACTTTGTAAGCTTTGTGACCATATTTTATTGGATGTTGAGCGGTAAGAAAGAGCGTTATCTAAACATTTTCCCTAAACCAGGGGTTTCCGACGAGGATATCAAACACACAAGCGTGTACGGCGAGGTGCTTTCCAAACGTTTGCAAAGCGGCGATTGGGACGGACTTCAGCAGGAACTTGTAGATGCAGGTGCCGTTAAAATAAAATATCCGTTAATGGTTATTGAGGGCAAAGCAGGTGTTATTTTTAAAGTGTGGGCAAAATTTATTTCCAAACGTAAAAACAAAATGCCCTGGATATCAGCTTTTAAGTATTACTTGTTTATCGCCTTGTTTTTGGGTGCGCCAATACTGCTTACCTTAGACGCGATTTTTTTACGCCCCTTTACCCAAAAAGGTATCAGGGCTAAAAAGCAACATTATTTATTATTGAACTAAAACTAATCGAACATATATGTCTGCCAACCCGGTTTATATTACCAATACATCAGCGTTCTTCCCCAACAATCCCGTATCAAACGACGAGATGGAGGAATACCTGGGCTATATTAATGGCAAACCATCAAAATCAAAAAAAATTGTGCTGCGCAATAACGCCATCACCAACCGCTATTATGCGTTAGATAAAAATGGCAAATCTACCCATACCAATGCCCAAATGACGGCTTTGGCAGTGCGCGAGTTGTTTGATAACGACCCTGAAAGGCTAAAAGAAATAGAGTTGTTGGCCTGCGGCACTTCATCGCCCGACCAAATGATGCCGAGCCACGGGGTAATGACGCATGGCTGGCTGCCCGAGGCTGGTGGTATTGAAGTAGTATCGCCTGCAGGTGTTTGCTGCGCGGGTATGCACGCCTTAAAATTTGCTTACCTGGCTATTAAAGCTGGTGAAGCACACACCGCGGTAGCAACCGGTTCCGAAAGGTTTTCGGGTTTGCTGGTAGCCGATGTATTTGAAGAAGAAGCACACAAGCTGGTAGAACTGAACGAGAACCCGTACATCGCTTTTTCTAAAGAGTTTTTACGCTGGATGTTATCAGACGGCGCTTCGGCATTTCTACTGTCGGATAAACCAAACCCGGAGGGCATTAGTCTGCGGATAGAATGGATAGAAGGCGTATCCTATGCCGACAGAATGGAGCCTTGCATGTATATGGGGTCTGAAAAAGAAGCCGATGGGGCATTTAAAGGCTTTATGGATTACACGCCCGAGGAGATCATGACCAAATCTATCTTCAGTATTAAGCAGGACATCACATTATTAAGCGATAACATCGTACCGCTGGGGGGAAAAAAGATTAAAGAGATCTTCGAGAAAAAAGGTTTGACGGTTGATGATATCGACCACTTTTTGCCGCATATTTCCAGCAATTTTTTCAAAGGCAAGATATATGATATGATAGAGGAATACGGCGGCGGCATCCCTTACGAGAAATGGTTTATCAACCTTTACACCGTGGGGAACGTGGGCGCAGCATCTATCTATTTAATGATCAACGAAATGTTTAAGACAGGCAAGCTGAAAAAAGGTGAAAAGCTGCTGTTGCTTGTGCCGGAAAGTTCGCGGTTTAGCTATATGTATGCGATGTTGACGGTGGTGTAATGGCCTCACCCCAACCCTCTCCAAAGGAGAGGGAGCCAAAAAAACGGGTTGGATAATAATATAACAATTTGACTATAGAACCCTCTCCTTTGGAGAGGGCAGGGTGAGGCTCATGAAAAAAGAAAACGTACCACAGGATTTAAGCGCGCTGGGCAAACTCACTAAAGAGGTTTGCTATGCTACCGATGAGTCCGGTAATTACGTTACTCAGTTAAGTGATGGCTGGGAGGTAAAGATCAGCGCGCTTGATGTGGCCTGGGATGATATAAAAGAACGTGTAGCCAAAGCCCGGCAACAAGTGCTGGATGGCGAAGCCAGTCCTATCCTGTTTTTTATGGAATACCGCCTGATGGATTTAAAACTTGTGGCTGATTATACCGGTTTTTGGCAATGGCAAATTAAACGCCACCTAAAGCCCGATGTGTTTAATAAACTATCTGAAACTAAATTGAAAAAATACGCCGAGGCGTTTAACATAACCGTTGCCGACCTGAAAACCATGACCGTGCATGAAAATTGATTTTGAACACCGTCAGTCGGCGCATTGCGAATCGGGCGTTACCAGTAACTTATTAAGAGAAGCATCGGGCGGTAAAATAACCGAGCCGCTGGCTTTTGGCATTGGTGCCGGTTTATTTTATGCTTACGTACCGTTTATTGTTATTAATAACGGCCCGGCTATTGCGTTCCGCACCATGCCGGGTTGGATCTTTAAACGTACCTGCAAATCTTTAGGGATTCCGGTTATCCGTAAAAAATTTAGCTCGCGCGAAAAAGCCGAGGAGTTTTTGATGGATCGTTTGAACGAGGGTCAGCCGGTAGGTTGCCAGGTTGGGGTTTATTACTTGTCATATTTCCCAAAAGAATACCGTTTCCATTTCAATGCCCATAACCTGATAGTTTATGGCAAGGAGGGCGATAATTACTTGATTAGCGACCCGATAATGGAAACCCCCACCACGCTTACCAGTTATGAGTTGGAGCGTGTACGCTTCGCTAAAGGGGCATTGGCGCCCAAGGGGCAGATATACTATACCAAATACACCGGCGAGATATCGGATGACCGTATCCGTCAGTCTATTAAAAGCGGCATTAAACGTACCGTTTTCAATATGCTAACTATGCCCGGCCCCTTTACCGGCATTAAAGGCATCAGGCGTACCGGGAATAAAATAAAAGAATGGCGTGAAAAATTGGGGATAGAGAAGTCTAAACTATACCTGGCCCAATTAGTGCGTATGCAGGAAGAAATTGGTACCGGTGGCGGCGGATTTCGTTATATTTATGCGGCTTTTTTGCAAGAAGCCCATGCTTACCTGCCGCAGGATGATCTGTTAGCGATATCCGCACAGTTTACCGCGGCGGGCGATTTGTGGCGCACGGCGGCAGTACAGGCGGCGGGTATCTATAAAGGTCGTCTGGGCAATCAGGAAGATTTTGATACCATGGGCAACTATTTGCTGGAAATAGCCGAATTAGAAAAGAAAGCTTTTATAGCACTGAAAAATATTAAATGGCGAACGTAGCACCGGCAGTTAACATATCTAACCTCAGTTTCCAGTATCCCGGAAACGAGGCTCCCTCTTTCACCGACTTAAATTTACAGGTGGCCAAAGGCGAACGCTTTGGGTTATTTGGCCCTAACGGCGCGGGTAAAACCACGCTGATGAATTTAATGACCGGCTTACTTAAAGCCGACGAAGGTACCATTGCGCTTAACGGCGTAAAAGTTGGCCGGCATAAATACCGGGTAAACCGTTTGTTTGGTTTTGTACCGCAGGATTTTTCTTTCTACCAGGAATTAAGTCCGAAGGAAAACCTGGAATTTTTTGGTGCCTGGTACGGGTTAAACAGTCGTGTTATTAAACAAAAAACCGATGAATTATTGCAGGTAATGGGTCTGGAAGATGTGCGTGATAAACAGGTGCAGCAATTTTCGGGCGGGATGAAACGCCGGGTAAACCTGGCTATTGGGGTGATACATAACCCCGGTATTTTGTTTTTAGATGAACCCACCGTTGGGGTTGATGTGCAAACCCGCCATGCCATTATTAATTACCTGATAGACTTGAATAAGAACGGCACAACGCTTATTTACACCTCGCACCAGTTAACCGAGGCTGAAGACCTATGCAATGAGATTGCCCTGCTGGACGATGGTAAAATTATGGCACAGGGTGCTTTAGATACTTTGCTAAAACAGCATAAGCACAATGACCTGGAAGATTTGTTTTTAAATTTAACCGGTAAACACTTTAGGGATGATGTTTAAACTTTGGGCAACCCTAACTAAAGACGTACGCGTGCTGCTGCGCGATAAGGTAGGCATACTGCTAATGTTTATTATGCCCGTGGCGCTGGTTATTGTGGTTACCAGTATCCAGAACAGCACGTTCCAGTTAATGAACAAAAACAAGATGGTATTGCTGGTAAGTAACCAGGATACCGGCAAACTGGCACCGCAACTAATCCGGGCTATTGATAAAATCGGCATGTTCCGGGTGTCTGAATTGCCCAAAGGGACAGATTCGGTAACCCTGTCTAATAAGCTTCATTCCAAAGAAGCGGAGTTAGGTATCATTATTCCTAAAGATTTTACAGCTAAAGTGAGCGAACGCGCGCAGGCATCGGCCAATAAAGCGTTAAAAAGCTTTGGCTTGGATGCCGATTCAATAAAGACCAAACCGGGGGCTACCAGTCCTATTAATATGTATTACAACCCGGTATTGCAGGAACAAATGCGGCTTTCTGTTGATGGCGCGTTACGCAGCGCTTTACAATTGGTAGAAAGCCGGGAAACCCTGCGCGACCTGTACTTTTCCATCAACGATAAGCCCCTGCCCGCTAAGCTGGAAAATGAAATGCTGAGCAGTAAAACGGCGATAAACCAGGTGCCAACATCGCGCAATGGCGATAGGTTAATACCCAATGCCACCCAGCACAACGTACCTGCCTGGACAATTTTTGCCATGTTTTTTATTGTAATGAGCCTGGGCGGCAGTGTGGTGCGCGAGAAAGTAAGCGGCAGTTTTATCCGTTTAAAAACCATGCCCACTAATTATTTAATAGGGCTACTATCTAAGCAAATAGTTTATTTGGGGGTTACTATGTTTCAAGCGTTGGTAATATTCTCTATCGGCGTATGGCTGTTCCCATTTATGGGTTTACCAGCATTAAACATACCTGCCGATGTTGCGGGACTAATATTAGTAACTATTTTAACCGGCTGGTGTGCGGTAAGCTATGCCATTTGTATTGGGGTGTTTGCTAAAACGCAGGAGCAAGCCAACGGCTTCGGCGCGGTATCTATTGTAATACTGGCGGCTATTGGCGGGTTAATGGTACCCAGTTACGTGGTATCAGGCCCGATGAAAACGCTGGTTAACTTTTCGCCGTTACATTGGTGTATTGAGGCTTATTATGGGCTATTTTTGGAGGGCGGTAAATTTACCGATGTGGTTACAAACATTATCCCCTTAATTGGTATTACCCTATTGCTGCAAGTAATAACAGTAATTGGTTTGAAAAGAAAAAATTTGATATAATTACAGCATGGAAAAAGAAGAACTGAAGCAACAGCTAAAAGTCCAGATCATACAGTTTTTAAACTTAACAGAACTTACCCCCGAAGATATTAAAGACGACGCGCCCCTGTTTGGCGACGGATTAGGCTTAGATTCTATCGACTCGCTGGAGCTGATCGTACTGTTGAAAAAGGAATACGGGATCAATATTAAAGACCCGAAAGAGGGCCGCAAAATACTGGTTGATGTAAACACCATGGCCGATTATATCCAGGCAAACGGCGTAAAAAAATAACACGGGTTTTCTTGTAAAATCATGGTTAACACATTTTGAGGTAGTTGGCCATTTAATGCTTTGATTATCATTAATTTAACTTAAAAATGTGCCTGAATTATGTTAACCATGTAAACCATGTTTCAGGTTAACAATTCCCAACCTTTTTATTAGATTTGAGGTTAAAGACAAAACGGACAATGGTAACAGGCGTAGGTATTGATATGATAGAAGTAGACCGCGTAATGAGCAGCATGAAGAAGGAAAGCGGCTTTCGCGAGATGGTATTCTCGGCGCACGAAATCGCTTATTGTCAGCCTAAAGCCAACCGTTTTGAACATTATGCCGCCCGTTATGCCGCTAAAGAAGCATTCTTTAAAGCAATTGGTACCGGCTGGCTTGATGGCACGGCCTTTAACGAGGTAGAAATAATAAATGCGCCCAATGGCAAACCAGAGATCAACTTTTTAGGTTTAACTGCCGCGACTATCAAAAAATTGAAACTAAAAAACATCCAGGTTTCGCTGACACATTTAAAATCCATGGCCTCGGCTGTTGTAGTTATAGAAAAATAATGGCACTACCGCAAAGCACCGTACAACTACAAGAGCAAAAGCTGCAGGAGCTACTACAATATTTATCGGCCCATTCGCCCTTTTACCGGGAGCTGTTCGCGAAGCATCAAATAGATATTGCTTCGATAAAGACCTTACAGGATCTTACCAAACTGCCTACTACAGAAAAAGACGACCTGCAGCAACGCAACAACGACTTTCTATGCGTGCCGCAAAGCAGTATCATTGAATATACTTCAACCTCGGGCACATTAGGCAGCCCGGTAACTATTCCGCTTACCGAGAATGACCTGTTGAGGTTGGCAGAAAACGAATACAATTCCTTTAAATGCGCGGATGGTTCAGCCAATGACGTTTATCAGCTAATGCTTACGCTGGACAGGCAGTTTATGGCGGGAATAGCTTATTATTCGGGCATCCGTAAAATGGGCGCGGGTATTATCAGGCTTGGGCCGGGTGTGCCATCTCTGCAATGGGAAACAATCCAGCGCTTGAAACCAACAGCTATTGTGGCTGTGCCATCGTTCATATTAAAGCTGATAGGCTTTGCCAAAGCGAATGGAATAGATATGAATAGTACTTCAGTAAAAAAGGCGATTTGCATTGGCGAGAACATACGCAATACCGATTTCTCGCTGAATATGCTGGGCAAAAAGATAACCGAGGAATGGGATATCCAGCTATTCTCAACCTATGCTTCAACCGAAATGCAAACGGCATTTACCGAATGCACAGCCGGCAAAGGCGGCCATCATCAACCCGAGCTGGTGATCGTAGAGTTGCTGGACGAGAACGACCAACCCGTACCGCCTAATACCCCCGGCGAGGTAACCATTACCACACTCGGAGTAGAAGCGATGCCGTTACTGCGTTATAAAACCGGCGACATCTGTACTTATTTGGATGAACACTGTACCTGTGGCAGAGATAGCCTGCGTTTATCACCACTTATCGGCCGTAAAAAGCAGATGATCAAGTTTAAGGGGACTACGCTGTATCCACCGGCACTATTTGATTTGCTGAACGAACGTGAGGAGATCCTGGACTTTGTGGTAGAGATCTATTC
>Ga0075366_10001841_pt1 | contig 10697 bp, 6 predicted proteins | sample EndMethybrTD3031_FD_72351 | JGI IMG/M metagenome (GOLD analysis project Ga0075366, IMG submission 72351) | Populus endosphere microbial communities from Tennessee, USA - Endosphere MetaG P. TD hybrid TD303-1 | ecosystem: Host-associated > Plants > Roots > Endosphere | place: USA: Tennessee... | reverse complement strand
TGACCGACGACGACATCGTCATCCGCATGACGGGTTGCCCGAACGGCTGCGCGCGGCCCTATCTCGCGGAGATCGGCCTGGTCGGCAAAGGCCCGGGCCGCTACAATCTCTATCTCGGCGCGCCGTTCGATAGCTCACGCCTCTCCAAGCTCTATGCCGAGGACCTGGAACACGACGCGATCATCGCCGCGCTCGACCCGCTTTTTGCCGCGTATGCCAAAGGCCGCGCGAGCGGCGAGCGCTTCGGCGATTTCGTGATCCGCGAGGGTTACGTGGCGCGCACCGGCAACGGCGCGGATTTCCACGCGAACACCGGCGCGCGACGCAGCGCATGAACGTTCACGCGCCCGCGCCGACCGTTCGCACCACCTGCCCGTATTGCGGCGTGGGGTGCGGCGTGCTCGCGACGCCGGATAGCGCAGGCGGCGCGACGATCGCGGGCGATCCAGAGCATCCGGCGAATTTCGGGCGCTTGTGCTCGAAAGGCTCGGCGCTGGGCGAAACGCTCGGGCTCGGGACGCGCGTGCTGCATCCGATGCAGCGCCAGCACGACGGCAGGCTCGCGCGCATCGACTGGGATCAGGCGCTCGATCGCGTGTCGGACGGCTTCCGCCGCATTGTCGAACGCGATGGGCCCAATGCAGTGGCGTTCTATCTCTCGGGGCAACTGCTCACCGAGGACTACTACGTCGCCAACAAGCTGATGAAGGGCTTCATCGGCACCGCCAACGTCGACACCAACTCGCGGCTGTGCATGGCCTCGTCGGTCGCCGGCCATCGCCGCGCGTTCGGCGCCGACACGGTGCCAGGACTGTATGAGGATCTCGATCAGGCCGACCTGATCGTGCTGGTCGGCTCGAATGCCGCGTGGTGTCATCCGGTCTTGTTCCGCCGCATGCAGGACAACCGCGCGCGCGGCGCAAAACTGATCGTGATCGATCCGCGCCGCACCGCGACCGCCGACGACGCGGACCTGCATCTGCCGATCAAGCCCGGCATGGACACCGCGCTGTTCGCGGGGCTGCTGGTTCACCTTGCCGACAGCGGCCAGCTCGACCGGAACTATATTGCGAGCCACACCAACGGCTTTGAGGCTTCGCTCGCGAGGTCGCGCGAGATTGCGCCCGACCTCGACGCGGTTGTGCGCCTCACCGGCCTGCTCGCCGCCGACGTCCAGTCCTTCTATGAGCGCTTCGCCGCGACACCGCGCGTCGTCACCTGCTATTCGCAGGGCGTAAACCAGTCGGCGCAAGGCACCGACAAGGTCAACGCGATCATCAACTGCCATCTGGCCACCGGCCGCATCGGCAAGGCCGGCATGGGGCCGTTTTCGCTGACCGGCCAGCCAAACGCGATGGGTGGCCGCGAGGTTGGCGGCCTTGCCAATCAGTTGGCGGCGCACATGAATTTCTCGCCGCCCGAGATCGATCGCGTGCGCCGTTTCTGGGGTGCACCGAACATCGCGACGCACGAAGGCCTCAAGGCCGTGCAGATGTTCGAGGCGATCGAGCGCGGCGAGATCAAGGCGCTGTGGGTGATGGCGACCAACCCGGCCGTGTCGCTGCCGCGCGCAGGCGCGGTCGCCGAGGCGCTGAAGACACTCGAGCTCTTCGTGATCTCCGAGAATGTCGCCTCGAACGACACGCTTAACGCCGGAGCTCACATTGTTCTTCCCGCCGCGGCCTGGGCCGAGAAGGACGGCACCGTGACGAACTCCGAGCGGCGCGTCTCGCGCCAGCGGCGTTTTCTCCCGTTGCCGGGCGAAGCCAAGCCCGACTGGTGGATCGTCACACAGGTGGCGCACCGCATGGGCTACGCAGATGCGTTCGCGTACGAGTCCGCCGCGGACGTATTTCGCGAGCACGCCGCGCTCTCGGCGTTCGAAAACGACGGCACGCGCGATTTCGATCTCGGCGCATTGGCCGCGATCAACGATGAAGCGTTTGACGCGCTCACGCCGGTGACATGGCCGCAGCGGACAGGCCAAAGCGTTGAGAACACGCGCTTTTTCGCCGAAGGCGGTTTCTTCACCCCGGACAAGAAGGCGCGCTTCGTCGCGCCCGAGCCTCCGGCGCTGCGCGCAAATGTTTCAAACGCCTATCCTTTCGTGCTCAACACCGGCCGCGTGCGCGACCAGTGGCACACGATGACACGCACAGGCCTGAGCCCGCGGCTCGGCCAGCATCTGCCCGAGCCATTTGTGGAAGTTCACCCCGAGGATGCCGCTGATCTTGCCGAGTACGCGCGTGTTTCCACCGCGCACGGCAGCGGCATTTATAAGGTGATGCGCAATCCGGGCCAGCAGCCCGGCTCGCTGTTCGTGCCGATCCACTGGAATGCCGAAACCGCTTCTGCCGCAAGGACTTGCGACCTCGTCGCACCGGCGACGGACCCGTTCTCCGGGCAACCCGAAGCCAAAGCGACGCCCGCGAAGATCGAGCCGGTCGCATTCGCCTATCGCGGTTTTGCGCTGACGCGCCAACCGGTTGAACTACCGCGCGAAACCTATTGGGCGCGCGTCACGCTTAGTGGCGGCACCGGCACGCTGATCGCCTCGAATGAGGGTCCGACAGCGTGGCGCGAGCACGCGCGAGCACTGATGAACACCAGCGACCTCGCCGAATTCATCGACCTTCCGCGCGGAAGTTATCGCGCCGCCGCGTTCCGCGACGGCCGGCTCGAAGCCGCGCTATTCATCGGCCCCGCCGACGCGGCGACGCAGTGGGATGCCGTCAAGCTCCTGCTCGAAGCCGACACGCTCGCCGACATGCAGCGCCGCATGCTGCTGTCCGGCCGCGCCGCCGACGGTATGGTCGAGACCGGCCCGGTGATCTGCGCCTGCTTCGGCGTGGGTCTCGGCGTCATCCGCGAGGCGATTGAATCCAAGGCCGCCACCAATGTAGAAGCCATCGGCAAGGCGCTCCGCGCGGGCACCAATTGCGGCTCCTGTCTGCCGGAACTCAAGAGGATCGTGCATGAACACGCGCACGCCGTCTGAGGCGCGCCCCCCGCGCATGGAGGCGCTCGCGCGCCTGCCGGTATTCTATGCGCTCACCGGCAAGCGTGCCGTCGTCGCGGGCGGCAACGCCGCGGCCGCCTGGAAGGCGGAACTGCTCGCGGCTGCCGGCGCGAACGTCGACGTGTTCGCCGCCGAAGTCAGCGAAGAGATGGCCGAGCTCGCCGCGCACACGCCGAGCCTGACGATTCATCCGCGCGCCATCGCCGAGGCCGATCTCGCCAGCGCCGCGATGGCGATCGGCGCCTTCGAGGATGACGCCGAGGCCGCCGCGTTTGCCGCGCAAGCGCGCCGCGCGGGCGTTCCGGTGAACGTGATCGACAAACCGGCGTTCTGCGATTTCGCCTTTGGCTCCATCGTCAACCGCTCGCCGCTGGTCATCGGCATCTCGACCGATGGCGCCGCGCCCGTGTTCGGGCAGGCGATCCGCGCCAAGCTCGAAGCGCTGATCCCGCGCGGTTTTGCGCGCTGGGCCGAGGCCGCGCGGCAATGGCGCCCGCGCGTGCAGGCGCTGGCGCTGTCGTTCCGCGAGCGCCGCCGTTTCTGGGAACAGTTCACCGAGCGCGCAGTCGCCGCGCCCGACCGCACGCCGGACGAAAGCGACATCGACACGCTGATGGCCGAAACGCAGGGCGTTCAGGCGAATACCGGCTCGGTCGTGCTGGTCGGCGCCGGCCCCGGCGATCCGGAATTGCTCACGCTGCGCGCCGTGCGCGCGCTGCAGTCCGCCGACGTGATCCTGATCGACGATCTGGTGAGCCCGCAGGTGCTCGATTTCGCGCGCCGCGAGGCCAAGAAGATGATGGTCGGCAAGACCGGCCACGGTCCGGCCTGCAAGCAGAGCGAGATCAACGAACTGATGGTGAAGCTCGCCACCGCCGGCAAGCGCGTGGTGCGGCTGAAGGGCGGCGACCCGATGATCTTCGGGCGTGCCGGCGAGGAGATCGCCGCTTGCCGAGCGGCGAACATTCCGGTCGAAGTCGTGCCCGGCATCTCGGCCGCGCAAGGCGCGGCCTCGCGCCTGCTTGTGTCGCTCACGCACCGCGCGGAGGCGCGGCGCCTGCAATACGTCACCGGCCATGACCGTCACGGCAAGCTGCCCGCCGACATCGACTGGCAGGCGATTTCCGATCCGTCGGCGACCACGATTGTCTATATGCCGAAGAAGACGCTGCGCGAGCTGAGCACCCGCGCGATCGCGCAAGGTCTCGATACCGCGACACCCGCGGTCGCCGTCGCGAACGCCACACGCCCCGATGAGACGATTGTCGTGGGCACGATTGGCGACATCGCGGACCGAATCGACGCGGACGCGCCGGACGGCCCGGTGCTGGTGATGATCGGCAAGGTGATGGCCGAGGTGGTTGCGCGCGACGTGACCGACCGGGCTCCGCTCATGCCTGCGAAAGCGGGCATCCAGGGCTAAAGAACTGGGTCCCCGCTTCCGCGGGGACGCGCGGAGTGAGGCCGACGGTCGGCAGACAACCTCTTACGCCGCGCTCTGCAATTGCCGCGTTTCGTCCTCGATTGCCTTGCGCACGGCCGGGCGCTCGCCCACACGCCGGAAGTGATCGGCGATCTTCGGCAGCGTGTTGATGTCGACGCCGTCGCCTGCCAGCCACTGCGTCAGTGTGAACAGGTAACCGTCGCACACCGTGTAGTCGTTGCCCATCACCCACGGCCCCTTGAGCATCTCGCGCTCGATCAGGCGGAAGCTGTCACCGACCGACTGCGGCACCTTCTTCTGCATCGCCGCGATGGAGTGATCATCGTCGGCCTCCACCCACCGATAGCCGCGCATGCGATGGGCGTGCGCGACGTGGACGCTCGAACACAGATAACTGTTGAATGCCTGTACCTGCGCGAGCGCGAACGGATCATTGAGCGGCGCGAGCTTCGCGGCAGGATAGGTCTGCGCCACGTAGATCAGCAGCGCGGGGGTTTCGGTGATGACGCCGCGATCGGTGACGAGCGCAGGCACGCGCGCCTTGGGATTGATCTTGAGATAGTCGGGCTTCTTCTGGTCTTCGCTCTTGAAGGACAGACGCACGGCCTCATAGCTCGCACCGGCCTCTTCCAGTGCGATATGCGTGGCGAGCGCACAGGTCCCGGGCGCATAGTAGAGCTTCAGCATGACGTATTCCTCCGCGGGATTGTGATCGCGACATCGTAACCGCAGTGCCACCGCGCCGTCAGCCCGCGTTCGCATGAATTGTTCTGATCCGGCGCATCAGCGCCGCGACCACCACAGCGCGACCGGCCCGAGCAACGAGCCCGCTGCAAACACGGCAAACACCGCGAACCAGCCGCGCGGGTCGGCCGGACCGCCGAACGCGTCGAGCGCAACACCGCCGGCCCAGCCGCCGAGCGCGGACAGCCCGAAGCCGACGGTGGAATGCAGCGCCATCGTGGCGCCGCGGTTTGCCGGGACCGCGCTCATCGCCATGCCGGATGTCAGCGCGCCGGAGTCCGCCGGGATCGTGATGGCGTACACCGTCACCAGCACGAGCAGGAGGAGCGGCGATGCTCCCGCAAAGACGCCGATCGCGAGCGCGGCGAGCGCCGACGCGATCATGACGATCGTGATGGCGCGATGACGGCCGAAACGGATCGCAGCCTCGTTACCGAGGATGCTGGCGGGGAGCGACAGCCATGTCGCGATCACGCTGATCATGATGGGCGTCAGCATCGTGTCGCTGTTGCGCGCCGCCACATAAGTCCAGAACGCCACCAGCCAGGTGCGCATGCCGTAAAGCTCGAAGCAGTGCACGCCGTAGCCAAGCACGTAGCCCATGGCCGGGCGGTTGCGCAGCACGGGACGGAAGTCGAGCAGACGCCCGGACGATGGCGCAGGCCGGAACGGCGCCATCGCAAAGCACGCCGCGAGCATCACCAGTGGGCCGAGCGCCGTAAAGAAGAACGCGGCGCGCCAGTTGAAGGCGTCGGCAACAAGTTGTGACACCAGAAACGACAGGCCAACACCGATCGAGAAGCTCGACGTATAGAGCGTGATGCTGCGCGAGGAGTCTTGCGGCGGCAGCCGGTCGGTCAGCGCCTTCAGCCCCGGCATGTAGGCGCCAGCGAAGCCGACGCCGGCGAGCGCCCAGATCGCGGTTGCCGACCACAGCCCCTCGGCGAACAGGCCGAACGCCGCAGTCGCAATTCCGCTGAACGCCGAGCCGACCAGCAACACGAGCCGCGCGTCGATGCGGTCGGTGAGCGTCGCAAGCACCGGGACGGCGAGCATGTAGCCGAACGCATAAGCCCCAGCCATCAAGCCGGCCTGCGCCCCCGACAATCCCCAGAGCGGAATGAGATGTCCGGCCATGATGGCCGGCACCACGACGTGCGGCAGCAGGTTGCCGACCTGGCCCGCGCACATCGCGGCAACGAGCGAACGGCCGTTCAGAGACATGAGGAAGTCACAGGGGAGGTCACGAGGCTGGCCCACAAGAATCGGAGTAGGTTAGTCGAGGCGCCGCGGCCCTGTCATTTTTCAGCCGCGCCGGAGGGTGGCTGCCCGACACGGGTTTGTGATTGCTGCCGCAGGTATCTAAAGACCGTACGCCGGATTGACACTAAAGGACTGACGAATTATGATATTCGTCAGTTGTTGAATGCAGGCATCAGATGAACGCCCAAGCGAGCACTCAAACCAAGCCGAAGTCCGAAGACACCCGCGCCCGAATCATGGACACGGCCGAAGCGCTGTTCCGCCGTATGGGCTTTGCCAAAACGGCGGTCGCGGACATCGCCTCCGAGCTTGGCATGTCGCCGGCCAATGTCTACCGCTTCTTCCCGTCCAAGAACGCCATCGTGGAGGCGATCTGCCACCGCTGCCTGAGCGAACTCGACGGCAAGGCGTGGGCGGCGGCGCGTTCGCGCGGCTCGGCCTCGGCGCGGATGGAAAAGCTGTTCGTCGAAGTGATGAACTATCACCGCGAGAACCTGATCACCGAAAAGCGCGTGCACGACATGGTGCTGGTCGCCATGGAGAACAACTGGGAAGCCATTGAGGCCCATATCGAGGCCATTCGCAGCATTATCGAATTCATCCTGCGCGACGGGATCGCGAGCGGCGAATTTGAACAGGTCGAGCCGCACGAGACCTCCGACCTGATCCATCGGACGATGATCGAATTCTGCCACCCGCAGATGCTCGCCGAATGCACGGAGGAGCACGACGACCTCGAGGCCGAGGTGCGCAAGACGATCCGTTTCGTGCTGCGTGCCGTGACTCCAAGGAACTGAACAAGAAGCTGATCGATGACCGCGCGCTTCACACAACTTTACAATCCGGACAACCGGCCGACACGGCCGGGCCTCACCATCACAACCGGCTAGGCTGACGGCGACAGCCAAAGGGGACTTCCAATGACCACAAGCACTGCGAACCGGCAGCTTCTGCGTCCAAAAACTGACGAAAGTTCAATTTCATCAGTTGTCATGAGTCAGTCATCAGGGGGCCGCCCCCTCCGCTCGTTTGCCAAGCCCCTCGCCGCCTTTGCGGCCCTGCTGGTCCTCGCGGGCTGCGGCGCGAACACGGCCCCCGCCCCCAAGAGCGAACGTCCCGTGCAGGTCCAGCGCGTCGCCTTCGCGGCCGAAACCGCCGCGCGCGACTTCGTCGGCGTGGTGCGGGCGCGGCACGAGACCGATCTCGGCTTCCGCGTCGCCGGCAAGGTGATCGCCCGCGTCGTGAACGTCGGCGACCGCGTGCAGGCCGGCGATGTCGTGGCGCGACTCGATCCGCAGGACTTGCGGCTCCAGTCCGAGAGCGCCGCCGCCGAACTCTCCGCCGCGACCTCGAACCTCGCGCAGTCGACCGCCGATCTGGAGCGCTACACCACGCTGCGCACGCGCGGCTATGCGTCGATCGCGGACTTCGACCGCAAGAAGCTCTCCAAGGATGAAGCCGAGGGGCGGCTGGAACGCGCACGGCGCTCGGCCGAACTCGCGCGTAATCAGCTCGCCTACACCGACCTGAAGGCCGACGCCGATGGCGTCATCACGGCAACGCTCGTAGAGCCCGGACAAGTGGTCGCGGTCGGTCAGGCGGTCGCGCGGCTTGCGCACCGCGGCGAAAAGGAAGCCGTGGTCGCGCTGCCCGAGACCTGGCTCGGCGAAGCCAGGCGCGCCGACGCCACCGTGCGGCTGTGGTCCGATCGCGAGCGGAGTCTCAAGGCGACGTTGCGCGAGCTCTCGCCGCAGGCCGATGCCGCGAGCCGCACCTATGCGGCGCGGTTCACCATTCACGACGCCGACGAGACCGTGGCGTTCGGCATGACCGCGACCGTCACGCTCGCGCAGCCGAACGAAACGCCGGTCGCGCGGCTGCCGCTCTCGGCGATCCTCAATCGCGGCAGCGGCCCGATGGTCTACGTCGTTGATCCCTCCGATTCGCTGGTGCAGCGGCCGGTCACCGTGTCGTCGTTCACCGAAGACAGCGCGCTCGTGACCGGTGGCGTCCTCGAGGGCGACCGCATCGTCACGCTCGGCGGCCTGAAGCTTGAAGCCGGCCTGAAGGTGCGCGCGGTCGAAGCGCGCTGACGCAACCAGCCACAAGGGGCACCGCCATGAAGAGCTTCAACCTCTCGCAGTGGGCGATCACGCACCGGGCGCTGGTGCTCTTCATGATCCTGCTCTTGAGCGCAGCAGGCGTCTATTCGTACCTGAACCTCGGCCGCGCCGAGGACCCGAACTTCACCATCAAGGTGATGGTGGTGAACGTTGCCTGGCCGGGCGCAACCGCGACCGAGATGCAGGCGCAGGTCGCCGACAAGATCGAAAAGAAGCTGCAGGAACTGCCCTTCATCGACCGCGTCGAGAGCTATTCGCGTCCCGGCGTCTCGTTCGTGCGCGTGATCCTGAGCGACCGCACGCCGCCTACGCGCGTGAAGGAGCTCTGGTATCAGGTGCGCAAGAAGGTCGGCGATATCCGCGGCAACCTGCCCGCCGAAATCGTCGGGCCGAGCTTCAACGACGAATACGGCGACGTCTATTCGGCGCTCTATATGCTCTCGGCCGACGGGCTGACACTGGCCGACCTGAAAGCCCGCGCCGACGATATCCGCCAGCGTCTCTTGCGCGTGCCCGACGTCAACAAGGTGGACATTGTCGGCGAACAGCCCGAGCGCATCTTCGTCGAATTCAGCCACGCGCGGCTCGCGACGCTCGGCCTGACCCCGCAGCAGATCTTCGAGAGCGTCACCCGGCAGAACGCCGTGGTGGCGGGCGGCGCGGTCGACACGAAGTCGGACCGCATCAACCTGCGCGTCACCGGCGCATTCACCGGCGTTGCGGCGATTGCCGCCGTGCCGGTGCAGGCCAACGGACAGATCTTCCGCCTCGGCGACATCGCGACCGTGAAGCGCGGCTACGAGGATCCGCCCTCGTTCCTGCTGCGCAACGGCGGCAAGCCCTCGCTCGGCATCGGCGTCTCGATGCAGGAAGGCGCCAACATCGTCACGCTCGGCTCGAACCTGAAGAGCGCAATGCGGGCGATCACGTTCGAACTGCCCGTCGGCGTCGAGATCCAGCAGATCGCCGACCAGCCGCAGATCGTCGAGCATTCGGTCGCCGAATTCGTGCAGAGCTTCGTGGAAGCGCTCGCCATCGTGCTGGTCGTGTGCTTCATCTCGCTCGGCTGGCGCACCGGCATCGTGGTCGCGCTCTCGGTCCCGCTGGTGCTCGCCATCGTGTTCATCGTGATGTTCGCGTGGGGCATGGACCTGCACCGCATCACGCTCGGCGCGCTCATCATCGCGCTCGGACTGCTCGTCGACGACGCGATCATCGCCATCGAGATGATGGTGGTGAAGATGGAACAGGGCTGGGACCGCGCCCGCGCCGCGACCTTCGCCTGGACCTCGACCGCCTTCCCGATGCTGACCGGCACGCTGGTGACGGCCGCGGGCTTCCTGCCGGTGGGCTTCGCGAAGTCGAGCTCGGGCGAATACGCCGGCGGCATCTTCTGGGTCGTGGGACTCGCGCTGATCGCCTCGTGGTTCGTCGCCGTGCTGTTCACGCCGTACCTCGGCCTGAAGCTCCTGCCCGACATGACCAAGCACGGCGCGCATCACGATCCGGACACGATCTACGACACGCGAATGTATCGCACGCTGCGCCGCCTCATCGAATTCTGCCTGCGCTGGCGCAAGTCGGTGGTCGCGGCAACCGTCGGCATGTTCGCGCTGTCGATCTTCGCCTTCGGCTTCGTGCAGCAGCAGTTCTTCCCGACCTCGACCCGCAACGAGCTCTTCCTCGAAATGCGCATGCCCGAGGGCACGGCCATCGGCGTCACCGATGCGACCGCCAAGAAAGCCGAAAAGCTGATCGCCGGCGATGACGACATCGCGACCTACACGACCTATGTGGGCCAGGGCTCGGTGCGCTTCTGGCTCGGCCTCAATCCGGTGCTGCCGAACCCGAATTTCGCGCAGATCGTGATCGTCACCAAGAACCTCGATGCGCGCGAGCGCGTGAAGGCGCGGCTCGAAAAGGCCATCGCCGATGGCGCGCTGTCAGAGGCGCGCACCCGCGTCGACCGCTTCGTGTTCGGCCCGCCGGTCGGCTTCCCGGTACAGTTCCGCGTGCTCGGCCCCGACCCGATGAAGGTCCGCGCGATCGCCGAGGATGTCCGCAAGGTGATGGCGGAGAACAGCAAGGTCGTCGATCCGCACCT
>Ga0075366_10001838_pt1 | contig 10699 bp, 8 predicted proteins | sample EndMethybrTD3031_FD_72351 | JGI IMG/M metagenome (GOLD analysis project Ga0075366, IMG submission 72351) | Populus endosphere microbial communities from Tennessee, USA - Endosphere MetaG P. TD hybrid TD303-1 | ecosystem: Host-associated > Plants > Roots > Endosphere | place: USA: Tennessee... | reverse complement strand
AGCCGCGTGTTCTCCTGCCGTTTCTGGACCAGCGCGGCCGCGACGGCGCGGTACTGCCGGCGCGCGCGGAGCGTGTCGAGGAACCCCTTGTCGCCGACGAGCGCGTCCACCACCAGGACGATCGTCACGAACGCCAGTCCGTACTGGAGCAGACGGGACCGCCACAGGGACGGAGACGCCGCGACCGGGGTCCGGGAACGCCGCCGCAGGGGTTCAGGGGATTCGGGGGGCATGGCGGGAAACGATCCTTTATGTACTATGCTTTCTTTCGGCTGAAGGGGAGACAGGCTATAGATGAGCTCGGAGTTCGTATTGGTCCTCACAACGTTGCCCGCCGACGCCGACGCGCCCGCTTTTGCGCAGGCGCTGGTCGACGGCCACCTGGCCGCCTGCGTGAACCTGCTGCCGCCGATGGAGTCCGTCTACCGGTGGCGGGGGACGATCGAGCGGGAGACCGAGCGGCAGGTCGTCATCAAGACCACGCTTCCAAGGCTCGACGCGCTCTGGCAGCGCGTGCGCGACCTGCACCCCTACGAGGTCCCCGAGTTCATCGTGCTGCCGATCGTCGACGGCAACCAGGCCTATCTGCAGTGGATTGCGGACAGCACCACCTGAAAATTCCGCAACTCCGCAACTCCCAACGCCCAACCAACTCCGCAAGCAGGGGAACTCCCAAAACCCAAGTGAAGCGGGAAACTCCCAAGAACGCCCAGGTGAAGAAGGAAAGCTTTGCTTCCTTACTTGGGCGTTCTGTCCTTGGCCGTTGGTTGGGCGTTGGGAGTTGTGGAATTGCGGAGTTGACGATGCCTCACGAACTCCACGAGCACCGGCAGCAGTGACACGAAGACGATGCCGATCGTCACGAGCGAGAAGTTGTTCTTGATGATCGGGACGTTGCCGAAGAGGACGCCGGCCAGCACGCACGAGCCCACCCACGCGACGGCGCCGACGGCGTTGTAGAACACGAACGACGCGGCCGTCATCTGCGCGGCGCCGGCGACGAACGGGACGAACGTGCGCACGATCGGCACGAAGCGCGCCAGGATGATCGCCTTGCCGCCGTAGTGCTCGAAGAAGGCGTGCGCGCGCTCCAGGTACTCGCGGTTCATCAGGCGTCCGAGCCTGCTGCTCGTGTCGGTGGCGCTGAAGATGCGCGGACCGATGCGACGGCCGATGGCGTAGTTGACGGCGTTCCCGGTGAACGCCGCGATCGTCAGCAGCACGAACAGCACCCACGGATTCAGTCCGCCTCCGGCGGTCGCCGCCAGCGCGCCCGCGGCGAACAGCAGCGAGTCGCCCGGCAGGAACGGCGTGACGACGAGCCCTGTCTCGGCAAAGACGATCGCGAACAGGATCCCGTAGACCCAGACGCCGTAGGTGTTGACGAACTCGATGAGGTGCTTGTCGAAGTGGAGGACGAAATCAATCACGCGAGCGCCTGCCTTATGTCGTCGATGAGGTCCTGGACATCCTCGATCCCGGCCGAGATGCGGACCATGCTGTCGGTGAGGCCGATGGCCTGGCGCCGTTCCGGGGGAACGGACGCGTGGGTCATCGAGGCCGGATGGCTGATGAGGGTCTCGACGCCGCCGAGGCTCTCGGCGAGCGCCATCAGCTTGACACGGTTGCAGACGCCGCGCGCCGCCTCGAAGGTGCCGGCGTCGAACGTGAGCATGCCGCCAAACCCGCGCATCTGCCGCGTCGCCAGCGCGTGCTGGGGATGGGAGGGAAGCCCGGGGTAGAACACGCGCGTCACTTTCGGATGCGACGCCAGGTACTCCGCGAGCGCCTGGCCGTTGGCGTTGTGCTGCGCCATCCGGACGTTCAGCGTCTTGGTGCCGCGGAGCACCAGCCAGGAGTCGAACGGGCTGAGGATGGCGCCGGCGGCATTCTGGATGAACCCCAGCCACGTGACGTCGTCCTCGCGCGCCGCGATGACGACGCCGCCGACGCTGTCGCTGTGGCCGTTCAGGTACTTCGTCGTGCTGTGGACGACCAGGTCCGCGCCGAGCGGAATCGGCCGCTGTACGGCCGGGCTCGCGAACGTGTTGTCGACGACCAGGCGCGCGCCGTGGCGGCGGGCGAGGGCGGCCACGCCGGCGATGTCGGTCAGCCGCATCACGGGGTTGGTCGGCGTTTCGACGAAGATCATCTTCGTCGCCGGCCGGATCGCCTGCTCGACGAGCGCGAGGTCCGAGGTGTCGACGTAGGTGAACTCGAGCCCGTACTTCCGCAGCACTTTGTCGAACAGCCGGAACGTGCCGCCATAGGTGTTGTCGGTGACGACGACGTGGTCGCCCGACGCCAGCAGCGTGGTGATCGCGTCGATGGCGGCCATGCCCGAGGCGAAGGCGAACGCGGCCAGCCCGCCTTCGATCGCCGCGATGTTGTGCTCGAGCGCGGCGCGCGTCGGATTCTGGGTGCGCGCGTACTCGTACCCCTTGTGGTGGCCGAGCGAGTCCTGCACGTACGTGGAGGTCTGGAAGATCGGCGTGATGATCGCGCCGGTGCCGGGGTCGGGCGTCTGTCCCGCATGGATGCAGATGGTCGGAAAGCGCGCGTCCGGCGGGAGTTTCATGGGCTAATATAATCGCACATGGCGCGACGTCCTCTGCCCCGGCCTGCCGCCGCGTCGCAGCCGACGGCGCGCGAGTTGTTGCTGCGCACGTGGCCGGGCCGTGTGTTCCTTGGCGCCGCCGCGCTGAAGTTCGTCTTCGCCGTCTGGCGCGTCGCGGCCGACCTGCCGGCCGCCGCGCGCGTCGTGAGCGGCGCGGCGACGATCGCGCTGGCGATCGCCCTCGTCGTGTTCGTGTGGCGCCTGTTCGTGCAGGTCAAGCGCCGCCTGCTGTGGCGCGTCCGCCGCAAGCTGATCCTCTCCTACATCTTCATCGGCGTCATTCCGTCGCTGCTGATTCTCGTCTTCTTCCTCTTCGCGGGCAGCCTCGTGTTCATGAACGTGAGCGCGTACCTCTTCCGCGACGGCTACGAAAAAGTGATCGAGGACGCGCGGGTCAGCGCGCAGGCCGCGGCGATCGAGATCGCGCGCGCGCCGGAGCAGGCCGGCGAAACGGTCGAGCGCGTCCACCGGATTCGATCCGGGGCGTATCCCGATCTGTCGGTGGCGTATCTCGGGCCGCGCGGCCCGGCCGCGCTCGCCGGCTCGTGGAAGGCGCTGCCCGTACCCGACGGCGTGCCGGTCTGGCTGGCGGCGCGCGACAGTTTCCAGGGGGCGATCGGCGTTCCCATCAAGGACGGCGCCGGCGAGGAAGACCTCGTCGTGCGCACCCTCGTCAAGGTCGGGCCCGGCGGCGCCGGCGGCGCCGTCGTGGTCGACATCCCGCTCGACGATCAGGTGCTGCACCAGGTGTACGTGAACACGGGGGTCCGCCTCGAGAACGTGTTCGACACGCGCGACGAGAACGCCGCGGTCAGCCGCGGGACGCAGGGCAGCCGGTCGGCCGCGTTCTTCGAGAACAGCCTGGCGCGCGTCAACGTCTTCGACTGGAAGACCGGCGCCGAGCACCACGACACGCTCGTCCTCGCGTACCGGCTCCGCGATCTCTACAACCACCTCTCCAGCGCCCAGGCCATCGTCGTCCGCGGCGGCATGCGCCTGTCCGACGCGCTGATGTACTTCCTGATCGTCGTCGGCGTGCTGTTCCTGATCATCGAGGCGGCGGCGCTGACGATGGGCCTTGCGCTGGCGCGGTCGATCACCAGCTCCGTGCACGAGCTGTTCATGGGCACCGAGCGCGTCCGCCAGGGAGACTTCACGCACCGGATCAACATCGAGTCGAAGGACCAGCTCGGCGAGCTCGCCGACTCGTTCAACCAGATGACCGGCAGCATCGAGAACCTGCTGCAGACCGCGGCCGAGAAGAAGCGCCTCGAGGAAGAGCTGCGCATCGCGCGGCAGATCCAGATGTCGCTGCTGCCGCGGGGACCGCTGGACTTTCCCGGGCTCGGCGTGACGGCGCTCTGCGTCCCCGCCCGCGAAGTCGGCGGGGACTACTACGACTTCTTCCCGCTCGGGCCGCGCCGCCTCGGCGTGCTGATCGCGGACGTCTCGGGGAAGGGCACGTCGGCCGCGCTCTACATGGCGGAGCTGAAGGGGCTCGTGCTGTCGCTCAGCCAGATCTACCAGTCGCCGCGGCAGCTGCTGATCGAGGTCAACCGGATCATCTCCGACAACCTCGACACGCGCAGCTTCATCACGATGACCTACGCGGTGATCGACCTCGACGCGCTGACGATGACGTTCGCGCGCGCGGGCCACACGCCGGTGGTCTTCCTCAAGGACGGCGACGCCCGCGGCGCGCAGAGCCTCGTGCCGAACGGGATCGTCGTGGGGCTGCGCATCCCCGGCGCGCACGAGAAGTTCGTCGAGCTGCTCGAGGAGCAGCGCATCGACCTGGCCAGGGGGGACGTCATCGCCCTCTACACCGACGGCATCACCGAGGCGATGGACTCGCGCAGCGATCTCTTCGGCGACGCGCGCCTCAGCCGGCTCATCGCCGAGCACGGCCATCTCGAGGCGGCCGACCTGCGCGAGCGGATCCTCCGCGAAATCGAGGCGTTCGTCGGGCACGCCGACCAGCACGACGACATGACCATGATCCTGATGAAGGTCGAGACGGCGGCCGTCGTTCCCGAGCGGATCGCGGTATGAGCGACCTCGTCGTCATCTTCCACACGCCGTCGGAGATCGAAGCCAACGTCATCCGCGGCCTGCTGGAGACGCACGAAATCCCTTCGGTCCTGCTCAGCGACAACTCGCGCACGGCCTTTCCGCTGGCCCTGAACGACCAGGCGTGGGAGCGCCGCGTCGCGGTGGCGCCGGAGCACGCCGCGGCGGCGCTGCGCATCATCGACAGCCACCGTGACGACGTCCCCGGCGGGCGGGGACGCGTCGTTCCGTTCGGCTCGGAGCTCGAGCCGCTCGAGCGCGCCATCGGCTACCGCTTCAAGGACCGCGGCATGCTGGAGCACGCGCTGACGCACCGCTCGCGCGTGCACGAAGACGCCAGCGGCGGCGTGTTCGACAACGAGTCGATGGAGTTCCTCGGCGACTCGGTCCTGGGGTTCGTGATCGCCGACATGCTGTTCCGCGAGTTCCCGCAGCACAACGAAGGACAGAAGTCGAAGCTGAAGGCGTCGCTCGTGTCGTCCGTCTCGCTCGCCAAGCTGGCGGAGCGCCTCGGGCTGGGCCAGTTCCTGATTCTCGGCCGCGGCGAGGAGAAGACCGGCGGGCGCCGCAAGCACGCGATCATCGCCGACTGCTACGAGGCGCTGATCGCCGCCGTCTATCTCGACGGGGGCGTCGAGCCCGTCCGCGCGTTCATCGAGCGCGAGTTCGCCGAGCTGATCGGCGAGGCGCGCCGCAGCGGCGCGGCGGCGTCCTTCACCGAGGACTGGAAGTCGGCGCTCCAGGAATGGCTGCAGTCGCGCGGCCGCGGCCTTCCGTCGTACCGCCTCGCCGGTGAGGTGGGACCCGACCACCGCAAGTCGTTCGTCGTCGAGGTGCTGGTGGGAGGGGAACCGGTCGCCTCCGCCGAAGGGCGGAGCAAGAAAGAAGCCGCGCAGTCGGCCGCGCGTGCCGCGCTGGAGAAGCTCAGCGCCTGATTCAGCATTTGGGCATTGGGAGCCGCGCTGTCAATGCTGAATGACGAATGCTGAATGCCGAAACGAATGGCGAATGTCGAATGCTGAATGCCGAATGTCGAATGCCGAATGTCGAAAACGGATTCGGGATCCGATTCGGCATTCAGCATTCGTCATTCAGCATTGACACGCTCAGTCGATCTCGATGATGCCCGAGAACTTCGACTGCTCGCTCGGGGTGCCGGCGAGCGCCATCGACGGCTGCGCGTGCGGCAGGCGGGCGATGACGTACTCGTGCAGCTCGCGCGTGATGTCTTCCTCGGCGGGCGGGACGGCCTGGCCGTGGAGGCGGACCCACAGCCGCAGCATCGGGTCCGAGAAGCTGTAGCGCTTCTGGCGCGAGACGATGAGGTCCACGTCTTCCAGCCACGACAGATAGTCCTTCGTCGAACCCGGCGTCCGGCGCAGCCGGTGCGCGATCTCGGTGAGGGTGAGCGGCTCTTCCTGCGCCAGCACGTCGAGGATGGCCTTCAGGGCGCCGTAGCCGCGCGCCCGGTGGAGGCGCAGCTCGTAGCAGAAGCGGCAGGTCTGCGCGAGCTGTCCGCCGGGGGCGAGCAGCGCGGCGAGCGCGCTCACCGGGTCGGCGGTTCCGCGCGACGCGAGGGCGGTGGCGGTTTCCGCGATGGCGCGCGCGTAGGACGGACGGCCGTCCGAGAGCGTCTGCACCAGCCGCGCGAGCTCGGCGTCGCGGCGCTCGGCCTCGGCTTCGCCCGTCGCCGCGCCGCGCACGTGATCGTCGCCGTGCGAGCCGGGCAGGGTGGCGCGGATCTCCTCGGCGGACAGCGGCGCGACGTTGATGATCTCGAACTGCGCCGGCGCGTCGCGCAGCAGGCGGTGCGCGCGGGCGACGTAGCGCGTCGTCAGGACGAACCGGTTGCCGCTCGACGCGAGCGCGCCGAGCAGATCGCGCAGCACGCTGCGCAGACCCGGGAAGCTCTCGAACGTGCGCAGCTCGAGGAACTCGTCGAGCAGGAACGTGGCCGGCGCGAGGCCGGGCGCGCGGGCCGTGTCGAGAAAGGCGAGCGTCGCGTCGAACGCCTCACGGGCGCCGGATTCGGAGCCGGGCTGGCCGTACGCCGGAAGGCCGGGGAACGGCGACGAGGTCCGCACGGCTTCGAGGAAGCGCTCGGGTGTCGTCGCCACGGCCTCGACGTTGACGTACTGCGCCTGCGTGCGGCCGATCAGATCGCGCAGCCGCAGCAGCAGCGACGTGCGGCCGGTGCCGCAGCCGCCGAGCACGACCGGGATCCGCGGCCCGGACGAACCGTCGAGCGCGCTCAGCACGCGCTTCTCCAGCGAGGGACGCTCGGGAACCATCATCGTAGTGGGCCTCGGTCGGCAAGGGGGTTCACACCCAGCATGGGCATGTCGAGTCCATTCTCTTTCGCCGCCGCGATGGCGTCGGGATAACCCGCGTCGGCGTGACGCACCACGCCGCTGCCGGGGTCGCAGGTGAGCACGCGCTGCAGCTTGTCGTCCGCCTCGCGCGTGCCGTCGGCGACGATGACCATGCCGGCATGCAGCGAATAGCCGATGCCGACGCCGCCGCCGTGGTGGACGGATACCCACGTGGCGCCTGAAGACGTGTTGAGGAGCGCGTTCAGCACCGGCCAGTCGGCGATGGCGTCGCTGCCGTCGCGCATGTGCTCGGTCTCGCGGTTCGGCGACGCGACCGACCCGGTGTCGAGATGATCGCGGCCGATGACGATCGGCGCCTTCACGGCGCCGCGGCGGACCAGGTCGTTGATCGCCAGGCCGAACCGGGCGCGCTCGCCGTAGCCGAGCCAGAAGATCCGCGCCGGCAGGCCCTGGAACGCGACGCGCTCGCGCGCCAGCGCGATCCAGCGGCACAGGGCCGGGTCGTCCGCGAACATCTCGAGCGCGAGCCGATCCGTCGCGTCGATGTCCGCCGGATCTCCGGAGAGCGCGGCCCAGCGGAACGGGCCCTTGCCGGTGCAGAACAACGGACGGATGTACTCGGGCACGAAGCCCGGGATGCGGAACGCGTCGGCGACGCCGGCCTTCTCGGCCTGCGCGCGGATGTTGTTGCCGTAGTCGAACGCGATCGCGCCGCGATCCTGCAGCGCCCGCATCGCGCGCACGTGCGCCGCCATCGCGGCCAGCGACCGGCGCTCGTAGTCCGCGGGATTGGCCGCGCGCAGCGCGACCGCTTCGCCGAGCGGCAGTCCGTTGGGGACGTAGCCGTTGAGCGCGTCGTGCGCGGACGTCTGATCGGTCACGACGTCGGGCAGGAACCCGCGGCGGACCAGCTCGGGCAGCACATCGGCCGCGTTGGCCTCGAGCGCGATCGACCGGGCCTCGCCGCCGCGGCGCAGCGCGTCGATCCGCGCCAGCGCGTCGTCGATCGTCCGCGCCCGCTCGTCCACGTAGCGCGTTGCGATCCGGCGCGCGATGCGCGTCGGATCGACTTCGACGACGAGCGCGATGCCACCGTTCATCGTGACGGCCAGCGGCTGCGCGCCGCCCATCCCGCCGAGACCGGCGGTGACGACGACGCGTCCGGCGAGCGAGCCGCCGAAGTGCCGGCGCGCCAGCTCGGCCATGGTCTCGTACGTGCCCTGGAGAATACCCTGCGTACCTATATAGATCCAGCTGCCCGCCGTCATCTGCCCGTACATCGTCAGGCCGCGGTCCTCGAGATCGCGGAACGTGTCCCAGGTGGCCCAGGCCGGCACCAGCAGCGAGTTCACGATGAGGACGCGCGGCGCCCACGGGTGCGTGCGGAAGACGGCGACCGGCTTGCCCGACTGAATGAGCAGCGTCTCGTCGTGGTCGAGGCGACGCAGCGTGGCGACGATGGCGTCGAACGCGGGCCACGAGCGCGCGGCGCGGCCGGAGCCGCCGTAGACCACGAGATCGTCGGGGCGCTCCGCAACCTCGGGGTCGAGGTTGTTCATCAGCATCCGCAGAGCGGCTTCCTGCGGCCACCCTTTGCAGGAGATGGCTGCGCCGCGAGGCGCGCTGATGTGGCGGCTCAGGGTCGTCATCGTATCGGAGCGAGGTTCGCGCGCGACGTCGCAGCCGTCACACGCGGAAGGTTAGCAATCTAGAAACGTACGCGCGCGTTGTCAATTCGATTTTGAAAAATTCTTTACTTGACTTCTAAACTGCACGCGCGTTCGAGCGACCCGCGAGTGATCAATTTTGAGATCGCCGCGATATCCGGCGACGGCGGACGGTCGCGATCGAGCGTGGGCACGCCCGATCGTACGCGCGCGTGCACCGCCGCGAGCGCCGGCGACGTCGTCAGCGGCGCGAGCAGGTCGATCGCCTGGCAGGCCAGCAGCATTTCGATCGCGAGCACGTCCGTGGCGAGCGCGAGCGCGCGCGCCGCCTTCAGCGCGGCCGCCATGCTCATACTGACGTGGTCCTCGCGGTTGGCGGACGTGGGGATCGTGTCGACGCTCGCGGGATGCGCGAGTGTCTTGAGCTCGGACACGAGGGCCGCGGCGGTGACCTGCGCCATCATGTAGCCCGAGTGCAGGCCCGACTCGCGTGTCAGGAAGGGCTCGAGCCCGCTGAGCGCCGGGTTCACGAGGCGATCCGACCGCCGTTCGGAAATCGTCGCGAGCTGGAGCAGGCCGAGCACGAGCAGATCGGCGGAGACCGCCACCGGCGCGCCGTGGAAGTTGCCGCCCGACACGATGTCGCCGGCGTCGGCGAACACCATCGGGTTGTCGGTGGCGGCGTTGGCCTCGATCTCCAGCGTCGCGCGCGCGTGCGCGAACGCATCGCGCGCCGCGCCATGCACTTGCGGCGCGCAGCGCATGGAGTATGCGTCCTGCACGCGGCCGCAGTTCTCGTGCGATCGGTTGATCGCGCTGTCCTGAAGCAATACGAGCAGGTTGGCGGCGGACGTCCGCTGTCCAGGATGTGGACGGGGATCGTGGAGCCGCGCCTCGAACGGATGACAGGACCCGCGCAGCCCGTCGATCGTCAGCGCGGCGGTCAGATCGGCGGCGCGGGCGAGCTGTTCCGCGCCGAGCACGGCCAGCGCGGCGACCGCCGCCGACGCCTGCGTGCCGTTGATCAGCGCGAGTCCTTCCTTGGGGCCGAGGTCGACGGGCGAGAGACCGGCTCGCGCGAGTGCCGCCGCACCGTCGAGTACCGTCGTGTCGTCTCCCACGCTCGCCTGTCCTTCGCCGATGAGCACGAGTGAAAGGTGTGCCAGCGGCGCGAGGTCCCCGCTGGCGCCGACCGACCCGCGGCTGGGGACGACGGGATGCACGCGCGCGTTGAGCGCGGCGATCAGGAGATCGATCGTCGATCGGCGGATGCCGGAGAAGCCCTTCGCCAGGACGTTGGCGCGCAGCGCCATCATCGCCCGCACCGCGCGGACGGGCAGCGGCGTGTCCACGCCGGCCGCGTGGCTGCGCAGCAGGTTGCGCTGCAGCTCGCCCAGCGCGTCCCTGGCGATCTTCACCTCGGCCAGCGATCCGAAGCCGGTGTTGATCCCGTAGACCGGCGCGTCGCCCGCGGCGTGGCGATCGACGACGGCGCGCGACGCGTCCACGCCGTGCACCGCGGCCGACGACAGCGCGACCGGCGCGAAATCGTCGGCAATCGCGAGCAGCTCCGCCAGCGTGAGTGACGAACCGTCGAGCAGAATCATCAGGTGGAATAGAATACTTTGGTTGCGCGGCCGGCGAACGAGCGCAGCGAGTGAAAACATTATGAACATAGCGGTGCTGGGCGCGCAGTGGGGCGACGAGGGCAAGGGGAAGATCGTCGACCTGCTGACGCCGAACTTTTCCATCGTGGCGCGCTATCAGGGCGGCCACAACGCGGGACACACGGTCTACGCCAACGGCCGCAAGTTCGTCCTGCGGCTGCTGCCGTCGGGGATCCTGCACGACGGGATCACCTGCGTCATCGGCAACGGCGTCGTCGTGGACCCGCAGGCGCTCTTCGCGGAGATCGACGAGATTGGCAGCGCGGGCATCACGATCGGCGATCGGCTGATCGTGAGCGACAAGGCGCACCTGATCCTGCCGTATCACCGCGAGCTCGACCTGCT
>Ga0075366_10001835_pt1 | contig 10710 bp, 9 predicted proteins | sample EndMethybrTD3031_FD_72351 | JGI IMG/M metagenome (GOLD analysis project Ga0075366, IMG submission 72351) | Populus endosphere microbial communities from Tennessee, USA - Endosphere MetaG P. TD hybrid TD303-1 | ecosystem: Host-associated > Plants > Roots > Endosphere | place: USA: Tennessee... | reverse complement strand
CGCGATCGCCAGCGCGTCAGCGCTCACGAACGCCTTGCCCTGAGACGGCCGAGGGGCGCGCGTAGCGCGGTAGTGGATAAAGAGGCGATGCGTTGGCGATCGTGACCTCGCCGGTCTGCGCATTCACCTCGAAAGGCGTACCTGCAGGATCGACCGGGATGCCGCGCAGCACACGCCGTTGAACCAACCCTTCCCAGGAGTACGGAGTGCCGGCGGCTGGCGGCACCTTCTGCACGATCTCCTGGAGCTGATCGATGGCGTCGAGTGCGTCGAGCTGCTGAAGCGTCCGAATGGCGCTCTTCTGAAGCCACGGTTCTTCTGACGTCAGAATCTGGCCCCACAAGAAGCGCGCCTTGGCCCGGTCGCCTCCTTCGATCAACATGTTCGCCGCCACTGGCCCGAGCCAGTTCGGCGCGCGCGGTTGCTCGCTGGCCTTGCGGAACCATTCCGACGCCGTGACCGGATCCCGCTTGTGCCAGTAATAGACGAACGCGAGGTCGTGGTAGAACTGCCACTTCGTGGGCTGAACGCCGATCCCTTTCTTCAAGAGCGCGATGGCCGCTTCAGGATCTCCGGGGCCGCCGGGATACGGCTCGCTCAAGAAGATCGAACCGAACCGGTAGGCGATCGTGAAGTACGGATCGAGCGCGGTCGTCAGATCGAGCAAGGGCGCGAGGAGCTCGTACCGGTGCTGACGCTCCGGCGAGAGCCGATCCCCGCCGTAGTGCTGGATCGCTCGTATCCAATAAATATCGGCGGCGACCGCTTGGAACGCTAGGGCGGCGCGCTGCGCGTTGCGCGCGGTACGAATGTAGAGGAGCCGCTCGGTCTCGCGTACGTCGCTGGCATAGCGGCGATCGCGCGTGATCTGCAGACCAATCGCGGCCGCGAACGTCACCACGGCGACCACCAATACGATCAGGCGCCGCATCCCCGTCATATCCGTGTCGTGCTCGTTTCCATTTCCGTGCTGTCCGTGTTGTCCGTGTTGTCCGTGGCTCGTGTTGTCCGTGGCCTCATTTGAAGTCACGCCTCGAGAAGATCACGATCGAGACGAGCAAGATGGCCGCGATGTAGAGCGCGCCGTAGGCGGACGTCAGGGCCAGGTAGCCCCACGACACCGGTAGTCCATGCACGACCTGTGTCTTCACGTCGAACGCCGAGAGATCCGGCACGACGTGATAGAGCGCCTCCGTGATCCGCGCGACGGTCTTCGATTGCACGACTTGATCGAGATTCCTCAGTTCCTTGTTGAAGTGCCCGACGATGTAGAGCGCGAGCGTGAAGGCGGCGGACAGCAGCGGCGTCGAGAACGTCGAGAAGAACAGCGCAATGGCGGTGATGAGCATCAGCTCGACGAAGATCAGGAACACCGCCTTGAGCATCGCCGGGTCGAGCCCTGGGGCGTCCCACACGCCACGGATCTCCGGCGGGACGCTCCAGGTCATGTACGCGAGAACCGCGTAAACAGCAACGGTCATCACGGCCACGTTCACCGCAAGCGTCAGGACCAAGCCGGCATACTTGCCGGCCACGAGCTGCGGACGGCTGATCGGCTTCGCCAAGAGCGGATAGATGCTGCGGCGTTCGACTTCTTTCGAGACGAGCCCGATGCCGATGAAGATGGCGATGAAGAGACCAAAGAGCGCTGTCGCCGCCAGCCCCAAGTCCTTGATGATCTTGACGTCCTGACCGGCCGTCAGCTGGCCGATCAGAAACGACGAGGCGATGAGCAGCACCGCGAAGATCACCAGGTTGTACGGCACGCGGTCGCGCACCGACTCGCGGAAGACGCTGATCGCAATCCAGCTAATCGCGCGCACGCGTGTTCTCCCCGCTCCGGGCGCCGGCGCCCATTTGCTGCACGCGGCGCACGAAGAAATCCTCGAGCGTGTCACGAATCGGATTGATCGAGAGCAGCTTGGCGCCGCGAGACGTCAGCTCCGCGGCAAGCCGCTCGGGCGACTGCTCGATCGAAAGCTCGAACGCATACCGCCCGTGCCCGATCTCGGTCGTGCGCTTCGCAAGATCCGAGACCCGCGCCAGGAGCTCGGCGCTCATGTCCGCGAGCACCACTTCCCACCCACGAATCTCGAACGCGAGGATGTCGGTCAGCTTTCCTGACGCTGCGAGCTGACCGCCCGCGACGACCGCGACGCGGCTGCAGAGGGCTTCCGCATCCGCGAGGATGTGGGAGCTGAAGAACACCGTGCGTCCTTGATCGCGGAGCTCGAGGATCAGCGTGCGGACGTCGCGGCGGCCCAAGGGATCCAACCCCGACATCGGTTCGTCGAGGAAGATCACTTCCGGATCGTTGATGAGCGCCTGCGCGATGCCGACGCGCTGAATCATCCCTTTCGAGAACTTGCGCAGCTGGAGCCGGCGTTCCCCGGCGATGCCCACGCGATCGAGAATCCCGGACACGCGCTTCTTGCGATCGGCGGCCCCGATCCCAAACAGCCGCGCGAAGTATTCGAGCAGCTCCTCGGCGGTCAGATAGTCGTAGAAGGTCGGATTTTCTGGAAGATAGCCGATGCGGCGCCGCATCGCGACGTTGCCGACGGGGCTGCCGAGGATCTCGGCGCGGCCGGACGTCGGAAAAATAAGCTGCATCAGCAGCTTGAGGGTCGTGGTCTTGCCGGCGCCGTTTGGGCCGAGGAAGCCGAAGACTTCCCCGGTCTCGATCGAGAGGGAGAGCCGGTCGAGAGCCCGGTACGGTCGCTTCCGCCAGAAGCCGACCGCATAGTCCTTGGTCAGCTCCTCGATGCGTATCGCAAGGGGCATAGGGGGCGCGCTACTTGGTGCGCTGCAGCTCCAACTGAATGAGCACGTCGAAGTACTGCGGGGCGAGAATTTGCGACGGCAGCCGGCGTCCATTGATGAAGAACGTCGGCGTGCCGCTGATCTGAAGGAGTCCCCCCAGTCCCGTATCAACCTTAATCTGTTCGAGCACGCGGGGATACTGCGCATCGAAGTCGGTGATGCCGCCGACCGTGCGCGCGGCCTCCTTGACTTGATCAGAGGTCAACATCGGCGGACCGATGTGCGAGAAGATCCAATCCTGCAGTTTCTCGGACGTTCCCTTCGCCTGCGCCATGATCACCGCGGCTGACGCCTCGCATGACGCGAAGTGATTCATCGTCGGCGTGTTGGCATTGCACTCCGGCTCGAGCGGGTAGTGCTTGATGATGTACTTCACCTGACCGCTTGCCGTGTACTTCGCGAGCAGATCTTTGTAGCCCTCGTAGGTCATCTTGCACGCGGGGCATTGATAGTCGTTGAACTTGACGATCACGACCTTCGCGCCGTCCGCGGACACCGGCAGATCGACCTTCGGCTGGACCTCCCACCATTGCGCCAACTTCGCCCGCTCGTCGTCGGTGACCGTCGGCAATGGTTGCGGCGCCGCCGAGGCGCTCTGCGACGAACGCTCGTGCGGGAAGGCGAGGATGACGGTCGGAATGGCGACGACGAAGAGCAGCGCGATCAGAAGACCCATCGGGCTCGAGACGAGCAAGCGAAGGTCGCGACGCGCGCGGTCTGGCAAGGTAGTCATGGGAAACGACGTGGCTCCGCCTGAAAGAATGAAGATACCAATCACCGAGACGTAGGTGACTGCACAGAGGATGCAGAAGGTGCCGAGGACGAAGTAGGACGCCCACGCGAGGTAGAGCACGACCGCGAGGCCGATCGTCGAGAACGCAAAGACATAACCAGGGACGTTCTCGCCCGACTTCGATCGGCGCGTGCCCGCGAGCCCAACGATCGCCAGCACCAGCGCAAAGAACAACGCGCCGAAGATGGCGACGGGGATCCCCCACAGGCTCCCGTACTGACTCAGATAGGCCTGCGTGCAGTTCACGTGCGTGTTGACGTCGCAAAAGCTGGTGTAGCTGACGTCGGTCAACAGCTTGTAGTGCACGTAGCTGGCGATCGCCGAAACGATCAACCCCAGGGTCGCGAACACCAAGATCCAAGTGCGAGCGGCAGGTTTCATGCGCGTAGGATGCTCTTCAGCGGGCGATGCCCTTGATTTCTTGTCCAATGTTGGGAGCGCCCTGCTCGGGCATCTTCCCGGTCAACGTTTCCAGACTCTCATAGATTACGACGGCGCCGTTCGACCCGAAGAATCGCAGGCCACTCGAGCCCGGGATGGTCGGATCGGCCGTGGACTGATAGCCGTCAGCCGGGGTCTCCCCCGTACACGTCTGTATCGGATCGGGCACCTCGGCACCTGACATCTGGATCAGATATCCGTTCTTCACGATCTCGTTGGCGGCCGTCAGGTCAGGACTGAGATACGGCTCCGATGTGCCGGGATTGACCTTGGCGAGGCCGGGCAATGAGGTCGCATACTTCTGGCGCCCGCAGGTCTGCGCGAATACATGCTGCGCTTGATTGATCGATTGCAGCGAACCGATCGCTGAGGTCTCGTTCGCCCGCAGGCGCGCATGCAGGTACATGGGCATGGCGATAGACATCACGATCGCAATGATCGCGGCCACGATGATCAGCTCGATCAGAGTGAATCCGCGGGAGTCCCGCACGGACAACAGCTTACCACCGCTGCCGGGCCGGAAGTCCTTCTACTGCTGCAGCACCGTTGCGCCGCCGCCAGGGGCCATGGCTCCCTCGGTCGGAGGCACGCCGGAGGCATCCACGTACAACACGTAGCGATGCGTCGTGGCGAAGGCGCGTGTCCCGGATCCAGAGGTCTGAGGCGCGGCGGTCAAGTAGTACCCACTGCGTGACGCGGTGCCGTTGCAGTCCGCAGGACCCGGACTCGAGGTCCCTGCTCCCAGGGTGACGGTGTAGCCACTCTTGCGCGCGGGATCACCAATCAGATCAGGCGAGATGAAGGCGGCCGTGCCTCCAGGACAAGGCGTCGCCAGAACCGTGAGGTCGGCGGCAAATCCACCGGCTGCGGCGGACGCTGAATACGCGCCCTCAGCCGTGTTGATGGCGCGCAACGATGCGATGGCTGACGCTTCGTTCGCGGAAATCTTGGCGCGGAGCATCGAGACCATCGCCACCGCCGCGAGCACGGACAGGATGGCCGCGACGACCAGGACCTCGATGAGTGTAAAGCCCTCGGAGCGTGTGAGCCGCGGGCGCCGGTGAACCATGGAGTCTTGCCTCGCGGAAAAAAGGGGATGCCCGCCGTGCGAGCATCCCCGAAGTGAGGTCACTGATTGTTGTTTACGCGTGTTACTGAACGGGCGTCGTCGCCGAGGCCACCGTTGCGGCCGTGAACGTGGTGCCCGCCGTGTTCTGGAAGATCGTGCTGCGCTGATCCGTACCGAACGCGCGCTGACCGGTCGAACCGATCGTCACCGGGTGCGCTTCACCGAAGTAGCTCGCCACGGCATCAGCCGTTGACGCGTTGCAGGTCGCCGCGGCCAACGTCACGCTGGTCGTCACGGTTCCCTGACCCACGTTCACCGCGTAGCCGCTCTTGATCACGCCGTTCGTGCTGAGGTCGGGGCTGACGAAGCCCGCCGTGCTAGAACCCGGGGCCTTGAGCAAGTCCGCGAGGGACTGCGCGTAACCACCGCCAGCGCAGCTCGACGAGTAGGTCGACTGGCCGCTGTTGACCGCACGCATCGAACCGATGGCCGACGACTCGTTGCCCGACATGCGGGCGCGAAGCAGACCCGGCACGGCGATCGCCGCGATGATGCCGATGATGGCCACGACGATCAGCAACTCGATCAGCGTGAAGCCCTTCTGATTACGAACCTTCATTTCTCTCTCCTGATTGTTTGAGTGTTGGCCGCGGGTAGCTCCCGCGTCGGTTCCCGACTGGTGACGCCCAGCGACCGACGCAGCCTCTTCAGCAACGCGAGTGCCACGACCACGCAGAGCCGGCGTCTGTTCGCAAGTGCAGCTGTTTACGTGAGTTATGTGAGCGGTACGTGAGAAAGCGTTCAGCGGATCGTGGTCAAAAATTGTCGGGCGACAATTTATTGTCAGGCCGGCCGGGCAGAAAGTGGCGGAAACGAAAAACGGGATGTCAGGTCAGACCTGACATCCCGCTCGAGTTTCGCAGGGTTGAGGGAAAAACGTGTTACTGAACGGGCGTCGTCGCCGACGCCACCGTCGCCGCCGTGAACGTCGTGCCGGCGGTGTTCTGGAAGATCGTGCTGCGCTGATCCGTACCGAACGAACGCTGACCGGTCGAACCGATCGTCACCGGGTGCGCCTCGCCGTAGTAGCTCGCCACGGCATCGGCCGTCGACGCGTTGCAGGTCGCGGCCGCCAGCGTCACGGTCGTCGTGACCGTTCCCTGACCCACCGTCACCGAGTAGCCGCTCTTGATCACGCCGTTCGTGCTGAGGTCGGGGCTGACGAAACCGGCAGTGCTGGAGCCCGGCGCCTTCAGCAAGTCCGCGAGCGACTGGGCGTAGCCGCCGCCGGCGCAGCTCGACGAGTAGGTCGACTGGCCGCTGTTGACCGCGCGCATCGAACCGATGGCCGAGGACTCATTGCCCGACATACGCGCGCGGAGCAGACCCGGGACGGCGATCGCCGCGATGATGCCGATGATCGCGACGACGATCAGCAGCTCGATAAGCGTGAAACCCTTCTGGTTACGAACCTTCATGTCCTATCTCCTCACTGAAAAAAAGTTTTGGCCGCGGGGCCGATCCCGCGTCGGCGTCCGACTGGTCATGCCCAGCGACCGACGCCAGCCTATTCAGCAACGGAAATGCCACGATGGCTCAGCGTCGGAAGAATCCCATAAACGCAAATAAATCTGAGATTTATCGGGCGGGAGCTTGCGCGGGAAGGGACCGGAATTGCTGGCAAATTTTGACCAGGTGACAATTAATGTCAGCGTGGAATTGTCAGAAATTGGCGGGACAGAGTCGTCAGTATTCAGTCGTGAGTCGTCAGTCGCAGTCGTCAGTCCGAGTCGCCAGTCGTCAGTCAGACAGTCGTCAGTCGGGTCGTCAGTCGGTCCTACAGTCGAGTCGTCAGTCGGTCCTCAGTCGAGTCCTGGTCCCGGCCCTGATGACTGATGACTGGGACTAACGACTCAGACTGACGACTCAGACTGACGACTGCGACTGACGACTGAATTGCCGACTCTTTACTGCACCGGCGTTGAGGACGACCCGACCGTCGCCGCCGTGAAGGTGGCTCCGCTCATGTTCTGAAAGATCGTGCTGCGCTGATCGGTGCCGAACGAGCGCTGACCTGTGGTGCCGACGGTCACCGGGTGCGCCTCGCCGAAGTAGCTGGCGACGGCATCGGCGGCCGAGGCGTTACAGGTGTTGGCACCCGTCGTGACGACGGTCGTGACGCTGCCCGCCCCTACGTTGACGGCGTAGCCACTCTTGATCACGCCATTCGTACTGAGGTCGGGACTGACAAAGCCAGCCGTGCTCGAGCCAGGCGCTTTGAGCAAGTCGGCGAGCGACTGGGCGTAGCCGCCGGCGCCGCAGCTGGAGGAATACGTGGACTGGCCACTGTTGACGGCCCGCATCGAGCCGATGGCGGATACCTCGTTTCCTGACATGCGCGCGCGCAACAGGCCCGGGACGGCAATCGCTGCGATGATGCCGATGATCGCCACGACGATCAGCAGCTCGATGAGGGTGAACCCTGTCTGCCTACGAACGTTCATACGCTGTTCTCCTCGCTTGCATGGGCCTTGCGCAACGGAAATGCCACAGACGTGCAGCGATCGCTGTCACCGCAAATCCATGATCATTCATTAGTTGTGCGGTTTGCGCGAGGGTTGGAGTGATTCTGCCATCAGTACAGACGTGGCGGCGACAATTCCAGTTTCCTCTGGGGGCGCGCGGAGAGCTCTCGCGCAAGGCAAAAAAGAAGGGATGCCGGCCACCGGCATCCCTTAAAGGAGGTCGAACGAAGAGTCTGAGAGTCGCGCGAGCGGGGCTTACTGGACTGGAGTCGTCGCCGACGCCACGGTCGCCGCCGTGAAGGTCGTCCCCGCTGTGTTCTGGAAGATCGTGCTGCGCTGGTCGGTGCCGAACGCGCGCTGCCCCGTCGAGCCGATGGTCACCGGGTGCGCTTCGGCGTAGTAGGTCGCGAGCGCGTTGCCCGTCGAGGTGTTGCACGTGCTCGCCGCGTTGGTGATCACGGTCGTGACCGTTCCCTGGCCGACGTTCACCGCGTAGCCGCTCTTGATGACGCCGTTGCTGCTGAGATCGGGGCTGACGAAGCCAGCCGTGCTCGATCCGGGCGCCTTCAACAGGTCCGCGAGCGAGGTCGCGTAGCCACCGCCGGCGCAGCTCGAGGAATACGTGGACTGGCCGCTGTTGACCGCTCGCATCGAGCCGATCGCCGACGACTCATTGCCTGACATCCGGGCGCGCAAGAGTCCAGGAACCGCAATCGCCGCGATGATGCCGATGATCGCGACGACGATCAGCAATTCAATGAGCGTAAAACCCTTTTGGTTTCGAATCTTCATGCCTGCTCCTAAGTCTCCTCGGGGACTGCGTTGAGTGGTCGCGAAGTCCGGCTGAACGCACGTCTCCGGCGACGGACGCGGTGACTTGAGCAACGCGAGTACCAGGCCGATATCGACCGTGCCGTCAAAAACTTAAATCGCTGGTGGGCTTGGTGTTGGCGTGCGACGGGCGGCGTGGGCGCAAGCGTGTGCGGCGTGCCGCTTTTTGGCGATCTGACAATTCCCGTCAGGTCAGCTGCCACAAAGTGGCTCGGCCATATTCTCGGAATGCACTCTCGTCAGAATCGACCTGAACCCGGCGAACCGGGCGAACGGGTGTCAGGCACCTCCCCCGCAAGGGGCTCGAGCGCTACCTCGCACTTCGAGGTCCAGTGCATCCGATAGCCGGGACGATTGCCGCCGATCGCATCGACGAACTGGCGGTCCTCCTCGAGCCCGACATCGTTCACCCACAGAATGTCATTCGCAAGGTCGGGATCGTTCGTCGGCCGGAAGAAGACGAAATGTCTTGGGCCGCCGTGGCAGTCGCTCGTGAACGGACGGGACGCGAAGATGATCGCGCGCGTCAGACCGGCCTTCTGAGGCGCCTCCAACGCGAGATTGATGTGGGCGGCAATCTGACGAACCGCCTGCAGCCGCACAAGAACGAACCCTGCCCACGCCGTGATGATGAGCGACGCGACGAGCGCCGCCCCGAAGCCGCGCCACTCCGCCCGGTCGTTCACGTACCGCGCTCCCGCGATCGTGAGGCACAGGATCGGCAGCACAAGTTCGAGCGCGTGAACCGGGCCGAACGTATCGACGCCCCAATCGTTCTGAAACAACTGCGCGAGGAGCGAGCATCCGACCATTCCCCACAGGACGCGCAGTCCATTGGACGAGGTCGCTCGCGCGAACACGATCAACGCGAGCGACGCGGGCCAGCCGAAGAGATCGATGTTGAGGCGAAACAGACCACTAGCCGTCCGCGCGAGGGATGCGCCGAGTTCCGAGAAGTTGAACCCTGGGAGCGCGTTCTTGTCGGGGATCACGAACGTCGTGAACCGGTACCGGTTCTCAGCGATGTACTCAGCTGACCGTACGTATCCCATCTTCCATGGCGAGCCGTTCTGAGCCCACAACACGCCAAGGAAGATCGCAGCCAGGGCACCGGCAGGCGCAGAGAACGCCGCAACGGCTCGCCAGCGAACCGCCCCGTCGAGACGCCAGATGGTGACGGCCCACGCAAGGAGGAGCGGAAGACCGAGCGGCAGCGTCGATTGCGGACGCACGCAAAAGGCCACGCCGAAGAAGAACGCGAACGCCGCATGATGACGTAGCGACGAAGGCGTCTCGGCAATCTTGAAGTACATCCACACGCACCATGTCAGCGCCATCAGACACGTCGTGTGTGAGAGTTGCGTCGCGGCCGTGATCTGGACGAAGGGTGCCGCAAGGAACAGCACCGCACCGCCGCGCGCCCACGACCGTCCGACGAGCGACGTGAGCACACCGATCAGCGCGGGCATCGTCAGCGCGGAATACAACGGATTCATCACGCCGGTCGCGCCCAACCAAACGCCCGGCGCCATCAGAGCCGACCAGCCAAAGAAGTAGGCGGGATAGAGCCGGCCGTCGTTGATCATGAAGTTCTGATCGACGAAAAGCTTCATCGGCGGAGATGCCGCCCACAAGCGTCCACTTGCGAAGAGCTGCGCGCCAAAGCGGTAGGCGGACTCGTCGTCGGTGAGTGGAGCGTCGTGCAGGACCCATCGGCGGATTGCAAACGGGATCACGAAGGCCGCCGCCATGGTCCAGAGGAGAAAGCGGCGGTCGGACAGGCTCTCCCATTCGGCGGTCAGTTGGCGCGCCCGATCCGACAGACCTGCGGCATACATGAACGCGAACGCCAGGAGGACCGCGGCCAATGCGCCAAACGGCATCCAGAAGGCGACAACGGTGAGGTATCCGGGCGTGGGAACGTTCAGCGAACCGAGGTCGAGCGCAAAGCCGTTGAAGTAGGTTGTGCCGACGAGGTGAAAGGCGGCCATCGCGAGCGCCGCACCAAGGACGCATCCCAAGGCCGGCGCGTACGCCCCCGCGCTAGGCTGGCGCGACATGCGATCTGCGTTCGGCGTCGTCACTGTCAGCGTGCTCGAGCAGCGCACCGTACGTCTCGGCACACGCGGCCCAGGACCAGCGAGCGCGCGCAAAAGCGGCGGCGGCAGGACCACGCGCTGAGAGACTTGACCGGTCGCTGAGAATTTGCCGCAGCGCCTGCTCCCAGC
>Ga0075366_10001834_pt1 | contig 10718 bp, 14 predicted proteins | sample EndMethybrTD3031_FD_72351 | JGI IMG/M metagenome (GOLD analysis project Ga0075366, IMG submission 72351) | Populus endosphere microbial communities from Tennessee, USA - Endosphere MetaG P. TD hybrid TD303-1 | ecosystem: Host-associated > Plants > Roots > Endosphere | place: USA: Tennessee... | reverse complement strand
TATAGCGCGCCCTCGCCGCTGCGATCCGGAGACGTGGGTGAGTGGCTGAAACCAACGGTTTGCTAAACCGTCGTACTGGTAAATCCGGTACCGAGGGTTCGAATCCCTCCGTCTCCGCCAGGTGCCGTATTTTTGCGGCTTTCCACGAGCTCAGATGAACGAAGAAAAGTCAGGATTTTCCTGACTTTGTTGCGGATAATGCGTTCGCCGAGGAATGCTGAAATTCGGGGCGAGCCGCCGCCTAACTTATGGCTTAAATTATGGCTTGATCCCTGACCGGCAACGCTTAACAAAGCGAAGTCATGTCCTCGCGCGCGCGTAACAAACTAACGGTTAGGCAGGTGGCGTCGCTCACCGAGCCGAACGTCTATTCCGATGGGGGCGGCCTCTATCTGAGAGTCCGTCGCTCCGGGCGCTCGTGGTTTTATATCGGCACCCTCGATGGCAAGCGAATCGAGCTAGGGCTCGGCTCTGCGCTCGACATTTCCTTGGCGAAGGCGCGCGAGCGAGCCGGCGCAATTCGCTTGCTCCTGCTCGACGGTATCGACCCTCGCATCGAGCGGGCAAAAGCCAAAATTCCGAAGAAGCCCGCCGTGACGTTTGGCGCTTTCGCGATGCAACTGGTCGACGATATCGAGGACGGGTTCAAGAATCCCAAGCACCGCCAGCAGTGGCGCAACACGCTTAAGTCCTACGCCCATCCCCTGTTCGACCTGCCCATCCACGAAGTGACGACCGAGAACATTCTGGCCGTCCTTCAGCCGATCTGGCTCAGCAAGGCAGAGACGGCCGATCGCGTTCGCGGCCGGATCGAACGGGTCCTCGACGCGGCAAAGGTCAAGGGGCTGCGCTCAGGCGAGAATCCCGCTCGGCGTCGCGGTCATCTCGAGTTGCTGTTGCCGAAGCGCAGCAAGACCCTGGTCAAGCATCATCCAGCCTTGCCCTACGCTCATATCGCAGGGTTCATGGCTGACCTGCGGACACGTCCCGCTGTCGCGGCAAGGGCGCTCGAGTTCACCATCCTGACGGCAGCGCGCAGCGGCGAAACACGCGGCATGACATGGGGCGAGGTCAGTCTTGAAAATAAGCTTTGGACGGTGCCTGCCACCCGGATGAAGGCGGGAGCCGTGCATGAGGTTCCGCTCAGCGACGCCGCGCTGGCGATTCTAGAAGGCCTCAAGGAAGACGGCCTCGAGCACGGAGACTATGTTTTTCCCGCACCACGAGGTGGATCTCTGTCCGACATGGCGCTGTCCCAGCTGCTCAAACGCATGGAGCGGTCCGACATCACCGTGCACGGCTTTCGTTCGACCTTTCGCGATTGGGCTGGCGAAAAGACCAACTTCGGCCGCGAAGAGGTAGAAATGGCCTTGGCACACACGGTCGCCTCTTCGGTTGAGCGCGCCTATCGGCGGGGGCGGGCACTCGAAAAGCGGCGCAACTTAATGGCCGACTGGTCAGCGTACTGTTCAGGTACGTCAGATTAGCCAAAAAACACACGCATTGTACCTGTTGAGGATAAGTCGTGTCATCTAGAAGGAAAAACGGCTAAATTTGGCCAATATTGACTTTTACTATAAAATTAGCTATAATCACGCTTGCGACAGGTAAGTCAGCATTTGAGTATTATCTGGCGCGGCTATCAACTGAGAGCCGTTTAGGGTGCCGGTTTTTACTCCGGCCGAGAGTAGGCTTGTTCATGGCTGAGGGGTGAATGCCCAGAGCGACAGCAAGCAGTCCACGCGAGATCGACCTTCGGGTCGATGGAGGCCCTTCGGCGGCCCTCCCTATCTGCGAAGGACTGCAAAATGGATCAGGATCAATCGGCGACTGTAGTGACGTTCATGGACTGGGAACGGGCGGCCAGGGTCATTCGCGACATCGGCCAGCTTGAGGCCGACGCTTCGCTGGTCATCGGCCCGCTGAGCGACCGGATGATCAGCGCTGCCATTGAAGCGCTCGGCAAGGAAGTGACCGCGCCCTGGCAAATTGTCGAAGGCGACTGGCTCGCTCGGATCGTCCGGCCTGAGTGGAAGATGGCCAAGGGTGTCGGAACCGGCGACGCTTGGCTTGAACTCGCCGAGATCGGCCCGGAGGATGAGGAAGGCTTTAGCTGGATCAACGTGGCCATCGGCGCCGGCCTGACGCGCCTTGGGCTCGAACTGGTGTTCCGCCGCGGCCTGCAAGATTTAGCCGAAGCCGCCTTGGAGGATGACAAGCTTCTGGCGCCGCTCGTGAAGCAGGGCATGGTTTGCAGCGAAGTCGCGCCCCGCTTGTTCTTTCCGATCGATATCCAGGCCGAGCTGCTGGCGCAGGGGTTCGAGATGAATGATCTCGACAAGGCCCTCGCCCCGGTTGGCCAGGCGACCAAAAAGGCCCTCGCGGCCAAAGCCGATCTCGACAGGTTGATTGGTGCGGTCCGCAGCGCGGCGACGCGCAAGTAACCGGCAATCTGGCCGAACGATCTGTGAACGTTCGCATCGATCATCTCCCATCATCAGGCCAGCCTCGCCCCGTGCCCAACGAGCACGGGTCGATGGCGGCTGCCACCACAAGGAAAGAGCATGGCTTACCCACGGACATTCAGCAGCGAGGAAGTGTCTCGCGCCAAGGCGATCGCCCACCTCAACGATCAACTGCGCAAGACCGGCACGGGCGGCGCCGTCATGATCACCGAAAATGTGCGCCGCATCACCGGCTTCAACCTGGTCGTCCTCGCCGAGACGCTCGCGAACTGCGAAGACTTCGGCGCCGACAATGATCCTCACGGCGAACGGGACTTCGGCGATGTCACGCTGTGGGGATGGGATTTGATCTGGAAGATCGATTATTTCGATAAGGATTTAAAGTTCCACTCGGACGACCCCGCCGATCCCGAAGTTACGCGGCGGGTACTAACCGTGATGTTGGCAACGGATTGGTGAGGTCAGCCATGTTCGCACCCATCATCTTTACGCAAGCTCTTGATCAGAGCGCGTCCACGCCGCATAGCCGTCCCACCTGCGGTCAGTCCCGCGGGGGAGGCTTGATACCCTCACGACGCAAGCTCCGGTCGAGATTCCTCGGCCGGGTGGCCGTCACGCATGTCCAAGGCTCGCCTAAAGGTGGCGGCGCCTTGTGCTTGCGCAGGGGTATCAACACCCGGCTTCGGCCGAGCCTCCACATGACAGGAGGCACAGGGGTGAGCACACGTTCCGCAGCGGTCGACGCCTATCGTCGGCGCAATTGCCCAACCAACGTCCAAAAGAGCCATTCGTCCGCCCTTCATGCGCAGGGAGCAGTGACATGGCAGGCATAATCGTCACGGGCGAGAATGGAACGATTGAACTCAATTCGACCAGCGTGATCATCAATCGCCTGTACGCGATGGGCATTCCTCAGCCTAAAAACGCGATCCCTCGCCACGTGATCCCGCTGTCGGCAATCCAATCCATACAGTTTCGCGAGGCCGCCTTGACGAAATTTGGCAAGCTACGGATCGTTAGCGTCGGCGCTGATCCACTCGGCCCGAGAGGCGCGAACGAGATCTACGATCCTTGCGCGGTCGTGTTTGCGCTCAGGCAACAATCGGACTTCGTCCAAATGCGCAATGCTCTGGAGAAAGCCCTCAAAGCCTCCGCCGATGGATTGCACTACCGCCATCAGGGAAACGACATTCCATCAAACTCGGTGGCAACCGTTGCTGCAAAGCCAAAGCTGGAGCGCGTAGGTTCGGTCTACGTCGATCAAGATGGCGTTGAATACTCCGCGAACGGCGATGGCGAAGACGAACACGCCCATTATACGCACAACAATCACTACTATTATGCTGCCTCGACGGCACCCGAACCGGCGAAGAAATCACCGTCAGTCGGTCAGATCATCGGATATATGGCCGCTGGCATTTTCATTTTTATGATCTGCGTAGTCGCCCTTGGCAGTGGTGCCAGCCCTACGGGAGGCGGTACTGCGGCCGTTGCGGCTGGATCGAAAGCGTCGCTCGATGAGGAGACTCTGAGTCCCGATTCAGAAGCTCAGGCGTCGGTTGACGCAGAACGCACTGCCCACGATGCAGCATCGCAAAGGCAGATGCATGAAATCAGTGCCGAATGGTTGACTGGGAACTGGGTCATGGCACCCAAAGGCGGCGACGACGGCCAGACCAATTGCTTCGACTTCACCAATCCACGACTGTACCGGATCAACGACAATACCGGAAAAGTTATGAGCTTCCGATCAAACGGAGAATATCGCGACATGTTCGCATATACAACCCCGAGCGGCGAGGAGCATTATACTGCAGCTAGAGCAAAATGGGCTTTAAACGGTAACATTATTTCTCTCTCCGAAGGATTGAGTCAGGATGCTTTTCATGTCGAATGGAATTCTGCCTCAGGAAAAGTCATTCCTAAAAACGATAATGTGCTTCTCTTCGACCAGGGGAGTGGGGGCACCTTCTCACGTTTTGTCCGATGTATCGGTGATACTGCGGAAATTTACGGTGAATAACTATTCCATCTACGCTCAGTCCCGCCGTGGAGGCCCAGTAACCTCAAACAGCGAACGCCGGCCGAGATTTCTCCGCCGGGCGGCCGTCACGTATGTCCAAAGCTCGCCTAAAGGCGGCGGCGCCTTGGGTTCGCTCATGGTTACTAGCGCCCGGCGCATGTCCGTGCCTCCCTTGAATTGGGAACAACGAATGGGCTCGGAGCAGCAAACCACAAGGCCAATTTGCCATCAAAGGCGGGCCGTTGCGAACAGCAGTGTTCCGGCTGTCTCGGGAGACGGAGCATGATCCGTTTGTCCGCTCAAGGCTACCGCGCGGTGGTCGATCTCCACGATCATCATCTGGCGATCAAGCGGTCGGTGAACTTTGTTGGTGCCCCGAACGAACAAATCATTCCACTCGCCAGTATCAAGTCGGCGGGATTTCGTCGGCCGGCGTTCCTGATGTCCGGCCGGATCACACTGACCCTCTCTGGTGGGAGAGCGCAAGATTCCGGGACCGTCGCCGATGAGAACACCGTCTTTTTCAGCAAAGACCATCTCATCGCATTCGAACAGCTTTTTCAGTTGATCCAGAGCGCGATCGCGACGCCTTCGATTGAGCAAATGGTGATGTCCATTCAACGTGATCGCCAAGAGCGCGTGACTGAAACGAGACCCGAGCCACAGAAAGCTCAGGCGGTACTCGAAGGGATCGATCGGCGCCATCGGCCATACGGCAAGGAGGGCGGCGCTGATTTTTATGACATGATCAGCAATGGGCAGTCTGGCCAGCGCGGAGGTAACGAACTGCCGCTCAATCCAACCGTTGGGGAGTGGTGGCATAAAGTACCAGTTGCCGGCAGGATTTCCTTAGTCGGTGTTCCATTGTTTTTGCTGGTGACCATGTGCTCTGCACCGGACCAAGTGACCGTGCCAGCTGTTGATCAGGTTACCGAGGGGACACCAATCAGAACTCTGCAGCCAGAGGTCCAAGCCACAGTCCCTGCGAACTCTACGGTCCCCGGAGAATTGATCAACGGTTGCTACCACTTCGACAGTTGCCAGTTTTCGCGGATATATAGCATTACGTTGGTTCGAAGCTCTAGTAGAGAAAGCCTCATCAAGGCCCAGCTATTGTGGGGCGGCGTCGCTAACGCCACCGGCGATCCGTCAGACTTAGAGCGTATCAAATGGGATGCCAGGAGCAACAGTTACTATGCTCTCTGCTCGACTTCACGACCGACAATTGCATTTCGAAGTGGGCAGGGCTGGACTGCACAGGTGTTTGATTTTGCGGGTGGAGTCCCCGGAGTCGCCCAAAACTCGGCAAATATCTATCAGGCTTTGTGCCATCAATTTTTCAACAACGAACTCGCTGACCGCGCCACGACGATGGGCTATCAGGCTCCACCAAATGGGACAGACCAATTTCAGATTAGCGATCCGCTTGAGTTGCTTCGTGAAGTCAGGCCGACACGTGACGGCGGCGGGGCCCACGAAGGAACTCTGAGCGACAAACCTCTGGAGGCATCCGATGAGCATGAAGTCTATGCACGAGAAGATGCGCGGCTGAACCAAGTTTATCGCGAACTGTTTACCGCCCTGCGTGGGGCTGATCGTGTCGCACTGCGAGGCTCTCAGCGCGAATGGATACGGAAGCGGGATGCGCAGTGTGGTACTGCTGGCGGGACCATATATTTATCTTGCATGATCGAGATGACCCACACTCGCGCAACGGCGCTAAGCGAGGGCCTGAACAATTTTTAAGCCGGAGGCGCTTTGCTCCATTGGTTGTCGAATCTGATTCGTCGGTAAGCGGAGACAGCGTGCAAGCTGGATTAGGCTGACGCCCACAACATAGATCATCAGCGCGGGCCGGGCACGGTTGCAAGCTGGCGCCCAAGCTCATCATATATAGTGAGCAAGTGGGTGCCACCACGCCTGACCGTCAAAGCCCGGCCTGTGAAGCCGTACAACTCCCCAAGCTTGGTGAACATGGGATGCCCGCTGAGATCGTAGACTACGACCTTGTGGCCGATCTGGACCGCACTTCCTATCGGCATGCATACCTCGCGAATTGAAATGCTGTTATTAAAAATTGCACTTAAGCAGATATCAGCCCCGCCATCTTGTCGAGCGATATCTTCCTGCATCATGATGCATATCTATAATAAATTCATTAAATAACTCTGGAGATAGTTCGGGGTTTCAGAATAACAGATATTGGGCGATATCCCAGTTGGATATGTTCGGCGAATATTGCGCCAAAGCTCCCTTGGTGGCCATGGCATCAGTCGGCCAAGGTGGTGACCGTGTGCGGGGAGAAGCCTGGGCTCCTCTGCCACAGACTTAGACGATGTAAGGCAATGTCAGTCCTGCAGACCGCGAAGCATCATAGAGGCCGATCGTGTTTGGTCCGCATGCCTGCGCCAGATCAAATATCATGACACTGAATTGCCATCACTTGCAAAGCGAAGTGGCAGGTATCGCCTGCCGTCAACAGCGATCGAGCCCTCAGATGCGAGTCGGCGGAGACCAAAAAACCGATACGGCGCCAATCGTCTTCGGGGCAGACGCCCTGCAAGTTGCCGACACCGTCGACGTGGCCGGTGACAATGTAGTCGCCAGTTCGCCGCCCAGGCTCAACGCGAGCCTAAATTGAACGCAGCGTCGGCGGGCAGGTGACCGTTTTAAAATGGATGAGATTAGCGGTCACTTCTTTCGGCCGTCTTCTTCTTTCGCCACCCCTTTGAACGGAGTGCCATCTTTCTTGTGCTGGACAAATTGGCCAGTAACAGTGTCCCGCTTGATGTAGGTGCCATGTGGCCCTTCGAGTTGCGAACGCCCCCGAACCGAACCGATCCGATAGCCTTCGCCCGTATTTACCGCCATTTGGACTCCTTAATGGGGCAGAGTATAGCGCGACTGCTTTACCACGGCAACAGGCATGGCAATTTCACTTGCCCTCTTGCCTTCGTCGACGCGGCCATGGCTTAAAAAGTCGTTCACAAAGAATAGTTTAGCCTTTCTGGCCGGACATAACTTTCGAATCCAGGTTCGACGTATTGTTCTTTAAGTTTGTCAGCAATCACACCTGGTCCACCACTAATGGCTAGAAATGCATTGAGGTAGTGAGCGGGCACATCGTGATACCAGGCGTACAACATCTGGTTACCAAAGACATGTCTATCGCTACGTGATATAGATTCGTCCGAAAACATGGCAAGCAATCCAAGTTTAAACGGATTTTTTGTCGCCTCGTCGACAAGCCGATTAGGCCTCTTGTCGACGGTCAAATTGTGGCTGATTTTCGCGAGATTGCCCGTTTCTAGGTAATGGCGAATTAACCGGTAAGCCTCGCGCTTAAACCACGAGTTGGCGCTTTCCGACCTCCGGGTATTTGGTAATTCGCGCCGCCGGATCCACTCCACCAGCAGCCTATCAGCGTACTCGTTGAAGATGGAGAGAGCGTTCGGCCGCCGATCGCTCGATGGAAGCGGCGGCAATCCCTCATCCCACTGAGCTCGTCTTTTATTCACTGTCGAAACCATGAGGATGCAATGCGCCCGATCGAAAAAATTTTCAAGGTTGACGTAGCACAATAATGCGACGATAGATCGTCCGTCGCATTATTGTGCGACAATGATCGGCGGCGGCTCCCTGCCTCACGCGTCCCTATTCGGATGCTGTGGGTAAGCGAACGCCCACCCACTTGTGGCGGTCTCGCCACCGAATTGGAGTAGACAAATGCTGAATTTCGAACCCCTTCTTGTGGGCACCAAAACCGCGTGTAGCTTGCTGGGCATTGGGCGCACGACGTTGTTCCGACTCCTGTCAGCCAACGAACTTATTCGGAAACGGGCCGGCCGCAAGACCCTCATAACGATGGAAAGCATCAAGGCCTTCGCAGATCGGGGGGCAAGTTAAAATGTGCGCTGCCGACAGTTGAGACGTTTCCAAATGGACCAATCGACAATTTCCATACCTCAGGCGCTGCCCAGCGTCTGACCGTCACTCCTTCACCGATCTCGCTCGCCGGCGGCAACCGTGCATGCGGGATCGGCAATGCCAAGGAATCTAGAATGACAATATCCAAGAAGAGCAGTCCGATGCAATCCATTTTGGAATACGTTGGGGCTGCCGATGACCCGGACGCACTCGCCGCTTATAATGCCATATTTGGGATCGAAGGTCCGATTGTGGACCTTAGCATTGCCAATCATGTTCGGATGTCCGCTGTCCGGGATGCAGTCGTCGAAACGATGACGTCCCACCTCAGTCAGAACGGTCAGGAATGGGGGCTGCAAGTCACACGCCTGGGTGTGGTCGCGGGGTCATCGGCTGAGATCGATGTTCCTGAGGTTCGGAAGCAATCGCGCATTTACACTCAGGCTGGGGTCGACGCCATCACAGCTGTTGTCCCAAGTCCGGTTCCACTGTCGTCTGATCCAAACGGGTTTGGCATCGCATTGGATTCGTGCGCGTTGGTGTTCGGGCCGGGTGCCGAGTCGCTCTTGCAGCGGGCAGAGTTAAAGGCGCGCCCGCGTCGGAAGGACGCCCCACGGCGAACATCTATCTGTTGGCAAGGGCCGGACGAGGCGGACGAACTTAAGGCAGCGCTTACCCGCATCTTTCGCCCATCACTGATCAACGGCATCGCGTTGGAAGGTATCAGCGAGGCCCCAGTCTCGGATGAATGGAAACGTCGTTCGGCTTGCCGGAAGCGGGGGTTCGTGACGCTTATGATGCGCTCGATGTTGCCGCTCAAGAAATCGCTGTCGCTCGTTGGTGAAAGCCGATCGTTGGTTGTCGGCGCAATTGCCGCGGCCGAAGGGGCCATGAAGAAGGCGCAGCGTGACAGCAAGCCATGCGTGCATCCGGATGGCTTGCCGCATTTTTGGTTCCGTGAGCTGCGGCGTCTTGGCCTGGACGACATTTCGGTTCCACTCGTCAAGCTACGTTGAACGATACCCTGGGGCGGTGCCCACAGCACCGCCCCGTTTTTTCAAACCGTAGACACGGCTCGCGGGCGAACGCGGCCGAGCTCCACCAAGCCTAGCAGACTCGAAAACAGCCGGTGCGCCTCGATTGGTGCTTCGCCCCTCCGCACTGTGCGATCCCGTAAATCATCGTCGGCGAGCGAAGGTCGCCGAATTCTTCAGGACAAAACACATGGATGAGATTGATCCCATCCGCGAAGCGTACACCAGTGCGGATAAGGTAAGGAAAAAATTCTATATGCGACATGCTGACGACATTCGGCATTGGGCAATGGAGCGTGATGACCAAACGTTCCTCTGGCTGGTGACGGTAGGTGATTTGGCTGGACCCGCCCTACTGAGTCACAGAACGGTTCGGAAGCATCTCGCCTATGCGTGGATCGACGCGCTGTTAGCCGAGCATGAGCGGCACCCGGGCCGGCAACGGCTCTGGATCACCTTTGCATGGGATACCCCACTAACGTGGGAGCGGGTCCCCAATCTCGACATGAAATCCGTGCGAAACATTGCCGACCAACATCTGCGTCGCAGCGGCATTGATGGAATCGGCACGCTGGAGATCGACACTTGGAAGGAAATCGCAGGCGAGCCGGGCAAGCGAATGGTGCCTCACGTTCACTTTCTCGGCTGGTCGAAAAACGGGCAAACGATCGATGTCGCGGCGCTTGAAAAACGCATGTGCAGCCGTCGCGCCCTCTCCAACTCGCTGGGCGCACACAGCGTCGTCATCAAAGAGGTTGGTCCAACCCCCAAAGACATGGCCACGATAGGTTGCTACATGGCCAAGCTGCCTGCCTATGCCAAAAATCCCAAGCCCGATCCGGTCTGTGGCGGTTATAAGCTCGGCCAAGTGAGGCATGCGCCAGGAAGCGTTACCCGCCTCATCGAAGTGCTTTCGTTCCTCGAAATCGGCGATGTCCTCTTCGCGATCGGCGAGGGGAAAGTGATCGCAAAGGAAATCCGCGATAGCGTTAGGGCAAAGTATGGGCGCAATGGCAGGGGGAAGTGGGCACCGGAACGCGACATGATCGCGCGTCACTGGCGCCGCATCCGCGCAACCAACGGAAATAAGAAATTCCAGGACTGCAATGTGATCACCCGCGTCGATCAGCGCCGCCCATCGGAGCTGGACGACTGACGCCTGTCGCGAAAATATTTCGCTGCAACGGCAGGGACGGCGGCCAAGCGGCTACGGCGTGTATGTTAATGTCAGCATGACATGCCCAATAGCCGCCTCTACGGCCCTATCAG
>Ga0075366_10001833_pt1 | contig 10719 bp, 9 predicted proteins | sample EndMethybrTD3031_FD_72351 | JGI IMG/M metagenome (GOLD analysis project Ga0075366, IMG submission 72351) | Populus endosphere microbial communities from Tennessee, USA - Endosphere MetaG P. TD hybrid TD303-1 | ecosystem: Host-associated > Plants > Roots > Endosphere | place: USA: Tennessee... | reverse complement strand
CCAGCGGTAGAAGGTGGTGGCGGCCACGCGGCTCGCCGGACCGTCCCGCCGCCAGGCGCGCGCGATGGGGGCGGCCATCTGTTCGAGCCGCTCGTTTTCGAAGCGAGTGCATACTTCGACTTGCATCGGCTGAGGCATCTCGGCGAACACGGCGCGCGCTTGCCCCATGCGGTCGTTCTCCCAAAGCTCTCGGATGCGGCGCAGCCGATCGGCCTCCGACAGTGCAGCCACAGGCGGCGCGAGCGCGGGCGGCTGCCCGTTGCCGCCGGACGCAGGCTCCATGGCGGTGACACCGGCATAGCCTTTCTTCAGCGCGTCCTTGAAATAGGCGGCCGGCGACTTGAGCTCCGGCATGGCCGCGTTGCGCAGCCGCTGGTCCACGTGGTCCAGCGTGGCGCGGATCTGCCCTTCATCGGTCGTGGCGTAGAGGTCCTGGGCCTCGTCCTGCTTGAGGCCCAGCGCGATCAGGCGCCCGACCAGCTCCAGGTCGAAGACGTTGCGGTTCGATGCACTGATGTCCCCCAGGCGCTGCTGGATCTTGGGAACGACCCTGAACTGGATTTCCTCGATCTTGCGGCCGCGCTTGTGCTCGATCAATTCGAGTCCGAAGTCTTCGCACAGCGCGTCGATCTCGGCCAGCGCCTTGCTGATGACGTCGCGCTTGAGAAAGCGGTAGTCGACTTCCTTGATGTCGCTGCGGCCCGTCAGCACCGCGGCCCACCAGACGACGTCCTCTCGCATCGACAGGCGCCCGGGCGAGGTGAGATAGCGCGCGCCGATCTCGTACAGCACGGCGGCGGAATAGCTGCGCATCTGGCTGCTCATCTCGAGCAGCACGCGCGTGTACTGGTGCGGCTTGACCAGCCGCTCCTTGATCTCGTCCGGATAGCGCCAGGTCACCATGCAGGGCCGTCCCCTGCCCTGCTCCTCGATGGTGACGGTGCCGAGCAGCTGCGACGACACCCACCGCTTGAGGGAACTGCTGCTGGTCGACCACTCGATGGTCGTGGCCTGCATGTCGCGCAGGTGCGATTTCAGCAGTTCGGTGTTGTTCGAATTGAAGCGGGCGTCGCCGATCAGTTCGCTGAGCGTCAGCTTGTAGACCGGCTCGTCCACGCCCTGGCGCTGCGAGTGGTAGAGCAGCGCGTTGTAGATGCGCCGCGAAAGCAAGGTGAGCCGACCGCGCTTGGGGCGGATGGCGATGGCCTCGTTGGCCTTGGCCACGCTCTGCTCTTCGGCCGTGGGCGATTGCCGGGGCTGAGACCGTGACTGTGAATTTTCTTCCTCGACCATGGTCTGCGGCGGCAATAAAGTGGTTTCACATCATGCCTTTGCATTGTGATTCAGTCAATTCACATTAGGCGCGTAACGGTGCCTTGGTATGTTTGCAGATAAACACTTGGGATATTGAAGAGTTGAGGATGCGTTTTCCTGTGGCGTGACAGGTACTTACGTCCGCGGCTGTGAGATCGGTTGGGATTGAATGTGAGATCGGTTGGGGTTTGAAGTGAGCCTCGTTGGGAGACTGACGCGACTTTTGTGAGTTCGGATGGGTTCCAATGTGAGTGGATATGGGTTGCCGCCCTGTACGCAGCCCGCAATGAGGCGCAAAGCGCGCGATGAACCCGGCTCATGGGGTGCTGGAGGCACCCCAGCCCGGTTTGTGGCCGCATCGAGTCGCGCGTTCGCTGCCTTCGGGGGCCTTGGTCCCCAATCCTCCTCACAATACTTGGCGGTGCCGGGGCAGGCTTGTCGGTAAAACTTGTCCATTCGACAGATTCTCATAGAATTGCCAGATTCTGTCGAATAAGGCCATACAAAATGTCAGTTCCCGTGCCGCCGGTCAGTGGAAACCTGGTTTCCACCGAGCTTCAGGTTCCCCCCCGCCAAACCATCAACATGCAGAAGATCGCGGCGCTTGCCACGCGCGCCGGATCGATGGTGGAGCAGATCCGCGGCATGCTGCTGGCGCCCGAGGCCCGCAAGATCCCGCCGACCTACTCCACCGCCCAGCTGGCCGCGCTCTGCGGCGTCGACAAGGCCCATGTCGCCTACCGCATCACCAAGGAGGATCTCCCGGCCGGCCGGCTGACGCCTTCGGGCGGCAAGCGAACCTTCGAGCTCGACGAACTGCGCCGCTGGACCAAGACCTACCGTGCGGAAAAGATGCGGCCGGCGGGCCGGAAGGCCATCACCATCGCTGTCGGCAACTTCAAGGGCGGCGTGGCCAAGACCACCACCGCCATGGTGCTGGCGCAGGGACTCAGCCTCCGCGGCCATCGCGTGCTGGCCATCGACACCGATCCGCAGGGTTCGCTGACGACGTTGCACGGCCTGCTGCCCGAGGCCGAGGTTACCGAGGACATGACCATCGGGCCGCTGTGCGACGGCAGCGAGAACGACATTCGCTACGCGATCCGTTCTACCTATTGGGATGGCATCGACCTGGTCGCGGCCGCGCCCTTTCTCTTCTCTGCCGAGTTCGCCCTCCCCGCCCGCCAGATGCAACAACCTGGCGCCAAGTTCTGGGACGTGCTGAATGAGGGCCTGGAGTCGGTGCGGGACCTGTACGACGTGATCGTGATCGACACGCCCCCTTCCCTGTCGTACGTCACGATCAACGCGTTGTGGGCCGCGAACGGCATCGTCGTGCCGGTGCCGCCATCGGGTCTCGACTTTGCGTCGTCCGCCCAGTTCTGGTCGCTGCTCGCCGATCTGGGCGGCAACCTCGACGGCCAGAGCAAGGACCGCGAAGGCAAGGCCTTCGACTTTCTCCATGTGCTGCTGAGCCGCGTGGACGCAGCCGATCCAGCCATGCCGGCCGTGCGGCAGTGGATCCAGGCGACCTATGGCGAGTACACGCTGCCGGTCGAGATCCCGAAAACGAGCGTGACCAGCAACAAGGCCGCCGAGTTCGCCACGGTCTACGACGTGCAGAAATACGAGGGTGCCGCCAAGACCTACAAGCGGGCAGTCGACGCCTACGACTCGTTCGTCGAACTGGTCGAACAGTCGGTGATCGGCGCATGGACTGCGCAAGGGAGGGCTCTGCAATGACCGTGGTGCCAATGCAGGCCACTTCCCGTTCCAGTGGAAACCTGGTTTCCACGCCCCCGTTCCTTCTGTATGTTCCGGCAATGCTGGAGATCGTCCAAACCGTGGAAACCTGGTTTCCACAGCAGTTCGCGCGGCACTCCGAATCCGGAGCGGCAATGCCGCAAGGTCCGCGGAAGGGCGCTTGCCGCGGGCGCTGGAAATCCCGTTTCCCGACGTTGAGCACTGCGCATGCCGCGCCAAGGAGTGTCCATCATGGCTAGCACCCGCAAGCGGCTGGAGGCATTGACCGCCGGCCTGATGCTTCCCCAGGCCGCCACGGAGCCGGTCGCCGCACTCGCCGCGGAGGCGTCGCCCGTGGTCCCGCCGTCGGCATCGAACGCCGTGGAAACCAGGTTTCCACCGGCCGTCGGCGGTAGCCTCGCGCCCCGTACCGGCCCGGGCCAAATGATGGCTTTCCGTGGCCAGATCCAGCAGGTCGAAGGCGAGATGGCGGCGTTGCGCGAAAAGCTCAGCCAGTACGAAGGCTCGCTGCCAACGCGGAAGATGGACCCCAAGACGATCCGTCCGAGCCGCTGGGCCAACCGCCACGACGCCTCGTTTTCGAGCAGTGCCTTCGCCGGCCTCAAGGCGGACATCGAACACGCGGGCGGCAACGTCCAGGCGATCCTGGTGCGGCCGATCAAGGAAGAGCCCGGCCAGTTCGAAATCGTCTTCGGCCATCGCCGGCACCGCGCCGCGCTGGAACTCGGCATCCCGGTGCTGGCGTCCATCTGGGTCGACGAACTGGGCGACGCGGCGCTCTTCGCCGCGATGGATCGGGAGAACCGCGAACGCGCCGATCTGTCCAACTATGAGCAGGGCCTGATGTACCAGCGCGCGCTCGAGGAGCAACTGTTCCCGACCCAGCGCCAGCTCGCCGAGGCACTGGGCGTGAGCCACACCTGGGTGCGCAAGGCGTTGATGGTCGCGCAGCTGCCGCCGGCGGTCGTCGAGTGCTTCCGCAGCCCGCTCGAGGTCAGCTTCCGCCATGCCGAGCAGATCAATGCCGCCATGGAAAAGGATCGGCGCGGTGTCCTGAAGCGTGTGGAGAGGCTGCGGGGCCACAGCCTTGCGCCCGCGATGGTGGTCGCGCGGCTGCTCGATGCGAAACCGGGATTCGAACGTTCGGAGAAGCTCGACATCGTTTCGGGCGGCCAGAAGCTCGGGACGCTGGTTCGCGCCAAGAGCGGCGAGATCACCATCACCCTCAGCCCTGAAGCCGCGACTGATGCCAGCCCCGAGGCGCTCGAGGCCGGCATCTCAGAGGCCCTGCGCAAGGCACGCACCTTGTGAGCGGAGCCGCCCAGGGGGGCGGTGCAGTGAATGTGAGAACGGTTGGGATTCTTCGCGCCTGGCCGACTCAGCAGATTTCGCCACGCCGCTGACCGTTTACGTGAGCCCTGGCGGGCAATCCGCAAAAGAAGAAGGGCAGGGCAGGGCGCTATCCTCAAGCTGCACGAGACTCACGCCGTTCTCCAGTCAGTCCCTGCTTCAAGCGCTTGCGATGCCTTGGCCGCTGCCGGGCACGTCGTTCCCGGGCAACTGGCCTGCATATTGGCGCCCTTCACGACCGGGCCGTGGGCTCGGCCTCAGGGCCACACGGATAGCCGCTCTTCTTCTCGTCGCCGATGACGGCACTCCGGCGCGCTTCGGCCTTCGCTCGGCATCGCCCTGTCCATCTTCGCGGAGCCCGAAGACCGAAGACGATGCGCGAACTCGGCGTTCCCCGGCCGCCATCGCCTCTTCGGAAGCAGCGGATCGACGCGAATCAACGCACTGGACATCCGCCACGGACCAGATAAAATCGTTATAAATCAATGACTTAAGCGCGACACCTTAAGGAGGTGCGTTCTTGCAACACAAAATGTGTATTGATGATTACTTCAGTTATCATCAAGCAATTCATGACGCAGACCATCGCTTCAGTGCCAGGCAACCAACAGCCCAAAGCCATATTCCGCCGCGCTGTGGCGAGCCGGCCGATCCTCGCCTAGGATCGGAAAGACATGGCTTCCGTCCCCACACCTTCCCAGCTGGCCCATATTGACGACGACGAACTCGCACGGCTTGCAGTGAGCTGGCGCGCGCTCGCGGGACGCGGCGACCGCGAAGCGTTCGGGATCGCGCATGCGCTCGAGGTCGAGCAGCGCCGGCGCACGCGCGAGAGCCAGCTGCAGCAGCTGCCGCCGGAGGAACCCCCAGAGCCGCGGCCGTGGTGGAAGTTCTGGCAATCGACCGGCGACCGGAACCCGACATCGGCTTCATGAAGACCGGCACCGCGCGCAAGCTGCACCGGGGGCACTTTGCATTCATGCGGGCGCTGGCCCAGGGCCTGGACGAAAGGGCCAGCTGGGACCGCTACCTGCGGCTCGAAGGCGAGCACACCGACCTGCGCACGGTGCGCCGTACCATCGCCTGGATCCGTGACGAGTTCGCGGCGGCGGCACGGCGCGAGCGCAGGCCCGGCACCGCCCGCCTGATCCTGCTCGATCCGGACCGCTTCCCGGCGGCGCCGGCACTGCCGAGCCTTGCCGAGTTCGCCGCGGCGCAGGGCCTCGAAGACTTCTCCGAGACCGAGCAGATCGAGGCCTACGAAGCCGCGTATCCCGCCACCGGCGGGGGAGGGCAGGGCGCGCGCCCCTCGCGCCGCGCCCAGGTGATCGAGCGCCAGCTCGAAGCCTTGCGCTGGCTCGAGAACCTGGTCGCGCAGGATCCGCGGCCGGGCGACAGCGTTTTGGCCTGGCTCAATCCTTCGGTGGCCGCACGCCTCGAGCGCGCCGGTGTGCCAACGCTTTCCGCGCTGGTCGACCGCGTCAACGGCATCGGCGCACGCTGGTGGGCCCACGTGCCCGGCGTGGGTGAACTCAAGGCGGCGCGGATCCTCGACTGGCTGTGCGCCAACCAGCAGGCGCTCGGGTTGCGCATCGGCTCCCACGCCTTGAAGCCCAGGGCGCAGCTCGCGCCGCTGGTGCTGGCCGCGGTGGTGCCGACAGGAACCGCGCTTGTTCCTTACGAAAAGTTCGTGCTGCCCGCCGAACTCGATGGCCGCGCAGGCAGCAACCGCGCGCCGCGCGAACGCTGTCTGCTGATGGCCGCGAATGACCACGAGGCGATCGGCGCGTGGCTCAGCGCCAAGCGCCCGGGCGATGCGACCGGCGAGCTGTCGGCCACCCAGCGCTCCTACCGCAAGGAGGCCGAGCGCCTGCTGCTCTGGGCCGTGCTGGAACGGCGCAAGGCACTGTCGTCGCTCACCGTCGAGGACGCCATCGACTACCGCGACTTCCTGCTCGATCCGCCCGACCGCTGGTGCGGTGCGCGCCATCACCAGCGCTGGTCGCCGTTGTGGCGGCCGATGGAAGGACCGCTCGCGCAGTCGGCGCTGCGCCAGGCCATCGCGATCCTGCGAAGCCTCTACGCCTTCCTCGTGAACCAGAACTACCTGGTCGGCAATCCGTTCGCAACCCTTGCGCCGCCATCGAGCCTGCAGCAGCCGCTCGACTCGCGCCGCGCGCTGAGCTTTGCGCAATGGGACCACGTCGACGCGCTGCTCCAGGCGCACGCCGACACCGAAGCCCGGCGCCGGCTGCGCCGCGGCATGCGCTGGCTCTACGCGACCGGGTTGCGGCTGGCCGAAATCACGGGCGCGAAATGCGAGGACCTCGAACAGGTCGAGGACCGCACCGCCGGCGGCGTGGCCACGACCGGCTGGCAACTGGCCGTGGCCGGGAAGGGTGGGCGCGGCCGGCAGGTGCCCGTGCCGGCCGCGCTCGTGGCCGAGCTCGAGGACGAACTCGCGCGGCATGGCTTCGAGCGGCAGGTCGGCGCCGTGAGCAACCGCGGAATTCATGTGCTGGCCCGCTTCGACACCGAATCGCGGCGCCCGGTGGCCTGGTCGGCCTCGGGCCTGTACCAGGCGATCAAGGCCTTTGTCGCGCAGGCCTCCGCGGGCCTGCAGGGTGCCGAAGCGCAGCAGTTGAAGAAAGCGAGCACTCACTGGCTTCGGCACTCGCATGGCGCCCATGCCCTGAGGGGCCGAAACGGCCAGGTGCCCGTGCCGATCCAGGTGGTGCAGAACAACCTCGGGCATGCCTCCGTGGGAACGACGGCCATCTACCTCACCACCGATCGCACGCCCTCGCTGGCACCGGTGCGCGCCGCAGGCTGAAAGCAGGCCCGCGGCTTCTGATCGCGCGTCGCACCGCATGCAATGGCGGGTGCGCCGAGCCATACCGAAACTCGCTAGCTGCTAGCGCGTTTGCATGCTCGCTAGCCGCCGCGGATCCGCGCAAGATGCACGGCATGCACACAGTGGTCTTCTGCACTCCGATGCGCGGCACCCGGCCGCGCAGCCCGCTCTTCTTCAACCAACTGGCGGATCGCCATGCCGGCTAGCACCATGGACAAGGACTGGCTCTGTTTCCATCCTGACCCGTCGAAGCCGCGCTTCACGCCGCCGCCCGGTGCGGTGGACGCGCACTGCCACGTGTTCGGCCCCGCCGCGCAGTTCCCGTTTGCGCCCGAGCGCAAGTACACGCCCTGCGACGCTTCGAAGGACCAGCTCTTTGCGTTGCGCGATCTGCTGGGCTTCGAGCGGAACGTGATCGTGCAGGCGACCTGCCATGGCAACGACAACCGCGCGCTGCTCGATGCGCTGGCGCACTCCAACGGACGCGCACGTGGCGTGGCCTCGGTGGCTGCAGACGTCAGCCACGCCGAACTTGGGCGGCTGCATGAAGCCGGTGTGCGCGGTGTGCGCTTCAACTTTCTCAAGCGTCTGGCCGACTTCACGCCGCGCGAGGTGCTGATGAGCATTGCGGAACGCATTGCGCCGCTGGGCTGGCATGTGGTCGTGTACTTCGAGGCCCAGGACCTGCCCGAACTGTGGGACTTCTTCACGCGGCTGCCGACCATCGTGGTGGTCGACCACATGGGCCGCCCCAATGTGAGCCAGCCGGTCGACGGGCCTCAGTTCGAGCGCTTCGTGCAGCTGCTGCGCGAGCATCCGAACATCTGGTCGAAGGTGAGCTGTCCCGAGCGTTTGTCTCTCTCCGGTCCGCCGGCCTACGACGACGTCGTTCCCTTCGCGCGGCGCCTGGTCGAGACGTTTCCGGACCGCGTGCTGTGGGGCACCGACTGGCCGCATCCCAATCTCAAGACCCACATGCCCGACGACGGCACGCTGGTCGACATGATTCCGCGCATCGCGCCGACGGCGCAGCTGCAGCGCCAGTTGCTGGTGGACAACCCGATGCGCCTCTACTGGGCCTGAGACGGGCGCGGCGGTCGCGTCGAACGAACCGCCACGGCTACGCCTCCGGCGGGGCGCACAGCCCTAGACTACGCTTCATGGACCTCAAGCAGCTGGAGTACTTTGTCCGCGTGGCGGAGCTCGGCAGCTTCACGCGTGCGTCGATCGTGATCGATGTCGCGCAGCCCGCGCTCAGCCGGCAGGTGCGCCAGCTCGAAGTGGAGCTGCGGCAAAACCTTCTCACGCGCAATGGCCGGGGGGTGACAGTCACCGATGCCGGCAAGCTGCTGCTCGAGCACGCCAGGGGCATCCTGCACCAGATCGAGCGTGCGAAGGAGGACCTCGGCCGCATGCGCGGCGCACTCGCCGGGCGTGTCGCGGTGGGCCTGCCGCCCAGCATCGCGAAGCGCATCGCCGTGCCCCTGACCCGCGCCTTCCGCCAGCAGCTGCCCGATGCGCGCCTTTCCATCACCGAGGCGCTCTCGAGCGCCATGCAAGAGTCGGTGACCGCGGGCCGCATCGACCTGGCGCTGCTCTACAACCCCGCTCCGTCGGCCGACATCGACAGCGTGGTCATCCTCGAAGAAGACCTGTACCTGGTGGGCCCGGCACAGCCTGGCGGCACGGTCGACGGCGAAGTCTCGCTGCGCGAGGTGGCGTCGCAACCCCTGGTGATTCCGACCAAGCCCAATTCGATCCGCATGCTGGTCGAGGCGGAGATGGCGAACATCGGTTGCCGACCGACGATCGCGATGGAGATCGATGGCGTGGCCGCGATCCTCGATCTCGTCATCGACGGGGTGGGGCTGGCCGTGCTCTCCTTGAATGCGGTGCTCACCGCGCCGCGCCCGGAGGCCTTTGCGACCCGCCGGATCGCGAATCCGCCGCTGCGCAGCCGGCTGGCCCTGGCCGTCAGTTCCCAGCGGCCCGCCACGCTGACGCAACAGGCCGTCCTGAAGCTGGTCCGCGAGGTGGTGAGCCAGACGATGAACGGGTCCGCGCCGCCCGCGTGAGCATGGGTCGCGGACCCCTCGAGCCTCACTGCTTCGGAATGCCGGCCAGTCGGATGACTTCCGACCAGCGCTGAATCTCGTTCTTCAGGAGTTCTGCCTGCTGCTGCGGCGTGCTGCCCTGCGCCTCCACGCCGATCTGGCGCAGCCGCTCCTTGACCTCGGGTGCGGCCAGCGCCGCGTTGACCTCCTTGTTGAGCCGCTCGACGACGGCCGGCGGCGTCTTGGCGGGCACCGCAAAGGCGTTCCATGAAGCCACGTTGAACTTGGGCGCGCCGCTCTCGGCGACGGTGGGCGTGTCCGGCAATGCGAACGAGCGCTTCGTGCCCATGACCGCGATCGGATGCAGCGACTTGCCGCTGATCTGCCCGAGGAGGGGTGCGAGGATCTCGACGCCGGCGTCGATCTGTCCGCCGCGCAGGGCCGTGATCATGGCCGGGGAGCCGTTGAACGGAATCACCTGTGCGTCGATGCCGGTGCTGCGCTTGAGCAGCTCGGCCGCCAGATGCTGCGTGCTGCCCACGTTGATCGTTCCGATGTTGACGGTGCCCGGATGCGCCTTCGCATAGGCCAGCAGCTCCTGCATGGTCTTGAACTTCGAGTCCGCGGAGGTCACCACGGCCAGGTCGAAATAGCCGATCGTCGAAACCGGCGCGAAGTCCTTCACGGTGTCGAACGGCAGGCGCTTGAAAAGGCCCACGCTCACGGCGTTGCCATTGGACATCAGCAGCACGGTGAGTCCGTCGGGCGCCGCCTTGGCCACGGTGTCGGCGGCGACCACGCCGCCCGCGCCGGGCTTGTTGTCCACGATGATGCTTTGCCCCATCGATTCCGACATTTTCTGCGCGACGACGCGCGCCGTGAGGTCGGCCACGCCGCCGGGGCCGAAGGGCACCACGAGGCGGATCGGCTTCGTGCTGGAGGGCTGCGCATTCGCGCCCATGGCGATGGAGACCGCGGCCAGCACGAGCGCCGACCGCCGCGAGAGTGTGAAGAGGGTGTTCATGGGGTTCGATTCACTGTGGGACAAGCTTGCACAAGGTGTCAGAAGCGGTGCCGCATGCCGAGCACGAGGCTTCCGCGCCGCTCGTATCCGGTGAGCCGGTCCGAGAGGTAGACCGCGTAGAGGTCGGTGCGTTTGGAAAGATAGTGGTCATAGCCGAGCGCTGCCGTCGTGCGGCTCGTATCCGTGATGGGCATGTCCCTGCGTGTCTGCGCGACAGACGCCATGATGCGGCCGACGCCCACGGGCACTGCCAAGCCGAGCTGCGTGGTCCGGGTCGTGGTGCGGATGTCGGGCGTGTCGGTGTGAAAGTACTGGCCGTAGAGCTTCACCGCCTCGAAGTCGTACGAGAGTCCGGCCAT
>Ga0075366_10001832_pt1 | contig 10721 bp, 7 predicted proteins | sample EndMethybrTD3031_FD_72351 | JGI IMG/M metagenome (GOLD analysis project Ga0075366, IMG submission 72351) | Populus endosphere microbial communities from Tennessee, USA - Endosphere MetaG P. TD hybrid TD303-1 | ecosystem: Host-associated > Plants > Roots > Endosphere | place: USA: Tennessee... | reverse complement strand
ACCGACAGCGCCGCCTCCTGGCCGACGAATCCGGGCGACGCGTCCTGCTTGATCGTGCTGCCGACGTTCGACGTCAGGATGATGATGCAGTGGCGGAAGTCGACGGTCTGGCCCTGCGCGTCGGTCAGGCGGCCATCGTCGAACACCTGCAGGAACAGGTCCCAGACGTTGGGGTGCGCCTTCTCGAACTCGTCGAGCAGCACGACCGAGAACGGATGCTTGCGGATCCGATCCGTGAGCGCGTGCGTGTCCTCGCGGTTCCCGGGATCGCCGATGATCTTGCGCGTCGCCTCGAGGCTCTGGAACTCGCTCATGTCCAGCCGGGCGAGGCGGTCGGCCGATCCGAACAGGAACTCGGCCAGCGTCTTGGCGAGCTCGGTCTTGCCGGTGCCGGTCGGTCCGGCGAAGAGGAACACGCCGACCGGCTTGCCGGCGTCGGTGAGGCCCGCCTTCAGCATGGCCACGCGGCCGACGACCGCGTCGACGGCTTCGTCCTGGCCGATCACGCGCGCGCTGAAGAAGGCGCGGAGCTCCGCGAGATCGACGCGCTGACGATCGTCCAGCACCTGCTCCGGCATCCCGGTCAGCTGCGACATCGTCGCGAGCACGTCACCGCGCGTGAGGCGCTCCGCGCCGCGCACCGATGCGCGATCGGCCGCGATCTTCAGCAGGTCGAGCACGGCACCGGGCATCTGGCTGGTGCCAAGGTAGTGCCGCGCGAGGTACGTCGCGGTCTCGAGCGCCTCCGGGCCCACGTCGATCGACAGCGTCGTCGCGAGGCGCGCCGCGACGGCGGCGGCGAGCTGTTTCGTTTCGTCGTCGGTGATCGGCCGCAGGCGGACCAACTCGATCGCCGTGCGCAGCGCCGGCCGCGCCTGCAGCACGCGTGTCAGCGCGGCAGGTGTGGCTTCGCTCAGCAGGACGAGGCGGCCGGCGGCGATCGCCGACAGGACCTGGTCGAGAATCGTGGCGCTCTGGCCGGTGTGCGTGCCGCTGACCGCGAGCTGCAGGAAATCGGGAGCATGCCAGAGCACGCGCTTCTCCGCGGCGAGCTCGGTCGCCAGGCGGCGCAGCCGTTCTTCGAGCTGGCCGATGTACATCTGGCCCGCCTGGAGCTCCGGGCCCCCGGCCTCGAACAGGGTCCAGCCCTTCGCCGCCGCCCGCATCGCGAGCAGCGTGACGAAACTGGTCTTGCCCGAGCGCGGCTCCCCGACCACGACGAGCGACCGCGGCGGCTGCTGCAGGATCGCCGCCTCGGCCTGGCGCAACTGCTCCATCACGGCGCCGTGCTCGACGAGCAGGGACCGCGCGGCGTCTTCCTCGACGAAGCGTCCAAATGTCTGCAGGTACGGGCGATCGATTGCGGTCCGGCGGTACGCCGTGAGCGCGTCGAGCAGCGGCTTTCCCGACGGCTGCACGATCTTGCGAAGGAGAGCCTCGAGCGTCGTCATCTCCTCGGCGGTGAGGCCGGACAGCCCGTCGCCGAACCCGAGGACGTCACCGCGATCGCGGCGCACCGTGAAGTGGTCGCCGAGCAGCGTCGGAAGAAACGGGTGCTCGGCCCACCACTCGGGTGCGTGCAGGAGCAGGTCCCCCGCGGGCGGCGGAGCCTCGAGAGACTCGACGTAGCGCAGCGCGTAGTACAGCGGCCACGGCCGCAGGTGGTGGAACACCTGGAGCACGGCACTCAGCGCACCCTGCCGGTCCGGCCGCCGCGCCAGCGCGGCGCACGCGGCGGCGGCGAGCATCCAGTTGGCGCCGGCGATGGCGTCGGTGACGACGACCGCGTCGACCTCTGTTTCGAAGATCGCGGCGGCCTCGCGGAACTGCGGGTGCTCCGCGACGTCGCGCGGATGCGAGCTCGCTTCACCGACGGCCGTGAGGCGCTCGCCCATCTCCTGAAGGCGCTGGACCGGTGGCGTCGTGCCGGCCGCCGGTACGGCCGGAGCGGGAACGGGCGACGGCTCCGGTCGCGTCGAGCGGCCAAAGGCCAGGTACAACGCGACCACCGCGCCCACGAGGACTAGGAGTGCGAACGTTTCCATGCGCGCAGAACGATCATTCTACGCGGGCAAAGGCCTGACGCGCCTGTCACGGCTCGTACAGAGCTTGAAGCGCCTGTCACGCACGTACAGAAAAGAGATCGCGGAGCGCGCCGAGATCGCACACCCATTTTCTCTGCGCGCTCTGCGGCCTCCCGTGAACCGAGACGTGACTGTCGCGGCAAGCCGTCGCAGCGCCGCGCCGTGATCAGCGCGGGAGCGGCGGCGCCGACGCGTGCGCGTCGAACCGGACGAGCGCCATGTTCGTTTCGCCTGTGGTGAAGAAGTGCCACACGAATCCCGCGCCGACGATCCGGCCGTCGGGCTGAATGGCGAGCGATGTCATCGCGTCGCTCACGAACTCGTCGGGGGTCGAGAAGGTCGTCGCGGCGACGCCGTCGGCACCGAACGTCCGATCCGGCGACCCGTCCGTGTTGTATCGCGAGACCGTGAAACTCCCTGCGACCGACGGACCGCCGACGAGAATCCTGCCGTCGGCCTGGAGCGCGGCCGACGTGATCAGATCGAAGCCTCCGCCGATGTCGGCGAGCGCGATACCGCCCGTGCCGAACGTCGAATCGAGCGCGCCGTTCCGGTCGTACCGAGCCAGCAGGATGTCGAAGCCGCCCGGGAGCTTGTCGCCGGACGCGAATCCCGCGACGACGATCTTGCCGTTGCGCAGGATCATCACGCTGCTCGCGAAATCCTGCCGGCCGGCCGCGTCGGTGCGGACGATGCCGCCGGTGCCGAACGTGGGATCGAGCGAACCGTCACGGTTCAACCGAAGGACGGCGACGTCTTCGAACGCGGTGAGCGGACGCGTGGTGCCTGCGATGACGATCCGTCCGTCCAGCGGCACGGCCACCGCGCGCGCGTCGTCGATCGCCTCCACGTCGATGGTGACGGTGCCGTCGCCGCCGAACGCGGGATCGAGCGCCCCGTCGGTCGTGTACCGCGCAACCGCGATGTCGGCGCCGGCTCCCTGCGGGGCGATCGCCTGGCCCGTCACGACGATCCTGCCGTCGGCCTGGATCGTCATCGCACGCGCTTCCGTCGACGCGTTCGGGAACTCGGTGATCACCTGTCCGCCGTCGCCGAACGTCTGGTCGGGCGATCCGTCACGGTTGTAGCGGGCCACCGCGAAGCCGGTCGGATGCAGCGGGTCGTTGGTGAAGGACGTACCCGCGACGACGATCCTGCCGTTGCGCTGCACCGCCACGGCCGCCGCCGTGTCGCTCCCCCGGAACGTCGTCAGCACCCTGCCTTCGGAACCGAAGTCGCGGTCGAGCGATCCGTCCCTGTTGTAACGCGCGACCGCGAACCCGCCAAGGGCGCCGCCGACGGCCACGATACGGCCGTCGGTTTGGACCGCGACTCCGGCCGCCGAGGCGTAGCCGCCGGGAAAGCCCGTCTCCACCTTCCCCTCCTTGCCGAAGCACAGATCGAGGGCGCCCTCCGCAGCGCGGAGCACGTAGGGTGACGAGGCGATCGCGCCGAGTACCAAAGTCGCGGTCGCCAGGAACGATGTCGAGCGTGAGGATGTACGGATCACGAGCGGCCTCCCCGGAATGAAGCAGGTCACGCGCACGTGCGCGTGCGTTCGACCGGTAGGAGTGGCGGGACCGAAATCTTTCCAGCGGCGGATGTCACGGCGCGGCGAACGCGGCGGCCTCTCTCTCCTTGACAGACTAGGAGAGAGGCGGCATACTCCCTAGCCAGACTAGGAGAGACGACCGATGGCGGAATCCGCGGACCTGCTGCCCGGCACGCTCGACATGTTGATCCTGAAGGCGGTGTCGCTCGACCCGCTGCACGGCTACGGCGTGCTGCTGCGGATCAGGCAGATCTCGAAGCAGGCGCTCGAGATTCCGCAGGGCTCGCTCTACCCGGCGTTGTACCGCCTCGAGCATCAGGGCTTCATCAGCTCCCGGTGGGGCGCGAGCGACAACAACCGCAGGGCGAAGTTCTACAGCCTGACCGTCCGCGGGCAGAAACGCCTGGCGCAGGAAACCGCCGGGTGGAACCGCCTGGCGGACGCGATCGCCGCCGCGCTCAACGCCACGCTCTCGGACACGGACGTCTGACATGCAGCGGCTCCGCACGCTCGCGTCGGCCCTGCGCGTGGCGATCGCGAGACGCCGCTTCGAGGACGGCATGTCCGACGAGCTGCGTTTTCACGTGGACGCCTGTGCCGAGGATCTGATCCGCAGCGGCGTCCCGCGCGCGGAAGCCTACCGGCGCGCCCGGCTCGAGTTCGGCAATCCCGACGCGGTGAAGGACGAGCTGCGCGCCGCGCGCGGCCTGCGGCTGTTCGACGAGCTCGCGCAGGACGTGCGCTACGCCGTCCGCCGCTTTCGCCGGTCGCGCGGTCCGGCGGTCGTCGCCGTGCTGGCCCTGGGCGTCGGCGTCAACCTCGCCGTCTTCGCGGTGATCGACGCCGCGCTGATCCGGCCGCTGCCGCATCCGCACCCGGATCGACTCGTCGCGATCGCGTCGTTCAGCGCCGAACAGGGACGCGAGCATCTCATGTCGCCGCTCGATTTCTTCGACGTCGAGCGGCGCGCCTCGTCACTCGAGCACGTGGCGGCCTACTTCCCGCCGGGCTTCACGATCACGGGCGACGGCGAGGCGGAACGCGTGCCCGGCGCACGCGCCAGCTCCGGCATCTTCGCGGTGCTGGGCGTGCAGCCCGTGCTCGGACGCGGGTTCCTGCCGCGGGAGGATCGCGCCGGCACGCCGCCGGTCGCCGTCATCAGTCACGGCGTGTGGACGCGCCGCTATCACGGCGATCCGGCAGCCGTCGGCCGGACGATCGTGATCAGCGGACGCGCGCACACGCTGGTCGGCGTGCTGCCCGAGGGCTTCACCGCTCCGGCGATGTGGCCGCGCATGCCCGAGGTGTGGGTGCCGATCGGGCTCGATCCGAACGTCACGCGGCGTGACGCGCGCACGCTGCGCGTGCTCGGACGGATGCGGCCAGGCGTCACCATTCAGCAGACCCGCGCCGAGCTCGACGCCATCGCCGGCGCGCTCGCGCGGGAATACCCGGACTCGAATCGCGGGACAGGCGCGACGGCGACGGGGCTGGCCGAGCAGCTGACACGCGACGTGCGTCCGTCGCTCTACATGCTGGCCGCCGCGGTGGCCGCGCTGCTGCTCGTCGCCTGCGGCACTGCCGCCGGCCTGCTCGCCGGCAGCACGCTCGAGCGGCGGCACGAGTTCGCGACGCGGCTCGCGATCGGCGCCAGCCGCGCGCGCCTCGTCCGTCAGGTGATCGCGGAAAGCCTGCTGATCGGCGTCCTCGCCGCCGGCGCCGGGTTCCTGCTCGCGAGCGTCGCCACCGATCTCCTGATCGGCGCCGCGACGGCGGCGGGGGTGCCGCGCGCGGCGGAGACGCACGTGGGCTGGCCGATTTTCGCCGCCGGCGTCGTCCTGTCGCTGACCTGTACGATCGGATGCGCGCTGGCCGCCGCTTTCGCGCTGACGCGGCAACGCGATCTCCGCGTCACCCGCGGCGCCAGCGCGGTGACGCCCGGGCGCACGCGCGCCCGCGCGCTGCTCATCGGTGTGGAAGCCGCCTTCTCGCTGGCGCTGCTCGCCGGCGCGGCACTCCTGGTGCGCAGCTTCTACGAGCTGCAGGTCACCAGTCCCGGCTTCGAGAGCGATCGCGTCTTCACGGCCCGCATCTCTCCGCCGTCGGCACGCTATCCCGCCGGACCCGTCCTCGCCGGCTTCTACGACCGCGTCGTCGAGCGCGTGCGCGCCCTTCCCGGCGTCGAGGCGGTATCGGTCACCGACTGGCTGCCTGTCAGCGGCTCGAGTGCCGCGACCGGCGTCATCGCACCTGGCCCCGCGGCGTCAACCGCCACACGCGCGCTCGCGGAGATCCGTGTCGTCGGCCTGGAATATTTCCACACGCTTCGACAGCCGCTCGTCGCCGGACGCGGGTTCGACTCGCGCGACGTCGAGGGGGCGGCGCTCGGGGTCGTCGTCAACCAGGCGTTCGCGCGAACGTATTTCAGCGGCGTCGATCCGATCGGCCAGCGGCTTCGGATCGACCGCGGGACTCTTCTCGACGCGGAGATCGTCGGCGTCGCGGGCGACGTTCGCGACGTGGCGTTGCGCGTGCCGCCCGGACCGGCGATCTACGCGCCGAAGACGCAACAGCCGTGGCTGCGGAGCGAAACCCGCGAGCTCGTGGTTCGAAGCAGCGCGGACGCCGCGGTGCTGGGGTCGGCCATTCAGGCGGTGATCCGCGAGCTCGAGCCGGATCTGCCGAAGCCCGCCGTGGTGCCGATGCGGCAGATCGTCGATCAGGCGCTGACGCGGCCCGGCTTCTACGCGTCAGCGGTCGCGACGTTCGCCCTGACGGCGCTGCTGCTGGCCGCGTTCGGCATCTACGGTACGGTCGCAGCCGCCGTCACGGAGCGGCGGAGGGAAATGGGGATCCGCCTCGCGCTCGGCGCCTCGCGGCGGGACGTGCTGGTGCGGGCGGCCCGTTCTGGTGTGGTACCGACGATGGCCGGGCTGGTGGCTGGTGTGCCGCTCGTCTTCGCCGCGGGACGCATCGTGCGCCAACAGTTGTACGGCGTCGACCCTGCGGACTGGATGACGCTTCTGAGTGTCGGCGGGACGATGAGCATCGTCGCCGCTCTCGCAGCGCTGCTGCCGGCGATCCGCGCGACGCGGATCGATCCGGCGTGGATCCTGCGTCACGAAGACGCGCGCTGAACGCCGCGGCTAGTCACCCGTCGCCCAGGTCGGCAGGCATTCATACGTCCAGCGACTCTCGGACGATATCCACCACGCCTTGCGGCACTTGGAACTGCAGCACTCGTAGTTCTGAGCGCACGTCACCCACTCACCTTTGCATCCGCCGAAGATCTTCGACAGCGCGTCGGCGTCGAGGCGCCTGGCGCGCGCGGGCAGATGGTTCGAGACGTCAATCCGCGCGGAACGTCGTTTTGAGCCCATGTCCTACTCTCCTCCTGAAGCAACGACATCGCAGTACCACTGCCCGGGATAGTTGGGGTACGGCTTATAGAGGCGGCACGTCCCGTAACAACAGGTGGCGCCATTCGGCGTGCAGGCCTGACCGAGCGGCACGCAGCCGCCGAACACCTTCGACAGCGCGTCCGGTGAGAGCGCGCGCGGGCGCAGGGGCAGGTCCTGATCCAGCCGGATGACCGATCGTCGAGGCATGTCGGCTCCTTACTGGCAACTGCCCCCGGGCACGCCGAGTCCAAACGACCGGCAGGCCAACCCGGGACAGCAGCTGAAGGGACCGGCAAAGCTCACGCAGAGTTTTCCTTCGGACACGCAGCCGCCGAACACGCGCCCCAGTGCCGTGTCGGCCAGCCGTGCGGCGCGGACCGGAAGGTCTCGATTCAGATCAATGACGATTCGAGGCATAGTGTTTCGCTTCGTAAGGACATGGGCCGATTCCGGCCCGGCATTCCAAAATACACCGTGCCCGCGCGAAAGTTGGTGGCCAACTTCCACCGGACGCCCGTGTATTTCGTGCGGGACGACATGGCCGCGCCGCGGGTGCTCTGATACCATGCGCGGACCGCTGCACTCAATCATTCCGGAGGAATCCATCATGCCCGCATTGGCGACCGTGAACGGCGAAGAGCTCGACATGCTGTCCGCGATCCGGCTCTCGATCTTCGAGGGCGGGTCCTTCCTGAGCGACGCGGTCACGCTCGTGCTCCTGCGCCAGTATGCCGCCGAGCGCGGCATCGCCAACACCGACGCCGAACTGCAGCTCGCGGCCGACGAACTGCGCTACACGCGCGGACAGGAATCGGCCGAAGCGGTGCGCCAGTGGCTCCGCGAGAACCATCAGGACCTGCTGTCCTTCCAGGACGGCCTCGATCTGATGCTGCTCCGCAACAAGATCCGCAACGCCATTCCCGCCGACGAGGTCAAGGCCTACTACGCCGAGCATGCCGTCGAGTTCGAGACCGCGGAGGTGTACAGCATCCGCGTCGAGACCGAGAACCTCGCCAAGGAGCTGCTCGCGCAGATGAACGACGAGGGGGCGAACTTCCACGTGGTCGCGATGGAACAGTCGAAAGACGAGACGTCGCGGCATCTCGGCGGGTACGTCGGCAGCCTGACGCGCGCCGGCATGACCGGCGCCGTCGCCGCGGCGGTCTTCTCGAGCAAGCCGGTCACCGTCATCGGGCCCGTCAAGACCGAGAACGGGTGGAACCTCTTCAAGGTGACGAAGATTCGCAGGCCGACCCTCGAGGAATCCGCGGACGCCATCCGCCTCAAACTGATGGACGAGCTGATCGCGAAGCTGCGGGCCAAGGCCCGCATCGAGTACCCGGCGCTCGACGCGGCCGCGACCGTCTAGGCGACATGCGAGCGAGCACGGCGAGCGAGCCACGCGATCGGAGCGAGCCGGCGGAGCGGCGAGCGAGAGCGCGTGTCGGGGAGTCCGAGGGGCAAAGCCCCTCGGACGAATAATGCTCGCGCCCCTCGCGGCGGCGCTGGTCGGCGGCGTGTTCGCCGCCACGGGCGTCCTGAAGGCGCTCGACTCGCGCCGCTTCGAGCAGCAGTTGCAGCGCTACCGGCTGCTGCCGCCGCGAGTCGTCCCCTGGGCCGCCCTCGCCTTCATCGCGTTCGAGTGCGCGCTCGGCGCCGCGCTGATGCTCGGGCTGTCACCGTGGCTGCTGCCGGCGGCGGTCCTGCTGATCGCGGGTTTCGCCGCCCTCACCGCGTGGGCCACGCGCAGCGGACGCGTCGAGGACTGCGGGTGCTACGGCGGCCTCGTGCTGCTCACGCCCGCGCAGAGCCTCGCGCTCGACGGCCTCTACATCGCGCTCCTCGTCGTCGCGTGGCTGCTCTGGACCGGCGCGCCCGGGCCTCCCGCCCCGTGGAAGATCGCGATCGTGCTCGTCGCGGGCGCGGCGGCGCTGGCCGCGGCCTGGCGCTCGCGCACGGGTGCCCTCGTCAGTCTCGGGCTGCTGCGCACCGGACGCACCTGGCGGCGTGGATGGCTGAAGCGCTCGGAGAGGGACGTCACACAGGGGGCGCATTTCGTCGTCTTTCTCAGCCGCGAATGTCCGTACTGCAAGAACTGGGTCCCGCTGCTGAACGTGATCGAAGTGCAGCCCGATCTGCCGTCGGTCACCGCGATCATGTCGCTCGACGACGACGCGCGGAAGGGGTTCCTGGCCGAGCACCTGATCACCTTCCCCGTCACCTTCATGCCGCAGTCGCTCATCTCGCTGATGGTCGACGCCTATCCGACCGCCGCGCTCGTCGAGAACGGCCGCGTCACCAGCACGTGGGTCGGCGAGATGCCGGAGACGTATGTGACGCGCGTGCGCCACTTCGTCGACGCGATCGCCCCGCGCGCGGCCGCGGCGCCGAAGCGTTTCGCCGGGTAGCCCCGTGGAGATCGCGGACCTCGACGTCTTCCTCGCGGCCCACGAGGCGTTCCGCGCCCTCCCCTCCTCCGAGCTGAGCGCGCTCGCCGGACGCTTCACGCTCGCGGTGTTCCGGCTGGGCGACGTGGTGGTCGACGCCGCCAATCCCGATCGTGCCCTCGGTCTCGTCTACGCCGGACGTGCGCGGCTCGTCGAGGAGCACGCGGGCGCCGAACCCGTCACGCTCGCGGTACTGAACAAAGGAGAGACGTTCGGCGAGCACACGCTCCTCGGCGCGCCCGGCGCCTACGCGGTGCGCGCGGCGAGCGATCTGATCGTCCTGCGCCTCGACGAGCGGCACTTCCGCAGCCTGGCCGCGGCGTATCCCGCCTTCCACGACGCGTTCGCGCGGCGCGTCGAGCACGGGGTCGAGCTCGCGTTCCTGTCGCGGCTCGGCCTCTTCTCGTCGCTGAAGCTCCCGCAGCTCACGAAGCTCCGCGCCGGGCTGACGCGCCTCGAGCTGCGGCCGAACGAGGAGCTGTTCGCCGAAGGCGGCGACGGCGACACCGCGTACATCGTCCGCACGGGACGGCTGCGTCTGACGCGCAGCACCGGCGGCGGCCAGCGCCAGGTCGGCATCGCCCGCCCGGGCGAGCTGATCGGCGAGATGGGCCTGCTCTGCGGACTGCCGCGCCTGGTCACCGCGTCCGCCGTCACGCCCGCCCTCGTCTTCGCGCTGTCGCGCGAGACGTTCGATCAGATCGTCACCGATCGCGACAAGAGGACGGCGATGGTCGAGGCGACCAACCGGCTGCTGCAGCTCCAGTCGTTCGCGACCGACGACACGTCCGAGCCGGCGGCACGCGCCTCGTTCGACGTGCGGTGGATCAAGGCGGCCGAGGGATGGTTCTCGCGCGCGTGGCCGGTCGTGCGCTCGGGCGAGCCCGTGCTCTCGGGTCTGGCCTGCCTGGCGATGCTGGAAGCCGCGCATCGCAAGAGCGGTGTCGCCCAGGCGGACGTCGATCGGCGGCTGGCCGACGCACGGCCGGACACAGTGGAAACGCTGGCGCGCGCGGCCGAGGAGCTCGGTTACCTGACACGGCCCGTGAAGGTGGGCGCGGCGCAGCTCCGCGATCTTCCGTTGCCCGCGATCGTCGAGCGCGAGGCGGGGCACTTCGCCGTGCTCTTCGCCGCCGCCGGCGAGCGCCTCGTGGTCGCCAGTCCGCGCGACGGGCTGCAGACGATCCCGCGCGGCGATTTCGTGGCGGCGTGGGACGGCCGTGCCCTCTGCCTCACG
>Ga0075366_10001831_pt1 | contig 10722 bp, 7 predicted proteins | sample EndMethybrTD3031_FD_72351 | JGI IMG/M metagenome (GOLD analysis project Ga0075366, IMG submission 72351) | Populus endosphere microbial communities from Tennessee, USA - Endosphere MetaG P. TD hybrid TD303-1 | ecosystem: Host-associated > Plants > Roots > Endosphere | place: USA: Tennessee... | reverse complement strand
GATGCTCTCCTCGAACACGCCGTGGGTCGAGGGATACGTCACCATCAATGCCGCGAGTTCGTCGCGATGCTTCTCCGCCTTCGCGCGCAAATCGGCGAGATCGACGTTGCCGTTGGAATCGCACGCCGTGACGATGACCCTGAGGCCGGCCATCGCTGCACTGGCCGGATTGGTGCCGTGCGCCGACGAGGGGATCAACACGACGGTGCGACGAGCATCGCCGCGGTCGCGGTGATAGGCGCGGATCGTCATCAGGCCGGCAAACTCCCCTTGCGCGCCAGAGTTGGGCTGCAGCGAGACGGCGCTGAATCCTGTGATCTTGCACAGTGCGGCTTCGAGCTCGCTGAAGATCTGCGTGTAGCCCTCAACCTGCGAACTTGGCGCGAACGGGTGGATCTGCGAGAACTCCGGCCACGAGACCGGCAGCATCTCGGACGCCGCGTTCAGTTTCATCGTGCAGGAGCCGAGCGGGATCATCGAGGTATCCAGCCCGACGTCCTTTTTCTCGAGACTCTTGATGTACCGCATCATCTGCGTTTCCGAATGATGCGAGTTGAAGACGGGGTGCGTGAGGTAGGCCGAGGTCCGCTGCAGCGCGCTTGGCATGCCCGCAACCATGACGTCTGCCGTCGCGCGATCGAGAGGCGGAGCCTGGCGGCCAGCAGCGGCGGCAAATGCTTCGACGATGTCCCTGGCGTCCTCGTCCGAGACTGTTTCGTCGAGCGCGATGCCGATGCCCTCACCGGTGTATCGGAAGTTGATGCCGCGGCGCTCGGCCTCGATCCGCACGGCCTGCTCGTCGGCGCCGTCGATCCAGAGCGTGTCGAAGTAGGCGGCATTCGACTGACGATAGCCAAGCGCGGTCAGCGCTTTTTCAACTCGATGCGCGGCGTCGTGGACGTGCGACGCGATCGCTTTCAATCCCTGCGGCCCATGGTAGACGGCGTACATCGCCGCCATGTTCGCCAAGAGCGCTTGCGCCGTGCAGATGTTCGAGGTCGCCTTCTCACGACGAATGTGCTGTTCGCGCGTCTGCAGCGCCATGCGATACGCCTGATGGCTCTGCCGGTCGATCGAGAGGCCGATAATCCGTCCCGGCGCCTGACGCACGTACGATTCGCGCGTCGCCAGGAAGGCGGCATGCGGCCCGCCACATCCAAGCGGCACCCCGAGGCGCTGTGAATTGCCGACAACGGCATCGGCCCCCATCTCACCGGGCGGCGTGATCAACGCGAGCGCGAGCAGGTCCGTCGCGACGACAACCAAGAGACCGGCGGCGTGCGCCTTGTCGATGATGGCCGTCAGATCGCGAATCGATCCGTGCGCATCGGGATATTGGAGAAGCAACCCGAATGCGCGAGACATCGACTCGTTGGAGAACTGCGTGGGATCCGCCACTTCGAGGGCGATGTCGAGCGGCTCGGCTCGGCCGCGAAGCACGTCGAGCGTTTGCGGATAGCAGCCGCTGTCGACGAGGAACAGGCTCTCTTGTCCGGCGGGCGCTTTCTTCGACTGCAGGCGATGAAACATCGCCATCGCCTCCGCCGCCGCCGTCCCCTCGTCAAGGAGCGACGCCGTCGCGATGTCCATCGCCGTGAGATCGCGAACGACGGTCTGGAAATTGAGCAGCGACTCGAGACGGCCTTGCGCAATCTCGGCTTGATACGGCGTGTAGGGCGTATACCAGCCCGGATTCTCGAATACGTTGCGCAGGATCACGCTGGGCGTGACGCATCCGTAGTAGCCGAGGCCGATGTAGGACCGCGCCACGACATTCTTCGCGGCGATCGTCTTCAGCCGCCGCAGATAGAGGTGCTCGGGCTCACCCTCGGGTAAATCGAGCGGCGCGCGCAGCCGGATGTCCGGGGGAATCGTCTGCTCGATCAGCGTGTCGAGGGAAGGGACGCCAATCGCGCGCAGCATCTCGGCGCGTTCTTTGGCGTTGGGTCCGATGTGTCTCGATTGAAAGCTACCTGGGATCACTTCGTCAGCTCGGCGTACTGGGTCGCATCCAGCAGATCTTCGTCACCGCCGCTGACCTTGAGCGCGATCATCCACGACTCATGGGGCTTGGCGTTGACCGATTCCGGCTTCTCGCCCAGCGCGCGGTTCACCTCGGTGACCTCTCCGCTGACCGGCGAGTACAGCTCGGACACGGCTTTCACCGATTCGATGGTGCCGAAGACTTCTCCCTTATTGAGACGCCGTCCGACCTCGGGAAGCTCCAAGTACACCACGTCGCCGAGCTGCTTCTGCGCGTAGTCGGTGATACCGACGCGCGCCTCGCTGCCTGTGATCTTCACCCATTCATGATCTTTGGTGTACTTCAGGTCGGCCGGGTACATGCGCTGAGTCCTTTGGTTTACCGCTTGTAAAACGGCAATGGTACTACCTGCGCCCGGACACGTCGTCCGCGCACGTCAATCTCGATCGGGGTCCCCACGGCGGTCTTGCCCGCCGGCACGTAGGCCATGCCGATCGCTTTCTTCAGGTGGGGCGTCTGCGTGCCGCTCGTGACGACGCCCGCTTTCTCGTTGTCTACGTACACATCGTACCCGTGCCGTGCGATGGCGCGGTCGAGGACCTCGAAACCGACGATCTTGCGCGCGACGCCTTCTTGCTTCTGCCGCCGCAACACGTCCGCGCCGATGAACTCCTCTTTCTTCCAGCCAACGGTCCACCCGAGATCTGCCTCGAGGACCGTGGTCGTCTCGTCGATGTCGTTGCCGTAGAGCCGCATCGCGGCTTCGAGCCGGAGCGTGTCGCGCGCGCCGAGGCCGGTCGGCACGACACCGGCCCCGCGGCCCGCTTGCAGGATGGCATCCCAGACGCGCTCAGCCTGCGCCGGGGGAACGAACACCTCGTAGCCGTCCTCGCCCGTGTATCCGGTTCGCGAGATCGTTCCTCGCACGCCTGCAATCTCCCCCGTCGTGAACCAGTAGTACTTGATGTCGGCGAGGTTCACGCCAGTCAGCGGCTGCAGCACCTCCCGTGCGACTGGGCCTTGGAGCGCAAGCAACGCGTATCGGGAGCTCGTGTTCACGGCGACGGCATCGCCAATGCCCGCGATCTGGGACGTGATCCAGGTGAAGTCCTTGACGATATTGGCCGCGTTGACGACGAACATGTAGTGATCGTCGGCCAACCGGTAGGTCAACACGTCGTCAACGAAGGTCCCGGCAGGGGTTGGCAAGGCCGAGTAGTGCGCCTGCCCGATCGCGAGACGGCTCGCGTCGTTGGTCGTGATGTGCTGGACCGCCTTCAGCGCATCGCTCCCAGCAATCTCGATCTCGCCCATATGGCTGACATCGAAGAGGCCGGCGCGGGTACGGACGGCGAGATGCTCGTCAACGATGCCCGAGTACTCGACGGGCATATCCCAACCCGCATATTCGACCATGCGGGCGCCGAGAGATCGGTGACGCGCGTTGAGCGGGGTCTTTTTGAGCGTGGAGAGCGCCTGCGACATGCGTTCTTGGTTGCCAGCGGCTGAGCACCAGCAACCAAGAACGGTACTATGCGGCTTGCCGTCGGGTCAACAGAACAGCGCGGCCGACGTTTGTTGTGCCCACGAACTTGCGATTGGCGCCTACGGATTCACCTTGACCTCGATGGTCTTCTGAAACGCCCTCCCGTCATCATCGACGAGGCCCACGGCCACGGTGACCAACGCCTCTTTGCGCAGGCTCGGGAGGTCGTACCACAGGTCGATCGTGAAACCGTTCGAGGTGTTCGCCCCGCCGTAGCTGTTGCCGGTGCTATCACGCACGATGTACTCCGAGTGCACCGTCTCGGTTCCCGTCGGCGGCGTGACGACGCCGCCCGAGGCCTGCTGTACGGTCACGCCGATCGACGACATCTTCACCGGATACGCCAGATCCAGGTCCTTGTCGTCGGCCGTCGAGTTGAGACGCACCGTGACGCCGAAGGACGCCTTCCAGTCGTACAGCAGGACGTCGTCGACGGCGTTGTTGCGGGGTACACGATACGTCTTGCCGTCGGTGGACTCCGCCGCGTTGACGGGATCCGGCGTCACCGAACCATCGACGAAGTCGTCCACGCCAATCGAGTCGTCGGGATCTGTCGGCGACTGGCACGCCGACAGCAACAGCGTCGCGGCCAACACGGCCGCGCCAGTCTTCACTACACGCAACATAAATGCTCCCCCCAAGGTGTCGTCATCGCTTCCCGGCATTGCTGGTCGGGGAAGCCTCCGCAGGCGCTGGCAGTCGCTTGCGACCGATCCGCGTCGCGGATCGGCGGATCGCTAGAACGTGGTACCGACGGCGAACTTGAAGGTGCGCGCCGGCTGGAAGGTGTCTCGATAGGCGTTCCACGCGTAAATCAGCCGGAACGGCACGCCGATCACGGGCAAGGTGACGCGCAATTCGGCGCCGCTCGACGTCCGCAGCGTCCGCAAATCGATCGCATGTTTTTCGTCGAAGGCCTGCCCCGCGTCGTGAAACAGCAACGCTCGCACTTGCGGGAGGATATCCACGTAGTACTCAGCGTTGAACAGCACGAACTTGTCACCACCGAGGGCCACGTTGTCCTCGTTCATCGGGCCGACGGTTCGAATATCAACGCCGCGAATTTGCGTTTCGCCGCCGAGGAAATAGCGTTGGTAGTACGGCAGCTCGCTGCGGCCATAGTTGCGAATCCATCCGATCTGCCCACGCACGCCCAGCGCCGTCCGTTTCGTCACCGGGTGGTAGTAGATCGCCTCGAAGTCCGGCTTGATGAAGTCGGATGACCCACCCAAGAACCCGCCGGCATATTGATAGCGGGCCGTGAGACGCATCCCACTTCTTGGCGCGAACGGGTTGTCAACGGTGTTGTGCACGAGTTGCGGCGTCAGGCTGCTCTCCGTCTGACGTCCGTCTGCAAGGAACAGCAGCGATGAGATCGATGAGTCCGCGCCGACCGCATTCGTCAGCGTGTTGCTCGACGCGACGTCGATGACCTCGTAGCCATACGTCACGAACCCCCGCGTGAATCGGCGCAGCGGCACGCCCGTGGTGATGCCGAAGCCGTTGCGAACCTCGCTGTAGTCGACTGCGGAGGAAGTGATGCGATAGTCGATCTTTCGCGAGAACAGATTGACGCCGGCGGTAATCGGCCGGCCGAACATGAACGGCTCGGTGAACGCCACCTGGTAGTTGTTCGCACGCGAGCCTTTCTGGAACGACAGCGTCAACGTCTCGCCGCGGCCGATGAAGTTCGAGGTCGTGAACGAGGCGTTGCCGAAGAACCCCTCGTACTGCGAGGCCCCTGCCCCGAACTGGACCTGGTTGCGGTTCTGCTCCTCGACCTTGAGATTGATATCGACCTTGTTGTCGACGCCCGGAGTCTTCTCGACATTGACGCCCTCCGCCTCCAGCGGCTTGAAGTACCCGAGCTGATTGAGACGTCTGACGCTCGTCTTCAACGCCTGGGTGTTGAAGATACCCGCCTCGAACAGCGCCAGCTCACGCCGGACGACGGTATCCCGCGTGTGGGTGTTGCCGGCAAAAGTGATCCGGTTGATGAAGTACTGCTTCCCCTCGTCCACGCGAATCGTCACGTCAACGATCGGCTGCCCGTCCTTCCCTCGTTCCTTCACATCGTGCGGCTTGAGGTCCGGGTAGCCCGTGAACTCGAAATATCCGCCGCTGCCATAGAGCTCACGCGCATCCTCGAGCCCTTTGCGAATGATTTTCTGGCTGTAGGTCTCGCCCGGTTTCAGCTTGAACAGCTGCGTGAGCGCCTCCGACTTGACGATGGTGTTGCCTTCGAACGAGACCGACCCCACGGTGTATTTCAGGCCCTCGGTGATCGGCACGCGCATCTGGACCCACCGCGTGCGACCGTCCGACGAGTCGTCCAACATCTTCAAATCGGGCTGCCCGACCTGCGCCCCGATGTAGCCGCGATCGCGGTAGAAATCGATGATGCGCTGCGCGTCGTCCGCGAACTTGTCCGACTTGAAGACGCCCTTGCCAGTGAAGCCCGCCAGCAGTCCCTGAGCCCTGTTTTCTTTCAGCTCCTTCGCCAGCGTCTCGTCGTCGATCGCTTTGTTGCCGAGGAACTCGACGTCACGGATTGCCACCTTCGGCCCTTCAAGCACGTTGAACGTGACGTGCACCAGCTTTGGCTCGTCCGGCAACGTCAGCACCGCTGGCGTCACCTCGGCGAATTGATAGCCCTTCTCCGCGTAGAGCTCGCGCACGATCGACGCGACGCGCCGCAAGGCACTCGGATCCAGAAACGAATCGACCCGAATACTGACGGCCTTCTCTTTCAATTTGTCGTCGATTGCGGACTGATCGATCTTGTGCAGGCCGTCATAGTCGATGATGCGGACGCGCTGACGCTCTTCCATGTTGAACACGATCAACTTGCCGACGACCCCGTTGTCGAAGATGTAGTCGTGCGCTTCGATCGAGAGGTCCTCGAGAAAGTTCGTGTCCCACAATCGACGAAAGTCCGAACGCACGAGCGCTTCGAGTTCGTCGTCGTAGGTCACCCACTTGTTCAGCGACGGCTCGCTGGGCCTCAACTTGATGTGGTACAGGTAGGTTTGCGGCTCGATCATCGACAAGCCGCCCTGCTTCTCGAAGCACAAGAGATACGCCAGGACGACCGGCGCCGATCCGTCTGGCGGATTGGTCGCGGGCTTGGGCACTGGCAAATTGCACAGTCGCGAGGGTTGATTCGCGTCGACCGGTGTCTGGACATTCTGCGGGGCGGCAGCCACAAGCGACACCGTCGTCAACTGCGCCGCCACCACCCATGGAATCGCCGTTCGTCGAGCCATGGCGTCCTACAACTTGATCCGAAAACCCATCTGCGCCACGAACCGCGTTTGCAGTTCGTCCTCATCACCACGCGACAGGTTGGCTCCGACACCGCCTTGTATGAACACGCTGGCACGTGACGAAATCGCCGCGTGAATGCCCAACGTCCCTAGGACCGATCCGGCATCTCGTTCAGCGCGCCGCGTGATCTGTGCCCAGTATTCACTGCCCGCATAGAAGCTGACCTGCGACTCGGGTGTGAAGTAGTAAAGCAATCCACCAGATGCGTGGAAGGCCGGCACTCCGGTGCCCGTAGCGACTTCATCGTCGTCAGCACCAAATTGCCCTGTGCCGACCGCACCGATGCGAACAGCGAAGCGCTTGGTGATGAACCGGCAGACATCGACCTGTGCGATGTAGTTCGTTGGAAAGACGTCTTCCTTCGAGAAGAAGCGACCGGCGTAGCCGGAGACCCCGATGAGCGTCGTACCCGGTCGTCCTATCATGCGAGGTTCGACGTCCTCCGACTGCATTTGGACTTGGGGCGATTGGTTTTGATCTTGTGCAAGCACCGGTGTCGCGCTTGCGCCTGCGATCGAATACAGCATGACGATCGAGATCGTCAGTACACGTGTCAATGGACGTCCTCAGCACGTCCGGTCTGAGGCTGGCGGCTCTCGACGCGGGAGTGGTGTTACGGCAGGCTCGTAGGTTTAGACTCGCGACGATCGAATTTTCTTCTGACGAACCAGAAGCACTTCAGCACCCACGTCCAATCGATCAGTTTGTGTGCTTGCTCGACGGCCGTCGCATCAATCGCCAGAGCGAGTCGTTTGACAAGATCGCGAGGGAGACTTTCTTGTGGCCGTGATGCGAGCACGCGCTTCACGACCATTTGTGTTTCCGCGGCGTGACGACACGAGCGACATGGTTCGAGATGTGCCATCAACGTGTCGAGCACGCTCGGACTCACGCGTCCATCGACGGCACTTCCAATCAGTCGGATCGCGTCATCACATTTCATGGATCTTCGGGTTCACTCTCGCTTGCATCTGCAGCCGGCTTGAGTGTCATCAGCGGCTCGAGGAGTGGCCGCAATCTTTGTCGCGCGCGAAAGAGACGTGACTCCACCGTGCCGCGCGGTGTCTTAACAACTTTAGCAATTTCGTCGTACTTCAGGCCGTGCACATCTCTCAACACCACCAGCACGCGGAGATCTTCTGGCAGCGACGCAAGCGCGCGATCGATGACTTGCCGCCGCAAGAGCGTCTGCTCGACGTCGTCGCCACCGGGCACATCGTCGATCGCATCCGCATCGCGTGGTTGGCTGCCCAATGCACCATCGCGCGTCCGCCGGCGATCCAAATGCGTATGGACGACGTTGACGGCGATGCGGTAAAGCCAACTGCGAAAAGCACTATCGCCGCGAAAGCGGCCGATCGCGCGATACGCCCGGACGAAAATGTCTTGAACGAGATCCTCGGCGTCGCTATCGCCTGCCGTGAGCGCGCGCACGAGGTTGTAGACGCGCCGGCGGTACCGGCGAACGAGCTCGTCGAACGACTCCCGGCAGCCTGCCGCGGCCTGGGTCACCAAAATCCGATCCGGATCCAATCAGCGGCTCATGGCATATCGGGCAGGCAGGTGGCTCCTGTGCTTTAGACCGGCACGACGGTTGGATTCTTCTAGTACGCGGATCCATGGCATCAACATGGCCGCGCACACGGCAAGCACACATCGCTCGCGAGAACACGATTGGGAATCTCGACACATCAGACGCACGATACGTGCCGATGGTCTGCACGAAGAAGATCTCGGTCACCCGGGTCTAATCCCTACGAGATGCAACCGCCTGCCGAGCGTGGAGTCCCGCTCGAATGTCACACTTTCTTCTCACCACACTCTGCCTCGGCACAGGCATCGCCACGATTATTGCCACCGGCGCGATAGGCCGTACGCAAACTACTTCGACGACGCGTACGGTCACTGTGGGTCGCACGGTCTCGCCACTGCAGCGCGGCATCAGCGCGAGTGACACGCATGCACCCGGAGACATCGCTCGACGTCGGCACGATGCCATCGTGTCGCGCACACGTGGACGCGATCGCATCGGAGCGTCAGGCGCGGCCTACGAGGCCGGCAGACTCATCGTCAGGTTCAAGGATTCGTCGTCGGCGACCTCTCGAGTCGCGGCACTCTCGCGAATCCCACGCACGGCGCAGCCCGCGCTACAGTCAACCCGTCCAGAGCATGCCAATTTCGACATCATCTCGATTGCAGACGACGAGGATGCCGAGGCGGCTGCCGAGGCGCTGCGTGCGAGCGGCGACGTCGAGTACGCGCAGCCTGCGTATCGAATACAGACGCGATTCGTGCCCAACGACAGGTTCTACGGGCGGCAGTGGAACTTCCCGCTGATCGATCTCGAGCGCGCGTGGGACATCCAGCCGTCAGCGGGATCCACCATCACTGTCGCCGTGGTGGATACCGGCATCGCCTATACCGATGCAACGATCACTGCGACAGCACGCGCCTTCCTCGACGAAGAGGGCGTCGCCTACCCCGCCCTTGGTCAGATGACGCTGCGGTTCGTTGCAGCCACGGAATTGGGCGCATCGAGCCGATTCGTCGAACCGCATGACTTCATCTGGAACGACGTGACTCCGGTCGATCTCAACGGACACGGAACGCATGTCAGTGGAACGATCGGTCAGCTCACGAACAACGCGCAGAACGGCATCGGCGACACTGCCAATCAGGGCGGCACAGCAGGCGTCGCGTTCAACGTGAAGCTGATGCCGGTGAAAGTCATCGACACCGCGTGGGATGTGATCTTTGGCGCACCACGCGCGGGCACGGATGACGTCGTCGCGCAGGGCATTCGCTACGCCACCGATCACGGCGCGAACATCATCAACATGAGCATCGGGCGCACCGGCCCCTCGGCACCAGTCGTTGAAGACGCGATCCGCTATGCGGTCTCGCGCGGCGTGTTCGTCGCCATCGCCGGCGGCAACGGGTTCGACGATGGCAACGAGACGGAGGTGCTGGCGGAGATTGCCAGCCGAGTCAGCGGCGCCGTCTCGGTGGCCGCCGTCGATCGCCTCAAACGGCACGCCTGGTACTCGTCGTCTGGTTCGTACATCGAGCTGTGCGCGCCGGGTGGATCGTTCGACACGGGGTCCGACGGCGGCGTCTTGCAGCAAACGCTCGACCTCGATCTCGTCGAGCGATTCCTCCTGCCGCCCTCGCAGTACTCAGCACCGCGTTTCGATGCGCTCGGCTACTACTACTTCATCGGCACCTCTCAAGCGACGCCGCACGTGAGCGGTCTGGCCGCGATGTTGATGCAGCAGGGTCTGAAGAGTCCGGCCGTCATCGAGGCCGCGCTCGAGCACTTCGCCGTCGATCTCGGCACGCCCGGCCGCGACACGATGTACGGGTACGGCCTCGTCGATGCCCGCGCCACCCTGCGCGGTCTGGGACTCGCGCGATGACTCGCCTCTTCCTTCCGCTTGTTCTCAGCGTCGTGATTCCTGCGTCAGCCTTTGCGCAACAGGCCTCGGCATCCGATCCGCCTCCACTTTCCATCCGCCTCATCGGCACCTTCGCGGTGGAACGGTTCGCGGCCGCGACGACGTTCGACGCCATCTTTGGCCAACCGATCGGAGTGCTCTACGGAGGTGGCGCGCGCGTCGAACGCGGCCACCTGTTCGTCGAGGTGACCGCAGCACGCTTCACACGATCCGGTCAACGCGGCTTTGCCGCTGACGGCGATGGCTTCGGCCTCGACATCCCTCTAACTGTGACGATCACCCCGATTGAGTTTGCCGCCGGCCGGAAGTTCCGCCCGATCCGGCACGCAATCACGCCCTACGTTGGTGGCGGCGTCGGCATCTACCGCTACACCGAGACCTCACCGTCAGCCGAAACCGGCGAAGAGGCG
>Ga0075366_10001830_pt1 | contig 10722 bp, 5 predicted proteins | sample EndMethybrTD3031_FD_72351 | JGI IMG/M metagenome (GOLD analysis project Ga0075366, IMG submission 72351) | Populus endosphere microbial communities from Tennessee, USA - Endosphere MetaG P. TD hybrid TD303-1 | ecosystem: Host-associated > Plants > Roots > Endosphere | place: USA: Tennessee... | reverse complement strand
CATGCATGTTGCACAGGAACTCGTCGCAAGTCTCGACAAGCTCGCAAGCTTGCCCAGCGTTTATTACCGCGTACGCCAGGCGCTGGACGATCCTGATGTTTCCCTGAACACCCTTTCCGAGCTGATCGGCAGCGACCCTGCTCTCAGCGCCGCCCTGTTGCGTCTTGCCAACAGCGCGTTCTATGGCTTTCCGCGCCGCATCGAAACGATCAGTCGCGCCATCAGTCTGGCGGGGCTGGAACAGGTCGGTGATGTGATCCTCGCCAGTTCGATCGCGGCAACCTTCGGAGGCATTCGCCCGCAGCGCATGGACATGTCGCGCTTCTGGCGTGGCTCGGTACGTTGCGCCCTGCTCTGTCGCGGCATTGCCCAGTCACAGGGCAGCCACGATACTGAACGCCATTTCCTGCTCGGCCTGCTGGCCGATATGGGCCATCTGGTCATGTATCACGCCATTCCGGACCTGTCCGATCTGGTCATGGAAACGGCCGGTCTGTCGCTGGAAGAGCTCGCCAGACGCGAGCGCGAACTGATCGGCTGCGACTTTACCGAAGTGGGCGCGGCGCTGGCTTCGAACTGGCGCATGCCGGTGAGCATCGGTGCCACTGTTGGCGAGCAGCTGCATCCCGAACAGGCCGGGGACTATGCACCCGCTGCGGCCGTGCTCAACATCGTCAGACGCATCGACGAAATGTGCGAGGCAGGCGCTTCGCTGGACGACACCATTGCCAGCCTGCCCGAGCCAATTCTCCTGCTGGGCAATATCGACGTCGACGATCTTCCGCCCCTGATCGGCCATTGTGAGGCGCAGCTCCATGAAATGCTGGCGTCGCTGGGGATTTCTGCAAACTAAGTCCGCAAACCGGAAGACGCTTGCAGCGTTCGATCCATATCAAGAATTGCCCCGCCCGAAGAGCTAAGATGGAAGTTGTTTTGCGGCGGAATTTGTCGCCGCAAGCTTGGTCGAACAAACTGGCCCTGTTCGTCTCAAGCGGCCGACACGCGCATTCCTTTCTGCTTCCCCAATTCTCTTCGAGGCTTTTACCCATGAGCAAGAACTCGCCATCGGACACCACCATTGCGGCCCTGATCGATCAGGAGATCTCCGGTGAGGTGCTGGTCGAAAAGTACGCCAAGGGCGGAGAGACCACGGCCCGTGAAGTACGCAGCCGCGTCGCACGTGCCCTGGCTGCCGTCGAAAACGAGGACCGCCGTGCATACTGGGAAGAACGTTTTCTGGCCGCGCAGGAACAGGGCTTCGTGCCTGCGGGCCGCATCAACTCTGCCGCCGGTACGGCCCTCACGGCGACGCTGATCAACTGCTTCGTTCAGCCGGTTGGTGATTCCGTAACCGAAGAGGCCGATGGCCGTCCAGGCATCTACACCGCGCTGTCACACGCAGCAGAAACCATGCGCCGTGGCGGCGGCGTCGGATATGACTTTTCGAGCATCAGGCCGATGGGGGCCATGGTGCGCGGTACGCAGTCGCGTGCCAGCGGCCCCGTCTCTTACATGCGCGTCTTCGATCGGTCCTGCGAAACAGTGGAATCGGCCGGCGCCCGGCGCGGCGCCCAGATGGGCGTACTACGCTGTGATCACCCGGACATCGAAGCCTTCATCCACGCCAAGGACGAAGGCGATCTTTCCAATTTCAATATCTCGGTCGGCGTGACCGATGTGTTCATGAAGGCCGTTGAAACCGACACCGACGTCGAACTCGCGCACCGCGCCGAACCTGCTGTCGACCTCAAGGAAAGCGGCGCCTGGCAACGCGAAGACGGCTGGTGGGTGTATCGCAAGATCCCGGCGCGCGAGCTGTGGGAGCAGATCATGCGATCGACATACGATCACGCCGAGCCCGGCATCCTGTTCCTCGACCGTATCAATCGCGACAACAACCTGAATTACTGCGAGACAATCGAAGCCACCAATCCGTGCGCAGAACAACCGCTGCCACCCTATGGCTGCTGCTGCCTGGGCTCGATCAATCTCACCACCTTCGTGCTCGACCCGTTCACCGCCACGGCGCGCTTCGACGAAGCAGCATTCGGCAAGGTTGTCGAAACATCCACACGCATGCTCGACAACGTACTCGATGCGACGCACTGGCCGCTTCCTCAGCAACAGCAGGAAGCCGCCAGCAAGCGCCGTATCGGTCTGGGCTTCACCGGCCTTGGCGATGCACTCATCATGCTGGGGCTGCGCTATGACACGCCAGCTGCGCGCACCAAAGCAAGCGAGATCAGCGCCATCATGCGTGATCGGGCCTACCTGGCATCGGTTGAACTCGCACGCGAGCGCGGCGCATTCCCGCTCTTCAATGCCGACATGTATCTCTCGGGCGGCAACTTCGCCTCGCGCCTGCCAGCCGAGATCAAGGAACAGATCCGCAAGCACGGCATCCGCAACTCGCACCTGCTGTCCATCGCGCCAACCGGCACCATCTCGCTTGCCTTTGCAGACAATGCATCGAACGGCATCGAGCCGCCCTTCTCGTGGACTTACACGCGCAAGAAACGCATGGCCGATGGCACGCACAAGCATTACGCCGTGGAGGACTATGCCTGGCGCCTGTATCGCCATCTCGGCGGCAACGTCGAGGCTCTGCCCGAGTCCTTCGTCACCGCACTGGAAATCTCCGCACAAGCGCACAAGGACATGGTTGCCGCCGTCGCGCCTTACATTGACACCAGCATATCGAAGACTGTCAATGTTCCCGAAGACTACCCGTACGGCGAGTTCGAAGACTTGTACATGTCCGCATGGAAAGCTGGCCTGAAAGGGCTCGCCACTTATCGCCCCAACAAGATTCTCGGCTCGGTGCTGTCGGTCGACAACGCACATGCCAAAGAAGAAACGCGCTCGCCAAACGATGTCGTTCTGACCGACCCGAATCGCCGTCTGTCCATTCCGTCACTGCCTGCGCCTGTTCTGGCCAGTCTGCGTTGGCCCGGTCGGCCTGAGCTGCCCGATGGCAATTCGTCGTGGACCTACATGCTGGAAAGCCCGCAAGGCTCGTTTGCGATTTTCGTTGGCCATGTCGCTGCTAGCGATGACAGCCGCATGCGCGACACTTTCCCGTTCGAAGTGTGGGTCAATGGTGCCGACCAGCCACGTGGCCTCGGTGCACTCGCCAAGACCCTGTCGATGGACATGCGCGCCAACGATCATGCCTGGCTCAAGCTCAAGCTCGACGCACTCGCCTCCACTGTAGGCGAAGCCGGTATCGACCTGCCCTTCCCGCCTCATGGCGAAAAACGCCGGGTGCCGGGCGTTGTCTCGGCATTCGCGCAGATCGTTCGTTACCGCTGTGAAAAACTGGGCGCCTTCGACACCGCCGGTGCAACGCCCGTGCAGGACGCCGTCTTCAGCGTACAGGAGCCCAAGACCGGCACCGACGGTACGCTGTCATGGACAGTCGACATCACAAACCCGGCTACGGGTGAAGACTTCGTGCTCGGCCTGAAGGAAATCTCGCTGCCGGATGGTGTCACACGGCCTTACTCGATGTGGCTATCAGGCAACTATCCGCGCGCCCTCGATGGCCTCGCTCGCCTGCTCTCGCTCGACATGCGCGTGCTCGATCCGGCGTGGATCGGCATGAAGCTGCGCAAGTTACTCAACTACCCGGAACCGCTCGGCGACTTCATGGCCTTCGTGCCCGGCACGCGGCGCCAGCAGAACTGGCCGTCGACCGTCGCCTACGTCGCGCGTTTGATGATTCACCGCTACGCCATGCTCGGCGTGCTCGACGAAGAAGGTTACCCGACGCGCGAAATGGGTATCCTTGAAACACCGCGGGACGACAACACACCGAAAGTCATGCAAGGTGCGCGCTGCAACGAATGCGGCAATGACTCCGTCATCCGCAAGGACGGCTGCGATTTCTGCACGGCGTGTGGCGCGGTGGGGAGTTGCGGTTAGGACATGGCAGAACCTCGGGATTGCGCCTGTGTGGGGTGCCCCATATCGTGCAAGTTTGAACCTCATGTCTTGCAAGTTTTCTGAGCATCTGAACCAGCCATAGCGCTGCAATAAAAAGCCCCTGTGATACATCACAGGGGCTTTTTTCAATGTTCAAGCTCAACGCGAGTAGCCAATCGGCAGCAGTTACTCTGGGTTACTCGCTATGAATCCAATCGCCAATTAGTACTAATCTTTGCGTCCTGACACACATTACGTAGTGCAAAGCTACTGGTGTCCGCTATGTGGAAACTTCGCCACGGTCTGCAAAGGGCAAGAATCGGCCGTCGCCGCTAGGAAGTCGAAGGCCCGCAAAGGGCACGATGCTGACGTAGCTAGGATGTAAAAGCAGGCGCTCAGCCCCTAAAGTTGCCAATGTCCGGTTTGAGTTGGGACCAGCCATTTTTCCTGAAGAGGCCACCGTCGGCTTTGGCCGAGAACCAGCCGAATTCATCAAGATATGCGGCATTGAAGCCCGTGGCTATTCGCTTGCCGGAAGCTACTCGCCGCTGTGAGCATGAAGGGTAAATTCTCCACTACAACCTGAACTGGCTGACCGAACCCCGCAGCTCGGAGGCCAATGTCTCGAGCGAGCGCACGTTGCCGTTGGCAGCTCGAACCGACTCCGCAGACTCCTCGACCATCTGCGCAATGCGCTCCACGTTCTGAGCCACCATCATGCTGGCCTGGCTCTGTTCAGCCGTTGCGCCAGCAACCTCGCGGACCTTCTCCAGAGTCTCTGCAGCCCCGGTGTTGATCTCGCGCAGCGCTGCCGCGGCATGGCCCGCCATGTTGACGCCTGACGCCACCTGCGGAATGACAGCGCTCATGCCATCGACGACCGCCCCCGTGTCGAACTGAATCGCCCCTATCATCGCGGTGATTTCTCCGGTTGCATGCGCCGTTCGCTCGGCGAGTTTTCGAACCTCATCGGCCACAACAGCGAAGCCGCGGCCAGTCTCGCCAGCGCGTGCAGCTTCAATCGCCGCGTTCAATGCCAGCAAGTTGGTCTGGCCCGCTATCTCGTTGATAGTGCCTGCGATCCCGTCAATGTCTCGCGTGCGTTTCACCAGACCCTCGATGAGCGCCGACGCCTCTGAAATCTCGCCGGACATTCTCTGGATCGTTTCCGACGCGTTGTTCACAAGGCTCTCGCCCTGAGCTGCGAGCTCTGCCGAACGTGCCGAATTCGTCTCCGTTTCCCTCGCACGTGTGGAAATATGATCAATGCTTACTGACATCTCTTCAATGGCAGCAGCTGTGGAGCTGGTGGCATCGCTGGTATGTCGGCTAGCCTCATCGATGGCTTCCATCTGGTGCGTCAGCCCTGTCGCAGCCTCTCCAAGCTGCCCAGCCCCACGCTGGATGCCTTGGATCATCGCTCGCAGGCTGCTCTGCATCTGCGCCACTGCGCTCATCAAACTGCGCTCTCCTGGCTTGGTCACCAATTGCCGGCTCAAATCACCGCCGGCAATGGCGAGGGCCACCGCTGCAGCGTGCTCCGGCTCGCCGCCGAGACTCCTATAGATGTTGCGCGACATGCTGACGGCCAGCGTCACGACGATGCCGAGCACGACTACCTCCATCCCCATGAACCGCCATGCCAGACTCCAGAATGCGCTGTCAATGTCGTCGGTGAAGATGCCAAAACCAACGATCCAGTCCCAGCCATCAACGCGCGCCACGCCGTTGATCTTGGATGCCATGACCTCGGTTCCAGGCCGTTTCACTATGTCGTGAAAGTAGGCGAAATCCGTTGTAACAAGGTTGTCCAGGTAGTTCTGCCAGTTCGTCTTGCCACTTGGCAACACGGCTCCTTCATCCACTTTCCCGATCACATCAGGGTTCGGATGGACGAGCCCGAGCGCCCCCCTGGTTCGAGCCCACAGGTAGGCCTTTTTCCCGTCCCGGAGACTTGCCAACGCCTCAATTGCCTTGGCCTGGGCATCTGCATGACTGAGTTTTCCGGCCTTTTCCAGCTCCTGAAAGAAACCTATCTGTTTTACAGCGAGGTTCAAAACCGTGTGGATTTCCTGTTCCCGATCGGCGTTCATTGTTGAGCGCAGCGTGGTCAGTGCGTACCCGGCAATGACTATGAGTCCAACTACGGCGCAGCCGACAATCAGCGCCAGGCGGTGTGACAGTTTCATTTTTTGATAGTCCAAAAAAACGCCTTGGGTTGCAGACGAGCCCAAGGCGAGGAGAGGAGACACCAGTCATAACGGCGGCGATTCTTGCCACTTCAGTGCCATAAGGGCCGCTTTTGACGCACGTCAATGTTGAGGAGTAGTCCTTGGATGCCCCCACTCCCCTGGAGCCGCGCCGCGTCTTCGTGACCTTCGCACGGGCGCAAGACGCTTCTCAAGCAGAAAACCGCGACCTTGAAGATCATCAAGCATCTTCATAAGTATGTGACGGTACGTTTGCTTTAGTCGTACAGCCCGAAGTACATGAGGTCACGCGTGCTATTCTGATTATGCCGGAACAATAAGTTAGGTGCTCTAAGCGCAAATCTTCCTGCTGGCATGTGGAAACTTGCGCGATATGCGCGCATTCCGGGCGGAACTCGCAACATATGGGGCTACCGCTTTTGAAAGCACGCGAGAACGCGGCCTCAATGAACGGCTTTCAGAAGTGTGTCTGCTCCGTCTGCAGGACGTCAGGTTTCATCCTGAAGGTCCGAAAAATGGCAGAGCGTCACGATGGGCTCCGTACAACCCTATATGCCACGGCGAACAACTGAGAGCTAATCGTCAGATTGTTGAGCGATGCAGCTTTGGGGGCAATTTCGAATCGCACCCTGCCATTGACAATCACAAAATTGATCATGCTGCCCAAGGTGAGCCCATCGTCCATATCGGTGACAATCAGCGTCGGCTGGCCTTTGACAGCGGAGAGAATCTGGGCCAACCGACCCGCATTCGACTTGCCGATGAAGAGAACGCCGAGACCGGTCAGAGGATCTCCGTGTTTCAGTTTGAGCACAGTCACCGATCGCCCCTGGGTCGTGCGGCCCGCGATTATTCCAGGCAGATAGTCGGCCAGGTCATCGGCATCCAGAATGCCGATTTGCAGCGGGCTTTCAGGACTCTTAAGAGCGGCTGGAGGCCACTCTACATAGGCGCAGATTTTGAACAGGTACGCGGCCTTGATTTGCCATTCAGCTTCCGAACTTTCCGGCGTCTGCGCCTTCGCAGTTGAGAATCCGCACAGAAAGACCAATAGCAGACACGCTCGCGACGACCACCGAAGCCAGTGGATTACCCCTGACTTTCCAGACACATTCAGCAGTCTGCCGACTAGAGCCGCCATAGCAGTTTCACATAAAGTGCCGGCGCAATCTCGGTACGATTTGTCTGGGTTCCATACTCGGCGTGCCGATCGAACAGGTTCTGTCCCATGATCGAAACGTCAAGATCCTGACGCAACTTCCAACCGAAGCGCACGTCAACGGTCGTATAGGCGGGCACCTCGTTTTTCTGTAACTTGGCAACGTGCCGCACGATGATGTCGAGATCGTGGTTTGCCGTGATGTTCCAGCTCGAACGCAATAGCGCGGTATGCCTGGGGTCGTTTCCGACGGCGTCCGGTGCAGTCTTGTCGGGACTGCCGGGCTTAAGTTGAAACCGCTCACGCAACGCCGTAAAGCCGGCACTCAGACGCCATTGCGACAGGGCTTGATAAGTACTCCACATTTCCATGCCATCGGCCTTGCCTTTCATCTCATTGCCAAACGTCAGGAATGTACCGCTCGGTGCAATCTCCAAAGTCCGGAGATGGTCGTAATCATTATGAAAAATGGTTATCGAATACGATAGCCTGGCGGCTGGCTGGCCGCGATACCCGAGTTCATAGGCCTTCACCACCTCGGACCGAACATCCGGGCCACCGCATAACAGGCATGGGGAAGTGCCCGGAATATACGCGTCGCGGTCGAGCCGTGACGGTGCGCGTACCGTGCGCGTAAATGCCGTCCATATCAGATGATCAGGGCTTGCCTTCCAGGCCAGTCGCAAACTCGGCAGAAATTCGTAGCCGGTATAGTCATTGTGTTCGAGTCGTGCCCCGAGGGTCAGCTGCACATTCTGGTGCAGCTTGATCTCGTCCTGGGCGAACAGACTTGTCCAGCGCTGGTTGACGTCGGCCGGCAAGAAGGCGAAATAGCTGCTATTCGTGACACGATCCATGCCGTATCGATAGTTCAACCCCCAAGTTATGGCATGCATGGCGCCTGCGTTGAATGAATGCTGCAATTGCACGTCGACAATATCGAGCGTGTCGTCGAAGGTCGGCGGGACGGTACGCGTCGTATGATCATAGTAGGCTTGCAGGGAGACGCTGGAGCCCCCTTGCAGCTGACGCTTCCAGTCCGCCGTCATATTGGCGCCGGAGACCTCAATCGAACCGAGGGCAATGGCCGTGCCCGAAATTGATATGGCGCCAGGCGCCGGCTGCGCTTCGGTCCCGCTGTAAGCATTGCCAATCAGGGTGAAGTTGTCGTTTGAACGCGCCCAGTCAGTACGGAATCCAACCTGTGCGCGGTGCAAGGCATCGTTTACGGCAGTTTGATCCTGCGTGCGCGTGTGACTCCGGTTGACGTACTTGCCATAGACTCTGAAATCACCGTCGCCCGCTATCGTGCCGCCATAGCGAAAGGCTTCGTCGCTGCCACGGCGGCCACCACCCACTGCAAGTAGTCCGCCGTGCGTGTCGCGCGCTGATCGGGTAATTACATTTATGACGCCATTGACGGCATTAACGCCCCAAAGCGTCGCACCTGGCCCGCTGATGACTTCGATGCGTTCAACGTCTTCCAGCATGACGTCCTGCACATCCCAGAACACGCCAGAGAACAGGGGCGAATAAACTGAGCGGCCGTCGATCAATACCAATAGCTTGTTGGGACCACTATTGTTGCTGCCGTTCAATCCACGGGCGGTGATGGCATAACCGCTTGCGCTGGTCTGCGCTACCTGCAGGTTGGGTGCAAGTCTCAAGACCTCGGGCAGGCTGGTGGCGCCCGAATGCCGAATGTCGTCGGCCGTAATGACAAAAACTGAAGCTGCTGCATCGGAAAGACGTTCGGGTTTCTTCGATACCGAGGTTACCGTGATGTTGCCCAGTTCCTCAAACGACAAATCGACAAGCTCTCTGCCATCCAGTGCAGCTGCGTGACCCGGCAGGACAACGAAGGCAATTGCCGCGGCAAGAATCTTGATATTTGTGCGAAAGCTGAAATATTGAACACGGCGCTGGCTGATGACCCATGACATGGAATTGCCAGCACTGACAAATACGCCTGAAGTCTCATCACACATTCAGGGCAGCCCTTTCTCTCGACGAAACGCTGGTGGCGAAATGCGATTCACGCTTTACGCCTGAGCAACTCAACTGATCTTGTTGGCTTTTGGCGGGCTGCCCTCTTTTGAGTATTGCCGATATTTACGCAGATACAAATTAATGTCACGTACTGCTTTTTCTGGACGTCATATGAGCGTTCAGGTCGATAGCGATCGTTCAAGGCAGCTGTAACGTACTGCATTTTTTTTCACTTCGACAAGGTGAATTGAAACTTCGCCCCTTCGCCTACCGCTGCCTCGGCCCAGATTCGACCGCCGTGCCGCTGGACAATGCGCGCGGCAATGGACAAACCCAGGCCGGTCCCTTCGAACTCATCTTGTGAGTGCATGCGCTGGAAGGTGCCAAAGAGCCGCTGGGCATAGTGCATGTCGAAACCCACGCCATTGTCGCGGACAAAATAAACACGTTCGCCATTAAGTTCCTGGCATCCCGTTTCGACGATCGGGTGTTCCTTGCCACGCGTGAATTTGAAGGCGTTGGAGAGCAAGTTGACGAATACCTGTTCGAGCAAGACGGGATCGCCGATGCATCCGGGCAGCTCGTTCATGCGAACCTCAAGCTGACGCTCCGGTTGTTGCGCACGCAACGCCTCGATCACCTGCTGTACCAATGCAGTCATGTCGACCGGCCTCATGGCAAGCGAGCGGCGCCCCAAATGCGAGAAATTGAGCAATGCTTCGATAAGTTGCTCCATGCGTTTCGCGCCCTGCGTCACGCAGCCGAGCAAACGCAGCGCTTCGTCCGACATTTGCGATTCGTGATTTTCGGCCAGCATCTCCGAAAAACCACGGACCGCGCGCAGCGGCGCGCGCAGATCATGCGAAACCGAATATGAAAAGGTTTCCAGTTCCCTGTTTGCCGCTTCGAGTTCGACCGCACGTTCACGCAGACTTTTTTCCAGCTCTGCATTCTTCAGACGCAACTGCCGTACGGTGAGCGCACGCGACAATACGGGCAGCACGGCGCTCAGCTTGAAAGGTTTGAGAATGTAATCGAGCGCACCGATTTTCATCGCGTCCACAGCGCTGGCAATGGAGCCTTCACCCGTCATGATGACGCCGACAAGATCCGGATCGATGCTCTGCGCAGCCTGGAGCAGCGCGATTCCATCCATGCCAGGCATCATCAGGTCGGAGAGCAGGAGGTCGAATTTCGTTCTCGCAAGAGCTTCCAGTGCGGCCTCAGCCGCCGTAAAGCCGACAATCTCGTAGCCATGGTCGCTCAGGGTGTCGCACAGCGCCCGCATCAATGCAGCCTCGTCATCGACAATGAGAATGCGGGCCTGTTGAGATCCGGACACAGCTGGATTGTCTTGTTCTATCGGGGTCATCACGAATAACCAGAAGCAAAGCGCATGAGTGCTTCGCGTAGCTCACGCAGTTTGGGCGGTTTGCTGAG
>Ga0075366_10001829_pt1 | contig 10726 bp, 10 predicted proteins | sample EndMethybrTD3031_FD_72351 | JGI IMG/M metagenome (GOLD analysis project Ga0075366, IMG submission 72351) | Populus endosphere microbial communities from Tennessee, USA - Endosphere MetaG P. TD hybrid TD303-1 | ecosystem: Host-associated > Plants > Roots > Endosphere | place: USA: Tennessee... | reverse complement strand
CCACCAGGGCTTCCTTTTTGGGGTCTTTACGCTCTGTTTGGCTTGCTGGTTTTAAAAACTCTTTAACCGGTTTAAATGTCTCGGCCGTTTGTACCGTTTCTTCCTGGTTTAAATTTACAGTAGCCTCAAACGGAATGGTTAGTGTAAACTCGCTGCCTACACCTTGTTCGCTTTTAACGCTGATATGCCCGCCCAATAAATTAGCCAATTCGCGGCTAATTGATAAACCAAGTCCTGTACCGCCATACTTGCGGCTTGTAGATCCATCGGCTTGTTGGAACGCTTCAAATATCAGTTTTTGCTTTTCAGGATGGATGCCTATACCGGTATCTTTAATCGTAAAGCTGATGGTTTTAGGTGCCTCGCCGGGGGTTACATTAATAAATATCGAGCCGTTTTCTGACGTAAACTTAAACGCGTTCGACAGCATGTTTTTTATCACCTGTTCTACCCGCATTTTATCGGTATAGATACGATCGGGTACCTCTTTAACCGTAGATTTAAAGGTGATATGTTTATGAGCGGCCACTTCCGCAAAAAGCATTTCCATGTCCTGCAGTATCTCTTTCACATCAACCTGGTCGTTCATCATCTCCAACTTACCAGATTCAATCTTCGACAGGTCAAGAATGTCATTGATCAGGGTAAGCAAATCGTTACCGGCATTAAATATTACACTGGCATACTTTATCTGATCGTCTGAAAGGTTAGCGCCTTTATTATCTTTTAATATCCTGGCCAGCACCAAAATACTGTTTAATGGGGTGCGCAGCTCATGGCTCATATTGGCCAAAAATTCCGATTTGTATTTCCCGGTAGCCTCTAATTCCTGTACTTTTAGGTTTATAGACGCGCGTGCTTCTTCAATAGCCTGGTTCTTTTCTTCCAACAGGCTGGCTTTCTCTTCCAACTCCGCGTTAATTGTCCTAAGCTCTTCCTGCTGCACCCGCAATTCCTCTTCCGAAGCCTGAAGCATTTCTGTTTTATTCAGCAACTCCTCGTTGGTAACACGCATTTCTTCCTGTTGTGCTTCCAATTCCTCGGCTTGCTGCTGGGTTTCTTCAAACAGGTTGTGCATTATGGTGCGGGCCTGGGCTGTGTTTATGGCAATACCTATATCGGCGGCAGTAGCTAAAACGTAGTTATGTATATCAGAAGATACCTGGTTTTGATAGGCAACTTCAATAACCCCCTTCAGTTTTTTATCAAAAAAGAAAGGTACGATCATAATTTCCACCAGTTCCTGGCTGATGATAGAGGTTTCCAACTCCAGTTTATCATTTAGCGTACCTTTTATAATAGTAGCTTTCTGATCTTTAGCTACCTGCCCAAGCCATCCTTCTGATAGTTTGATCTTTTTCCTGATCAACCCTAAATCGTGAAAAGCATAATAGGCAAATAAGTCGAGTGTCTCGGTCTGCTCCTCAAACAGGTAAAGGGTGCCGGTAATGGCATTGGTATATTTACAAATTTCGGATAGGATGCTTTGTGAAAGCTCTTTTTCGCTTTGCACTCCCTGCATCTTTTCATTCAAAGCCCCTGTCCCGGTAAGCAGCCAATTTTTAGCTTGATTTTCACCAAGCACTACCTCTAACTGAGCATTAGTAACCTTGATCTCTTCTTCCGCTTTTTTCTGCTGATCGAATGTTTTTTGGATAAACCGGAACAGTACTACGATAATGACCAGAAATATTAAAGAGCCCGTAATAATGATAAAAACCGCGCTGGTGGATGCATCGTTTGACTTTTGCCTCCTGATAGCAAGTAAGTCTGCTTCAGTTCGGTTCAATCTTTCTTTTAAAGCCCTGATACCATCCATGCTTTGCTTGCCATTTAAAAACATGTTGTTTTCAACCATATGGTCAAGACCTCTAGCTTCACGGGCATTTATATTCTCTTTTAGAATAGCCAACTGGGTGTTAACCAACAAGGAAATTGAATCAACTCTTTTAACTTGTATAGGGTTATCTTTTATCAGGCTGTGCAGGGTTGAAATATCATTGGCTATTTTGGGTAATGCCGCATTATATGGGGCTAAAAAAACTTTATTGGCGGTTGCTCCATAACCACGCATGCCGGTTTCAGCATCGGTCATCAATTGAAGCAACTCGTCGGATGTATTGATCACCGTTTGGGTATGGTCAACCATTTTGGTATCTTCCTGCAGCTGATTAATGCTGTTATAGGATAACAGACCAACAATAAATACCAGTATGATAGATACAGCGAAGCCTAATAATACTTGCTGGCGAAAGGACGTTTTAAACATGTATAATGGTTTAATATGTTTTCAGAAATAGAACTGATCTGTGTATTTTAAGCATCTGCTTCAGCTATCTAATGTGCTTTGTTTCTCCCGGTTGTTTGGAACTACCGCACTTTTCTTAGTTGTAAGCACGCCTATAATAGCGAGTATTGGCCCGGCAAACAATGCAAACCAGCCCCATTTAAATTTAATTTGACGCACAAAAAAGCCGGAGATAGATTTAAAAGGGATAAAGCCAAAAAACTGGTGGATCCTGAATATTGCGGCAAAGTACAATACAATTACCAGCACCAGCGCAAACCAGGCGCATAACCGGGTAATGGCTTTTTGGCGCAATACAATACCTAATATACCAATAACCCCTATTAGCAATAACAACAATCCATAAGGCTGATTAACCTGGTACAGATCGAGATTACGCAGCCCAAACGGGCGCAATATGGGGCAGTAGGTTGCAGCTATCAGCATTACAAACCCCGCGAATGATAAATATGATTTAGTTGGCATATCCAATTAGTGATAGCCAAATATATAAAACAAATGGTTATTGTGGTAAGCCGTTGTAGGGTTGTGATGCCGATATATTCCCCCTGTCTTTCCTTAAAATACGATTGAACAAGGAGATCTCTCTATCGAATAAAAAGCGGAGCCAAAGCTTTGTCCACGATTTATGGTAAAGTAAGTTATCGTAATAATTAGGCGCGGTCGATTTTATTTCGGGCAGCTTATTCCACGGGATCGACGGAAAATCATGATGTTCGTTATGGTAACCAACATTAAACGATACATTATTCAACACCCCATAATAGCTGTAAGTTTCCTGCTCTTCGTTATGGGTTAAGTAATGCTCCTGCACCCAACGCGCACCCAGCGGATGCAAGCCAACAGAGAAAGAAAAGCTTAATAACAGGTAAGCTACGCCATGCCAGCCAAAGAAATACCACATTGCAGCAGTAAAGGCCACCTGGATAAAAAAGTTAGTAATTACCCAGCCATCAACGCTCTTAATTTCTTTTAAGCGCGATAACCTGAAGAACTGAAACAATGGGAAAAACAATAACCACAAAGCTTTGCCAAAAAAGTTGTTATTGATCAGCTTTGCTTCCCATCTGCTTGGCAAATCGGCATCCAGTTCGTGCACGCCCTGGAACGAGTGGTGCTTTAAATGAAAATGCTCGAATGATATGGCGCTTGGGAATATTTGCGGCATATTAGCTATCATGCTGGCCCAGCGGTTTAACGCACGCTTTTTAAATAATAACTGATGGGTACACTCGTGTATCATTACAAACAACGAATGATCGGCAAAGGCGCCTAAAAAATAAGCTACGGCAAACACTACCCACCACGATTGCGCCGACACCAGCCATGCTGCAACAATTTGAAAAGCTACCAAACCCAGTATAGCGAATATGGTATAGGGATTTTTCCCTATCAGGTTTCTAAGATGTGGGTATTCCTTTAAAATTTGTTTGGTACGGGTTTTATGCGGTTCGGAGTATTGCGCGTGGATAAAATCAGACTTCTTTTTCGCTGCCATAGATCAGTTATAATTCAATTAGTTTTAGTCGGGTTTATTGTTAATAAACGTTGTAAGATGGTTAAATATTGGTTTGTTTCAAAAAAATAATAAGAAAAAAAATTAATATATAGTTAAAATAACTTACAATACTTTAATAATCAGTCATTTATTATCAAATGAATTGGCCGGTGTAATTTCCAATATTCCTGATAATAATGCCTGATAAACTATCGGTTTATAAAAATGTTTTTCTCATTCAGCAACCATAAAGGTATCAAATAAAAGCTGTTTGGCCAGAGAAATCATAAAAAAATCCCCTGCCTGGCGGCAGGGGATTCGGTTACAACTTCCTCAAGTTGTAACCAACCTAAACCTTATCACAGTCTTATAACGGGAAAAATTAACATTTGGTTTCCTTAGGGGTAAATTTTTTTATGCTTTCTGGTCCCCATTGCAAAATTTTCCTTACAAACTATTCCGTCAATTTTTAATAATTACTTTTAAATCAACATTATACACCTTGACTATTAAACATGATCAAACCTTTACAAATCGTTATTTTATTTATACTTTTTTCATTAGCCGTTAAAGCCCAGGATAACTACGAGATACAAGTTTACGGGTCTGAAACTGTCGAAAAAGGCCACACCATGCTCGAACTGCACAGCAACTATACTTCAAACGGCGGCAAATTTGTGGCTAACAGCGTATTGCCAACCAATCATGTTTTTCATGAAACGATTGAAATTACCCACGGATGGACAACCTGGTTTGAAACGGGTTTCTATTTTTTCAATTCGGTAGGTACCGATGGCCGCACCGGCTACGTCGGTTCGCATTTAAGGCCCCGTGTAGCTGCGCCCGATGCCTGGCACTGGCCTGTTGGCGTAAGTATATCTACCGAATTTGGCTTTCAAAAAGCTGCCTTTGCCGGCAGCACGTTTGATTTAGAGATACGGCCTATTATTGATAAGAAATGGAATAAGCTTTACATATCGTTTAACCCGACACTTGGCAAAAGCTTCGCCGGCGAAGATTCTGATATAGGCTTTGTCTTTGAACCCAATCTGAAAGCCAGTTATGATGTTACCAAAGTTGTAGCCCTGGGTTTTGAGTATTATGGTGCCACGGGCCGCTTTTTTCATTACGCGCCAATACAGCAGCAGGAACATGCCCTTTATGTAGCTACCGATTTAAATTTTAGCGCGAATTGGGAATTTAATGCAGGCTACGGCTGGGGATTAACCGACAGTGGCGACCGAGGGATCATAAAAATTATTTTAGGAAGGCGCTTCTAATTATTCTATCACAGCCGATTCGCTGATATAAGTAGGTACAATGCCTGTGGCATTAATACGTGTTTCCGCATCAATTGCCTGGGTATTTCCCGAAAGCACCAACACGGTGTCCAACCCAAACTTATTGCCGCCCATGATGTCAGTTTGCAGAGTGTCCCCTACCATTACAATATCTTTTTTATCAATTGCCCGCCTGTCGCGTATCAGGTCAAAAGCAAACATAAACATCTGCGAATCGGGCTTGCCAAAGCGTATAAATTTTTTACCCACAATGCTTTCTACCATGTTTGCCAAACCGCCAATAGCTATCGATACATCGTGTAAATTCAGCGGATATGCCCTATCGGTATTGGCAACAATGGCCGGAATATTGCGCCTGCGCAGCAGGTTTACGCATTTATTTAAATCGCGAAACCAATCAAAGCCTTCATCATCCAAAAAAACCAGCGCGCTTACTTCATTAATATTAACATCATCTAATTCACTTATCGGCAAAGTATGCAGTCCCGAGCTTTCTATATAGTGTGCCGAATCAGGCGTGCCTAAGTAAGCTACAATGCCGTTATGCACCTTCAAATCCAAATACTCCTTAGCCAGCATTCCCGATGATATGATCCTGTCTTGTGTTATAGCCGTTAATCCTTTTTTGTGGTACGATTCGGCTAATTGCAACGGGCTGCGTGAAGCATCATTAGTAACAATGTAATATTCCTTATTTTTTGATTCAAGGTAGGCGAACGTGTTTTCAATACCCGGCACCAAACCATTGTAGTTTTTGATCACCCCAAAAGCATCAAGAAATATAATGTCGTATTGGTCAACTATCCACCTAAAATCGCGGGTATGCATGCTATTTTATTTTTAAAGCGTCTATCAATATATCTGCATTAAAGTCCCTTTCTACCGATGGCAGATAAATATCAAAGGCTTCAGCACGTAGTTTTTGGGCGTATTGTTCGTTAAAAAAATACTGCCCGTCTTTAATCACATAATTTAGGATAAAAAAACGATATACTTCTTTTAAAAAGCGCAATTCATCTGCTTTAATAGGGTTTACCTTATGATATTCCTGCAGGAACAGGATAAAACGCGGTTCGTTCATGGTATTGATCCCGTAACTAAAAACAGTACGGTCGCCAACATCAGATACTACCCTGCTAAAAAAATAAAAATCCAGCATCCGGTAACTCATCCTAAACCAATCGTAATCCCAGCGCGAATACAATTCCAGTTTATCCGTCACCGAGAAATTACCGATGTTCCAGTCGATAAATACAGGGATGATCTCGAAGGTGTTCACATTATATTTAGACCGGTTCTTCAGAAACTGATCACAATGGTATTTCAAAAAATCGGCCTGCATACGTGTGCCCACGCTGGTTTCATCATGCTCAATTTGTTGTAACAGCGCGTTAATATCCGTCCGCAAAGTTTTTGACGACTTTGGCAGCACATGCCTTAGCTTAGCGCAAGCTTTATGAAACTTACCTATCTGCTGACCAAAACGCCTGATATGATCTTCTGACAACCGCTTGGGTAACCTATTCAGTATCCTGGTTGGGTTATAAAAAACCACCCAGGCGTCTTCTCCGCCTTGCTTGTGCTTATAAATATAGACCCTATTGTTTTTCAGCAACGATTTAGCCAAAAGGTTCTCGAACGGATAAAGCAAATTATTTGATAAGCTATGGATAATGCGATGATCTTCCTTAAAATACTCGTACTTCCCAAAGTTTGACAACTTGGCAATAATAATATCATCGTCATCAAACGTTATCCTAAACACGTGGTTGGTTGACACCATCGCACTGATATCATCAATGCTTTTTATGGTCTTCGACGCGTCGTATCCCTCCCAGGCTTTTTTTATAATTAAATTGTAGTCCATTGTCTTTATTGGTGGTTATTTAACCACAGAGTGCACAGAGATTCTACACAGAGTGCACGGAGTTGTTATTGTTTAATTTTCGTTTTATAAGTTCCCGTTAATTACTCTTTTAATACCATCTTTTAACATCACTACATTAAAATTGATTAATAAACCAAGTTTATATTTTCCCAGTTTAATATATGTTAAAGTTTGAGCCACATGCACATCATTCAAACTGTCGACACTTTTTATTTCAACTACCAATTTATTTTCCACTAATAAATCAATCCTATAACCAACATCTAATTTAACGTCTTCATAAATTAGTGGCATTGGCTTCTCTTTTTCTACATATAGCCCTGATGCAAAACCTTATAATACAAACATTCCTTGTAAGCGCTCTCCAGCAAGCCTGGCCCCAAAGCTCTGTGAACTTCTATTGCAAGCCCGATAACCCTTGTAGAAATATCATTCTCTATCATAAAAATGTCTGTGAAAGCTGTGTCAAATCTCCGTGTACTCTGTGTAAAATCTCTGTGCACTCTGTGTAAAATCTCTGTGCACTCCGTGGTTAAATTGCCACTAAGAAGAAACTAAATGATTTCGAAATACCTCTTCAATTCCCAATCCGTTACTTGCTTACTAAATTGCCTCCACTCCCACAGCCTGGTATTAGTAAAATGCTGCACAAAATCATCGCCAAATAACTCTTTAGCTATGGCCGATTTTTGCATATCTACTGCGGCTTTTTCCAAGTTATTAGCCAGTTTCCCATGTTTTTTATCCTGGTAACCATTACCAACAGTTGGTAGGATATTCAACTCTAATTTATGCTTAATACCATACAGTCCTGACGCTAACGCTGCTGCCATAGCCAAATATGGATTAGTGTCCGATCCCGGGATACGGGTTTCCAAGCGGGTGTGTTTAACGGTATCATTAATAATGCGGATAGCGGTAGTGCGATTATCCAATCCCCAGGTTACGGTGGTTGGTGCCCAGGCCCCTTCTACCAGGCGTTTATAGCTGTTAATTGTTGGCGCATACATTGGTAATATATGCGGCAAACAATGCAACTGACCAGCCAAATAATGCTTATGCAGATCGCTCATTTTATTTTCGTCTGTTGCACTGTGAAACAAGTTTTCAGTTTTATCCTTATTCCATAAACTTTGGTGGATATGCCCGCTGCAGCCGGGCAATTCAGCATTCCATTTGGCCATAAATGTGGCCATAATACCATGTTTTGAGGCTATTTCTTTCACCGCGGCTTTAAACAGCGTGGCTTTATCGGCGGCAGCCAAAACATGATCGTGCTGAATAGCCGCTTCGTATACACCCGGACCGGTTTCTGTATGTAAACCTTCTATCGGCACGCCAAATTCTGTTAGCAGGTTAAACAGGTCGTAGTAATAGGCGCTATGCTGCGATGGCCGCAAAATAGAATAACCAAACATCCCCGGACTAATGGTATTCAGTTTGGTAAATTCTTTATCCTGTAAACTTTGCGGCGTTTCATTAAAGTTGAACCATTCAAACTCCTGTGCAAATTCAGGGTGGTAACCCATACTTTCACAATCGACCGCAATACGTTTTAGTAAACTACGCGAGCAGGCCGAAACGCTGCTACCATCAGGCTGGGTAAAATCGGCCAGGAAAAACGTTTGACCATTTTGCCAGGGGATATTCCTTAAGGTAGATAGGTCTATACGGCAATATTTATCAGGGTAACCCGAATGCCAGCCGGTAATAGCCACATTATCGTAACAGGCATCGCTGCTATCCCAGCCAAAAACCACATCGCAAAAACCATAACCGTCTTTTAGTCCGTCTAAAAATTTATCGCGATTGATGAGCTTGCCCCGAAGCACCCCGTCAATATCGGCAAAGGCAAACTTTATTTTTTGTATATCCTTATCTTTTATATAATCGGCTATTTGTTGCGTATCCATATGCATCGGTATATTCACAGATTGAATTAAGGCAAGATAAAAATAAAGGCGCAATGTTGTTCTATAGGGCCTTATTCATTATTTTGCTTTTATAATTGGTTGTTGTCGATTTAACCACAAAGGGCGCAAAGATTTGTTCGCGAAGGTCACAAAGTTAAATTCATGATTATTGACTCAATAGCTTTGTGATTCTTTTCTTTGTGTGCTTTATAGTTAATCTTCTTCCCCGCAAAAATAGCAAATGGAAAGCGATTGTAGATACTTGTTTGTTTATGGAACATTATTGGATAACGATAATGAGTTTGGCGCTTTCCTGAAAAAGCACAGCGTTTATGTTAGCAAAGGCAGTTTTGATGGATTTCTATATGATTTAGGCGAATACCCAGGCGCTGTATATAAACCCGGTATAAAGCAACAGGTATATGGCTCAATACTCCTTTTAAATAATAACCCTGAAATATTAAGTGTGATTGATGAATATGAAGGTTATGGAGATGCGGAAGCGCAGCCTAATCTTTTTGTGCGGAAACTGATACCGGTTAAAACCCCGGCAAATGTTTTAAACTGCTGGGTTTATTTGTATAACCGGCCCACGTATGGTTACCGGCAAATCCCATCGGGCAGGTATCAATAAAAAAGCCCCGTTGATTTACAACGAGGCTTTTAGAATAGTATATCGTAATTTAAATTACAATTTTGCTGATTTTACAGTTTTGATAATAACCGCAGCTACTTTGTATGGATCGGCAGCCGAGTTAGGGCGACGATCTTCCAGGTAACCACTCCAGTTATGATCTACAGTATAAAGCGGGATACGGATAGAAGCACCACGATCTGATACACCATAGCTAAAATCGTTAATTGAAGCTGTTTCGTGTTTACCTGTTAAACGCAAGTGGTTATCTGCACCATATACAGCCACACACTCGGCAACCGCAGGACGGAAAGCTTCGCATATTTTAGTGAATGTTTCTTTGCTGTTAGCAGTACGCAAAGTAGTGTTTGAGAAGTTAGCGTGCATACCTGAACCATTCCAGTCTAAAGTACCTAATGGTTTGCAATGCCAGTTAATGGCAATGCCGTAGCTTTCGCCAATTCTTTCTAATAAATAACGGGCCACCCAAATTTGGTCACCTGCATTTTTAGCACCTTTAGAGAAGATCTGGAATTCCCATTGGCCAGCAGCAACTTCAGCGTTGATACCTTCAACGTTTAAGCCTGCTTCCAAACATACGTCTAAGTGTTCTTCAATGATCTCGCGACCAAACGCGTTGTTAGCACCTACCGAACAATAGTATGGGCCTTGCGGGCCTGGATAACCACCTTGCGGGAAACCTAATGGTTTATCTGTTTTTGGATCCCACAAGAAATACTCCTGCTCAAAGCCAAACCAAAAATCGTTATCATCATCCTGGATCAACGCACGGCCGTTAGATTCGTGCGGTACGCCTTTTGAATCTAATACTTCGCACATTACTAAGTATCCGTCTTTCCTTTGCGGGTCTGGGCAAATAAAAACTGGTTTCAATATACAATCTGATGAACCACCTGGAGCCTGCTCTGTTGATGAACCATCAAAACTCCAGTTAGGGCAATCTTCTAATTTGCCGCTAAAATCCTTTTCAATTTTTGTTTTGCTGCGCAGGCTTTGTGTTGGTTTGTAGCCATCCAGCCAGATGTACTCTAATTTTGCCATTTTTTTAATCGAGGTTATTGTTTTGCTTAATATTTAGTGATGTATAATTTGATTTACTGGTTAAACGATGCTAATCTAAAGTTTTTTTATTTAATTTTTATAATTTTTGTGCTAATTTATAC
>Ga0075366_10001828_pt1 | contig 10730 bp, 5 predicted proteins | sample EndMethybrTD3031_FD_72351 | JGI IMG/M metagenome (GOLD analysis project Ga0075366, IMG submission 72351) | Populus endosphere microbial communities from Tennessee, USA - Endosphere MetaG P. TD hybrid TD303-1 | ecosystem: Host-associated > Plants > Roots > Endosphere | place: USA: Tennessee... | reverse complement strand
GATCGGCTGGCTGGTTCGCCGGCACCAGTTTCCAGCCGGCGAACCAGCCAGCCGATCTGATCGGAATGCAGGTCACGCCCCAGGACGACTGGAACCAGTCATCCCTGCGCCCCGGCAAGCTGGGGCGGGCCTGGACGCGCGATGGCTTCGAACTGAACGGTCTGGAATTCTTTGCCGCGGTGCCAAACGGCCAGCCACTCTATCGAGAGCGGAGCAAGAAGAACAATCCGATGCCTAAGTTCGAAAGTTCGATTCTGCTTCCGGAACTGGCGGACTTCTTCGAGCGCAGTTTTCGCGTGCAGAACCAGCTGTCCGATTTCTCGGTGGTCGAATCCGGCCCGGTGACTTTCGGCGGGCATCGGGGTCTGCGCCTACGCTATCGCTATACGCGCCCCAACGACGATCTCGTCCGCCTCGGCGAAGCGCGTCTCGCCGTGGTCGGCGAGAAGCTCTATGTTGCGAACTTCTACGCGCCCGAACTGCACTATTTCCCGACCGGCCTCGTCGAGGCGACCGCAACAATGGATAGCGCCCGCTTCTGAACACGAGGATGGCCAGACCGTCCTGGGCTAGCCCTTTCAGGTCGAGGCTCTCCGCTATGCGTCGGGTTTAGCCCGCCCGAACGCCTTCCAGCTTCAGCGATCCGAAGGCGCCCGCCTGGACCTTGCCGCTGATCGCGTCGCCGCTCACGGTCGCTTCGCCTTCGAGCGTCAGCGCCACGGGCACGGTCATGGCCATCGTCCAGGTGATCGTGTCGCCGGCGATCTTGCCGTTCTCGACCGGCATCGCGCCCATCATCGGGTTGGTGACCTGGCCGGTGAAGCCGTCGCCTTCGGGGGTGACGGTGAACTGGCCCTTCTGCTCGCCCATCGGGGTCTGGATGGTGATGTCATAGGTTCCGGCAACGGTCATGCTCTTCTCCTCGTGCGCGATCGGTGTTGCGACAGGGGGGACAACGAAGTCAATCGCCCGCCGTTGCCGCGGCCGGCGCGATCTCGATCGGCAGCCCCAGCCGCGCGAGTTGCGGCTCGACCTGCTTGCGATCGCCGACCACGACGAAGGTCAGCGCGTCGGGCGCGAGATACTGTCGCGCCGCGGCGTCGAGCGCCCGGGCGTCGAGCGCGCGGTAGCGATCGGGCAGGGAGGCGTAGTAATCGTCGGGCCGCCCGAGCAGCGCGCTGGTCTGGATCGCCGAGAGCACCTGGGCATTGGTTTCGAAGCTGCTCGGCAGCGCGCGGATGTTGCCGTCGGTGACGCGGTTGAGCTCTTCGGCATCGACCGGCTTCGCCGCCGGGAACGCCTTCATGTCGGCGAGGATCAGGCGGATCGAATCGCCGGTGCGGTCGGCCTGGACCGGGGCGACGACCACTAGGCTGCGCGGGCCGGCGGGGCTGCGCACCGCGCTACGCACGCCATAGGACCAGCCCTTGTCCTCGCGCAGGTCCATGTTGAGCCGGGAGAGGAAGCCGTCGCCGAGCACCTCGTTGGCGAGATCGAGCGCCTCCAGGCCCTGGCTGCGCCCGGTCACCGGCAGCACGCGGCCGGCGACGATCACCGACTGCGGCGAATTGGGGCGGTCGATCAGCACCACGCGGGGGCGCGCTGCGGGGACCGTGGCGGCGAGGTCCTTGGCCGGCGGCGGCCCGGCGGGCGCGCGCCAGTCGCCGAAGGCGGCCTCGAGCAGCGGCAGCAGGCGATCCATCGCCACATCGCCGACGACGGTGATCTGGGCGGTGTCGGGGCGCAGCCAGGCATCGTGCGCGGCGCGCAGCGCGGCGGGGGTGAGCGCGGCGAGCGCGGCCGCGTTGCCGAGGCCGTCGCTCGGCTGGGCATAGGGATGGCCCTGGCCGAACAGGGCGGTGCCCAGCGCGCGTTGCGCGGTGCTGCGCGGGTTGGCCAGCACTTGCGCCAGTTCGGCCTGCTGCTGGTCCTTGACCCGCGCGGTGTCGGCGGCGGTGAAGGCGGGGTGCCGCACGACGTCGGCCATCAGCGCGAGCGACGCGGCGAGGTTGGCGCTCGGCGCGTCGAGCGTCACGCGGCTGGTGTCGAGCGTGCCGTTGGCCTGGATGGTCGCGCCCAGCCGCTCCTGCGCTTCGGCGATCTGGGTGGCGTCGAGCGTCCGCGCGGGCGTCGTCACGCCCTCGTCGAGCATGTCGAGCATGGTCGCCTGGGTGCCCGGCGTGTCGCGCGCGTCGGCGGCGTAGCCCGCGTCGAAAGCGATCGAGACCAGCACCTTGGGCACCGCGGTCCGGCGCGCCAGCACCACGGGGATCCCGTTCGCGAGGTGCGCGCGCGCGATCCCCGGAAAGGCCAGCGCCGCGACCGGGGCGATCGGCGGGCTGACGCGCTGGGGCGAAGGCGCCAGCGGCGGCGAGGGCTTTCTGGCGTCGGGCGCCGGGGCGGGCCTCGTGGCCTCGTCGCCCCAGCCGCCCATCGTCTCGCCTTTTTCGGTGCGGGGTCCGGGGGTGACGTTGACCGCCAGCACCGGCCGCGTCAGCCAGCGCTGCAGCGCCGCGCGGACTTGCGCCGGGGTGACCGCGGCGACGCGCGCCAGATCTTCGCGATACTTGGCCGGATCGCCCGAGTAGAGCTGGCCTTCGGCCAGCGTCGCGCCCTTGCCGTAGAAGCCGCCGACGCGTTCGAGCGCGCCGATCTGCTGGACGACCACCGCGGTGGCGGCGCGGCGCACTTCGTCCTCGGTCGGGCCCTCGGCAACATATTGCGCGATCAGCGCATCGAACCGTGCCTCGGCCTTGGTGCGATCGATGCCGGGCTTGATATCCATCGTCGCGGCCAGGAAGCTCGCCTGCTCGAAGCTCTGCGTGCCCGCAGTCACCGCGACGGCGAGCTGCTCGCTGCGCACCAGCGCATTGTCGAGCCGCGACGAAGCGAGCCCGCCCAGGATATGCAGGCCCACCTGCAGCGCGGGGGCATCGGCATCGTTGAGCCCCGGCCCGCTCCAGTTGCGCGTCACGCGGGTCAAGGGCACCTGGTCGGCCATCTCGCGCGTGACGGGCGCGGCGAGCGTGACCGGCCCGGCATCGACTTTGGCCACGTCGGGGCCGCGCGGGATGTCGCCGAACCACTTTGCGACCAGCGGCCTGGCGGTCGCGGCGTCGATGTCGCCCGTCAGCGCCAGGACGACGTTGTTGGGGCCATAGTGATCGCGGAACCACTGGCGCACGTCGGCGATGCTCGCGGCGTCGAGATCGGCCATCGAGCCGATCGTCGAGTGGCGATAGGGGTGGCCGACGGGGAAGAGCCCATCACCCACGGCATAGTCCATCAGGCCATAGGGTTCGTTGTCGTTCTGGCGCTTCTCGTTCTGGACGACGCCGCGCTGCTTATCGAGCTTGTCCTGCGTCACTGCGCCGAGCAGGTGGCCCATCCGGTCGCTTTCCATGAACAGCGCCAGGTCGAGCGCGCCCTTGGGCACGACCTCGACGTAGTTGGTGCGGTCGTACCAGGTCGAGCCGTTGGTGCTCGAGCCCGCGGCTTCGAGCGGCTTGTCGAAATCGGGGACGTTCTCCGATCCGCCGAAGAACAAATGTTCGTAGAGATGGGCGAAGCCCGTGCGCCCGCGCGGCTCGTGCTTCGATCCGACGCGGTAGTACAGCGTGACGCCGACGATCGGCGCCTTGCGGTCGGTGTGGACCACCGTGGTCAGGCCATTGGCCAGCACGAACCGCTCGAACGGGATGTCGACCGCCTTGACCAGGTCGGCCAGCGGCGCCGGTTCGGGCGCGGCGGCGGGCGGCGCGCCGGCGACGGGCCGGCTCGAGGGCGCGGTGCTGCAGGCGGAAAGGGCCAGAGCGGCGAGCGAGGGCGTGAGAACGGCAGCGATCGGACGGCGCATGGAACCTCTTCGTTTTCGTGCCCCCGCCGCGGGCCTACAGACTGCGCGGGGCAGCGGCAATCGGCAACGCGCTAGTTCGCCGCCAGCCGCAGCCCGCGCGGCGTCGTCCGGCGCTGGATCCAGGTGAAGGCGGCCTCGATTCCCAGCGCCATCACCGCTGCGGGGATCGCGCCTTCGAGGATCAGCGCGGTGTTGTTCAGCCGGATGCCGGTGAGGATCGGCTGACCGTAGCCGCCCGCGCCGATGATCGCGCCGAGCGTCGCCAGGCCGACCGCGATCACCGCGGCGGTGCGCACGCCGGCCATGATCGTCGGCAGGGCGAGCGGCAATTCGATCCGGCGCAGGCGCGCGGCGCGCGACAGGCCGAGCGCGTCGGCGCTGTCGATCAGCGCGGGGCTGATGCCGGTCAGCCCGGCGTGGACGTTGCGCACGATCGGCAGCAGCGAATAGAGGAACAGCGCGGCGATCGTCGGCGCGGCGCCGATGCCGAGCAGCGGGATCAGCATGACGAACAGCGCCAGGCTGGGGATCGTCTGGAGCACCCCGGTGGCCGAGAGCACGAGCGTGCCGAGCCGGGGCCTGCGCGCAGCGACGATCCCGAGCGGGAGCGCGACGGCGATCGCCGCCGCCAGTGCGACCGCGACCAGCCACAGGTGTTCGAGCGTGCGGTCCCACAGACGGCGCGCGGGGCCGTCGTCGTCGCGGTCGCCCGCCGCGCCGCTGCCCAGCGCGCGCCGCGCCGCCGCGGTCTCGGACAGGCCGTCCATCGCCACGCTGCGGTTGAGGTCGCGCATCCGGGCTTCGTCGATCGTCCCGGCGACGGCGTTCAGCGCGGCGACGGCCTGGGCGGGCAGGTCGGCGCGATAGACGAAGACCGCGTCGTAGCGCGGAAAGAAGCCGCGGTCGTCTGCGAGCACGACGAGCTGCATCGCGGCTATCTCGGCGTCGGTGGTGTAGACGTCGGTGACCGCGATCTGCCCCGCCGCGAGCGCGCGATAGGCCAGGTCGTGGTCGATGCCGCGGATGGCGAGGCCGGTGAGCCCATAGGCGCGGCTCAGCGCCGGCCAGCCGTCCTTGCGGTCGACGAACTCGTTCGACAGCCCGATGCCGAGGTCCGGGTGACGGACCAGATCGCCGATCGTGCGGATGCCGTAGCGCTTGGCGAGGTCGCCGCGCATCGCCAGCGCATAGCCGTTGCTGAAGCCGATCGGGCGCGACATGGCCAGGCCCTGCGCGGCGAGCGCGCGCGGCAGTTGGGCGTCGCTGGCTAGGCGTTGGCCCGACAGGATCTCGAAGCGCAGCGTGCCGGTATAGTCGGGATAGACGTCGATCGCCCCGGCCTTGAGCGCGTCCCACAAAATGCGGCTGCCGCCCAGCTCGCGCCGGTGCGTCGCGGGAACGCCGGCGCGCGTCAGCGCTTCGCGCGCCACTTCACCCAGGATCACGCCCTCGGTGAATTTCTTCGAGCCGACGGTCTCGGCCTGCGCCGGACAGGTCATTACGGCGAAGAGCAGCAGCAGCAGCCACCTCACAGTGCGGTCTCGGCTTCGAGGAATTCTGTGACGAAAGGCTCGGCGGGGTGGGCGGCGAAGTCCGCGATCGACCCCCGCTGGACGATCCGCCCGTCGCGCATCAGCACCGCGGTCCCGCCGAAGAACCTGGCCTCGCCCAGGCTGTGCGAGACCATGATCACGGTCTTGCCCAGCCGCGCGATCAGGTCGCGCAGTTCGCCCGCCAGGCGCGCGCGGGTGATCGGATCGAGCGCCGAGAGCGGCTCGTCGAGCAGCAGCACCGCGGGATCGAGCATCAGCGCGCGCATGATCGCGACGCGCTGGCGCTGGCCGCCAGACAGCGCGGCGGGAAAGCGGTCAAGCTGCGCGGCGTCAAGCCCGACGAGCGCGGCCAGTTCGGTCGCGCGCGCGTCGATCGCCGTGTCGGTCCAGCCCAGCTCGCGCGCCATCAGCGTGACGTTGCCGCGCGCGGTGATGTGCGGGAACAGCCCGCCGTCCTGGATCACGTAGCCCAGCCGCTCCCGCACGCCGCGCCAGTCGGTGACCGGCGCCCCCTGGAAACGCAGCGCGCCCGTTGCCGGCGTCAGCCCCGCCAGGCTGCGCAGCAGCGTCGACTTCCCCGAGCCCGAGGGGCCGAGCAGCAGGACCACCTCGCCCGCGGCGATCGCCAGCGTCGTTGGCGCGAGCGCGCGCGTGCGGCCATAGGTGACGGCAAGCTGGACGAGGTCGAACATCTTGGGCTTTCTAGCAAATTCCCGGCGCGTTACCATGGTCGCAACGGGCGCCTTCGGGCCGCGGCAAAAAGGTCGGGGGGAAGTCTTGTGTTGCTCAAGTGCAACACTATCTCCTTGGCACAGGAGGCAATCACCCGATGAATCTCGAAAAGTTCACCGATCGCGCCAAGGGCTTTCTCCAGTCGGCGCAGACCGTCGCGATCCGGCTCAACCACCAGCGGATCGCGCCCGAGCACGTGCTCAAGGCGCTGCTCGAGGACAGCGAGGGCATGGCCGCGGGGCTGATCCAGCGCGCCGGCGGCCATCCGCAAGCCGCGGTCCACGAGGTCGACAAGGCGCTGGCCCGGATCCCCGCGGTGTCGGGCGGCGGCGCGCAGGCGGCACCGGGGCTCGACAACGACGCGGTGCGGATCCTCGACCAGGCCGAGCAGATCGCGGCGAGGTCGGGCGACAGTTTCGTCACGGTGGAGCGGATGCTCGTCGCGCTGGCGCTCGCCACGATGACCGCGGCGGGCCAGGCGCTCAAGGCGGCGCAGGTCGACGCCAAGGCGCTCGAAGCGGCGATCACCGCCCTGCGCGGCGGCCGCACGGCCGACAGCGCCGGGGCCGAGAACGCCTACGAAGCGATGAAGAAGTACGCGCGCGACCTCACCCAGGCGGCACGCGACGGCAAGCTCGACCCGGTAATCGGCCGCGACGAGGAAATCCGCCGCACCGTGCAGATCCTCGCCCGCCGCACCAAGAACAACCCCGCGCTGATCGGCGAGCCCGGTGTCGGCAAGACCGCGATCGCCGAAGGCCTGGCGCTGCGGATCGCCAACGGCGACGTGCCCGACAGTCTCAAGGATCGCCGGCTGATGTCGCTCGACATGGGCAGTCTCATCGCCGGCGCGAAGTATCGCGGCGAATTCGAGGAGCGGCTGAAGGCGGTGCTCGACGAGGTGAAGGGCGCCGAGGGCGAGATCATCCTGTTCATCGACGAGATGCACACGCTGATCGGCGCGGGCGCGTCCGAAGGCTCGATGGACGCCTCGAACCTGCTGAAGCCCGCGCTGGCCCGCGGCGAGTTGCACTGCATCGGCGCGACCACGCTCGACGAATACCAGAAGTACGTCGAGAAGGACCCGGCCCTGCAGCGGCGCTTTCAGCCGGTCTTCGTGGGCGAGCCGACCGTCGAGGATACCATCTCGATCCTGCGCGGCATCAAGGAGAAGTACGAGTTGCACCACGGCGTGCGCATCGCCGACAACGCGATCGTCGCGGCGGCGACGCTGTCCAACCGCTACATCGCCGACCGCTTTCTGCCCGACAAGGCGATCGATCTGATGGACGAGGCCGCCAGCCGCATCCGCATGGAAGTGGAATCGAAGCCCGAGGAGATCGAGGGGCTCGACCGGCGGATCATCCAGCTCAAGATCGAGGAGATGGCGCTCGCCAAGGAGACCGACCAGGCCTCGAAGGACCGGCTCGCCGTGCTGCGCGACGAACTGGCCCAGCTCGAGCAACAGTCGAGCGAACTGACCACCCGCTGGCAGAACGAGCGCGACAAGATCGCCTCCGAAGGCAAGCTCAAGGAGGCGCTCGATGCGGCGCGGATCGAGCTCGACCAGGCCCAGCGCGGCGGCGACTATGCCAAGGCGGGCGAACTGACCTACGGCCGCATCCCCGAACTCGAAAAGCAGATCGCCGAAGCCGAGGGCAATTCGCAGAACGCGCTGCTGCGCGAGGAAGTGACCGCCGACGACATCGCCGCCGTGGTCAGCCGCTGGACCGGGATCCCGGTCGACCGGATGATGGAGGGCGAGCGCGAAAAGCTGCTCAAGATGGAGGACACCATCGGCCGGCGCGTGATTGGCCAGCGTGACGCAGTGGTCGCGGTGTCCAAGGCGGTGCGCCGCGCGCGCGCCGGCCTGCAGGATCCCAACCGGCCGCTGGGCTCGTTCCTGTTCCTCGGCCCCACCGGGGTCGGCAAGACCGAATTGACCAAGGCGCTCGCCGGCTTCCTATTCGACGACGACAGCGCGTTGCTGCGGATCGACATGTCCGAATTCATGGAGAAGCATTCGGTCAGCCGGCTGATCGGGGCGCCGCCGGGCTATGTCGGTTATGACGAAGGCGGTGTTCTCACCGAAGCGGTTCGCAGGCGGCCCTATCAGGTGGTGCTGTTCGACGAGGTCGAGAAGGCGCACGGCGACGTGTTCAACGTGCTGCTGCAGGTGCTCGACGACGGCCGGCTGACCGACGGTCAGGGCCGCGTGGTCGATTTTACCAACACGCTGATTATCCTGACCTCGAACCTCGGCAGCCAGTATCTCGCCAATCTCGGCGAGGGCGAGGACGTCGCCGCGGTGGAGCCGCAGGTGATGGAGATCGTGCGCGGGCACTTCCGCCCCGAATTCCTCAACCGGCTCGACGAGATCATCCTGTTCCACCGGCTGGGCCAGGAACACATGGGCCCGATCGTCGAGATCCAGGTAGGCCGCGTGCAGAAGCTGCTGAAGGACCGCAAGATCACGCTCGATCTGACCGAGGCGGCCGAACGCTGGCTGGGCCGGGTCGGCTACGATCCGGTCTATGGCGCGCGACCGCTGAAGCGCGCGGTCCAGCGCTACCTGCAGGACCCGCTGGCCGAGAAATTGCTCGGCGGCGCAATCCCCGACGGCGCGACGCTGCACATCGACGAAGGCGATGGCGCGCTGACGATCGCGGTGGGGTAACGACGAACAAAAGGGGCGAAGGCCGCGTGGCCTTCGCCCCTCTCGCGACGAAGCGATGCTACATCTTCACGCGCACGCCCGCGTAGAGGAAGCGGCCGACGTTGTCGTAGAGCGCATCGTTGCCGGTCCCGTCCGGCCCGCCGCCGCCGAGCCCCAGCAGGCCGTAAGGCGGCAGGGAATCGGTCAGGTTGTTGACGCCGCCGTAGAGCGTGAACTGGTCGTTCACGTTATAGCTGACGTTGACGTCGTGGTAGATGCGCTTCGGATAGTACTTCGTGTCGATATAGTACGGATCGTAGGGCGTGTCGGGCACGCCGGGGGTCGCGTGCTGGATGTCCCAGTCGACGGTCGACTGCCGCCCGACGTAGCGCAGCGTATAGCCCACCGTCAGGTTCTTGTGAGTCCAGTCGGCCTGGAAGTTGGCGCGCCAGACCGGCAGCCCCAGCTCGCCCTTGATGCGGTCGGGCACCTCGGGACTGTCGAGATAGGGATAATCGTTGCGCGTCCGCACCCAGGATCCGGTGACTCGCAGGCCCAGACGGTCGTCGGCGCTGAAGCGATGCTCGTAGGCGACGTCCAGGTCGATGCCTTTCGCGCGCATCGACGCGAAGTTCAGCGTGCTTTCCAGCAGCGCGGGGATCTGGAAGGTGCCGTCCGATCCGCGCGGGTTGATCAGGGCACAGAACTGGTTGTTCAGATCCGCCGCGTCGTAGCAGCCGTTGAGGATGTCCTGCGAATCGACCGCCGAGATCACGTTGTCGATCTTGATGTCGTAATAGTCCGCGGTGATCGTCAGGCCCGGCACGAAGGGTGGCGTCAGGACGACGCCGTAGGTCCAGCTGCGCGAGGTTTCTTCGCGCAGGTTCGGGTTGCCGCCCGAGAGGATCGGCAGGGTCTGCGACCGCGTGACCGTGTTCTCGAAGCCGACCGGCACGCCGGCGGCGAGGCAGTTGGCGGCGCGCGTCGCGGAGCCGGTGTCGATGAAGTTGACGTCGCAGGGATCGTCGACACCGCGATAGTCCTGCGACGGCGTGGTGTAGAGGTCGCCCAGCGTCGGCGCACGGACCGATCGCGAATAGTTTGCGCGGAACCGCACGCCGCGGACCGGCGAATAGATCGCACCGGCATTGTAGGCCCAGACCGTGCCGACCGCGCCGTTGTAATCGGCCACCCGGCCGGCGCCGTTCAGCGTCAGTTCCTGCGCGAAACGCGTGTCGCGCAGCAGCGGAATTTCGATCTCGCCGAAGGCTTCCTTCACTTCGAACGCCGGCGGATTGAACGGCTGGATGGCGTTGAGGAAGGTCTGGCCGCTGGTGACAACGTCGTCGTAGCGATACGACGCCTTCTCGCGCCGGTACTCGGCCCCCAGCGCGAAGCGAACGGGGCCGCCCGGCAGTTCGAACAGCTGCGACAGGTCGCCCGACAGGCTGGCGGTGACGTCGAGCTGGCTCGCCTGGCCCCAGCGCCGCGACGTCCGGTTGAAGTAGGCGAGCGCCGCCTGCCGATCGGCCGCCGACTGGTTGCCGATCAGGCTGATCGGCGCACAGGCCGGATCGGTGATCGCGGTCTGATTGATCCGGCAGACGACCTGGCCGGCGCCGTTGAGCACCGCGTCGAGCGAATTGTAGAACCGCTCTTCGATCCGGTCGTTGGTGAACAGATAGCTGGTCTTGAGTTTGCCGTAGGTCGCCGACACGTCATAGTGCCAGTCGTCGTTGAAGGTGCCCTCGGCACCCAGGACGATGCGGTAGGTATCGCGGCGGTTGCGCTCGCCGCGCGAGCCGAGGTCGATGTTGTTGCGGTTGACGTTGCCAGCGTGCGCGAAACGTCGAGGCTGCGGAGGTCGAGAATGTTCAGGCCGGCCGTGCCGATGGCCAGGCCGCCGCCGAGTGAGCTGGCCTGGGTATAGGTC
>Ga0075366_10001827_pt1 | contig 10731 bp, 7 predicted proteins | sample EndMethybrTD3031_FD_72351 | JGI IMG/M metagenome (GOLD analysis project Ga0075366, IMG submission 72351) | Populus endosphere microbial communities from Tennessee, USA - Endosphere MetaG P. TD hybrid TD303-1 | ecosystem: Host-associated > Plants > Roots > Endosphere | place: USA: Tennessee... | reverse complement strand
TCGATGAACTGCCGCTGCGCGTCCTCGGCCCCGAGCTCGACGAGCTCGCGCAGCGTCTGCGTCCGATCGGAGCGCTCGTCGTAGGAGCCGTCGCCGTCGAACAAACCGACGGCGTTGTGCGTCGGCTGGATCTGGTAGACGCCGGAGAAGCGATCGAACAGCGCGGTGAGCGCGTCGCGCGCCGAGGACGCCTCGGCGCCGGCGAGGTACTCCGCCAGCCGCGCCCGCGGCTCCACCGCCCGGGCCCGCAGCGCGTGCGGCCGATCGATGGCGACGTCCGAGGTGACCACGATCACCTGCTCGGCGCCTGCCGCCGACACCTCCTCGAGCAGCCGCACGATCGCCGCGGGGCGATCGCACACGCGGTGCGCCTCGCCGCGCCAGAAGCCGCCGGTGTCGAAGCGGACCACGTGGGGCTCGACGAGCCAGGGGACCGCGAGCGCCGCCGCGATCGCGTCGACGACGTGCCGGCCTCCGTCGCCTGACAGATCCACGACTTCGGCCCGGCGCTGATCGTCGGGGCCGTCGCCGAAGAAGCGCGGGCGCGCGTCCTCGCGGAGCAGCGCGAAGATCAGATCGCGCCGCGTCTCGAGGTCGTGGGCGGCGATCAGCAGCTCGCGATACCCGGGTTGCGTCAGGTTCTCGCCGAGGAGCTCGGCGTAGCGGCGGCCGAGATCGTCAGCCTCCGGGCGCGCGATGCGCGTCGCCCCCCGCATCACGCTCCAGAAGCCGTCGAGCGCCCATCGGACGACCGGCTGCGCGTCGAGGGGCGCGCCGAGCGCCCGCCACCACAGCGGTCCGTGCGGGCGGCGGACGCCGCGCCGGCGCTCCAGCCACGCGGCACCGAGGATCGTCAGCCCGAGCGCCAGCATCGCCGCCCCGGACGCACGCGACACCGCGGCGGTCGCGGTCTCGCCGCGCGTGACCCAGAACGCCCACTCGGCCAGCTGGGTAGTGAAACGGCCGGCGAGCGGCGGCGCCACCAGCTCGATCAAGAACGCGGGGAGCCAGGCGATCCCCAGCGCGACCAGGACCAGGAGGGGCGCCGCGAGCGCGACGATCGCCAGCGCGAGAAGCCCGCCGCAGACCTTCCAGATCAGCCGCCAGGGGTACAGCACGGGCCGCGACGGACCGGTCCAGAGCCCGGCCGGTTCCCACAGCGTGGCGGCCGCGTCGACCGCCGCGTAGAGCGCGGTGACCGCGCCCATGCCACGGCCCGCGACGAGATCGATGCGGACGCCGGCGTCGGCGAGCGCGCGCAGGACGCCCGCGTGGTAGGCGCCCGCCGTGCCCGTCCCGGCGACGACGAGGGCCGTGCGCTGCCGGGGCGAGTAGGGGGCGGCGTCCGACACGAGTGTGGGAGGTCCGGCCGCTAGGTCGCGGCGTCGTCGTGGATGGTGGCGAGCTTGAGGATCTCGAAGGTGCGGACGCCGGCCGGCGTGGGCACCTTCACCTCGTCGCCCTCTTCCTTGCCCATGAGCGCCTTCCCGATCGGCGAGGCGGTCGAAATCCAGCCCTTCTCGCCGTCGGCGTCCTCGGGCATGACGAGCTGGAAGACCAGCGTCGAGCCGGTGCCTTCCTTGAGCGTCAGCGTCGAGCCGAAGGCGGCCTTGCCGTGCGGGATGCGATCGAGGTTGATCAGCGAGATCTCGCTGACCCGCCGGCGCAGCATGGCGATGCGGGCGTTGACGTACTCCTGGCGCTCCTTCGCGGCCTTGTACTCCGCGTTCTCGCGCAGGTCGCCGAGCTCGCGCGCGCGCTGGATCTCTTTCGGCAGCTCGGTCTTCAGCTCCCGCTCCAGCCCCGCGATCTCGTCCTCGAACCGTTTCAGTAGTTGCGCCTTCATGCCTCTCCGCGAACGGACGACCCGGCCCGAAAGGCCGGCAAAGGCGCGATTATACTGCGGGCACCGATGGACGTCATCGCCAGCCGCAAGAACCCCTTCGTCGCCGCCGTGCGCCGCGTCGCCGACGGCGAGGATCGCGATCGGCTGCTCCTGGACGGCCTGCATCTGGTCGAGGACGCGCGCGCGGCCCAGGTGCCCATCGCCAGCGCGGCCTTCACGGCCCGGGCGCTGGCGAGCACGGATGGGAAGGCGCGGCGGCTCGCGACGCTCCTCGCCGGCACCGGCGTCCGCGTCGTGCAGGTCGCCGACCCGGTCATGGACGCGCTCAGCCCGACAGCGCACCCGTCGGGCGTGGTGGCGGTCGCGGCGCGCCCGCGTCGCGCCCTCGACGAGGTGATCGCGAGCGGCGGCGCGACGCCGCTGATCGTGGTGGCCGTCGACGTCCAGGATCCCGGCAATGTCGGCGCGATCGCGCGCGTCGCCGAAGCCGCCGGCGCGACCGGGTTCGTCGCCGCCGGCCAGTCGGCGGATCCCTTCGGCTGGAAGGCGCTCCGCGGCTCGATGGGCAGCGGCCTGCGGCTCCCGACCGCCCACGAGCCCGATGCGGTCGCCGTGGTCGACGCGCTCAAGGCGCGCGGCATGCAGATCCTCGCGGCGGCGCTCGGCGGCGCCGTCCCGTTCGACGCGGCCGACTGGCGCGGCCCGACCGCCTGCCTGGTCGGCAGCGAAGGCGGCGGCCTGCCTGACGCGATCCTCGCGCGCGCCGACCGCAAGGTCCGGATTCCGATGGCGGCCCCGGTCGAATCGCTGAACGTCGCGGTCTCGGCGGGGCTGCTCGTCTACGAAGCCCGCCGCCAGCGCGCGGCGAGACCGGTCGTCACGTCAGGTTGACCACGACCATCCGCAGGTTGGTCATCTCCTCGATCGCGAACCGGACGCCCTCGCGGCCGATGCCGCTCCGCTTGTTGCCGCCGTAGGGCATGTGGTCCGCGCGGTAGATGGGCGTGTCGTTGATCAGGACGCCGCCCATGTCGAGGCGCCGCACCGCCGTGAACGCCTTCTCGAGGTCGCGCGTGTAGATCCCGGCCTGCAGGCCGTACGGCGTGTCGGCCAGCATCCGCAGCCCCTGCTCGAAGGTGTCGTAGCGCACGACCGAGACGACGGGGCCGAAGATCTCCTCGGCCATCACCTTCATCTCGGGCCGCGTGTGGGTCAGGATCGTCGGCCACACCAGCTTGGCTTCGCGCCGGCCGCCGACCGGACGCCTGGCGCCCTTGTCGAGCGCGGCCTGCACCCACGCTTCGACGCGGTCCGCGGCGGCCTCGCTGATCATCGGCCCCACGTCGCAGGCGCGATCGCGCGGATCGCCGACCTTCAGCGCCTTGGTCTCCTCGACCAGGCGCTCGACCACCGTGTCGTAGACATCCGTGTGCACGAAGAGTCGCTGCAGGCTGAGGCAGACCTGGCCGGAGTTCGCGAAGGCGGACATCACGAGCCGCGGGACGGCCTTGTCGAGATCGGCGTCGGGCTCGATCATCACGCCCGAGTTGTTGCCCAGCTCCAGCGTCACGCGCTTCAGACCGGCGATCGCCAGGATGCGCTCGCCGACGTTCGGGCTGCCGGTGAACGAGATCTTGGCCGGCCCGGGATGCCGCACCAGCGCCTCCCCCGTCGTCGGCCCCTCGCCGTGCACCAGCTCGAGGACGCCCTCGGGCAGGCCCGCGTCGGCGAGCGTCCGCGCCAGCGCGACGGCCGTGAGCGGCGTCCGATCCGCGGGCTTCAGCACGACGGTGTTCCCGGCCGCGAGCGCCGGCGCGACCTTGTGGGCGACCAGGTTCAGCGGGAAGTTGAACGGGGTGATCGCCGCGACGACCCCCACCGGCACACGCAGGTAGAAGCCGAGCCGGCCCTCCCCCGCCGACGAGGCGTCGAGCGGGACGGTTTCGCCGTGGAGCCGCTTGGCCTCCTCGGCCGCGAACTCGAACGTCTCGACCGCGCGCGACACTTCGTTCGAGGCGTAACGCCAGGCCTTGCCCGCCTCGCGCGCGATCAGCTCGGCGAAGCCGTCCGCCTTGGCGTCGAGCAGCTCCGCCGTGCGGCGCAGGATGGTCGAGCGCTTGTGGGCGGCGACGGCGCCCCAGGCCGGCGCCGTGACCGAGGCGCGCGTCACGGCCCGGTGCACGTCGGCCGCCGACGCCTCCTTCACCGCACCCAGCCGCTCGCCGGAATACTTGTCGTAGACGTCCACGGTTCCTCCGCCCTCCCGGTTGACGATACCCTACCGGGAGTGGCCTCGCTGTTCGACGACGATCGCCCCACCTCTCAGGCAGCCGAGGGTCCGCCGGCCCGCACGCCGCTGGCCGAGCGGATGCGCCCGCGCACGCTCGACGAGATCGTCGGGCAGGAGGGGCTCCTCGCCCCGGGACGCCCGCTGCGCGAGGCGATCGACGCCGACGTGCTGCAGTCGATCATCCTCTGGGGTCCGCCCGGCACCGGCAAGACCACGCTCGCCCGGGTGATCGCCGACACGACGCGCGCGAAGTTCGTCGCCTACAGCGCCGTGATGTCGGGCATCAAGGAGATCAAGGGCGTGATGGCCGAGGCCGAGGAGACGCGCCGGCGCCTGGGCCGCCGCACGATGCTCTTCGTCGACGAGATCCACCGTTTCAACAAGGCGCAGCAGGACGCCTTCCTGCCGCGCGTCGAGGCCGGCGACCTCGTGCTGGTCGGCGCCACGACCGAGAACCCGTCGTTCGAGGTCAACGCGGCGCTCCTCTCGCGCTCGAAGGTGTTCGTCCTCCAGCCGCTCGACGAAGCGGCGATCGCGGAGATCCTGCGGCGCGCCTGGCGCGACCCGGAGCGCGGCCTCGGCCTCGAGACGCCGCCGCACGCCGTCACGCTCCTGGACGAGGGCGCGGCCGCGATCGCGCGCTACGCCAGCGGCGACGCCCGCGTCGCGCTGAACGCCCTCGAGCTCGTCGGCGGCTACGCGTCACGGCGCGGCGTCGCCACCGTGGACGCCGCGATCGTCGCCGAGCTCCTCGAAAGGCGCGCGCTCCTCTACGACAAGACCGGCGAGGAGCACTACAACCTGATCTCGGCGTTGCACAAATCGCTGCGCAACTCCGATCCCGACGCCGCCATCTACTGGCTGGCGCGGATGCTCGAAGCCGGCGAGGACCCGATGTATGTCGCGCGCCGCCTCGTGCGCTTCGCCTCCGAGGACATCGGGCTCGCCGATCCGCAGGCGCTCGCGCTCTGCGTCGCCGCGGCGCACGCGACGCACCAGCTGGGGATGCCCGAGGCGAACACGGCCCTGGCCCAGGCCGCGGTCTACCTGGCGACGGCGCCGAAGAGCAATGCCGTCTACGCCGCCTATGGCGCCGCGTCCACCGATGCGACCGAGGACGTCGCCGAACCGGTCCCGGCGCATCTGCGCAACGCACCGACGCGGCTGATGAAGCAGCTCGGCTACGGCAAGGGCTACGAGTACGCGCACGACGCCGCCGAAGCCGTGACCGGCATGGACTGCCTGCCGCCGCGGCTCCAGGGCCGGCAGTACTACACGCCGACCGGCCGCGGCTACGAGAAGACGATCGGCGATCGGCTGGCCCGCTGGGCCGAGATCAAGCGCGATCGCAAGGCCCCCGGGGCCGGGTCCGGCGACGACACCTAGCCGCCGCGGATCGTCGACCGGGCCGCGTGGGTATCGCCCGCGTCAGCGTGCCAGCGCCGCGGCGACGATCAGGCGCGCGTCGGCGACGATCGCGTCGAGGTGGGCCCGGCTCCGGAGGCTCTCCGCGTAGATCTTGTAGAGGTGCTCGGTGCCCGACGGCCGCGCCGCGAACCAGCCGCTCTCGGTCACGACCTTCAGCCCGCCGATCGGCTCGTCGTTGCCGGGGGCGCGCGTGAGCCTGGCGGCGATCGGCTCGCCGGCGAGCGTGCTCGCGGTCACGTCGTCCGGCGAGAGCGCCAGGAGCCGCGCCTTCTCGTCGGGTGTCGCCGGCGTGTCGAGCCGGACGTAGTGCGGCTCGCCGTAGGTCGCGGCGATCTCGCGCGCGTGGACGCCCGGATCCTGGCCGGTGCGCGCCGTGATCTCGGCCGCGAGGAGCCCCATGATCAGGCCGTCCTTGTCGGTGCTCCAGGCGCTCCCGTCGCGGCGCAGGAAGCTCGCGCCGGCGCTCTCTTCGCCGCCGAAACAGATCGAGCCGTCGTGCAGGCCGGGGGCGAACCACTTGAAGCCGACCGGCACCTCGTAGAGGCGCCGCTTCGCGCCGGCGACCACGCGGTCGATCGCCGTGCTGCTGACGATGGTCTTGCCGATCGCCGCCGCGGCGGGCCACTTGGGCCGCTGGGCGAGCAGATAGCGGATCGCGACCGCCAGGTAGTCGTTCGGGCTCATCAGCCCGGCCGGCGTCACGATCCCGTGGCGATCCGCGTCGGGGTCGTTGCCGAACGCGACGTCGAAGCGATCCTTGAGGGCCAGCAGCCCCGCCATCGCGTGCGGGCTCGAGCAGTCCATCCGGATCTTGCCGTCGTGATCGAGCGGCATGAAGCGGAACGTCGGATCGATCGTGGTGTTGACGACGGTGAGATCGAGGTGGTGACGCTCGCCGATGGCCTGCCAGTAGGCCAGCGAGGCGCCGCCCATCGGATCGACGCCGATGCGGACGCCCGCCTCGCGGATGACCGCGAGGTCGATCACGGCGCCCAGGTCGCCGACGTAGCCGCCGAGCAGATCCTCCTGGCGCGTCGTCGGCGCCTTCAGGCCGTCGGTCCGGCGCTGCACGCCCTCGTTGCCCCCCTCGAGCAGCTCGTTGGCGCGGTCCTGGATCCGCTTCGTGATCGCCGCGTCGGCCGGGCCGCCGTGCGGCGGGTTGTACTTGAAGCCACCGTCCTCGGGCGGGTTGTGCGACGGGGTGACGACGATGCCGTCGGCCGGCGCCCCCGGCCGCCCGGCATTCCAGCGAAGAATCGCATGGGAGATGACCGGCGTCGGCGTGTAGCCGTCCCTGGCCTGGACGATGGTCGGCACGCTGTTGGCGGCGAGCACGTCGGCGGCGACGGCCTCGGCCGGCCGCGACAACGCGTGCGTGTCCTTCCCGAGGTAGAGCGGGCCGTGAATCCCCTCGCTGGCCCGGTAGTCGCAAATCGCCTGGGTGATCGCCGCGATGTGCGCCGCCGTGAAGGTGGCGTTCGCCGGCGTCCCCCGATGCCCGCTGGTGCCGAAGCTGACGCGCTGGTTCTTGTCGGCGGGATCGGGCGTGGTCGTGAAGAACGCCTCCTCGAGCCGTCCGACGTCGATGATGGTCGCGGCGGCAGCGGCGGCGGTTCCGGCGAGCGGGTGCGGCACGGAGGGTCTCCTTCGGCTGTGCGGGTGACGGCGGCGACGCGGCCCGGGAATTGTACCAGCCGCGACGCGAGCGTCGGCAGCGGCGATGAAACCCGGCCATGCCCGTCTTCGTCAAAGGGGGCGTGGCCGCCGGGGTTGTCGCCTCGCCGGCCCTGCCGTACACTGCTCGAGGTGGTGGCATCCATGACCGTCGACGCGAGCCCGAAGGGGCGCATCCGCCGGGCTTTGCTCCGGTCCAGCCTCACACCCCGCCTCGATTGGCGGATCGCCCGGACATCGCTCTACGCCTGCTGCTGCGCGACGACACTGAGCACCGCGGCACTGCCCGGCAAGGCCCACGCCCAGCAACCCGCGTCCCAGCAGCCCGCGTCGTCGCAGCCGGCGTCCCAGCAGCCGTTCGTGCCCGAGGTGGTCCCGGTCGGCAGCGACGTCGAGGCCTCGACGTCCGGCTGGCGCCAGGTGCTGGCCACGGTGAACAAGGACGAGGAAGGGCCGACGCTGCGCGCCGGCTCGGTCGTCTCGGGTGGCGGCTTCGCGCTCGGCGGCCACTGGCGTGAGACGCTCGCGACACGGGCCCGCCTCGACACCGAATACCTCGTGTCGATCAAGGGCTACCAGAGCGCGCTCGTCGACCTGTCGTCCCAGCCGATCGCGGATGGTCGCATCACGTTCGGCGCCGGGGTCAAGTTCGACAGCCTCCCGATGGAGGATTTCTTCGGTCTCGGCCCGTCGTCCGAGATCACCTCGCATACCAGCTACGAGCGGCAAGGGATCGACACCCGCGCCTGGATGCGGATCCGCGTCCGGCCCTGGCTCGAGCTGACGCCGACGTTCGGGCACATCGACACGCGCCTGCTCTCCGGCGAGCAGTCCGGGATCCCCTCGATCGAGGCGCGGACGTGGGCGTCGCCGGTCCAGGGCGTCGGCCGGCAGAGCCGCTTCCTGCACGGCGGCCTGACCATGACCCTCGATCGCCGTGACAGCCCGAAGTACACGCGATCCGGCGGGTTCCTGCGAGCCTCGGTGGAACGCTACGACGGGCTCCTCGCGCAGGATCACGGCTTCGTCAAGACCGAGGTCGACGCCCGCGGCTACGTCCCGATCCACGGGCTGTCGTCGCGCGACGTGCTCGCCGTCCGCGGCGTGGCGCTCCTGACCGACGGCACCCGCCACGAGAGCGCGCCGTTCTACTTCCTGCCCCGCCTCGGCGGCGGCGGGCTGCTCCGCGGCTACGAGACGTCGCGGTTCATCGACACCCAGGCGCTCTTCGCCAGCGTCGAGTACCGCTGGCAGGCGGCGCGCCGGCTCCAGGTCGTCACCTTCGTCGACAGCGGCCAGGTCGCGCCGGCGATGCGGGCCTTCTCGCTCTCGAACCTCCAGACCTCGGTCGGCGCCGGGATCCGCTACCGCGGGTTCCGGGTGGACTACGCCCGCGGCGCGGAAGGCGGCCGGCTCCACATCGGCGTCGGCGCCAGCTTCTAGGCTTCGGCCTCTTCGGCAGACCGCTTCGGCGGGTTCTTCAGCGAACAGGGGCTCGCCTTCGCAGGACCCGCCTCCTGGAACAGTGCTCGGGGCAGGATCTGCCCCGAGCACTGCTTGGCGTACTCGGTTGTCTACAGCGAGCTGAGGAACAGCAGGACGCGGTTGCGGTCCGCGGCCGAGAGGGCGTTGAAGTTCCCGCGCGCCGTCGCCGCCTGGCCGGCGTGCCGGGCGATCGCGTCCTGGAAGCTCTGGCTCAGGCCGTCGTGCATGAAGCGGCCGCGGGCCCGCAGACCCCACAGCGGCACGGTGCGCAGCTTGTTCCGCGTCTGGGCGCCACCGTTCTGGACGATCCCGTCGCCGGTCCCGATGTCGTGCAGCAGGAAGTCCGAGAACGGGTGAATCAGCTTGTTCCCCAGGGCGGCGGGCACGGTGAAGGCGCCGCCGTTGATGGCCGTTCCAGCCGGAGCCGTGACGATCGTCGGCGTGTGGCAGGTGGCGCACCCCACGCTGGCGAACAGCGACTCGCCACGGCGTGAGTCCTGGGTGGCCGCGATCACCGCGTCGCGCGGCGGTGCCTTGGTCGCGCGCATGAAGTCGGCGAACAGCTGGATGTCGTCGTTGGTCGGATCGTCGGTCACGCCGGGCTCCCCCGGGATGGGATCCGTGCCGGCCGGCAGCGCCCGGCCGTTGCTCAACTGCTCCTGTGGCAGCAGGGGCGTCGAGATGCCCATCTCGTTCGAGTAGGCGTCAGCCGAGAACGAGAGCAGACTCGCCTGCTGGTTCTTCCAGCCGAAGCGGCCGACCCGCACGGCACCGCCCGATTCGAACACCGGGACCTGGATCAGCTGTCCGCGCACCCCGGCCGGCTGGCTCTGCGCGATCGCCGCGATCGTGTTGCTGTCGATCGCCTCGACGAAGCCGAGCCCGAGAATGCTCAGGCTGGCGCGAAACGCGATCACGTTGTTCCCCGGCAGCACCCGCTCCTGCAGCTCGGGAAACAGCGACCGGTCCTGGATCAGCGATCCCCCCGGATGCTCGACGAACGTGGTGCCGTTGAAGCTGCCGGCACGGCGCTCGACCACCTGGCTCGAGCCGCCGACGATCGGCGTGGCGTGGCATTCGCCGCAGCCGGCGCCGTTGAACACCGGTCCGAGGCCGTCCGACGCGCCTTCCGGCCCGGTGAACTCCTCGAGCGCCGCGGTGAAATGCGCCGCATCGACGGCGCCGTTGGTCAGCAGGTCGAACCCCGTTGGGGCCTCGGTCGCCGGCGCGAGCGCCGCCGGCGCCGGGCCGGCCTCGCGCGTGACCTCCGCCGGGGCAAGGATCTGCGGCTCCTGGGTGACGACGACGGCCGACGCGAACAGCAACCCCTGCGCGATCATCGCGCCTGTCAGCATCGCTCTGGCTCTCATACACACCTCGCAGGCATCCGGGAGGGGCGCGCCGGCCGTACGCGCTTCGCGTGACCTGCCTGGGCGCAGGTTCGGTCACGCCGTCTGCTGGGGAGGCTGAACGAGAGCGTCGCGTGACGTGCAGCAGCTGTCGTGGAGCGCGCGAAGACTACGCCCCGATCGCAGGCACGTCAAGCGGAAAACACGCGATCGTGCCGAATATATTCGTGTGCGTTTTCAGGCGATCGGCGCCGTGCGCGACTGGCGCACGGCGTGCGTCGATCGCGTCACGCGCGATCGAACGCGCGCTCGATCTCTCGTCTCTGTATTGGTCTGGCGACCGCGCGCCTCACGCGCGGTCGCGGCAGCCCCTCGAGCCGCGGCCCTGAGCCGCCGGCGCTGAGCGCGCCGCCGGCAGCCGCGGCGGGCTGCACTCACGCGGCGGTCAGCCTCGATCGAAAGCGCGCTCGATCTCCCGCCGCGTGAGCCGCAACAACACGGGGCGGCCGTGCGGGCAGATCGTCGAATACGCGGTGCGCCGCAGTTCGTCGAGCAGGAACTGCATCTTCTCCGGCGTCAGCGGATCGTGCGCCTTCACGGCGGCGTGGCAGGCGATGGTCGCGGCGGTCCCCGCGATCGTCAAGGTGGAGGCCGCCGCG
>Ga0075366_10001826_pt1 | contig 10746 bp, 8 predicted proteins | sample EndMethybrTD3031_FD_72351 | JGI IMG/M metagenome (GOLD analysis project Ga0075366, IMG submission 72351) | Populus endosphere microbial communities from Tennessee, USA - Endosphere MetaG P. TD hybrid TD303-1 | ecosystem: Host-associated > Plants > Roots > Endosphere | place: USA: Tennessee... | reverse complement strand
CAGGCCCGCGGATACGCGGCGAACGCCGCCCGCATGTCCTCGTGGACGCGCTGCTGCAGATCGATGCCGACGACGCGGTAGGCCCGGATGACGACGTCCGTGCAGACGCCGACGTCGGCGGGCACGTCGCCCATCGGATACGGGATGCGGCGGTACGCGCCGTCGTAGCGGACGCGGTGGCCCGTCTGCGCCTCCGCCGCCGCGACCAGGCGCGCGACGCCGTCCCCCGGCCAGCCCCCCTGCCGAGCCGGCCCCTGTCCGGCCCGGGCCTCGACCCGGGGCTCCGCCCGCGGCACGCCGATGAAAGCCCGTCCGAGCAGGCACGCCGACACGACGACGAGCAGGCGCCCGAGCCTCACCCGGCCACTATAGCGGGGCCGATATAATCGGCCGATCCCGACTGCCGAGACCGCCATGCACTACCTGCTGATCTACGAGCTCGTCCCCGACTACGTCGCGCGCCGTGCGCCGCTTCGTGCCGAACACCTGCGCCTGGCCTGGGCCTCGCACGGACGCGGCGAGATGGTGCTCGGCGGCATCCTGACGGATCCGGTCGACCGGGCGGTCCTCATGTTCCAGGGCGATTCGCCGGACGCCGCCCGGCGCTTCGCCGAAACCGATCCCTACGTCCTGAACGGCCTCGTGACGCGGTGGGAGGTGCGCCAGTGGACCACCGTCGCCGGCGATCACGCGGCGACGCCGGTCCGGCCCGAGGACGTCACCTAGTGTCGCGAGCCCCAATCCTCGAGATCTCGGACGCCACCGTCATCAAGGACGATCGGCCCATCCTCGATCGCCTGACCCTGACCATCCGCGACGGCGAGCACACCGCGATCCTCGGCCCGAACGGCGCCGGCAAGTCGCTGCTGATCGGGTTGCTCACCCACGTCGAGCGCCCGCTGGCCCGCGACGAAGGCCTGCCGCCGGTGCGGGTGTTCGGGCGGCACGACTGGGACATCTTCGAGCTGCGCCGCCTGCTCGGCGTGGTCTCGTCCAAGCTGCACGTCCAGTTCGTGGCCGGCAACACCGAGGGCCGCATCCGGGCCGATGCCGCGGTACTGTCGGCGTTCCTCGCCTCGTACGGCGTCCTGCGCTACGGCGACGTCACCGAGGCGATGCGCCAGCGGACCCGCGCGGCGCTCGAGACCGTGGGCGTCGGCCACCTGGCAGGGCGCTTCCTCGACGAGCTCTCGAGCGGCGAAGCCCGGCGCGTGATGCTGGCCCGCGTCCTGGTGACCGAGCCGCGCGCCCTCGTCCTCGACGAGCCCACGTCGGGCCTCGATCTCGCCGCGCGGCACGCGTTCATGGAGCGGGTCCGCGCCGTGGCCAGGCAGGGCACGACGGTGATCCTGGTCACGCACCACCTCGAGGAGATCATCCCGGAGATCGAGCGCGTCGTGCTGCTGCGCGCCGGCCGCATCGCCGGCGACGGGCCGAAGGCCGAGATGCTGGCCGCGGCCCGGCTGTCCGAGCTGTTCGAGCTGCCCGTCGCGGTCGACTGCGCAGACGGCTATCATTACGCCCGCCCACGTCTCTGACCGGACGACGACATGAGCCCCCGCGTCCTCGTCGCGTGCGTCGCACTGAGCTGGGGAGCGGCGCTGGCCGCCCACCAGGCCGGCGCGCCCGGGCCGGCCCGAGCGCCGGCCGCCGACGGCGTCGACTACGCGCGCGACATCGAGCCGCTGCTCGCCAAGCGCTGCAACGAGTGCCACAACGGCATCAAGCGCAAAGGCGGCCTCGCGCTCGACAGCTACGCCGACATCCTCGAGGGCGGCAAGGACGGACCGATCGTCCAGCCCGGGCACAGTGCGGAGAGCATGCTGGTGAAGCGTCTACGCGGCCTCGGCGACGACGAGCCGATGCCGAAGGACGACGACCCGCTGCCCGAGGCCGAGATCGCGCTCGTGGCGCGCTGGATCGACGAGGGTGTCCGGGCCACGGCGACGGCGCCGCCCGCCGCCGCGCCGTGGGTGGCGCCGCTGACGCTGTCGGCGCCGGCGGTGCCGGACAGGCCGTGGCCCTCGTGGCGCGAGCCGGTCGATCGCGTGGTCGGCGACTACCTCCGGCGGCAGGACGCGCGCGAGCCGGCCGTCGTCGACGATGCGCGCTTCGCGCGCCGCGCCTACCTCGACGTCTGGGGCCTGCTGCCGGCGCCCGACCAGCTGCAGGCGTTCCTCGACGATCGCCACGCCGACAAGCGCGCCCGGCTGGTCCGGACGCTGCTCGACGACGACACACGCTACGCCGAGCACTGGATCTCGTTCTGGAACGATCTGCTGCGCAACGAAGACGGCGTCACCTACTTCGCGGAGAACGGCGGCCGCAAGAGCATCACGCCGTGGCTGCTGCGGGCGCTGCGGGAGAACCGACGCTACGACCACGTGGTGGCGACGCTGATCAATCCGGCCGGCAAGGACGACCCGGTCGGCTTCGTGAACGGCGTCAACTGGCGGGGCGAGACGAGCGCGGCGGTGACGCCCTGGATGCAGGCGGCGCAGAACACGTCGCAGGTCTTCCTCGGCGTCAACCTGAAGTGCGCCTCGTGCCACGACAGCTTCGTCAACAAGTGGAAGCTGAAGGACGCCTACGGCCTGGCCGCCTACTTCTCGCCCGAGGACACGCTGCAGATGTTCCGCTGCGACCTCCCGCAGGATCGCCGCACCGGCCCCGGCTTCCTCTTCCCGGGCTTCGCCCGCGCGCCGCGCTCCAGCGCGCTCGCCGATCGGCGGGCCGCGGCGGCGGCGCTCTTCACGGATCGGCGCCTCGGCCGGCTGCCGCGAACGTTCGTCAACCGGGTCTGGCAGCGGCTGATGGGCCGGGGCATCGTCGCCACCGTCGACGAGATGGACGGCGAGCCGTGGAGCCCGGCGCTGCTCGACTGGCTCGCCGCCGACTTCGCCCGGCACGGCTACGACATCCGCCGCCTGATTGGGACGATCGTCGCGTCGCGCGCCTACCAGCTGCCGGCGGTGCGGCGCGAGGGCGAGGCGCCGGCGCGCGGCTACGTCTTTCGCGGACCGGAGGTGCGGCGGCTCAGCGCCGAGCAGTTCGCCGACGCCGTCGGCTCGATCACCGGTGAGTGGAGCGTGGCGCCGGTTCCGCCGCCGTCCGGTCCGCCGCCGAAGCGCGACCCGGCGACGCCACCACCGTCGCAGCCGACGTCGGCCGGCGTCCAGGCGCGCGAGTGGCGAGCGCCCTCGACGACGCTGACGCGTGGGCTGGGCCGCCCGATCCGCGATCAGGTGACGTCGATCCGCGCCACCGATGCGACGACGCTGCAGGCGCTGGAGCTGACCAACGGCGAAGTGCTCTCGCGCTGGCTGACGCGCGGCGCCCGGCGGATGCTCGGGCAGCTGCCGGCGGATCCGGTCAGCCGCTACACCCGGGCCGTCGCCGGCCGCAACGCGATGCCGGTGTCGTTCGACATCGACGTCAGCGGCGCGACGCGCCTGTGGCTGGTCGTCGAGGACACCGGCTCGAACCTGCCGGAGGTGCTGCTGCCGGCGTGGGGCGACGCCGAGCTGGTCGGGCCGGCCGGCGCGACCGCGCTGACCGACGTGACGCCCGTCGACGACGCCGGCCTGCGCCCCGGCATCGGGCCGCTGCTCATGCCCGGCACGCGCGGCAGCGGCATCCGCGTCGGCAACCCCTCGGTCGTCGTCTACGACATCGCCGGCCGCGGCTTCACGCGCTTCCGCGGGTCGATCGGCATCGAGAACCCGCGCAGCGAGATCGGGTCGACGCTGAATCCGGCACTGCGCTTCTACGTCTTCGACGTGGCGCCCAACCTGGACCGGCTGCTGCCGGCGATGCCCGGCCAGCCGTTGCCGCCCGCGCCGCCGCTCACGACCGTGGACGCCGCGGTCGATCGCGTCTTCCGCCACGCGCTCGGACGCGCGCCGCGGCCAGCCGAACGCACGGCAGCGGTCGCGGCGCTCCGCGGATCGCGCGCCGCCGAAGGGCCGTCGGCGGAAGGCCTGGCCGATCTACTCTGGGCGGTGCTGATGACGCCGGAGTTCCAGATTCTGGACTGACGCGCATGGACGACCGCGACGACCTCACGCCGGACGAACGCGCCATCTATCGCGCCGTGTCGCGGCGCGGCTTCATGGGGGCCACGGCCGCGGCGACCCTGGCGGCCTTGACCGGCCGCGCGCCGGCGCTGCTCGCCTCGCAGGCCGCACCGGCGAAAGCCACCGCCGACGCCGTGATCGTCCTCTGGATGGCCGGCGGCATGGCCCAGACCGAGACCTTCGATCCCAAGCGCTACACGCCGTTCGAGCCCGGCGTGCAAGCGAATCAGGTCCTCAGCACCTTCCCGGCGATCGACACCGCCGTCGACGACATCAAGTTCACCGCCGGGCTCGAGCAGATCGCGTCGGTCATCGACCGTGGCGCCGTCATCCGCGGCTTCACCGCCGCCGACCTCGGCTTCATCCTGCACTCGCGGCACCAGTACCACTGGCACACCGGCTACATCCCGCCGCAGCCGATGGCCATGCCGCACATCGGATCGGTCATCGCGCGCACGCTCGGGCCGCGCAACGCCGACATGCCGGCCTTCGTCGCCATCGGCCAGACCGTCGAAGGCGCCGGCGAGATCGGAACGCTGAAGGCCTTCCACACCGCCGGGTTCCTCGGCGCCGAGCACGGCCCATTCCTGATCGTCGACCCGCGCGACGCGGCGTCGGCGGTGCGGCCGCCGAAGGAGCTGACCGAGTCGCGCTTCCGTAGCCGCCGCCAGCTCTATCAGGCGCTGCTCGCCGCCGATCCCGTGCACCGCCACGCCGGCGAGTTCCAGCGCGAATCGCTGGTCCGCTCGATCGACGCCGCCGATCGGCTGCTCTCGTCGCCAGCGGCCAAGGCCTTCGACGTCTCGCTCGAGGCCGACGCCGACCGCGACGCCTATGGCCCGTCCCGCTTCGGGCGCGGCTGCCTGCTGGCGCGCCGGCTGGTCGAAGGCGGCGCCCGCTACGTCGAGGTGACGTCGGAGTACATCCCGTTCGTGCATTGGGACACGCACGAACACGGCCACGAGCACGCCACGGACATGAAAGCGATGATCGACGCACCGGTGGCCGCGCTGATCCGCGATCTCGAAACGCGCGGCCTGCTCGATCGCACGCTCGTCGTCCTGGCCAGCGAGTTCGGGCGCGACGCCGTCACCGAGGGCAAGGTCGGCAAGGAAGTGAAGGACCAGGCCATCGACATGCCCGATGTCATGACCGACATCCGTCACTACGGCATGCATCGCCACTTCACGGCCGCGGGTTCGATCCTGATGTTCGGCGGCGGCGTCAAGAAGGGCTTCGTCTACGGCCGCACCGCCGACGAGCGGCCGTGCACCACCATCGAGCACCCGATCGGCATCGAGGACCTGCACGCGACCATCTTCCACGCGCTCGGGATTCCGCCCGACACCGCCTACGTCGCCGAGAAGCGGCCGATCTACGTCACCCGCGACGGCGTCGGCAAACCGCACCTGGCTCTGTTCGCCTGAGGATCGATATGCCCAGCACCCGACGCGAGTTCCTCCACACGGCCGCCGCTGTCCCGTTCGTCTCGCCGATGCTCATCGGCATGCAGGACAAGGCCGGCACCAGGAAACCGATCATGGGCTCCGGGGCCTACACCTACGAGGCCGACCACGACTTCGGCCGGCTGCCGGCCGGGCTCGCCTGGGGCAACACGCACGGCGTCGTGCAGGACGCGCAGGGGCACATGTACGTGCACCACACCGTCCACGCGACCAGCGAGAAGCCGGACACGGTGGTCGTCTTCGACCAGAAGGGCACCTTCGTCCGCTCGTGGGGCAAGGAGTTCAAGAGCGTCGCCCACGGCCTGCACATCCGCAAGGAAGGCAAGGACGAGTACCTCTACCTGACGGCCAACGCCAGCAACCCCAAGGCGGTCCCGCAGCCCGAGCGGCAGGCGGCGGTCGTCAAGACGACGCTGAAGGGCGACGTCGTCTGGAGCATCGACAAGCCGCCCGCCGTCGACCAATACAAGCCGGCCGCGGACGGCACGCCGGTGAAATACAACCCGACCAACGTCGCCATTGCCCCGAACGGCGACGTCTACGTCGCCGACGGCTACGGCTCGTTCTACATCAACCAGTACGACGCCCAGGCCAAGCACATCCGGACGTTCGGCGGGCGCGGCTCCGAGCCCGGCAAGCTGATCGAGCCGCATGGCATCTGGGTCGACACGCGCGGCGCCACGCCGCTCCTCGTCGTGGCCGATCGCCGCAACAATCGCCTGCAGCGCTTCTCGCTCGCCGGCGAGCACGTCGACTTCGTCCCCGGCTTCCGTCTGCCGTGCCATTTCGACGAGCACAAGGGCATGGTCGTCGTCCCCGACCTGCACGGCCGCGTGACGCTGCTCGACAAGAGCAACGCCATCGTCGCGCACCTCGGCGACTCGCAGGATCCGGAGTGGAACAACCCGCTGCGGCGTGGCCCGCGGGAAGGGTTCATCCCCGGCCGCTTCATCTGCCCGCACGGCGCCTGCTTCGACCACGACGGCAACATCTTCGTCGCGGAGTGGGTCGAGGTCGGACGGGTCACGAAGCTGCGCAAGGTCTAGCCGAGCGCCAGCGGCCGCCAGCCGCCGGCGAGAACGACGGCCGGCGGGGGTCGTCGTTCGTCAGAAGCGGCGGAGGTCATCCGCCATGGTTCTGCGACTCGCCCTGCGTGAGCTCCGTCGAAGCCCGGGAACCGCGCTGCCGATCGTCCTGACGATCGCGCTCGCCATCGGCTTCGTGTCGACGGCCGTCGCGGTGGTCGACGGCGTGCTCCTCCGGCCATTGCCATACGCCGACGCCGGCCGGCTGGTGGCCCTCGACCATGCCGTGCTGCGGTCCGAGATCGACGAGTGGCGCGCGCGGCTGCCGAGCATCGAGGGCCTCAGCGGTGCGGCATCGGCGGACCACGCGGTGCGGGGCCTGGGACGGGCCCGCATCCTCCGCGTCGCCTTCGTGTCGAGCGGCTTTCTTCCCACCGTTCGTCCACAGGTTCTCGCCGGCCGACTGCCGCAAACCGGCGAGCGAGGTGCCGCCGTCGTCAGCGAACGGGTGCTACGCGAGAGCGGCGCTCGCCCGGGCGCTGCCCTCGGCACGCCGCTGACCGTGCTCGACGGCCGCTTCACGATCGTCGGCGTCCTCCCTGCCGACGCCGGGTTGCCAGAGGCCACGACGGACCTCTGGCTGCCCGCGGAAGCTGCCGACGCCGTGGCCCTGGTCCGGGCCGATGATCGCCGCTACGGCCTGATCGGGCGCCTGCGTGCCGGCACGACCGTCGCGCAGGCCGCCGGTGAGGCCACGCGGCTGCGGCGGGCGTCGTGGACGGGCGATGACGCCGAGCGCCGAACGCTCTCCGTGGGGGTCGTGGCCATCGAGGCGCAGGCCCGCGGCACCAGTGGCACCGCTCTGCTGGCGTTCGTCGTCGGGGGCGTCGCGATCCTGCTCGTCGCGACCGCCAACGTCGCCAGCCTGCTGATCGGCCGAACGGTCGGCCGCGAGCGCGAGCTGGCGGTCAGCCTGGCGCTCGGAGCGTCGCGGCGGCGAGTCGCGCTGACGCTCTTCGCGGAATCCGCCATCCTGGCGGCCCTGGCAGGCGTGCTGGGGCTCGGCCTGGCCGCGGCGGGAGTCCGGCTGCTGCAGGCGCTGGGATCGGGCGCCGTGCCCCGCCTCGACCTGGCTCGCGTCGACCTCTCGACGGTGGTGGTCTGTGGCCTCGCGTCGATGGTCGTCGCCGTCCTCTGCACGGCTCCGCCGGCCTGGCTGGCCATCAGGCGAGGCGTCGTGCCGCTCGTGCGAGCCGGGGCGGGGACGCCTCGGCCTGGCGGCCGACTGCAGGCGGGGCTGGCCAGCGCGCAACTCGCCCTGGCCATCGTCCTCGTCGTGACCGCAACGCTGCTGGCGCAAACCATCGCGAACATCCTGGCGGTCCCGACGGGCGTGCGCGTGGCGGGGACGCTCACCGCTCGCGTCATGCTGGGCGAACGCACGCTGCTCTCGAAGGGCGAGAGCCGGGTCTTCGCGGACCGCTGGCTCGACGAGTTGGAGCGCCTGCCGGGGGTTCAGCGCGCCGCGTTCGCCAGCAGCCTGCCGCCGGCGACGTCGATCGTCCAGATGGCGATCCGCGTCGTGGACGACGGCCGCGACGAAACCCAGATGATGGCGCTCGTGGCGGCCACGCCCTCGTGGAGCGACGCGGTCGGTGTCCCGCTCGTGGAGGGGCGGTTCCTGCGCGCGGCGGATGCCGACAGCGAGCATCCGGGGGTCGTCGTCAGCCGCGCCACGGCGCGGCACCTGTTTCACGATCGCCGCGCGGTTGGCCTGTCACTGCCCTCTCCCATTCCTGGCACCGCGGGGCGGCGCGCTACGGTGGTCGGCGTGGTCGAGGACGTCCGCTACGCCGGCCTGGTGGCTCCGCTCCAGGGCGCGATCTACGTCCCGTGGGGCTCGCTCCCGTTCGGGATGGTCCGCCTGGTCGTCCGGACGACCGGCGATCCTCGCAGCCTTGCCGCATCGATTGCCGCGCTGACCCGCCGTCTCGATCCGACACGGCCGCTCGAGGACATCAAGCCACTCGACGACGTCGTCGCCGACTCGGTGGCCGGGCAGCGCACCTACGCGATCGTCGCGAGCGCGCTCGGAATCACGGCGCTCGCTGTGGCGCTCGTCGGCGTGCTGGCGACGCTGTCGCGTGTCGTGGCGGTCCGTCGCCACGAGTTCGCCGTCCGTTCCGCCGTCGGGGCCACCGCGCCGGCACTGGCGGGGCTCGTGTTCCGCGAGGCGGCATTCGTGATCGCAGCCGGCGTGTGCGCCGGCATCCCGCTCGCCTGGGCGGCCGGCACCGCCGTGGCGTCCTTCCTGTACGGCGTCAGCGCCACCGATGCGCAGACCTACGTGATCGTGGCCGCCGCGACCAGCACCGCGGCCCTGCTCTCGTGCACGTGGCCGGCCTGGCGGGCGTTGTCGACGTCGCCCGTCGAGCTGCTCCGGATCGACGCCACTCGGGGCTGAGGCGGCTACGGCGCGCCGGCGACGGTGAACGACTTGATCTTGTCGCCGCGGGCCAGCTTGTCGGCGACCTCGAGCCCGGACCTCACCTGACCGATGATCGTGTAGTGGCCGTCCCACTTCGGGACGGCGCGCAGCGCGATGAACAGCTGGCTGTCGCCGAACACCGGCGAGCCGGAGTTGGCGATCGACAGCGTGCCGCGCACGTGCTTGCGCGTCTTCGACACCTCGCTGACGCCGATGATGCTGCCGCTGCCGCTGCCCGGGCCGCGGCCCCACGAGTCGACCAGCATCATGTTGCGCGACTGCGGGTCGCCGAACTGGACGGCCTGACCCGGCACGACCCGGTGCACGGCCTGGTTGTCGTAGAACTTCTTCTTCACCAGCGCCAGGATGTGCTCGAACGACTTCGGCGCATCCATCGGGAAGGTCTCGACGACCATCACGCCCTTGGCCGTCTCGATCCGGAAGACCGGGGTCTTGGCCGTGGCCGGCGCTTTCGGTGCGGACTGAGCAGGCTTGGGGGCCGGAGCCGCGGGCTTGGGCGCTTGGGCGGCGACAGTGGCCCCGAGCGCGAGGGCGCAGACGATAACGAGCGCGTGGCGCATGCCGCGATTCTAACTCGCTCGTGGTGTCGGCGACGGAGGGGACGGAGGGAACGGAATCGCCACACAGGAGCGGAGAAACGGAGACGAACGGAGGTACCTCTTCTTCGAACGCTACCCTCCGCTCCCGCCCTTCCCCACCTGCGTCACGCCATTCCGCGGACAGAGGTCGAGCACCGGGCAGCGCGGGCACAGCGGATACACCGGCTTGCAGACGTGCTGGCCCCACGTCACGAGGTAGAGATTGATCCGAGACCACCACTTCTTCGCGGTCACTTCGTAGAGGGCGCGCTCGGTCTGCTCCGGCATCCGCGTCCGCACCCACCCGAAGCGGTTGGCGATGCGGTGGACGTGGGTGTCGACGCAGATGCTGTCGGGCCGCTTGTGCGCGACGATGCGCACCAGGTTGGCGGTCTTGCGGCCGACGCCGGGCAGCGTGAGCAGCTCCGCCATCGTCGACGGCACGACGCCGCCGAACTCGGCGAGGAGCTTCCGGCACGTCGCCTTCACGTGGACGGCCTTGTTGCGATAGAAGCTGACCGGGTAGATCAGCTTCTCGATCTGCGCCTCGGACAGCTTCGCCATCGCCTCCGGCGTCGGCGCCCTGGCGAAGAGCCGCGTCGAGGCCTCGAGAGTGACCGGATCGCGTGTCTGCGCCGACAGCATCGTCGCGATCAGGACGTGGAACGCGGTCCCCGACTGCTCTTCCGAGATCTTCTCGATCGCCGGCAGCCCCAGCGCGCGGATGCCGGCGCCGATCCGCTTCATGATCGCGTCGACCTGCACCGGCGTCGGGGTCACGCCCTGACGTATCAAGAGTAGATCGGGAGGTCGATGAGCTCGGGGACGGGGGTCGGCGGACGCCGGCCCTGCAGCACGGCCAGACAGTTGTCGACGGCGAGCTGGGCCATCGCCGTCCGCGTCTCGACCGTCGCGCTGCCGATGTGCGGCAGCAGCACGGCGTTCTCGAGGTCGAGGAGATCGGCGTGGACCGTCGGCTCGTTCTCGAAGACGTCGAGGCCGGCGCCGGCGATGCGGTGCTCGCGCAGCGCCTTGGCCAGCGCCACCTCGTCGACCACCGGGCCGCGCGCGACGTTCACCAGGTAGGCCGTC
>Ga0075366_10001824_pt1 | contig 10753 bp, 11 predicted proteins | sample EndMethybrTD3031_FD_72351 | JGI IMG/M metagenome (GOLD analysis project Ga0075366, IMG submission 72351) | Populus endosphere microbial communities from Tennessee, USA - Endosphere MetaG P. TD hybrid TD303-1 | ecosystem: Host-associated > Plants > Roots > Endosphere | place: USA: Tennessee... | reverse complement strand
GCCTGAACGTGCAGCAGGCGATCTCGCTGCCCAACTTCGGCTCGCGCAACGGGCCGACCGAGCTCGAGCAGGACCGCGCCTCACCGGCGCTCGTCGACGCGCTGAAGGCGCGCGGCCACGAGGTGCGCCTGATCAATCAGACAAGCGGGCTGCAGGGCATCCAGCGCGTCACGCGCGATGGAAAGAGCACTTGGTTCGGCGGCGCGGACCCACGCCGCGAGGGCATCGTGCTGGGGGACTGATCCCGCTGCGCGGGATCAGTCCCCTCCGGGTGAATCTACCGCTCCCCCAGCCCCCTCCGAGAGGGGGCCCCGGCATGAATGACAAGCGGCCTGCGGGCCGCCCCTGATGATTGAAGCGGGGCGGTGGACTTATCGACCGAAGGTCGATCTGTCATCCTGGCTGGAGCCCCCTCGCGGAGGGGGCTCGGGGGAGCAGTGTGGTCAGCCGCATGCGGCAAGCATCGCGCGGCCATGCTGCGCGATGCTTCACGCCGCGAGGCGCGTGTCCTTCTTCAGCATCAGATCCTGCAGCCACAGTGCCGACTGGCCGATCTGTTCGTAGTGGCGCTCGCGCTCGTGGCGCAGGCCGATCGCGACGCGGCCGGTCCAGTAGATCAGGCGGCCGCTGCCCGGCAGCACCACCGGGCCGACGTGGCCCGGCGGGATCGCCACCGGCGGTGCGTCGGCGACGAGATGGATCGAAGGCTGCGGGTCGAGTGTGTCGAGGGTCCTGGTGTCCGCGAGCATGTCTTGGCTCCCTGAAAGTGATGCACGGATCATTGCGACCTGCGCCGCAATTCACACTGCCACGTTCCGGGGGGCCATTCACATGCAAACAAGGGATGCCGTCCGCGGAACCTGTTTCAGGTTCTAGATACGGAGCAGGTCGATGCTAGGATGCGCCCCGTTTGGTGCCTGGGCCACGTTTCGTCGTGGACCGGGGTAAACGGGAAGCAGGAAGGCAAGTCCTCGGCCGAGGTCGCGTCCAACCTGCGCTGCCCCCGCAACGGTAAGCGGACGAGGTGCTCACGCACTTCCGCTCGTGCTCCCGGTCACTGGAAGCCACGTCTTTCGGGAAGGCCGCACGGGTCGAATCCGCCAGCCCGGATACCGGCCAACGGGGGGCGCGCGGCAACGAACCGCGCGCCATGAGGCGTGCTCCTGCGGGGAAGCTGGAGCGCGCGCCTTTGTGGGTCCGCTTCCATGTTCCTCTTGTCCTCTCGCGCCCGCGTGCTGCGCTGCATCGCGCCCGCGGCGCTCGGCGCCATCGCCGCCTCGGTCCATTCCGAAACTCTCGATCCTGTCGTGGTCACCGCGACGCGCACGCCGGTACGCGTCAGCGAGGCGATCGCCGAGGTCACCGTGCTCGACCGCGCCGCGCTCGACCGCGCGACCGGGCGCACGCTCGTCGAACTGCTCGCGCAGCAGCCCGGGCTGCAGTTCAGCAGCAATGGCGGGCTCGGCAAGACGAGCTCGCTGTTCATCCGCGGCCTCGAGGCGCGCCACACGCTGCTGTTGCTCGACGGCGTGCGCGTCGGGTCGGCGACGGTCGGAACGCCGTCGCTCGACAACCTGCCGCTCGAGGCGATCGACCGCATCGAGATCGTGCGCGGGCCGATGTCCTCGCTGTACGGCAACGCCGCGATGGGCGGCGTGATCCAGGTCTTCACGCGTCGCGGCCGCGAGGGTGTGCATCCGAACGCCAAGCTCACGGTCGGCTCGAACCGCTATGGGCAGGCGGCCGGCGGCGTCGCGTTCGGGCAGGGCGCGTTCGACGCCGCGGTGCAGGTGCAGCACACCGAGACCCGCGGCTTCTCGGCGACCAACGCGAACGAGCCGTTCGGCCTGCACGACCCCGACGACGACGGTTTCCGCCAGAACGGCGGCAGCGTGCGGCTCGGCTGGCAGCTTGCGCCCGAGTGGCGCCTCGAGGGACTTGCGGTCGAGTCGAACGGCATCACCAAGCTCGACGACGGGCCCGGCACGACCGCGAAGGCGAAGCTGCACAACAGCATCCAGTCGCTGCGCGCGGACGGCCGCGTCACCGACGACTGGCGCACATGGCTCAGCCTTGCGCGCTCGGTCGACATCTACGATGCACTCGCGACCGACAGCGCGTTCCCCTTCCTCGGCGCGACCGGCAACGTGCAGCGCCAGATCGGCTGGGAGAACACGGTCGCGACACCGATCGGCACTGCGCTCGCGCTGCTCGAGCGCATCGAGCAGGACGTGAGCCGGCCCGAGACGCCTTACGAGGTCAGCGAGCGCACGATCGATGCGCTCGGCCTCGGCCTGAACGGCGCGGCTGCCGGACACAGCTGGCAGGCGAGCTGGCGTCACGACCGCAACTCGCAGTTCGGTAGCCAGAACACCGGGGCGCTCGGCTGGGGCTACCAGGTCGCGCCGGCCTGGCGCGTCGGCGCGAGCGCCGGCACGAGCTTCGTCGCACCGAGCTTCAACCAGCTCTACTACCCTGGCTTCGGCAACCCCGACCTGCAGCCCGAGAAGGGCAAACACGCCGAGCTGAGCCTGCGCTGGACGCTGGGCGAGCACAGCTTGCGCGCCGCGTGGTTCGACAACCGCTACCGCAACTTCATCCCGAGCGGCCCGCTGCCGGAGAACGTGCCGAAGGCGCGCTCGGATGGCATCGCGCTGAGCTACGAAGGCCACGTCGCCGACGTCGCCTTGGCCGCGTCGCTCGACCACGTCGATCCGCGCAACGTCGGAGGCAGCAATGCCGGCAAGCAGCTGCCGCGCCGCGCGAAGAACGCGCTGAAGGCGCAGGCCGACTGGTCGTCGGGTGCTTACAGCGCCGGTGCGACCGTCGCGCTGTTCTCGTCGCGCTTCGACGATGCGGCCAACACGACACGGCTGGCCGGCTACGGCACGCTGGACCTGCGCACCGACTGGTCGTTCATGCCGGACTGGGCGCTCGGCCTGCGGCTCAACAACGCCGGCGGCAAGGCCTACCAAACCGCACTCGGCTACAACCAGCCGGGCCGCGAGGGCTACCTGACGCTGCGCTACGCTCCGCGCCGATGAGCCTTGCCGCTTCGACGACCCGGCACGCGCGCCACCTCGGCGTCGCGCTGCTCGCGGCTGCGCTCGCGTGGTATGCCGGCGCGCAGACGCCGACGCGCATCACCGATGACCGCGGCCGTGTCGTCGAGCTCGTGCGCCCGCCGCAGCGCATCGTCTCGCTGCTGCCGTCGCTGACCGAGTCGGTATGTGCACTGCAGGCCTGCGACCGGCTCGTCGGCGTCGACCGGTTCTCGAACTGGCCGGCGCAGGCGGCGGCGCTGCCGAAGGTTGGGGGGCTCGAGGACGCGCAGATCGAGCGCATCGTCGCGCTCAAGCCCGACCTCGTGCTCGCGGCACAGTCGAGCCGCGCGACCGACCGGCTCGAGAGTCTCGGGCTGACCGTGATCGCGCTCGAGCCGCGCAGCCTCGCGCAGGCGCACGAGGTGCTCGAGAAGATCGCGCTCGTGCTCGGCCGCCCCGGCGACGGGGACGTGCTGTGGCAGCGCATCGAAGCGCAGATCGCTTCCGCGGCCGCGCGCGTGCCGGCACCGCTGCGCGGCGAGCGGGTCTACTTCGAAGTCGCCGCGACGCCGTATGCGGCGAGCGAGGCCTCGTTCGTCGGCGAGCTGCTCGCGCGCATGCAATTGCGCAACATCGTGCCGGGCTCGCTCGGGCCGTTCCCGACACTGAGCCCCGAGTTTGTCGTGCGTGCCAGGCCCGGTCTCGTGATGGCCTCGGCGCAGAACGTCGCCGAGATGCGCCGCCGCCCCGGCTGGGCCGCGCTGCCGGCGCTGCGCCAGGGGCGCCAATGTTCGTTCGACCTGGCGCAGAACGACGTGCTGATGCGCGCCGGGCCGCGCCTCGGCGAAGCGGCCGACACGATCGCCGACTGCCTCGTCGGGCTCGGCAAGGACGCGAGATGAATGTCGGCTGGAGCGCGCCGCGGCTCGCCGCTGCGCTCGCGGCCGCTGTCGTGCTGCTCGTGATCGCCGGCCTCGCGGCCGGCAGCGAAGGCTGGTCGTTCGCCTGGCGCGACGAGTGGACGCTGGTCGCCGAGATCCGGGCGCCGCGCACGCTCGGCGCGTGGGGTGTCGGCGCATTGCTGGGCCTCGCCGGCGCGATCGCTCAGGGATTGTTCCGCAACCCGCTTGCCGACCCGTACCTGCTCGGCAGCGCGGCCGGTGCAGGTCTCGGCGTCGTGCTCGTGCTTGCGGCCGGCGGGCTGCTCGGGGCGTCGATCGGCTGGACCGGGCTCGGCTGGGTCACGCAGATCGGCCTCGTCGTCGCCGCCTTCGCCGGCGCGCTGGTCGGCGTCGGACTCACGCTGCTGCTCGCGCACGGCGCGGCGCGCCCGCTCGTGCTGCTGCTGTGCGGCGTGGTCGTCGGCGTGATGCTGGGCGCGATCGCCGACCTGCTGCTGCTGCTCTCGCCCGATGCGCTGCGCGGGCGCCAGGTGTTCCTGCTCGGCAGCACCGGTTTCCTCGGCTGGCGCAGCGTCGGGCTGCTCGCGCTCGCACTCGTGCTCACGCTGCCGATTGCAGTGCGCTTCGCGCGGGCGCTCGATGCGCTCGTGCTTGGCGAGGCAAGTGCAACGAGCCTCGGGCTGCCGCTGCCGCGCATCCGGCTGCTGCTCGTCGCGCTGATGGCGCTCGCGACCGGCAGCGCCGTCGCGCAGGCCGGACTCGTCGCATTCGTCGGGCTGGTCGCGCCGCACCTGGTGCGCCGCTGCGTCGTCGTGACCCACGGCGCCTTGCTCGCCTTGAGCGCGCTCGCCGGTGGCGCGCTGCTGCTTGCCGCCGACGTCGCCGCGCGCAGCGTCGTCGCGCCGCAGGAGCTGCCGGTCGGCCTGCTGACCGCGGTGCTTGGCGGTGCCTATCTGATGGTGCTGCTGCGGCGCCGGCGTGGCCTCGGGGTCGTGGTGTGACGGCCGAGGCATTGCGTGCCGACGCGCTCGAGGTCCGGCTCGGCGGTCGGTCTGTCGTCGACGGTGTCTCGCTCGCGCTGCGGCACGGCGAGTGGGCCGCGATCGTCGGGCCGAACGGCGCAGGCAAGAGCACGCTGCTGTCGACGCTGGCCGGGCTTCGGGTGCCCGAATCGGGTCATGTCGCGCTCGACGGCCGCGCACTGCCGGCGTGGCCGGTGCGCGAGCGCGCGCGGCGCCTCGCGTGGATGTCGCAGCAGGGCGAGGCCGAGGGCGACATCTCGGCGCATGACGTCGTGCGGCTCGGCCGCCTGCCGCACCACGGCCTGTTCGGCGCGTTCACGCCCGGCGATGCGGCGGCGGTCGAGGCCGCGATGCACGAGACCGAGTGCGAAGGCTTCGCAACGCGCCGGCTCGCCGAGCTCTCGGGCGGCGAGCGCCAGCGGGTGCTGCTTGCGCGTGCCTTGGCCGTGCAGGCGAACGTGCTGCTGCTGGACGAGCCGACCACGCACCTCGACGCGCCGCACCAGCGTGCGCTGCTGCGCAGCCTGGTCGCGCGTGCACGCGCCGGTGCGGCGGTCGCGGTCGTGCTGCACGACCTGACACTCGCGCTCGGGGCCGACCGGCTCGTCGTGCTCGCGGCCGGTCGCGTGTGCGCCGACGGCCCAGCCGGCGATGCATCCGTGCGTGCGGCACTGGTCGAGGTGTTCGACCACGCGATCGAGATCGTGCAGATCGGTGCGCCGGGGCGCTGGGTCGCGCTGCCGGTCGCTTGAGGTCCGCAGATGGCGGCGCGTTCGATCATGGTCCTCGGCTGCACCAGCGGCGCCGGCAAGAGCTGGCTCGTGACCGCGCTGTGCCGCTGGGTCGCGCGCCGTGGCCTGCGCGTCGCGCCGTTCAAGGCGCAGAACATGAGCAACCATGCGCGGGTCGTCGCGCTGCCGCAGGGCGGCGTCGGCGAGATCGGCAGCGCGCAGTACTTCCAGGCGCTCGCCGCGCGTGTCGCTCCGGACGTGCGCATGAACCCGGTGCTGCTCAAGCCCGAGGCCGAAACACGCAGCCAGGTCGTGCTGATGGGCCAGGTGCACGCCGAGCTCGCAGCGCAGCCGTGGCGCGAGCGCAGCGCGCGGCTGTGGCCAGTCGCGCAGCAGGCGCTGCGCGGCCTGCAGGCGCAGTTCGACGTGCTGGTGATCGAGGGCGCCGGCTCGCCGGCCGAGATCAACCTGGCGGCGAACGACTTCGTCAACACCCACACCGCGATCGAGAGCGATGCGGCCTGCGTGCTGGTCGCCGACATCGACCGCGGCGGCGCGTTCGCGCACCTGTATGGCACGCATGCGCTGATGGACGAGCGCGTGCGCGCGCAGCTGCGCGGCTTCGTGCTCAACAAGTTCCGCGGCGATGCGGCCTTGCTCGCGCCCGGCCCCGCACAGCTGCACGAGCTGACCGGCGTGCCGGTGCTCGGCGTCGTGCCGATGCAGCACGACCACGGCCTGCCCGAGGAGGACGCGGTGCCGCAGAGCGCCTCAGGCGCCGGACCGCGCGTCACCGTGCTCGTGCCGCCGCATGCGAGCAACCTCGACGAGTTCGAGCCGCTGCGCCGGGCCGGCGTCGCGCTCGAATTCAGCCGCGACCCGGCCACGATCGCGGCCGCCGAGTGGCTCGTGCTGCCGGGCAGCAAGCACACCCGCGCCGATCTCGACTGGCTGCGCATCCGCGGCCTCGACCGCCTCGTGCACGCGCACGCCGCTGGTGGGCGGCCGCTGCTCGCGGTGTGCGGCGGACTGCAGATGCTCGGCACGCGCATTGACGACGTGCAGGGCATCGAGGGCGGCACACCCGGCAGCGCGGCCGGCCTCGGCCTGCTGCCGCTGACCACATGCTTCGAACCGGCCAAGCACTTGGCCCGCACCCACGCACGCTTCGGCGCGTTGCATGGGCGCTGGGCGCCGCTCGCCGGCCTCGTGGTCGGCGGCTACGAAATCCATGCCGGCCGCAGCGCGGCGACCGATCCGAGCCTCCTGCCTGCGCTCGTCGCGCCGTCGCCCGACGACGCCGGCGTGCTCGGCTGGCAGCGCGGCGCCGTGCTCGCGGTGATGCTGCATGGCCTGTTCGAGAACCCCGCGGTCGTGCGTGCGCTGTTTGGCGCCACGCTGCGGCCGCTCGACACGGTGTTCGACGGGCTCGCCGACGTGATCGACGCGCACCTCGGCGAGGCCACGCTGAACGCGCTCCTGGAACCCCGCGTCCATTCGGGCTGAGCCAGTCGAAGCCCGGCTGCTCAGGCCACTGCCGGCCGCAGGCACGCGGCGACGGTGAGCTGCGTGTTGCCGGTCATCACATCGAGCGGCGCGGCGCCCGGTGTCGCGGCAGCCAGGCGGACGTGCTGGCGCGCCGGCACGTGCATGCGGAACACGCCGTCGTTGTCGGTCAGCGCGGTCGCGAGCAGGCGGCCATCGTCGGCGCTGGCGTGCACCGGCAATGCGAGCGGCCGGTCGCCGATGTCGAGTACGCAGCCTTCGATGCGCACGTGGCTCGGCGCGGGTGCGGCCGCGACGGTCGTGTAGGGCGTCGGCAGCGTGTCGGCGCCGCCGCCGCAGGCGGCGACCAGGCATGCAGCGGCCAACGCCGCCATCGCATGGCGAACGAGGTTCATGAACTTCTCCTTCGGTTCTAGCGAGACCCAGCCGCGCGCGGCGGCAGGCTCTTCAGGTGCAGGTACAGCGCCTGCAGGTCGGTGTCGTTCATCTGCTTCAGCGCTGCAAACGGCATCACGGCGCTGACGGGGCTGCCGTCCGGTCGCTTGCCGCTGCGCATCATCGCGACGAAGGCTGCGGCATCGGGATAGCCCGGCAGCACCGAGCCCGCGCCGGGCGTCAGGTTCGCGGCCGCCGGCCACTCCGGCGGCGCACCCGGGATGCGGCCACCCGACAGCGCCGCGCCGTGGCAGCCGATGCAGGCGTTCGCGACGTAGCCACCGTGTGCGGCCGTCACCGCCTCGGGCACCGGCGCGGAAGGTGGCAGCGTGTGATCGATCTTCTCGGCCGCGTCGCGGATCACGCCGACGCCGTAGAGCGCGCGCAGCGGCAGCGGCAGCCGGATCACCGCGCTGCCGCCGGTGGCCGCCGGCATGCGCTGCAGGAAGCCGACGAGCGCGGCGAGGTCGTCGTTGGTCAGGCGGTTGTAGTCCTCGCTCGGCATGATCAGCAGCGGCCGGCCACTCGGCGCGACGCCGTGGCGGATGCTGCGTTCCCAGTCGTCGGGCCGGTACGACGCGACGACGGAGCCCGGCGCCGGCGTGATGTTGGGCGCGTGCACGAGCAGGCCGCCGTCGTTGATCACGTCGTGTCCGCTGCCGTCGACGCCGTGGCATTCGGTGCAGCCGCGCGACATGAAGAGGTAGCGTCCGCGTTCGATGCCGGCGGCGTCGGTGCGGGGTGCGGGCATCTGCAGCTTGACTTCGATGTGGCGTTGCGCCTTGTGCTCGCCGTACCAGGCGGCGGCCGCCACCGTGGCGGCAGCGAGCGCCACCAGGGCGAGCACGGCGATGCCGGTGCGTTTGATCCATCGCTTCATCGCGCGGGTTCCTTCGTCGATGAATGCGTCGGGTCAGGCGAAGTCGACCAGCCCGGGCCGCTGCGGCTCGCCGATCGCGCGGGCCAGCTTGTTCCAGGCCGTGTCGTCCAGGTGCGGGCGGATCACGTCGAGCATCGCGCGGAACGCTGGCGCGGGCGCTGCGGACTTCATGCCGCCGACGACCAGGCCACGTTCGAACGGGCTGAGTGCGGGCACCATCCAGCGGCCGATCTGCAGGTTCTCGGCCGGCGAGAGGCTGGCGATGATGCGGTCGTGCAGCTCGATCAGCTCGGCGTCGGTGTAGTGGGCCCAGAGCGCGGCGTTGTTGTGCGTCTCCTCGTGGTGCATGTGCTGGAAGTTCTCGGCGACGAACAGCGCGAGGTGGCGGTACAGGCGCAGCGCGAGCGCGAGGCGCTCGGAGTACATGGCGTCGTGCAGCGACTTCGCCTGCAGCCGCAGCGCCGCGATGCTCTCGAAGTGGTCGATGTGATCGTCGGCGGTGCGGCTCGCGCCGCGCGGCTGGCGCGCCTCGATCGCCGGGTGCACGAAGCCGTTCTCGCGCTCGATGTGCTCGACGCAGACATCGAGCAGCGTGTGGAGCTGCGCGAGGCTGTGCGCCATGTCGGCAGCGTCGAACACGTCGATGCGGCCGATGCGGTGCAGCGTGTCGGTCATGAAGTGGCGCAGTGCCTTGTGGATGCTCGCGTACATGTCGAAGCGCGCGCCGGTGGTGGTCTCGGCGGGGGCGGCGGGGTGGTGGGTGCGGGCGGCGGTCAGCGTGGTCATGGTCGGTCTCGGTTCGGTGGTGGAACGGGTGGCCGGATGGCGTCCGGCATGGGGATCAGTGTTCCGTGTCGGCGTGGTCGGGCCATCGCCTGAAGGAGCCAGTGGCGGCGCCGCGAAGAGCCATCGCCGGCTGCGCGGCGAGCAGCGCGGCCAGTTCGCGGTAGAGCTGCGCCGCCTGCGCGCGCCGCTCGCTTGCGCCGGCGTGGCGCAGCGTGTGCATCGTCGCGTGCAGGTCGGGCGCCGGCTCGCCGAGCACCTCGAGCAGGCGTTGCACCAGGTTGACCGTGCAGTCCAGCTCGAGCCGGCGTGTCACGTCGAGCGCGCCGACACGCATCAGCGTGTCGTGCATGAAGCGGCGCAGCGCGTGGTGAACGGGCGGGTCGGCGGCGGGGCGATCGGCCGGCGAAGGGGCGGCGAGAGCGGTTTCCATGGGAGCGAAGTCTCGGCGCGCATCCGCGCACGGGCATCGCTCGAAGGAGCCATCACGGCCCCCGGCAACGGACCATCAGGCCGGCTCGGGCGCCTCGGTGAACACGATCACCAGCTCGAGCGGGGTGCTGCCGTTGTTGGCGACGTGGAAGGCCACCTCGCGCGGGATCGCCAGCGTGCACGGCGCATGGAAACGCTGCGGACCGCCGTCGACGAGCAGCTTGCCGCTGCCCTGCAGCGCGATCGCGACCAGCTCGCCCTGGTGGCACTGGTCGATGGTGGCGGCGCCCGGATCGAGCGTGAGCACCCAGACCCGGAACTGCGTGAGCCCCTGGCGCGGGTCGGCGGCCACCAGGCAGCGTTGGCCGTCGTGCTGCTCGCAGCTCAGGTGGGCGTGGTGGACGATGTGCATGCCGCCAGTGTCGGCGGCACCCTGCGCGGCGGCATCGCCCGAAGGAGCCATCGGTGCCGGCGCGCGGCCGGACAAAGAAAAAGGGCCGGTCGAATCGACCGGCCCTCGTATCGCGACAAGCGCGATCGGAAGATCAGAAGTTGTGGCGCACGCCGAAGGCGAGCGAGCTGAACTCCTTGAGGCCGTCGCCGTAGAGGCCGAGTGCCGCCGCGCCGTCCTTCACGTCGAGCTTGGTGTAGAACGCGTAGACCTTGGTGCGCTTGCTCAGGTTGTAGTTGTAGCCGGCCGTGAACTGGTTGGCCTTGCTGTCCGCAATGTCGCCGATCTTGCCGGCGGTGCCGAAGTTGAGGTGGAACTCCGACGCGCCCATCGTGTACATGCCCGACACGCGGACGTTCGTGCGGCTGCCGTCGGCGACGAACACGTTCTTGTCGCGCTGGATGTAGCCGCCGAAGGTGAAGGCGCCCAGCTCGTACAGCGCGCGGACCGCGAACTGCTTCGCGTCGTCGGCTTTCTCGTAGCCGAAGCCCAGGTGCAGCGGGCCCATGTCGTAGTTGGCGGCGATGTCGTAGGTGTTGAACGCGCCGGCGGCGGTCGATTCCTTCA